>Ga0207694_10002718_pt1 | contig 14314 bp, 17 predicted proteins | sample KBSC34metaG_FD_184353 | JGI IMG/M metagenome (GOLD analysis project Ga0207694, IMG submission 184353) | Corn rhizosphere microbial communities from Kellogg Biological Station, Michigan, USA - KBS C3-4 metaG (SPAdes) (version 2) | ecosystem: Host-associated > Plants > Roots > Rhizosphere > Soil...
GCGACAAGCTCTTTCTCGACATCAACTGCGACCACAACGCCTTCGGCTACACCGTGCTGCTCGAGCTCTCACCCGAGGAGCGCGAGGACTTCGAGACCAGGGGCCGCCTCGCCCTCGACGAACTGGCCGAAGCGGTGCAGTACTCGGCACCCGCGGCACGCGAATCGACGTCGCCCTACCGCGAGCGCGATCTCGAGAAGGTTCGCGGGGGTGAGGTCAGCGAAGCGGTGGGCCGCTGGCGGCGCGCGCAAGGAGGCGGCAGCTAGGACAGCCCGTCGCGTCGGCGGTGCGGGGCAGGATGTCGCCATGACGATCGAGTTGCGCGACGTCGACGAGGCCGACGCGGATGCCCTCTACGAGTGGATGCGCGATCCGGTCTCAGTGCGCATGGCCGCGTTCACAGCCAAAGACCCGGACGATCGCGCGGCCTTCGACGCCTGGTTGGCGCGGGTGCGCGCGAATCCGACCGTCATCCAGAAGATGATCTGGGTCGATGGCAACCTCGTTGGCTCGATCTCGAGCTTCGAGTTGGAGGGGGATCGCGAGGTGACGTACTGGCTCGACCGCGCGGTCTGGGGTCGCGGGATCGCGACGCGCGCCCTGGTCCAACTGCTCGAGCTCGACGCGGTGCGTCCGCTCTTCGGACGAGCGGCCGCGGCGAATGCGGGCTCGGCGAAGGTGCTCGAGCGGGCCGGATTCGTCGAGGTCGGCCGCGACTCCGGCTTCGCGAACGGGGTGGGCGCCGAGGTCGAGGAGATCATCTTCCGGCTCGACTAGTTCGGCCTCAGACCCCGAACAGCCCCTCGCCGTGGCGGTGGATCGCGTCATACGCCTCGCGGTACGTGCGGGGCACGGGGTCGTTGGGCGCGTAGCGCGCGAGCAGCAGGGCCACGAGACCGATGCCGGGCGGGCTGAGGGGCCGGTCGTCGTCGCCGTCGGTGGTGGGATCCATCGATTCGGGGTTCGGCGGCGAATACAGCGGAAAGGTGTTCGGCCAGGTCGCGGGCGGGCGCGGTGTCGTCAGGGTGTGCGCGTTCTCGATGGTCGGCGCGTGCTCGTCGCGCGCGGTGAGGTGTTTCAGGCCGAAGCGATGGGTCAGTGTGGAGATCAGCGAGCCGTGATGCATCTCGTCGTTGATCACCGCGCTCGGCGTGTACGCCGAGATCACCAGGGTGGGCACGCGCACCCCGAGGCGGTCGAAGCGGAAGCCCATCTCGGTTTCGGCCGGCAGCGCGGGAGCGACAGCGGCGGGCGGTGCCACGTGGTCGTAGGTGCCGCCGTGCTCGTCGAACGTGACCATCAGGGTGGTGTTGAGCGCGTGCGATCCGGTCGGCGTGGAGCTCTCGCGGATCGCCGAGTAGATACGGTGCAGGAGCGCCTCGCCGGCCCGCACATCGCTGATGCCGCCGCCCTCGATGACGGTGCCGTCGACATCCGTGCGGGTCAGCGGTCCGACCGGGGGATGCATGTCGTTGTGGTCGAAGGTGAGGCGCGGCTCGATGAAGCTGTAGGTGGGCAGGGTTCCGTTCGCGACATCCCGGTAGAAGGTCGTCATGGTGCGGAAGTGCGACTTCCAGTACGGCTCGAGGTGCGGGGCGTGCAGCATGCCGGTCAGCGAGATCAGCTGGCGCTCGTCGTAGTACACCCGCCAGCTGATGCCCGCCTCTTCGAGCCGGTTGAAGATCGTCGTGCCGGTGTTGAGCAGCGGGTCGAGCCACTTGCCGATCGCCGGGTTGAACGCGTTTGTCACGAAGCCGTGCGAGGTGCCGGCGTGGAAGAACGAGCGATTCGGGAAGGTCTGGCTCGGCACCGCGCAGTGCCAGTGGTCGTAGACCGCGAACTCGCGGGCGAGCGTCGAGAACACCGGCAGCATCTCGGGGCTGAACGAGGCCATGATTTGGCGGTACTCCTCGGGGCGGGGATCGCGCCCGTGCTCTCCGCGGAACTTGTCGATGTAGTCGGTGAGGAAGCCGCTCATGTCGGCGCGGGTGGAGTCGCGCGGCGCGTTGTACGGCGGCTCCAGCTCGGGCACGCGATGCGAGGCATTCGACGCGGGATCGACCGTGCCGAACAGCTGGGTGTTGACGAAGGGGTACTCCTCGCCCGGATCCGGGTCGGGGCTGCGCATGACGACATCGGTCGGACCGCTGTATGGATGCACCGGGACCTCGTCGCCGTCGCGCGTGGTGTTGCTGAGGTGCTTGCCGGCCACGCCGTCGAAGTGCTGGCCGGGCGGCACGGGCGTGCCGGCATCCGAGTAGAGGTAGCCCAGCAGGTTGTCGAACGAGCGGTTCTCGAACATCACCACGACGAGGTGGTCGAAGCCGGGGCCGTCGGCGCGGGGCGCCAGCGCTCCGCCTCGCAACGACTGGATGGGCGGATGCTGCTGACTCGCGGCCACACCCGCCAGCCCGCCCGCGACCCCGCCCACACCGAGGCCGGCGGCCGTGAAGCCTGCCGCCCGCAGGAAGTCGCGGCGCGAGGTCGGCTTCGGCTTCTGGGGCCGATCCTGCGGGTCGGGTTCTGAGGTGCTCACTACGGTTGCTGGTCCTTGGGCACGTACGGTTGGCCGCCGACGATGATCGCGCGCTTCCAGTCGGGGCGCTCGGGGTCGTAGCGGATCGGGATCTTGTCGCCGATGTCGTAGAACCCGCCCGTGATGCCGGTGCGGAAGTAGCGCTTCGTGCCGTTCGTGTCGGTGAAGCTGAGCGTCATCCGCTGGTGCTGGATGTAGTTGACCATGCCGTCGACGCCGATGCTCTCGATGGTGGCCATGGTGTCCACCCCGCGAGCCCGCGTCACGCTCACCGCCGCCCGGCGCAGCACCCACAGCACGAAGCACACCGCGGCCGCGACGTACGGCGCCGCGACGATCCAGAACCCTTGGTGGATGACGCTGGTGTCGTCACCCAGCGGAACCCCTGAGGCGAGCACCAGGAATACCCCGCCGACGTAGGCGGCGATGTACGCGGCGAGGATCCACGGGGTCGGTCGGATCACGTAGTAGCCGAAGATGCCCGCACCCACCGAGATGAGGACGAAGGCGACGAACGTCCAGACGACGTTGCCGCCGCCGGTGGCGTTGATGACGGCCAAGACGGGTCCGGCGAGAACGCCGATGACCGCCAGCGGCAGCGCCGCCGGGATCAGGATGTGGCGGATGGTCTTCTTGACGTCATCGGGGTTCGTCGTCGACATGGGGATATCGTACGAGCGGCCTAGGCGTTCCCGGCACCCATCACATCGGCGACCGAGCGGGGCGGGATGCCGGGGCCCGGCACGATCATCGCGCTCGGCGTGCGCCACACGGCGTACTCGTTCACGAAGGTGCCGTTGAGCACCGAGGGGTCGCTGTCGGCCAGGGCGCGCGCGTCATCCAGCGAGCAGATGAAAATGCTGAACCCACGCAACCCCTCGGGACCGGACGCCGGCCCGGCGGCGATCAGCTTGCCACTCGCCCACATGTCGGCGATGTGCGCCAGGTGGGCGTCCTGGGCCTCGCGCTCCTGCTGCTCGGTGAACTGCGGCGGGGTCGGGCCGGTCATCAGTCGCACCACGACGAAGGTGTCGAACTCCATGATCAGCTGGTGGTGAGCCAGGTCATCCACACGTCGTAGCCCGTCCATGGGCGACACCGTAGTCCTTCGGGCGTTCTCGGGTTTCCGCGAATCCGCGCCGCGGGGGATGGGTGCCCGACAAACCCCATTTCAGTTCGCGCTCAATTCAGCGCGAACTGAAATGAGAAAGGGCGATACCCCCGGCCCAGTCGGTGGCGCACCCACCGCACGGGCCGCAGCCCAGTGTCCCCGTCCCTCCCGACGCTCTCGTCCCGCCCCCGGCGTGTGGACAACTGCGACGGTCGAGGCGCGCGCCGCGCCAACTGCTCCCGTGACCAGCGCGATCGGCCTCATCACCGAGAGGGTGCGCGAGCGCGTGCGTTCCGAGGGCGTCGACCTGGCTGGCGACAAGGCGCTCGCCGCGCGACTGGTGCGCGACGAGGTGCAGCGCTACAGCGAGTACGCGCTCGGCGGATCGCATCCGCTGCTGAGCGACGAGGCGGCCGTCACGCGGCAGGTCGTCGCCACGCTGACCGGGTTCGGCCCGCTCCAGCCGTTCCTCGACGACCCGAGCGTCGAGGAGCTCTGGATCAACGGCCCCGACCGCGTCTTCGTCGCGCGCGAGGGCGTCTCCGAGCGGGTCGACCTGGGGCTGACCGAGCTGCAGGTGCGCGAGCTGGTCGAACGGATGCTGCACTCGACCGGGCGGCGGGTCGACCTGAGCTCGCCGTTCGTCGACGCCTCGCTCCCCGATGGATCGCGGCTGCACGTCGTCATCCCGGACATCACGCGCGCGCATTGGGCGGTCAACGTGCGCAAGTTCCGGCGCGGCATCCGGGATCTGAGAGAGCTCACCCGGCTCGGCTCGCTGACGCAGCAAGCAGCCGAGTTCTTGCACCTGTGCGTGCGCAGCGGGCAGAACATCCTGGTGTCGGGGGCGACGCAGTCCGGCAAGACGACGCTGCTCGGCGCCCTGCTGGCGAGCGCGCGGCCCGATGAGCGGGTCGTCACGGTCGAGGAGACCTTCGAGCTCTCGGTACCCGTCGCCGACTGGGTGGCGATGCAGTGCCGCCAGCCGAGCCTCGAGGGCACCGGCGAGATCACGCTGCGGCGGCTGATCAAGGAGGCGCTCCGGATGCGCCCCGACCGTCTCGTGGTCGGCGAGGTGCGCGAGGCCGAGTCTCTCGACCTGCTGATCGCGCTCAACTCCGGACTGCCCGGTATGTGCTCGTTGCACGCCAACCACGCCCGCGACGCGCTGGCCAAGCTGTCGACCCTGCCGCTGCTGGCCGGTCGCAACCTCGACGCCGGATTCGTGGTGCCGACAGTCGCGTCCGCGATCGATGTGGTCGCGCACGCCGAGCTTGAGCGCGGCGGCCGGCGTCGGGTGGTCGAGATCGTCGCGACGACCGGACGCGTGGTCGACGGCGCGCCCGAGGCGACGACGCTGTTCGCGCTGTCCGGTGGGCGCGGTGGCTCGCTGGTGGCGACGGGCGAGCTGCCAGAGCGGGCGGCGAAGTTCCAGCGGGCGGGGATCGACCCCGCCGTGATCCTGCGGTCGACGTCGTGAGGACGGCCTCATGACGATCGCGGTCGGGTTGCTGCTCGGGGCGGGGCTGGTGCTCGCGATCTCGCCGTGGCTGTGGCCGCGCGCCGCTGCACCCGGCGCGAGTCGGCGCGCCGGAGTGCTCGACGGGCTTCGAGTGCGCCTGCGCCAGGCCGGACTCCCGCACGTGTCGGTCGCGGTGTTCGTCGTGATGAGCGTGCTGCTCGGTGTCTCCGTGCTCGCGCTGGTGACCATCGTCACACCGGTGGTGGCCCTGAGCGCCTTGGCGGGTCTCATCGCCGGGATGCTGCCCCTCGCCCTGCTCACCGCCCGGGCCCGCGTGCGGCGCCGCGCGCTGCGCGCCGCCTGGCCCGATCTTGTCGACCACCTGGTTTCGGGGCTGCGCGCCGGACTCCCGCTCGCCGAGAGCGTCGGCGCCCTGGCCGCGGTCGGCGCTCCCGAGACACGGGATGCCTTCCTCCAGTTCGAGCGCGAGGTGCGCGCGAGCGGTGCGGTCTCGCCGGCACTCGACGCGCTGAAGGAACGGCTGGCCGACCCGGTGGCGGACCGCATCGTCGAGACCCTGCGGATGGCGCGCGAGGTCGGCGGCACCGAGTTGCCCAGCGTGCTGCGCGGTCTCGCCGCAAGTCTGCGCGCCGAGATCGCCGTGCGCGCCGAGGCCGAGGCTCGGCAGTCCTGGGTGTTCTCGGCAGCCCGGCTCGGGGTGGCCGCGCCGTGGATCGTGCTGCTGATCCTGGCCTCGCGACCCGAGGCGGCATCCGCCTACAACTCTCCGTTGGGGCTGGCGGTGCTGGGGGTCGGGCTGGTCGTCACGATCGTCGCGTACCGGTTGATGATCGCGCTGGGGCGGCTGCCCGAGGAGCGGCGGTGGTTCGCGTGAGGCCGCGGGGGCCGGGGTGCTGCTCGTGACCGCGGCGCTCGCGGCATCCATCCCGCTGGGCATCGTGCTGGGGCTCGGGCTCTGGTCGCTGCTCGCGCTGGTGCCGCGCATCGGCGCCCCGCGACTGGCCGACCGGATCGCGCCGTATCTGGTCGACGTGTCACCGGCCGCGCGCGAGCGGGCATCTCGTCGCCCTGCGGAGCCGGCATCGCTCATCGCGGGACTCCTCGCGCCTGCCGGGGTCCGCGCTCGGCGTGCGCTCGCGGCGGTGCTGGGCGGCGACGCGACGGTCGCCCAGCGGCTGCGGCAGGCCGGATCGACGATGACGGTCGAACGGTTCCGGTCGCGGCAGCTGCTGTGGGCCGCGGGAGGAGCCGCCATCGGCGTGCTGCTCGCGACGCTGATCTCACGTGTCTCGTCGGCCGGCGTTCCGGTGCTGGTGGGAGTGGTCGTGGTGGCCGGCGCCCTCGGACTCCTCGCGCCCGAGCAACTGCTGAGCCGCGCGGCCCGCGCCCGCCTCGCCCGGATCTCGGCCGAGCTGCCCACGGTGGTCGAGTTCTTGACCCTGGCGCTCTCGGCGGGGGAGGGCATCCTGGATGCCCTGAAACGCGTCGCGCGCACCGGCAACGGCGAGCTGTCCCGTGAGCTCGGTCGGGTGGTATCCGACGTCAACACCGGAGTCGCGCTGCCGGACGCCCTTCAGCGCGCCGCCTCGACGATCGGCCTGCCCGCGCTGAGTCGCACCATCGACCAGCTGCTCGGCGCGCTCGAACGCGGCACCCCGCTCGTCGAGGTGCTGCGCGCCCAGGCTCAGGATTCCCGCGAGGAAGGGAAGCGATTGCTGCTCGAGGCAGCGGGCAAGAAGGAGGTGGCGATGCTCGTGCCGCTGGTGTTCCTGATCTTGCCGGTGACGGTGGTGTTCGCGATCTTCCCGGGGATTCTGGCGCTACGGCTGGGCTTCTAAAGAGATCGTTTCATCTCTCGGTAGCGAAGCCCGCAGGGTGCCCCATTCCGCTTTCGTCGGGAAGAGCAAGGGCGGCAGGAACGCGAATCTACCGCCCGGCATCTCGACGGCAACCACACCGGGAAGCCAATGCACCCGTCGTGCCTTGGCGACGCGAAACCCAACCCAGCCCACGTCGCGTCGAACGACGTAGTGATCGTCGACGATGGCGGCTCGTTCCTGCACGCCGCCGCGGAAGTCCAGGCTTCGAGCCTTCCTGTCTGCGGTCCCGCTTGAGGTCGGGATCAGACTCAGGATCGCTGTGATCGCCAGACAGATGTAGGAGGCGACGCGAACTTCGACGTCGACCTCTCGGGATCCGGCGACATTCATGTTCACCCAGATGACGAGCCCAATCTGCAGCGCCACCAAGAAGGCCAGCCACCCCATCATCCTCACCTTCCGCAGGGTCGGCGGTGGTGTGAAGGGCAGGATGAAGTGCGCGAGATAGCGGGCCAAACGGAAGGCGCGGGAGACTGTCGCCCGAGTGCGCCAGTACACGATGGGTGCGCTGATCGGTTCGTCGGCGTCCACGCATGCAATCTAGCGGCCGATGGGACGCCACCGGCTCCGTACTTCTCACCGGAGGTAAACGTCCTCCTGCTGATACAGGATCTTGTCATCGTCGTGCTCGAACACGTCCTCGGGCCAGTCTTCGGGTTCGGACCCCAGGGTCTCATCGGCGTCGACCAGCACGATGACACGGCCCGTCACGTCGAGTCCGTCGGTCTTGTCGAGCACAGTCCACGTGCCGGCCGCATGGGCCACCTGATACAAGGCCCGTCCGAGGGTTGTCACATCGTTAGCTGCATCCTCGGCCGTGTCGTCCGGCCAGACCTCGAGGTAGGCGGCACGCCCAGCGTCGATGACGGCTGCCTCGTCGATGACCCTGTAGTCGGTGCGCTGGAGAACGGAGAGACCAGCGACCGGACCGCTATCGGCGGTGTCGTCTTCCTCGTCATGGTCGTCGTCGTCATACTCGTGCAGCGGTCCGAGGGGACCCCCGCTCCCGGTGAACTCGAACTCGGCGTCCGAGAATTCCAGCAGAACCTGCAGCAACCGCTTCTCGTTCTCGACCTGCTCGGCGAAGTCGCCGTCGGTCAGCGCTGCGAGAGCATCCGCGTACTCGATCAGTGCGGCCGCGGCTTTCCGTGCTTCGGCTCGAACCTTCTCAGCGCCGGCCTGCGTCCACGGTGTGAAGTCGTCATCGTTGTCGTCGTCGCTCTGGTGGCCCATGGGCCGAACTTAGAGGATCGAGCGGCCCGACGCATCGTCGGGCTAGTACCCCCGCCGCTCCAACTCATGCAGCACCTCGACGCTGCCGCCGAACGTCAGGTTCGGCGCACCCCGCGCGACCCGCACGGCCTCGTCGAGGGTGTCGAACTCGACCATCGAGGCGCCGCGCACGACGCCGTCGGCATCCGTCACGCCGGTCGCGGTGACGAGCTTGCCGCCCGCTGTGCGGATCCCGTAGTCCTCGCCGAGCGCGGTGTTCCATGCCTGCCACGCCGCGCGGTTCTCGGCGATGCGGTCGTCGGGCACCGGGTCGGATCCGGCTCGGTAGATGAAGATGAACGATGCCATGGGGGCACGCTATCGCGTCGGCCGGCGGTCACCGCGTCCCGTCACCGCGTCCGGGGCCGCGCCCCGCGCGTCGGTGGCCCTCCCTACGATGGCAGGATGCCCAGCCTCGGCGAACTGATCGCACCCCGCCGTTTGGGCCGCGACTTCCGCTGGCTGATGTCGTCGTCGTGGACCACTGACATCGGCGACGGCATCGCCCTCTCGGCCGCGCCGCTGCTGATCGCCTCGCTCACGTCATCCCCGGTCCTGGTCGCGGGCGGGCTGCTCATGCAGTACCTGCCGTGGCTGCTGTTCGGACTGCTGGCCGGGTCGATCGCCGACCGTCATGACCGGCGGCGCCTCGTGATCATCGCCGATGGATCGCGCGTCATCGTCGTGGCCGGACTGGTCGCCTTCCTGGTCACCGGCCAGGTGACGGTGTGGATCGTGCTCGGCATGGCGTTCCTCTACGGAACGGCCGAGGTCTTCGCGAACACCGCCGGCTCGACCCTGATGCCGATGCTCGTCAAGCCGGCCGACCTCGGGGTGGGCAACGCGCGGCTGCAGGGCGGATTCCTGGTCGGCAACCAGCTGATCGGGCCGCCGCTCGGCGCGTTCCTGTTCGCGGCGGGATCGTTCTGGCCGTTCGTGACGCAGATCGTCTGCGTGAGCCTGGGCGTCATCCTGATCTCGCGGATCATGCGCACGCACGTGCCAGCCAAGAGCGAACCGCAGCCGACACCCGAAGCCGGCCAGGGCGCGACCGCCCCAGCGCCACCCTCCGTGCACCCGATCCGCGAGGGCCTGCGCTGGCTGCGCGGCAACCCGCCGGTGCGCACGCTGGTGATCATCATCCTGGTGTTCAACGTGACCTGGGCCGCGCCGTGGAGCATCCTCGTGCTCTACGCCACCAAGCACCTCGGGTTGGGCGCGGTCGGCTACGGCGCCCTCACGACGAGCGCCGCCATCGGCGGCCTGCTCTCGACGTTCGGATTCGGGTGGCTCGAACGGCACGTGAAGTTCGCGACCCTGATGCGCATCTGCCTGTCGCTCGAGGTGCTGATGCACCTGTCGTTTGCGCTCACGACCTCCGGAATCGTCGCGCTCGTGATCATGTTCGGCTTCGGTGCCTACGCCTTCGTCTGGGGCACGATCTCGACGACCGTGCGGCAGCGGCTGGTCCCGCTCGAACTGCAGGGGCGCATCGCCTCGGTGAACATGGTGGGGGTGTTCGGCGGGCTGGTGATCGGCGAACTGCTCGGCGGCGTGATCGCGCAGACCTGGGGACTGACCGCGCCGTGGTGGTTCGCCTTCGGGGGATCGTTGATCACCCTGATCATCGTGTGGCGATCGATCTCTCACATCATGGCCGCCAAGCCCGTGGTTTCATGAAGTCACACAAGGGAGTGAGCAATGACGAGCATGACCCCGTTTCTCTGGTTCGACGATGACCTGCAGGAGGCGCTCGATCTGTACCTGAGCGTGTTCCCGGATGCGCGGGCTCTCCAGTCGCAGAACGGGCCGGACGGCTCGCTCTTCTTCTGCACCTTCACCCTGGCCGGTCAGACCTTCTACGGGATGAACGGCGGCCCCGGCCACCCGCACACCGACGCCTTCTCGATCTTCGTCAGCTGCGAGGATCAGGCCGAGGTCGACCGCTACTGGAACGCCCTCACCGCCGAGGGCACGCCGGTCGCCTGCGGCTGGCTGACCGACAAGTTCGGCATTTCGTGGCAGATCATCCCGAAGCGCCTGATGGAGCTGCAGGCCGACCCCGACCGGGCGAAGGCGGCGCGGGTCAATGCCGCGATGCTGAAGATGGTGAAACTGGATGTCGCCGAGCTCGAGCGGGCGGCCGCGGGCGACTGAGCCCGTGGTGCTGAGCGCGAGCTGCTGAGCCCGAGTTAGCGGCGTCGCCGTCGGAGGCCGACCACGGTGAAGATCGCCGCGGCCACGACCAGGCACGCGAGCACGACCGTGACAACAGTGAGAACGATCATGAGCTCAGAAGCACCGCCAATCCGGCTACTGCCATCCCGCTGACATTCAGCACAATACCCACGCGGATGGAGAAGATCTTCTGCGCGTTCGCCTGGGCGAGCGGGAAGCCCAGCACCGGGCATCCGGCCCAGATCAGCAGGGCGACACCAATGGCCGCTCCGATGGCGCCGATCCACCAGAAGGTCTCGGCGAATCCGGGCAGGTGGTCAGGGCGCCAGCCGGCCGCGAGCATGGGACCGAGGATCAGGGCGGGCGCGATGACGGCGGCCGCTGTCCAGATCGTGCCGGTCCGGATGATGCGGTCGGTCTCGGCTTCCAGCGATTCGAAGCTGTCACTCACTCGTCTTAGTCTGCTCGCGTGCTCTGGCCGCCGAACGATTGTGGACCTGTCACTCAGCGAACTATCGGCCAACCCGCACTGCGCATGCTGCTTACCTGGTTCGAACATGTCCCGAATGCCTGGCGAACCCGCGGACGCCACGCTAAGTGCATGTTCAGGATGCCCCGCCTCGCGGTCGCTGCACTCTCCCTGGTCGCCGTCGCAATGCTGAGCGGATGCGGCATCCTGCGACCAGGGACGCCGGCGTCGAGCGCCCCAACCGGTTCACCGACCGCCGCCATCCCCGTCGGAGACTCGAGCCGCACGCTCGAGATCGGCGGGCAGACGCGCACGTACCTCATCCATCGCCCGGCGGTGCTCGACGCCTCGCCCGCGCTGGTGATGATGCTGCACGGCGGATTCGGGTCGGCCCAGCAGGCCGAGCAGAGCTACGGCTGGGATGCCGAGGCAGACACCCAGCACTTCGTCGTGGTCTATCCCGACGGTGATGGCCGCGCCTGGAACGTGGGCGGCGGATGCTGCGGCGCCCCCGGTCGCACCAACGTCGACGACGTGGCCTTCTTGGCCGCGGTCGTGCACGACGTCGAGCTCGCGCTGCCGATCGACCCGGCCCGGGTCTACGCGACGGGCATCTCGAACGGCGGGATGATGGCCTACCGCCTCGCCTGCGACACCTCGCTGTTCGCGGCGATCGGCCCCGACTCGGCGACGCTGCTCGGCGACTGCCCGTCGCCGCATCCGGTCTCGGTGCTCGCGATCCACGGAACGGCCGACCACAACATCCCGTACGACGGGGGCGAGGGTTCGGGCTTCGCGAAGATCGATGGGCCGAGCATCCCGGCGGTGAACCAGCTCTGGCGCACCGCAGACGGGTGCGGTCCGCCGACGAGCACGGTGGCCGGGGACGTGACGACTTCGACCGCGACCTGCCCGAGCCAGCGGACCGTCGAGCTGATCACCATCGCGGGAGCAGGCCACCAGTGGCCGGGCTCGACGAAGGGCCGCCAGGGCGCCGACACGCCCTACCCCGGCCTGAATGCGACGCAGGTGATCTGGGAGTTCTTCGCCGCGCACCCGGCGGCGTGATCCCTCCGGCGGCCTACCGACCGGCCGCCTACGATCGACCGGCTACCGGTCGACCGCCGCCAGGATCGTGGCAGCCAGCTCCGCCGGCTTGGTGAGCTGCGGCCAGTGCCCGGTCGGCAGGTCGACCAACTCGACGTCCTTGATCAGCGGGACCTCTGTCATCGCGCCGTGCTCCAGCCAGACCCTCAACTGCTCGGAGCGGAACTCGCAGCAGACGATCGTCGCGGGCACCTCGTAGCGCGCCGGGTTCGTCAGGTGGATCGGGTCGCTGGTGACGCGAACCGGCTCGGGGATCGCGATGGCGCGGAAGTGCTCGCGCAGCTCGTCCGACAGGTCGATCAGATCGTCGGGCTCGAACACCGACCAGTCGGGCAGCGGGACCTCGCCATCCACGACCGGCAGCTCGTCGTTGACGCAGCCGCCTTCGGCCAGCGGGCCGCTGTCGACGTAGATCACGCGGCTCACGCGGTCGGGGCGCGCGTCCACCGCTCCCCACGCGATCGCGCCGCCGCCGCTGTGCCCCACCAGCACCACGAGTGCGTTGGCGGCGTCGATCGCTGCGACGACGGCATCCACGTGATCCTGGAAGGTGATGCCCGAACGGTCGGCGTCGCGCGACTCGAGGCCCGGGAGCGTCAGCTGATGGACGGTGTGCCCGGCGGCGCGGAGTGGTGCGGCCACCTCGTTCCACGAGTCGCCGTCGAGCCAGAAACCAGGGATCATGACGATGTCCATGCGACGACGGTACGCGGCGCAACTGACAGCGCCTCAACTGGAGGGGCGTCAGGGGTTAGCGTGTGGTGAGTGACGCGAGCTGCTTCGTTGGGTCGGACCTTCTGGACGGTGCTCAGCGCCAGCGCGGTCGACGGGTTGGGCGATGGAGCGCTCGCGGCCGCCATGCCTCTGCTGACGGCATCGCTGACCCACGATCCCTTCCTCGTCTCGCTGGTGTCGGCGGCGGCATACCTGCCCTGGCTGCTCGTCTCGTTGCCGGCAGGCGCGATCGTCGACCGGGCGGATCACGCCCGCGTCATGTGGGTCTCGCAACTGGGGCAGGCGGTCGTGGTCGCGGCCCTGGCCATCGTCATCGCGGTCGGCGCGGTGAGCATCCCGCTGGTGATCGGAGCGGCCTTCCTGATTGGCATCGGCGAGGTCATGTTCGGCAACGCGAGCCAGTCGATCCTGCCCAGCGTAGTGGGGACGGATCAGCTGCCCCGCGCCAACGGGCGGCTCAACATCGTGCAGACCGTCAGCCAGTCGTTCGCCGGTCCGCCGGTGGGCAGCGTGCTGTTCGTGGCCGCCGCCGCCTTGCCGTTCGGGCTCGACGCGGCGACCTTCGCGGCATCCGCAGCCCTGATCCTGACGATCCCGCGGCGCGAAGCGCTGCCGGGGCCGCGCATCTCGCTGCGCCGCTCGATCGCAGAGGGGCTGCGCTACCTGGCGTCGCACCGACTGCTGCGCACGCTCGCCGTCGTGCTCGGGCTCAACAACCTGGCCGGGACGCTCGGCACGGCTACCGTCGTGCTCTTCGCGACGCGCACGCTGGGGATGTCCGAGCAGTTGTTCGGCACGCTGTTCCTGGGTAGCGCGATCGGCGCCGTGATCGGGGGCTTCGTGGCGCCCACGGCGGTGCGGGTTCTCGGCGAGTTGCCGTCGATCATCCTCGGCGCGGCCATCATGGCGGCGCCGTTCCTGGCGGCCGCGTTCGTCACGAACGGCTTCGAACTCGCGGCCCTGCTCTCGGTCACCGGATTCGCGGTCATCCTGTGGAACGTCGTCACGGTCAGCCTGCGGCAGCGGATCGTGCCGCCCGGGTTGCTCGGCCGGGTCAACAGCGTCTACAAGATGATCGGCTGGGGTCTGATCCCGGTCGGTGCGGTGCTCGGCGGATGGGTGGCGGCCACGTGGGGGCTGCGTGCGCCGCTGCCGGTGGCGGGCGGCATCCGCATCCTCGTCCTGCTGGTGGCGCTGCCGTCGCTGATCGGCGGGATGCGGGCGCTGCGCGCGACAGGCAGGACCCGCGATACCCAACAGTCCTAGGTACCTCGCACAGCTAGGTATACACTGTTCGTCGTGAACATCGACAAGGATCTGGTCGCCGCGATGGCCACACCCCTGGTTCTGGCGATCCTGTTGGAGGGGCCGAGCTATGGCTATGCGATCCTCAAACGGGTGCGCGAGCTGTCGGATGGCGACCTGGAATGGACGGATGGCATGCTCTACCCGCTTCTGCACCGCCTCGAACGCTCGGGCAGCGTCGAGAGCGAGTGGCGCGACTCCGACGCGTCGCGGCGTCGCAAGTACTACCTGATCACCG
>Ga0207694_10002730_pt1 | contig 14278 bp, 14 predicted proteins | sample KBSC34metaG_FD_184353 | JGI IMG/M metagenome (GOLD analysis project Ga0207694, IMG submission 184353) | Corn rhizosphere microbial communities from Kellogg Biological Station, Michigan, USA - KBS C3-4 metaG (SPAdes) (version 2) | ecosystem: Host-associated > Plants > Roots > Rhizosphere > Soil...
CGAAAGCCTGGGGCCGGCGCTACGCTTCGATGAGGGATATCGCCATTTCTGGGCCTATATCCCGCATTTCATCCACACGCCGTTCTATGTCTACGCCTATGCGTTCGGCGACTGCCTGGTGAACGCGCTCTATGCGGTCTACCAGCAGGGCGATCCCGCCTTTGCCGACCGGTATCTGGAAATGCTGGCCGCAGGCGGCACCAAGACCCATCACGAGCTCCTGGCGCCGTTTGGCCTGAATGCCGCCGATCCGGCCTTTTGGCACAAAGGCCTGGGCGTTATCGGCGGCTTCATCGACGAGCTGGAGCGGCTCGGCTGAGCGCTCCAGCATCCGGGGCTTAGTGCGCGTTCTTGAACGCGTCCTGCTGCTTCTTCCAGTCGGCCGCGACGGCCTCGTACTCGCCCTTGGCGGCCTGCATCTGCTCGGACAGGCAGCGCATGAACGTGGTCACCTGCTGGTTGTACGGGGTGAACTTCGTGGCGGTCGCCTTCATCTCATCTTCCGTGGCGGTCGAGCCGTTCGGCAGCTGCAGCTTGGCGGGCGGGTTGCCACAGTCCTTGGCCATGGCGATGGCCGGGGCGGCCAGCATGGCGGTCGTGATCGCGAAGGTCGTCAGTAGCTTCATTATCGTCTCCTTATCGGGGAAAAAGGCCCAGGACCCTACCCGAAACTTTTCGTATGTCACACCCCAATCATGGCAGGATTCAGGTCGGGAACAACAAAAACGTTCCCTATTCTACCGGCTGGCAGCCGCCGAGAAGGCTTTTTGCCGCCTGCGCTGCACCGACGAAGGTATCCCGAGCTGCTCGCGATATTTCGCCACCGTCCGGCGGGCGATATCCATGCCCTCGCCCTGAAGCTGCTCCACCAGCGTGTCGTCCGACAGGATGTCGTGCGGGTCCTCCCCGTCGATCAGCGCCTTCAGCCGATGACGGATCGCCTCGGCGGCGAAGGATTCGCCGCCGTCGGCGCGGGGAATCGCGGTCGAGAAGAAATATTTCAGCTCGAACATGCCGCGCGGCGTCGACATGAACTTGTTGGTGGTCACCCGGCTGACGGTGCTCTCATGCATGCCGATAATCTCGGCGATGTTGCGCAGGACCAGCGGGCGCAGGCGCGAGACGCCGTGCTGGAAGAACTCCTCCTGCTGGTTCACAATCTCGGTCGCCACCTTGAGGATCGTCTGGGCGCGCTGATCCAGCGAGCGGATCAGCCAGTTGGCGGCGTTCAGCCGTTCGGTCAGATATTCCCGCTCCGCCGCCGTGCGGCAGCTGCGGTTGACCTCGGAATAATAGCGCCGGTTGACCAGCACGCGGGGCAGCGTGTCGGGGTTCAGCTCGATGATCCAGCCGCCGTCGCGGCCCTGGCGCATCAATATATCGGGGATGACCGGCTGGGCCTCGGCCGCGCCCTCGAAGCGCATTCCGGGCCTGGGGTCCAGCGCCCGGATCTCGCCGATCATGTCGGCGAGGTCGGCTGAGTCGACCCCGCAGAGGCGCGTCAGGTCATTGAACCGCCGCTCGCCCAGCAAAGGCAGATGGCGGCACAAAGCCTCCATCGCCGGGTCGAAGCGGTTCAGCGCCTTGAGCTGGATGGCCAGGCATTCGGCAAGATTGCGCGCCAGGATGCCTGGCGGATCGAACTGCTGCATGCCCTTCAGCACGGATTCAACGGCGGCGTCCTCGATGCCCAGCATCGTGGCGACGTTATGGACGACGCTGTCACCGTCGGCGAGATAGCCCGACGGTTCCAGAAACTCGACGATCACGGCGCCGATCAACCGTTCCTTGGGGTCGTCGAACTCGGTATTGAGCTGCTCCAGCAGATGGTCGCGCAGTGTCAGTTCCTGCGACATGCGCTCGGTGAAATCGGTCAGTTCGCCGTCGAAATTGCCGCCGCCGCCCGTGCCGGCGAAGCTCATCGCACCGTCGCCGCCGGCCGGCACGTCGCGGTCGCCGGAATGTTCGATGCCGTCGGCGACGTCGCGCGCCTCGCCGTCCAGGCCGCCGGCGGCGAACTGCCCGGCCTCGGCATCGATCGCAGCGGGGCCGTCATCGGACGCCGCCGCCGTCGCCACCCGGTCCTGGCTGGCCTCGGTATTGTCCATCGGCCGGTCCTGGTCGGTGTGTCCGCCTTCCTCCAGCAGCGGATTCTGCTGCAGCTCCTGCGCGACGAATTCTCCGATCTCAAGATTGTTCAGCTGCAGCAGCTTGATCGCCTGCTGCAGCTGCGGCGTCATGACAAGCGTCTGCGCCTGCCTGAGATCCAGTCTTTGAACGAGGGTCATGCCGCCGTCCTCAGCCGGATAGGGTTGTCGGTGGCGGGCAGGCGGGTAAACGCATCAGGGCTCGATCGTTAGGCAGCACCAAGGCGCCGCCGCCGAACCCCCGTTAGAAATGCCTACAGCCGGAAATGCCTAAAGGCTGAATCTCTCGCCGAGATAGACGCGACGCACATCTTGGTGTGCCACGATTTCGGACGGGCGTCCATCCATCAGGACGGTTCCGTCATGCAAGATGTATGCCCTGTCGACAATATCCAGCGTTTCACGGACGTTATGGTCGGTGATCAGCACGCCGATGCCGCGTTTGCGCAAATGCCAGATCAGCTCGCGGATTTCGCCGACGGCGATAGGGTCGATGCCGGCCAGCGGTTCGTCCAGCAGCATGAATTGCGGGCGGGACGCCAGCGCCCGGGCGATCTCCACACGGCGGCGCTCGCCGCCCGACAGCGCGAGCGCCGGTGTGCGGCGCAGATGCGAGATCGAGAATTCGGCCAAGAGGTCGTCCAGGGTCGCCTCGCGCATGTCGCGCTCGGGCTCCACCACCTCCAGCACGGCGCGGATATTCTCCTCGACCGTCAGCCCCCGGAAGATCGAGGCTTCCTGCGGCAGATAGCCGATGCCCATGCGCGAGCGGCGATACATCGGCAGGTGGGTAATGTCGACGCCGTCCATCTCGATCGTGCCGGTATCGGCATTGATCAGGCCGGTGATGATATAGAAGCAGGTGGTCTTGCCGGCGCCGTTGGGGCCCAGCAGGCCGACCGCCTCGCCGCGCTGCACCGATACGGTGACGTCGCGCAGAACAGGGCGGCGCTTGAACTGCTTGCCCAGATGCCGGGCCGTCAGCCCCGAATTGGACGCAACCAGCCGCGGGCCGCCCGCCGGCGATCCGTTCGCCAATGGGCCATTCGCCAAGGGGCCATTCGCCTGGGCTGGGCGCGCAGCCATGCCGACGACCTGGGGTTCCACCCGGATCGGGGCCTGCGGTGGGGCAGCCCTGGCGGCTGGCTGCTCGGCCGCCGGCGTCGTTACGGCCACGGCTTGCGACTCGGCTTTCGGCGCCTCCGCCTTGACGATCGGCGGCGCGGGTTGCGGAGCCTCAGCCTTGGCGGCGGTCGCGGTGGCGGGGGGCGCGGCCTGCGCCTTCGGCGCGTCGGTCTTCGCGGCCGGGGGCTTGACCGCGGTCTTCGGCTTCGGCGGCTGGGTGGGGGGATTGGAGGACATCAGCGCTTTCCGCCCGACGTGGATTTCTGATTCGAATTCGCGCCGCCGGACTGGCGCTTGAATACGGCGGTCACATGCTCATTGGCGCCGGGGAAGACGTGGCTGATGCCCGTGTCCATATTCACCTCCGCGCTGGCCCCTTTGATCACGCTGTCGTCCTTGGTGGCGATCACGTTGCCGAACAGCACGGTGCGCTTCGCCGCCAGCTCATAAACGCCCTCGTCGCCATGGACGATGTCGGTGGCGGTTGTGATCACGACGTTTCCCTTGGCTTCGATGGTCTTCAGGACGGACGTGCCCTTGGAATCCTTCTCGAAGTGGCCCCCAATCAGATCGCCTTCAAGGGTATCGCCGTTGACCTTGACGATTTTGGCGTTGCCGCGCGCCACCGCCATGTTCTGATCCTGCCAGTATTCCAGGCTGTCACGGGCGGTGACGGTATCTTCCAGGGTCGCGCCCTTCAGCGCCTTGCCGGTCAGCACCGTGACCGACTTGTCCTTGTCGTATTCGGCCCGGTCGCCCCAGGCGTCCTTGTCCTCGGAAATCAGATGGACATGGCCCTCGGCGACGACCCGCCAGATCTCGGTGTTGCCGCTGTCGAACCCGGGCTGCTGGACCGCGCCGGGATGGGCTTCCTTTTCCTTCACCGGGGTGACCGGGGTCTTCAGCGGCCGGTAATAGGCGATCAGCGTGTCGGCCATCAGCGTGACCGTGCCGCGCTTGGCCACGGCGTTGCCGCGGGCGACATAGGCCTTCTCGTTCTGCAGCCATTCCAGGTCGCGGTCAGAGGTGACCTCCAGCGTGCCCTCGTCATGGGTCGAAGGCTGGCCGGCCGCCGGGGCGGCTGGCGCCGGCGGCTTGGCCTTGGTCGCCTGGGCCTGGGCCCCTGGCCCTGCCGCCAGCGCCAGCAGGGTGGCGCTAAGCAACGCATGAAGACGCAGGGTCGGCCTCACTTCTTCGCCTCTTCCGGCTGGGGCATCTGGGCGGCGTCCGGGCGCAGCAGCAGCCGGGCGGCGCCGGTGATCACGATCGAATCGCCATTATTGATGACGCGGAAACCGCGGCCGACCACCTCGCCGCGCGGGCCGCGGCCGACTACGGCGCGCTCGCCCCAGACCAGGTTCTTGTTGAACTCGACATGGGCTTTTTCGGTGGTGAAGCGATAGCCGTCGTCATGGAACAGCTCGACATGGCCCGACAGGTCGATCAGGCCGGCCTGCTGGTCATAGCGGCCCTGCTCGGCCTTCACCGCCACCCAATGGCCGTTCTGCAGGGTCAGCTCGGCCGTCGGGTTGGTCATCTCGATCGGCCCGCCGCCGGGCGGCTGCAGGGCCGAATCGTAGGTCACGGTATAGGGCCGGCCATGCGAATCCGAACCGACATAGCGGCCGTTCACCATCTTGGCCTGGCGCTCGTCATTGGTCGTCTGGGTCGGCTGAACGAAGAGGCTGTGGATCTTGGGCCACAGCACCACGATGCCGACCGTCAGCACAGCGACAGCCGGTAGGATGATCCGCAGCCTGCGGACCATGAGGCTATAGGTCGGGGCATAGGTCGCCTGGCGCGAAAAGGTCGACAAATGGCTCAGCCGCTCGGCTGGGCCATCCTCCCGCTCGACTTCACTCGAATCGCTGGAATGTCTCTCGGCCATTTGCCTTAAGCTTTGAGCTTAATGCGCGAAAATGTCTATCTCTTCCCAACCGGCGAGATCGAGTTCGGCGCGTACCGGCAGGAAATCGAAGCAGGCTTGGGCATAGGCGGTCCGGTTTTCGCGGGCCAGCATCTCATTCAGCTTCTCGCGCATCGCATGGAGATGCAGCACGTCGCTGGCGGCATATTTGAGCTGTTCGGGCGACAAGGTCGCCGCGCCCCAGTCGGATGACTGCATCTGTTTGCTGATCTCGACGCCCAGGAGGTCGCGGACCAGGTCCTTCAGCCCATGCCGGTCGGTGAAGGTGCGCACCAGGCGCGAGGCGATCTTGGTGCAATAGATCGGCGCGGTGACGACGCCCAGATATTTCTTCATCACGGCGACATCGAACCGGGCGAAGTGGAACAGCTTCAGCGTATTCGGGTCGGTCAGCAGCTTCTTCAGGTTCGGGGCGTCATACCCGTCCACCATCTGCACCAGATGGGCCTGCCCGTCGCCCGAGCACAGCTGCACCAGGCACAGCCGGTCGCGATGGGGGTTGAGGCCCATCGTCTCGGTATCGATCGCGACGACCGGGCCGAGGTCCAGCCCGTCCGGCAGATCGTTACGATAAAGCAGGGGAGGGGGATATTCGTTCGCCATCAGTCGCCAAACCGGGATTTACCGACAAGTCCCGAAGGGTCCGGTATCCCGATTCGCGACTGGTGCCCAGGAGAAGACTCGAACTTCCAAGGCCTTTCGGCCACTGGTACCTGAAACCAGCGCGTCTACCAATTCCGCCACCTGGGCAGCGCGGACGCGTCTCTTAATCCCCGGGCTCATCCTTTGTCAACTTGGGTTCCCCCCATTCACGCGCTATTTATTTCATATGCCGACATGGAACGCCGATCAGTATCTGAAATTCGCCGCCGAACGCACCCAGCCGGCCCGCGATCTCCTCGCCCGTATCGTGGTGGAGAAGCCCGGGCGGGTGATCGATCTGGGCTGCGGGCCGGGCAACAGCACCGCCCTCCTGGCCGAACGCTGGGCGGCGGCTGAGCTCAGCGGCCTCGACAGCTCGCCCGCGATGATTGCCCAGGCAAAGCGCGACTTCCCCGACGGGCACTGGGCAGTCGGCGACATCACCGAATGGGCGGGCGCCGGCGGCGCGCCGTTCGATGTCGTCTTCTCCAACGCGGCGATGCAATGGGTGGGCGATCACGAGACCGTCTACCCTGCGATCTTCCGCCGCGTCGCGCCGGGTGGGGCGCTCGCGGTGCAGGTGCCCGCCAATCTCGATGCCCCTGCCCATACCGAGATGCGGGAGCTGGCCAGGACTCCGGCCTGGGCATCGATGCTTCCGCACGGCGGCGTGCGGGAATGGTATGTTCATGACGAAGGCTTCTATTACGACCTGCTGGCCGGCCAGGCCGCCCGGATCGACCTCTGGGTCACCGAATATCTCCATGTCATGGACGGGCCGGCCGGCATCGTCGAGTGGTACAAGGGCACGGGGCTGCGGCCGTTCCTCGATGCCCTCCCCAACGACGCCGAGCGCGAGAATTTCCTCGCCGACTACACCGACCGCATCTGCGAGGCCTATCCGGCGCAGCCCGACGGCAAGGTGCTTTTTCCGTTCCGGCGGTTTTTTCTGGTGGCATACCGCTAGACTGCGCGCATCCTATGGAACCGGCCGGGTAAACTCGGTATGTAGCCGGTGGAATTTTCGAAACAGGTGCTCCCATGGCTTTCGGCAGCATGACGGCGGTGGTTTTCGGCGGCGGCGGTTTCATCGGCCGCCATCTGGTGCGCCGGCTCGGCAAGACGGGCGCGGTCGTGCGCGTGCCCTCGCGCCACCCGACGCGGCTCAGCTTCCTGCGCACGGCCGGCGTCGTCGGCCAGATCGTGCCTGAGCTGGTCGGGCCGTTCGACGACGAAGAACTGGCCGCCACCATCCGGGGCGCCGATGTCGTCATCAACCTCATCGGCATCCTGGCCGAGGGCGGCGGCAACAGCTTCGACCGTCTCCATGCCAAGCTGCCGGGCCGGATTGCGGCGGCAGCCGCGGCGGCAGGGGTCAAGCATCTGGTCCATGTCTCGGCGATCGGCGCCGACGCGCACAGCGCCTCGGCCTATGCCCGCACCAAGGCGGCGGGCGAGGAGGCGGTCCGCGCTGCCTTCCCGCAGGCGACGATCGTCCGCCCCTCCATCGTCTTCGGCCCGGAGGACAAGTTCTTCAACCGTTTCGCCAAGATGGCGCTGATGAGCCCGGTTCTGCCGCTGATCGGCGGCGGCGACACCAGGTTCCAGCCGGTCTATGTCGGCGATGTCGCCGACGGCATCATGGCGGTGCTGAACACCCCCGACGCGGCGGGCAAGACCTATGAGTTCGGCGGGCCCGAGACCTACAGCTTCAAGCAGCTGATGGAGCTGATGCTGGCCGAAATCGGCATCCAGCGCCTGCTCGCGCCGCTGCCCTGGGGCCTTGCCAGCTTCCAGGCCAAGTTCGCGCAGCACCTGCCCGGCGCGCCGCTGACGCCCGACCAGGTCGAGCTGTTGAAGCATGACAATGTGGTGTCGGGGACCGCGCCCGGCCTTGCCGATCTCGGCATCCAGCCGGCCGCGCCGGAGCTGATGCTGCCGACCTTCCTGGACCGCTTCCGCAAGGGTGGCCGTACCGGCCCCAAGGTTCGTACGGCGCCCTAAATCCGGGCGGGCTCCCGGACCTTCGTCAGCAGCCCCAGCCCCAGGACCAGCAGCAGCAGGATCGAGGCCAGGCCAGCGCGTTGGCTGTGCGTGGCTTGCGTCACCACGCCGAACATCGTCGGGCCGATGAAGGTGACGGCGCGGCCCGTCAGCGCATAGAGGCCGAAGACCTTGCCGACCTCCCCCTCCGGCGCCAGCCGCACGGCGAGCGACCGGCTGGCCGCCTGGGCCGGGCCGACGAAGATGCCGAGCGCCAGCGCCAGGCCGATGAACCAGATTTTGTCATGCACCAGCACGATCCCGGCGCCGAAGATCATCAGGCCGACGACGGACAGCATGATCGTCCGCTTCGATCCGATCGCGTCGTCCAGCCACGCGAATGTGGCGGCACCGATGCCGGCGGTGACGTTGAGGCTCATGCCGAACATGATCAGCTGATTCAGGTCCATCCCGAACGTGCCGCCGGCATAAAGGCCGCCCATGGCGAGGATGGTGGTGACGCCGTCGCGGTACAGCGCGCTTGCCGCCAGGAACCAGGCGAGCTGAGGCGTCTTGCCGAGGCCGCGAAGCGTGGTCCAAAGGTCGGCCAGGCCCTCGCGCACGGCCGTTCCGACGCCGAGCCCGGTCCTCGGGATGTCTTTGACCAGGATGAACAGCGGCCAGGCGAAGAGGGCCGCCCAGATCGCCGTCAGGGGCCCGGATGCGCGGATATTGGCGAACTCAGTTTTGGGGATGCCGAAGACCGGGTGCTCCGGCAGCACCAGCAGCACCAGCGCCAGCCCCAGGCAGATCAGCCCGCCGACATAGCCCGAGGCCCAGCCCCAGCCGGAGACGCGTCCGATCCGGTCCGCGCTGGCCACGCGGGGCAGCAAGGCGTTGTAGAACAGCATGCCCAGTTCCATCGCCACGATGCCCATGCCCGACACGATCAGCACCGGCAATCTGTAAGCCGGGTCGGGCTTGCCGAACCACAGCAGGGCGCCGGCCAGGATCAGCACCGACACGCCGATGGCGATCCCGCGCTTGACCCGGCCCATCCGGTCGGCAATCGCGCCCAGCGGTGGGCTGGAGGCGGCGATGACCAGGCCGGCGATGGCGACCATGAAGCTCCACTGGGCGCTGCCGGCCACGGCGTCGCCGACGATCGCCTTGGCGAAATAATTGCTGATGATGAAGGTCGAAACGATGGTCGGATAGGGCGAGATGGCCCAGTCATAGAGGCACCAGGCGAAAGTCGCGGTAGCCCGGGATTTCGCGGGCATCGGTGCAGCGACAGCTATTTCGGTGGTATTGGTCAGCATCGCGGATGTTATAGCCCCGTTCACCTCCGCGCCGCCACCGGCTTTTACGTGCGAAGTGGTTGGAATAAATTACGTTCGGACCGTGAGGAGACAGATGTTGGAAGTATCTTTGGAAACCGAACAATATTGGGCCGGGCTGCAGGCCGGGCTGGACGAGGAGACGGTCGTGGTGACCGACAGCGGCCAGAAGCCGTGGGGGCAGGTGCTGCTCACCCATGATCAGGTCGTCTTTGCCGATGAGCCCGCGGCGCTGGGCGGGCAGAACAGCGGCACGACGCCGACGCATATGGTGCTGATGGCGCTGGGCGCCTGCACGGCGATCACCACCCGCATGTACGCTGCGCGCAAGGAATGGACCATCGATCGGATCGCGGTGCGCCTGCGCTGGGCGCCCGAGTTCACCAACATCGAGCGCCATATCGAGATCGACGGACCGCTCGATGCGGAGCAGCGGTCGCGGCTGCTGCAGATCGCGGAGAAATGCCCAGTCCATAAGATTCTGACTGGCGGGGTTGCGGTGCAGTCAGAGCTTGCGCCCGCAAGTTAGGTTGAATCGCCTTCAGGTCGCGGGCAATCTCGGGTCTCCATGTCCGAGTCTTCCTCTCCCCACGCGCTCGTCTTCGATTCAGGGGTCGGTGGCCTGTCGGTGCTGGGCGAGATTGCGGCCCTGCTGCCGCAACTGCGCCTCACCTATGCCGCCGACAACGCCTTCTTCCCCTACGGCACCAAGACCGAGACCGAGCTGGTGGCGCGCGTATCCGCGGTGATCGGCGCCCTGGTCGAGACGGCCAGGCCCGACATCGTCGTCATCGCCTGCAACACCGCCAGCACCACCGCGCTGGCCGCGGTGCGGCAGTTCCTGACCATCCCGGTGGTCGGCGTCGTGCCGGCGATCAAGCCGGCGGCCGCGGCCAGCGAAAGCCGGGTCATTGGCCTCCTCGGTACCAAGGCGACGGTCGCGACGGCCTATACCGCCGCGCTGATCAAGCAGTTTGCCGACGGCTGCGCGGTGCTGACCCACGGTTCGCCCGAACTGGTCGAGGCGGCTGAGCGTAAGCTCCAGGGCTTACCCCCCGGCCAGGCCGAGATCGCCGCCGCCATCGCCAGCCTGTTCAATCAGCCCGGCGGCGACCGGCTGGACACGGTCGTGCTCGGCTGCACCCATTTCCCCCTGCTGCGCGACGAACTTGCAGCCGCCGCGCCCCATCCCGTCACCTGGATGGATTCCGGCGCCGCCATTGCCCGGCGGGTCGCCACGATCCTGGGGATTTCGACGCCGGATCGGCCGGTGGTCGCCCCATCGCATAAGGCGATCTTCACCGCCGAGACGGCAAATGTGGATCGGATGCGGTCGGGGTTGAAACAGTTCGGGTTGGCTGAGGTCGGCTTTCTGCCGATGTAGGATGGGTTTCGCTACGCTCTACCCATCCTACAAAGACCCTCAGAGCCAGCCCTTCACCCGGAAAAAGATGAACGGCAGGATTGCGCTCAGCACGCCGAGCACGATCACGTAAGGATAGCCGTAGGCCCAGTCGAGCTCGGGGATGGTCTTGAAGTTCATGCCGTACCAGCTCGCGACCAGGGTCGGCGGAATACCGACGACCGAGGCGACGGTCAGCACCTTGATGATATTGTTCTGCTCGATATTGATCAGCCCCAAGGTGGCGTCGAGCAGGAACTGGACCTTGCCCGACAGATAGCTGTCGTGATCGTTCAGCGAGGTGACGTCGGCCTTCAGCGTCTCCAGGCTCGTGCGCACCTCGTGCGGCATCCATGAGACGCAATGGCCCAGCGTGTAGGGCACGATCCGGCCGATGCCGGTCAGCGCGTCGCGGATCTTGGAGATCAGGTCGCCGGCCCTGCCGATGGCCCGCATCGTCTCGCGCAGGTCGTTCTCCGCACGGGCGGGCTGCTGCTTGTCGGCCTTGTCGCGGTGACGGAAGACATTGTGGGAGATGATGTCCAGCTCGGCGCCCACCTGCTCCAGCACGTCGGCCATGCGGTCGACCGCGGTTTCCAGCAGGCCGGCGAAGGCGCCCGCGCTGCTCGGATGGATATTGTCGGGCTGCTTGATCTCGCCCTTGAAGGTTTCGAAGGCCGGCAGCGCGGCGAACCGGATGGTGATCAGGTGGTCGGCCGACAGCACGAAGCCCAGCGGGGTCGTGATCGGCGCCCCGTCCTGACGGTAGACGGCCGACATGCTGAGATACAGCACGCCTTTTTCGGTTCTCAGCCGGCTCGACGTCTCGATCTCGGAGAGTTCTTCCCGTGTCGGCACATGCAGGCCGGTGGTGCGCTGGACAAGGTCGATCTCGGCATGCGTCGGGGTCATCAGGTCGATCCAGACGATGCCGTCCGGCAGCTTGCTCGCCGTATCGTCGATTTCGGCCAGAGTCCCTTCCGGGCCGCAGGAGTGGAGGGCGAGCGTCATCGACAGGTCCTCATGGCAGGGGGAGGCGCGTCAGGTCCGGGCGGATCGATATAACATGCGGCCGGGCGACCGGCACTCAAAAAAGCGAACGTCTTGAATGCGTTACATTATATCGCCCAGGCTAACGCCCAGCCGCCCGCGCCCGCGCGCCGGCCGAGGCGCGGGCGATCGCCAGCAGCGAGTCCGCCGCCAGCAGCGCATCGTTGGCGCCGGTGCGTTTCGACTGTGCCTCGGCGTCGACCAGCCGGTCGAGCGCGGCCTGGATGCGTGCCAGCGGCCAGCGCTGGACATCGGCCGCGAACGCGTCTTTCGCCTTGTAGAACACCGGCGGCTGGAGCTGCGACAGCGCCCGGTCCATCGACGCCCCGGCGTCCAGCCTGGCGCGGGTCACGTGCAGCCTGCGGAAATAGGTCTGGGTCACGCGTAATATGGCGACGCCGCCGACGCCTTCGCCCGCCAGCCGGTCGAGGCAGCGGTCCAGCGCGGCGAAATTCCCGTCCAGCGCCGCGCGCATCGTCTCGTCCATGCCCAGCGTCGCCGTGTCGACCACCGCCGCCTCGACATCGGCAATCTCGATCGACCGTGCGTCGCCCATATAGATCAGCAGCTTGTCGAGCTCGCCGCGCGCCAGCATGCGGTCGCCCACCAGGCTCGACGCCAAAAGGCGCATCGCATCGGGGTCGATCGCCTTGCCGGCCTCGGCGATCTGGCCCTGAAGGGTACGTGCGAGGCCCGCCTCGTCTTCGACATAGCAGGGCAGGGCGGCGGCGGCGGCATGGCCTTCCGCCAGCTTGCGCAGGGACGAGCGGGATGTGAGATCGCCGGCCTCGATCACGGTCAGGCTGTCGCCCGCCGGCCCCTCCAGCATCGCGGTCAGCGCGCGGGTCACCTTGTCCGACCCGTCACGGATGCGGATCAGCCGCCGGCCGCCCATCAGCGACATCGCCGAGGCCTCGTCGGCCAGCAATGCCGGGTCGGTTGCCAGCGCGTCGCCGGCCAGCACCGCCACCTGGAACGGATCGTTGAGGTCGGGCACCACGGTCTTGCCCAGGCGCGCCGCGCGCTCCCTCACCAGCCCCTCGTCGCCGCCATAGACGACAACGGCGCGGATCGCAGGATCGGGCTTGCCCAGAAACCGCTCGATCGCCGCGCCCTGCAGCTTCATTTCGTGAAGCCGGTCTTCTTCGGCTGCGGCGTCATATCGGGCGGCGGGGTCGGCAGCTCGTCCTGGGTGGTGAAATACATCGCCAGATGCAAGGTCATGTCGTCGGCGATCTGCTGCAAGCCCTGGGTCTCGGCGTCGTCCTGGCTCAGAACCGAGCTGAACTGGTTGATCAGGATGTTATAGCCGGTGGAGGTGCGCAGCGTTTCCTTCAGCACGACCTTGCCGTTCGAGTTGTCGATCAGCGCATATTTGACCGTGAGACGGACCTGCCCGCGGGTCGAAGTCGAATTCTGCTGCAGGCCCAGATTGACCACCGCCTCGGCGATGCCGACATCCAGCCTGTAGCGATAATCTGTGTCCGCGCCGTGCGAGTGCAGCGAATCGATCAGCATGTTGCGCATTTCCTGGCCAAGCCTGTTGGGCATGACCGGAATCTCGATCGCGGCGAACTGCTGGACTGCGGAGGGCGATTTGCCGGCGCTGTGCACGCCGTAAACCGGCTTGAAGCCGCACCCGGCCAAGGTCGATAGCGAGGCCAGCAGGCCCAGCACCGTGACGATGCGCAGGCTACACGACGACATTGACGATCCGATTGGGCACGACAATGACCTTTCTGGCGGTTTTGCCCGCCATGGCTGCGACGATCCTGGGATCATTCAGCGCCGCCGCCTCGGCCGTTGCCTGGTCCGAATCGCGCGGCAGATCGATCGTCGCCTTCAGCTTACCATTGACCTGCACCGCCATCGTCACGGAATTACTGACCAGCAGCGTGGGATCGGCGACCGGCCAGGACTCCTCGGCCAGCAGCCGCTTGTGGCCCAGCGCCTGCCACATCTCCTCGCCCAGATGCGGCATCATCGGGCCCGCCAGCCGGACCAGTATGCCGACCGACTCGGCCAGTGCCTCCACCAGGGCGGGGGCAGCGGGCCGGGTATCGCCCTGGGCCGGCAGCGCGGCGATCAGATCGCCGATGGCGTTCGACAGGATGCGCACCTCGGCCACCGCGATGTTGAGCGCGAAGGCGTCGATGCTGGTGGTCATCTTGTCGACCGCGCGATGGGCGGTGCGGCGCAGCTCCTCGGCCTTGTCGGCGCCGGGTGCGCCGTCCTTGGCGGTAACGGTCTTGTAGTCCTCGACCAGGCGCCACAGGCGGTTGACGTAACGCCATGCGCCCTCGACGCCGGCCTCGGTCCATTCCATGTCGCGCTCGGGCGGCGTGTCGGACAGCATGAACAGCCTGACCGCGTCTGCGCCGTAGGTGCCGAGGATCGCCGAGGGGTCGACTGTGTTCTTCTTCGACTTGGACATCTTCTCGACCCGGCCGGCGGCCAGCACCGCACCGTCGGCGACACGCGTGATGACCCCGCCTTCGCCGCGCTGGATCTCGGCCGGCGAGACCCATTCGCCATCGGGCGCCTTATAGGTCTCGTGGGTCACCATGCCCTGGGTGAACATGCCGTCGAACGGCTCGGCCAAGTCGAGATAGCCGCATTTCGACATCGCCCGGGTGAAGAAGCGGGAATAGAGAAGATGCAG
>Ga0207694_10002731_pt1 | contig 14272 bp, 10 predicted proteins | sample KBSC34metaG_FD_184353 | JGI IMG/M metagenome (GOLD analysis project Ga0207694, IMG submission 184353) | Corn rhizosphere microbial communities from Kellogg Biological Station, Michigan, USA - KBS C3-4 metaG (SPAdes) (version 2) | ecosystem: Host-associated > Plants > Roots > Rhizosphere > Soil...
CGCGCGCGACTTCGGCGCGCACGGGCGAACAAGCGGCGATTGACGAATATGCGATTGCTGGCCGCAGGTTCGCATACCCGCCAAGCGCGCTTCGCAGCAACAACAGACCTGCTTCGGGACGTTGATTCGGCGGCGCGCGATCGAATTCCGGCGACCCGACCGCGCCGAGCAACACAGCGTCTGACGCGAGCGCTGCGTCGAGCGTGGTTCGCGGGAGCGGCGAGCCAAAGCTCTTGATCGCAACGCCGCCAATGGCGTGTTCTTCAAATTCGAACCGGTGATTGTGAATCGCTGCCACCGTTTGCAGCACTCTTACTGCTTCAGTCGTGACTTCTGGTCCAATCCCATCCCCGGGAAGAACCGTAATTCTTGCTCGCATAAATCTTCTTTCTAAGCTGCTACCGCGTTGTGGGTGTTGCCTATCAATGAAATCAGGTCCTGATCGTAGATGTTCTTCTTGCGATCCGCCAGGTTTGTAAACCTCATGTACGCTGCATCGAGCTCCGCCGCGGTGACGTCGTAACCAAGCTCAGCATAGCGAAGCGACAATGCGTGCCGACCGGAATGTTTACCGAGCACGAGAGAGTTCGCCGGCACGCCGACCGATTCCGGCGTCATGATCTCATAACAAAGCGGATTATTGATCACGCCGTGCTGGTGAATCCCGGCCTCATGCGCGAAAGCATTGCGGCCGACGATCGCTTTGTTGGGTTGCACGTCAAACCCGACGATGTTCGAAAGCAGTTGGCTCGTCGGATAAAGCTCGTTGGTCTTGATGTTTGTCTCGAACGGCAGACGATCTGCGCGTACGTGCAGCGCCATCACGATCTCTTCCAGCGACGCATTGCCCGCGCGCTCGCCGATACCGTTGATCGTGCATTCCACCTGCCGCGCACCAGCTTCAATTGCGGCGAGACTGTTTGCGACTGCGAGTCCAAGATCGTTGTGACAGTGAACACTGATGATCACATCGTCACGATCTCTCACGACGCGCTCGCGCACTTGTTGGACGAGGCGCGTGTACTCGTTCGGCGTCGTGTATCCAACCGTGTCCGGCACGTTGAGCACTGACGCGCCGGCATCAACCGCTGCGTCGAGCACTTCACACAGGTAATCGATATCGCTGCGCGTCGCATCTTCCGCTGAAAACTCGACATCGTCGGCGTAGCTGCGTGCCTGTCGCACGGCGGCGCGCGTCATCGCGATCACTTCAGCGCGCGTCTTCTTCAGCTTGTGCTCGAGATGGATGTCGGACGTGGCGCAGAAGGTGTGAATCCGCGGACGAGCAGCATACTTCAGCGCCTCGGCGGCGCGCGCAACGTCCGCTTGGGCGGTGCGGCAGAGCGCGGCCACCTTCACGTGCCGGCACTGGGCGGCGATGGCTTTGACGGCGGCGAAGTCGCCGTCGGAAGCAATCGGGAAGCCGGCTTCGATGATGTCGACTCCGAGGTCCTGGAGCTTGTTGGCCATCCGGACCTTCTCTGTCAGGTTCATCGAGCAGCCGGGCGACTGTTCGCCGTCACGTAAAGTTGTATCGAAGATGCTGACTCGGTGTTGTGGCATGGGATCCCTCCTGTGGGCAAGCAACGGAGAATGCTACGGAGGGTTGGGCCAAGAGTCAAAGCTATAATCTTTATAGGAAGATTAAAATTAAAAATAGGTCCTATAGGACATATAGGACCTATTGCGCCGGGACTTCCGCGATACGACGGGCGTATTCCTCGAATTGACCGGTGTAGTAGAGTCTTGTGAGATCTTTCTCCAATTTGGCGCCGCGAACACGCTTTCGAATTTCTCGGAAGATTTTTTCCTTTAGCCAGTAACCGTGATCGTAGCGCTCTCCGATTGCCGAGGCGGACGCGAGCTTGTCGATCTCGGGCGTCGTCAGTCCGCGGCGCCAGGCCGCGCGATAAACCATTAATCCTTCCTGGAACGACTGGCTCGCGATCTGCCCGAACTTCTCATTCAGCCCCTTCCAGCCTTCCTTGTGAGTATCGATCAGCGGGACGACATCCGGGTGCGGATTGCTCGCACTGCGATAATCGAGCAGCGACACGCGCAGATCGATCGTTCGATCGCCGTCATAGTCATATTCAATCGTGTCCAGGAATCCGTTGTTGTCCGTGTCCGTGTACTTCACCAGTTCCTCAACGCGCGGCGCGATCGGCTTCGGCGAAGGTGTCTTGCTGCCGCCGTGATACTCGGCGTTCTTGTCGACAGTCCACGCGCCCCACTCCGCACCCGCGAGGTGCAACTTGCGATCGAACACGCCGACGTAAAGCTTTCCGCCACCCGAATTGTCTTCATCAAACTCACCACGATCGCCGAGCGAATCAGCCTGCGGATGTCCCGAAAGCCCCGGCTTCTCGTCAGGTCCGGCCATCGCGAGCTCTGCGTAGTTGCCACGACGCCACTTCTTCGTCGAATACAGATCGATATCCTTCGGGCCACCAAAGCCGTGCATCGGGTAATACATCTCGACACGTTCCCAGCGATGATCGTCGTCGTCCTCGTCGAACACGAAATACATCGTCGCCCAGCGCGCGTTGAAGAACTCGTCGTAACTCTTCTCGTGCGGCATGTACATCAGCTCATCGATCTGCCGCCAGTTGTTCCACTGAAAGCAGCCGTCGAACTTCGGATTACCCTTGAGCGCGGGATACTTGTGCGTAAACTGGCGATACGGAATTCCTGGCCCACCCGCTCCACGCAGCGACATGTCGTAATCAGTCTCGTTACCTTTAGTGGAATCGTTGTCGAGATCGAACGTCGCGAATGCTTCGCTGAGAACGCCTGAAAGTTTGGTCACGTCCTTGTCGAGCGGCGGGACCGGATCGAGCCAGCGGATCGCCATCTCGCTCGCACCATCACCGTCAAAGTCGTAGAACGCAAAAGGATTTTCCCAGTTGAGACGCGGATCGGGCAGCGACTGCGGCGGGCGATGAACTTTCAGAAAAACAGCGTTGCCGTTGTAGTCGGGAAGCCAGTCTGTCGTGCCGGTGTAGCCCCAGTTGTCGTTGCCGAAGTCGTACTTTGTCCAGTCGACCCAGCCGAGCACGCCGTCTTTCTCGACGTCGATAAAGACCATCCAGTGCGACTCGCCCGGATCGAACTTGCCGTTGGACCACGCGCGACCCTGCGTAACGAATGCCTGCAGATCTGCGCGGCCGTCGCCGTCGTTGTCGGCCCACTTGATGTTGATGTCTGTTTCGCTGTCGTAAACGCCGTCGCCGTTTTTGTCGATCTGCATTACGTCGCCGACCTGATCGCCGCGCGTGTCGGTCGGCAGCATGTCGCCGTTTTCATCGAGCCAGCGGACGCGCCTGCCGTTCCACCAGCGCTCGAGAATGTCAGGCTTGCCGTCGTGATTGATGTCGAGACGGACGATCTCGTCTGATGGAGTTGTTGATTTGAGTGCAGACTTGCGGAGATCGACGTTGCCGTTTTGGGGAGTGAATAGTAAAAAGGCGAATATAAATAATAGGTTCATGTTGGCGGAGGTTTATCTCACAGGATTTCAGGATTGACAAGATTGGCATGATAGACTGCGCGAACATGACGCGCATCAGTCGTCGCACCTTTTTACAAACAGCATCGACAGCAGTGGTCGCCGGCACGCTGCTCGGCAAGCCTGCTTCTTATCTCGCCGACTCCGAAATCCCACTCTCCATTCGAGTGACGAATTGGGAATACCGGCGTGGCGGTCTCGGTGGTCCATGGGAAGCGTGGCGGAAAGCTAATGACGACGCGAACGTTTGGACGAAAGTTGAAGCGCCTCATTGCTTCAACGCGTTCGATGCCGTCGATCCGGACCTCCCTTACTACCAGGGGCCCGGCTGGTATCGAACGACGCTGGCGGTGAAGAATCCGTTTCCCACCGGTCGCACGCTTTTGCACTTTGAAGGAGCGGGACAAAAGACCGAAGTGTTCGTTCATACCAACAAGGTTGGCTCGCATGTTGGCGGCTACGACGAATTCACAATCGATATCACTGACCAGGTGAAACCGCGCGCGAGCGTTATGGGAGAGGCCGCCGTGCCCGTCGCCGTGATGTGCGACAACTCGCGCGACCTCGAGATGATTCCGTCCAATCTAAGTGATTTCAATCTGTACGGCGGGCTTTACCGCTACGTGAATCTGGTCTACGCGCCGGCAATTTCTATCGAGCGCGTACACGTCATGGCGGAGTTGCTGCGAAACGGAAAAGCAAAAGTCACTGTTCGTGGGCGGCTTTACAATCCTGAAGGGCTCACGGATGAGTTCGAGCTAAAGATCCGGGTTACTGGCCCAAATGATCAGGTTATTCATTCCGGATACTCGAGGCACAACCCCTGGACCGGCACGATCGATCTATTCACGTTTGAGATTGACTCGCCGGCGCTGTGGTCGCCGGAAAGACCATCGCTCTACCGGTGTTTAGTTGTGCTGTCGAACGATCGCGGCATCTCGAAAGCCGGTGAACGCTTTGGCGTGCGCTCGTTTGAGTTCGTCAAGAACGGACCATTCAAACTCAACGGCGAGCGACTGCTGATTCGCGGCACGCAGCGTCACGAAGATCACGCGGGCGTCGGCGCCGCCATGACCGAGGATCTCATGCGCAAAGAGATGCGGTTGATCAAAGACCTCGGCGCAAACTTCATCCGCCTCGGCCATTTCCAACAGTCGCGCACGATTCTCGATCTCTGCGACGAGCTGGGCCTGCTCGTGTGGGAAGAGATTCCGTGGTGTCGCGGTGGGCTTGGCGGCGAGCGCTACAAGGAACAGGCGCGCCGCATGTTGCGCAACATGATCGATCAGCATCGCAATCACCCGTCCGTCATCATCTGGGGACTCGGCAACGAAAACGACTGGCCCGGCGACTTCGAAGTGTTTGATAAAGACAAGATCCGCGAGTTCATGATCGAGCTCAACACGCTCGCACACGCGCTCGATCCTTCGCGCAAGACTGCGATCCGGCGTTGTGATTTCTGCAAAGACGTCGTGGATGTTTACTCGCCGTCGATCTGGTCTGGCTGGTACCAGGGCAAATACACCGAATACAAGACGCGAGTGCAGGCGGAGATCAAGAAAGTCGATCACTTTCTGCACATGGAGTGGGGCGGCGACAGTCACGCGCGCCGGCATTCCGAAGCGGTCGAGCAGGTCCTCGCGCGCGCGCCGCAGGAAGGTGATTGGTCGGAGACGTACATCTGCGATCTGTTTGACTGGCATTTGAAAGAGCAGGAGACGATGCCTGAGCTGACGGGCAGTGCGCAGTGGATCTTCAAAGACTTCGCGACGACGTTGCGGCCCGGCAATCCGGTGCCGCGCGTTAATCAGAAGGGACTGGTCGAGCGCGATCTCACGTTGAAGGAAGGGTATTTCGTGTTCCAGTCGTACTGGGCTGAGAAGCCGATGGTTCACATCTACGGGCACACGTGGCCGGTGCGTTGGGGCGAGCCTGACGAAGCGAAGCTGGTGAAGGTTTATTCAAACTGCGAGAAGGTCGAGTTGTTTGTGAATGATGTGTCGGCCGGTGTTAAGAAGCGGAAGAGCCAGGACTTTCCGGCGGCTGGGTTGCGTTGGCTGGTGAAGTTCAAGGCCGGTGAGAATGTTGTGCGCGCGGTGGGAAAGAACGCAGACGATGAGATCCGGTTCGAGTATCAGACAAAGAAGTGGGACAAGCCGGCGAAGCTCGTGCTGAAGGTCTTGAGCTCGACGAGTGATACTGCGACGGTTGAAGCGCAGCTCGTTGATGCGAAGGGTGTCTTGTGTCTTGATGCGCGGAACGTTGTGCGGTTCGGAGTAACAGGTGACGGGCGCCTGATCGACAACCTCGGTACCTCCACAACGGCGCACAAAGTCGAGCTCTACAACGGACGCGCTCAGATCAGTGTGGAAGCAAAAGAAACTGCGGTCGTGAGTGTCTCTTCGGAGGGTCTGCCAACCGCAGTTTTAAATATCTAAGAGCGGGGGCAAGCCCCTCTTCCTGACTTGTTCATTCCTTGACGGACTTCTTCTCCGTGCAACCTCTGTGTTCTCTGTGTCTCTGTGGTGAGTCTTGCTGCGAAATTCAGTTAACCACAGAGACACAGAGAACACAGAGGTTGCACAGAGAAGAGCGATCTGCTGACTTTTCGTGCAAAGCCCCTTTAAGCGCCTGAGAATAGAACAAGTCAGGAAGAGGGGCTTGCCCCCGCTGTGAGTTGAATTGTTAGAGAGAAAAGGTACCGTAGAACGCGCTGTTCTCACCCGATCGCGACCAGGGCTCACCAACAACCTTACCGGAATAGAGCGCCTTCGATGTGTAACCGACCTTGCGATTCTCCAGTCCGACGAGCGGTGCATACCAGACGAGATTCGGCATCTTGCAGCAGAGATCGTTCGGCATCGCCTCGACATTGATCGCCGCTTCGTTCGTCACGACAGCGTACGTGCGACCGTTGCGCGCGAAGCTGATCGGCGCGCTACGCACTTCGACAACATTGCCAAGCGACGCAGCGTATTTTTCTTTCAGCGCGTTGACAATTGCGAGCGCCTGCGTACGCGAAGCGTTGGAGTCGATAATGATCTCCGACTGTCGCGCCGCCGTAGTTTCGCCAAGATTAGCGTCAGCGCTGACGATTGCCAGCACGCGCACGCCGCTGAGATCCACGCCCTGCCATTTTCCGGAGGTGACGTTCCACGCCATCATCGCATCGCGTCCGGTGGTGACCACTTCGCCGTTGTAATGACATGCACCGGCAAACACGCTCGCCGTGCGCACCTCAACGTAATCCCCACGAAGACTGACACTCTCGGCTTGCGAACTGAAAACAAGCGCGCTCACTGCTACGAGCATCGCTGCGACTGCCAATAATCCTTTTCGCATCTTGGTAAACCCCCAGGATTTCATTATACGGATTTGAGTGCGGATGTGTAGCACGGGCGTCCGGGACCGCAGCGCTCCGGATCGACGCGAGCGTTGTCGGGCCCGATCACTTCCTGCGTTTCGCAGCACCAGACGTGGTTGGTCGCGTCGAGATACTCATCGGGGCTCGTGGCGAGTCGATCGAGCATGTAGTACTTCTTCGAACGCAACGAGCCGCAAAATGGTGATTGCATTGGTTCGACTAATTCATTTGCCATAACGATTCTCCCAGCAATTTTGGACAGGATTTACAAGATTTTTCAGGATTAACATGTAAATCCTGTCTACGACTGAGCCGCTTTAGCTAGGGCGCGGCGAACGAGCGTTTGAGTCAAAGGTACTTTGTACGCATTCTTCTCAAGCGGCTTCGCCTCGGCGAGCGCGATCTTCGCGGTTTCGGCGAGCACCTCCGGCGTCAGGCTTTTTCCAGTCACGAATTTCTCCGCCGCCGGAACGCGCCACGGTATCGGCGCAACGCCGCCAAGCACGATTCGTGCATCCTTCACTTCTCGATTGTCACCGAGCTGCACCGCAACGGCGGCCGACGCGAGCGCGAAGTCGAGCGACTCGCGTTCTTTGAATTTCAAGTACGTCGAGTGCGCCGCCACCGGCGACGATGGAACTACGATCTCCGTAATGATCTCTTCATTCTTCAAAACGTTCTCACGTCGAATATTCCCCTCGGACGGCAACGTAAAAAATTTATCCAACGGAATCGACCGCTTTCCTTTCGCGCCAACAACCGTCACCGACGCACCAAGCGCGAGCAGCATCGGTGCGAGGTCTGACGGATGCACGATGTAAGACGGCCCACCACCGATGATCGCGTTGTACTTGTTCTCGCCACTCACCGCATAACACTCCGAGCCGCCCTTCTTCAAGCAGCTGACTTCCTCGAGCCGGAAATACCAGCAGCGCGGACGCTGGCAGAGATTTCCACCAACCGTGCCGAGATTTCGAATCTGCGGCGTCGCGATCGAGTGTGCAGCTTCAACGAGCCCGGGAAAACTCTTGCGCACGTCAGCATGCTCTTCAAGCTCACTCAACGTGACGAGCGCGCCAATCGTGAGCCCACGCCCACTGACCTTGATCTGATTAAGTCCGCGAATATTCTTCAGATTCACGACGCGCACCGGACGCGACGTGTAATCCTTCATCGTCGTCAACAGATCCTGCCCACCCGCAATCGGCCGCGGCGCCTCATCAATATCGCCGGGCGTTGAGACCCTCAGCATCTTCACCGCTTCACCAACACTTGAGGGATTCGTCCATTCAAACGCTTTCATCTTTTTTGTCCTTTGATTATTGGCGGCTCAGCACAGTCGAATTCATTAGCCCCATCAAAATCTTGTCGGGCGTGATCGGCGTTTCGCGCACGCGCACGCCGGTCGCGTTGAAAACCGCATTCGCAAGCGCGCCGAGCGCCGGAATGATGCAGCCTTCCGCGATCCCGATCACCGCCTCGCGCTTATCCTCGTCATCGATGAGCGGCACCATCTCCGGCATCTCGAGACTGCCTGGCAACTTGTAATCGCCCATACCCGGATTGAGCATCATGCCGAGCTGCGCGTCCATCACGCGGCCTTCCCAAAGCGCCATGCCCAGCGACTGGATCATGCCGCCGTTGATCTGGCTCTCCATCGTCAAACGGTTCAACGGCAACCCACCGTCCTGAATGTGGACCATCTTGATCGGTTTGACGTGACCTGTTTCCACGTCCACTTCGACTTCAGCGAAACACACGCCATGAATGCCGCGCGCCTGCAAGTCTGCGCGCCACTCACCATGCGACGTGATGCCCGCCGCAGGAAGCGCCGCCACTGCCTGTTGCCACGACAGCGTCCGGCCATTTGCTGAAACCGTGGCGTCCGCGAACAGCACTTCTTCGGGTTTCGGATTGCCAAGCAAAGGCGCGACGCGCTCGGCCATCAACATGCGCGCTTTGATCGCTGCGTCTTTCACTGACGGCGACAACGACGGAGCTGTTGTCGAGCCGCCAGACGGATTTGCGGCGCCGAGTTTCGAATTGCCGATACGCTCTTTCACGTCCTTGATCCCGAGCCCGAGCTCTTCGGCGACGATGGCTCTCGTGTACGTGCGTGTGCCCGTGCCGAGATCCTGTGTGCCAACTGCGACGAGCACCGATCCATCGCGCGAGATCGTCACATCGACTTTGCACTGGTTGTTTCCACCGCCGCCCCACGCGCCGACAGCGCAACCCATCCCACGCTTCAACGGACCAGCATTTCCGCCCGCAACGGGATTTCTCCTGGACCAGCCAATCTCACGAGCGCCGCGCTCCAACTGCCGGTGATAAACCTCGTCGCGCAGGTTCTTCTTACGAAACTCGACCGGATCCATCTTGATCTTGTAAGCGAGCTCGTCGACGAGTGTTTCAACCGCGAACGACGCCTGCGGAAAACCCGGCGCGCGCATCGCAATCGACGAATCCTCGTTTGTGTGCAGCGCATAAATCTCGCGATACGTGTCGCCCATGCGATAGATGTACGGCTGACCGGCCTGCGAGCCCTGGCCGAGACCGCCGAGCCGATACTGGCGCGCCTGTAGCGCGACGATCGTGCCGTCGTTCTTCACGCCCGCTTTCAACTTCTGCCACGATCCCGAGCGATTACCCGCCATCACAAACTCGTCGTAACGCGTGAACATCAACTTCACCGGCGACTGGGTTTGTTTCGAGAGCCGGCACGCGAGCAGGCCTTCGAGTCCGAGTCCAAACTTCGAGCCGAAGCCGCCGCCCATGTGTTCGACCGTCGTCGTCACGGCGTTGATAGGCAGTCCCAATTCTTTGGCTGCGTCTTCGTGGATTGTGAATGTTCCCTGCGTTGATGCGTAGATGGTGGCGGAGTCGCCGCCGCGATAATCGACGACCATGCCATGTGTTTCGAGACACACGTGATGAATGCGCGCGGTGAAGTATTCGCCCTCGACGATCGCGTCGGCAGTCGCAAACGCAGCTTCGGCTTTCTGCGCGTCGCCGTTCTTCGCTTTTTCCGCGAGATTATTTTCGTCGGCGAGGACTTTCGGCGCATCGGGTCGAATCGCGTGATGCGCGTGGACCACGTGCGGCAGCACTTCATAGGTGACTTTGATCGCGCGCAATGCGTCGCCGGCGATCTCGGGCGTCGTCGCTGCGACGGCGGCAACCGGTGCGCCTGCGAAGCGAACTTCAGTAAGTGGCGCAGGAATGATCGCTTTCACACCGGGAATCTTCGACGCGGTGTCGGTGTCGAGCTTCGTGACGCGCGCGTGTGCGTGCGGGCTGCGAAGCACGCGTGCGTAAAGCATGCCGGGCAGACGCTGATCGTAGGTGTACTTCGCGACACCGGTTGCTTTCAGTGGACCATCGACACGCGTGTAACGTTGATTGAGCAGCTTGTGTTTGTCGTTTGGTCCCCAGCCTGGTCCGGCGTCTGCGTCGACTTCGATCTCGACCATCTGTTCGACGCCGTTAACGACCTTTGGCACGCGGACCTTTTTCTTCGGTTTGGGCGATGGTGACGGTTGTGCTTGTGGTTGCTGTTGTTGCATGAGTGCTTCCTGTTAAGCCTGAGATCCTTTAGCTGCTGCAAGCGCCGCTTCGAAAACGCGCGGGTACGTTCCGCAGCGGCAGAAGTTGCCCTTGCACGCTTCACGAACTTCCGCGAGGGACGGGTTCGGGTTCTTCTTCAGATAGGCGGAGATCGTGGTGACGAAGCCCGGCGTGCAGAAGCCGCACATCAACGCATCGTTCTCGACGAATGCTGACTGCACGGCGTTGGGTTTTTCCGGCGTGCCTAAACCTTCAACAGTCGTGATCTTTTTGCTGGTCGCATCGACGGCGAGAACGAGACACGAGTAAACGGGCTTGTCGTCCAGCAGCACGGTGCACGCGCCACACGTTCCGACGTCGCAAACGAGTTTGGGACCAGTGACGGCGGGATCGAGATGATTGCGAAGTGTGTTGAGAAGAGTCGTGCGCGGCTCAACCTGCGCTTCACGCTTTTGTCCGTTCACGTCGAGAACTACTTTAACTGTTCCCGAAAGCGATTCCGGAGTGGCAGGGCGTTCGGCTGCTTCCGCTTCGACCCACAGGTGGTCGGCGATAGCAGCGCCCGCGCCGGCGATACCGACGCCTTTCAGAAACTTACGCCTGCCTGGATCGTGGTCGTCACGATTATCACGAGACTTGGTCATTGCTTCTCTCCCGCGGTCTGTGTTATTGGTCAAACCATTTTCAGACTGATTTGTGCTGTATCGGTTCGCATAAAGTAGCACAGGATTTCAGGATTTTCAGAATTTACAAGATTCAATCCTGCAAATCATGTAAATCCTGTAAATCCTGTCTAACAAACGAGGACAACTAATGAAGCTGATCATAGTAATCGCTCTATTGATAGTCCCATTCACCGCTCACGCCAAGACCGATTGGTCGGTCGCCACGGTCGAGTCGACGATGAAGCGCTATCCCACCGCGAAAGACCTCGGCTCGTGGGGCTACGCCAAATCGCTTTACCTCTATGGCCAGTATCTCGTTTACAAACGCACGCACGATCCTCGCTATCTCAAGTACATCAAGGATTGGGTCGACATGCACGTGGACGAGCAGGGCGTCGTCCGCAGCGCGAACGCGCAGGGCGAAGTGCACGAGATCAAGTTTGACAACCTCGACAGCATGCTGCCCGGCAATCTCCTCCTGCTGCTCTACCAGGAGACAAAGGATCAAAAATACAAGCTCGCCGCCGATCGCATTCGCAAGCGCTTCGACACCTATCCACGCACCAAAGACGACGGCTTTTGGCACGCTACGGGTAAGAGCCGCGAATGGCAGTTATGGGGCGACGGCGTGTTCATGTCGACGCCGTTCCTGGTGCGCTACGGAAACATGTTTGGCGACAGCAAATATGCAAATGATGAGGCTGTTCTGCAATTACTGACATACTGGCTCCATTTGAACGATCTTTACACCGGCCTGATGTTTCACGCTTACGACGAGAGCGGGCAATCCGCGTGGGCCGACAAAGAGACGAAGCACTCCGCGGAGAAGTGGTGCCGTGCGATGGGCTGGTTTGGTATGACGCTCATCGAGGTGCTCGAGCTGTTGCCGCGCGATCATCCGCAGCGCCCGTTGCTGGTTGGCCATCTCAACCTGCTCGTGAAAGCGTGGGCGCGTTATCAGGATGAAAAAACCGGGCTTTGGTATCAGATTGTTGATAAAGGCAATGATCCTGCGAATTGGCTCGAGACGTCGAGCTCCAGCATGTACACGTACGTGACTGCGATGGCCGTCGATCGCGGCTATGTCGAGAAGAAGTATGCGGCCAACGTGAATCGAGGATACGCCGGAGTGCTCACGAAGATTTCGCTCGACAAAGACGGCCTAACAAACATCACCGACATCTGCGAAGGCACAAACGTCGCGGACCTCGCTTACTACTTCGCCCGCAAGCGCAACACGAACGACTTCCACGGTCTCGGCGCATTTCTAATCATGAACGAAAAATTTATGAACAAGGTGCTCAACGGCAGCAGCAAATCTCTCTTTCAGCCACAAAAAAGCTGAGGGATTACATCCGAACAGCGGGGGCAAGCCCCTCTTCCTGACTTGTTCTATTTTCCGGTTCATCACTCTTCCTTGGTCATTTCAGGTCACTAAGTGGAATGAACAAGTCAGGAAGAGGGGCTTGCCCCCGCTTTCCGAAGTTTTTCTGAAAACTCTTGACCACAACTCAGATTGGTATTATAAGTTTCGCGCTCGGCTCAAAATTGTTATGACCAATTCGGCTGTCGAACGCGTTTACGAACTGATCAAGCGTCAGGATTTGCAGCCCGGAGAGCGCCTGCCGCCCGAGCGTGAGCTGTCAAAACAACTGGGAATCAGCCGTCCCGCTTTGCGCGCGGGCCTGAGCTCTCTGATCTCGATGGGCGTCCTTCAGTCGCGACAGGGCGCAGGCACGTTCATCTGCGATGGTCCTCCAGCTCTCGACAGTGAACCCCTGCGCCTGCTCGCACAGCTTCATGGGTTCAGTTACGAGCACATGTTTGAAACGAGATCCGTGCTGGAAGTCGGCGCCGCCGGACTGGCTGCGGAAAGAGCCACCGGGGAGCAACTGGCGACGATGTCCGAGCAGATCGCCGACATGTTTGCATCGTTGAAAGACCCGCAGCAGTTTCTCGTGCACGACGTCGCCTTTCATCGCGCGGTGGCGGCCGCGTCAAACAATCCAACGCTGGCGACACTCGTCGAGATGGTTTCAGCGATCCTTTACGAGCGTCGCCGCGAGACGATCGAGCGCGCACACGATTTCAACGAAGCACTCGATCTCCATCGCAGAATTTATCGCGCCATCCGCGGGCGCAACCCGCAAGAAGCACGCGAGGCGATGCGCGAGCACATTGTTCGAGCCCAAAAAGCTTTTGCGCTGGAGGAAGCGCAGCAAAGGGATAGGTAGTTCACCCCGAGGCGTGTCGGCTGCCTCTGTTGTATTCGCAAACGCCGGCCATAACCGGAAAACCAGTAGGCAATTTTGATTTGGGTAGTCCCCTCGTCTTTTTATTCAAATTGTCCCAACTAGAGACAATTTGAGTCAGCAGTCATTTCCGAAGGATTTGCCAATTCGAAGGAGGAGTCCCATGTTCAGTTTTCGGCGTTGTAAGGTAGCTGTCCTGGCGGTTGTCGTCATGTTGCTCGCGTTCAGTTCATTCGCAAAAGCGCAAACGATTACCGGCTCAATCTCAGGCGCAGTCATGGACCAGACGGGCGGAATGATCCCCGGCGCCACCGTCACGCTAACCAGCCAGAAGACCGGACAAGCACGCGGCTCCACTTCTGACAGTGAGGGCCGCTTTAATTTTGCGGCCCTCCAGCCAGGTGTCTACGCCTTGAAAGTTGAACGCGTCGGTTTTCAAACGCTCGAACAGCGCGGAGTGATCCTCAGCGCGAACGAAAACCTCGCGCTCAGCGATCTAAAACTCCAGCCCGGACAGGTGAGTGAAACTGTCAGCGTAATTAGCGAGGGCGCCATCGTCGAACGTGAAAGCAGTGACTTGACTGCGCGTCTCACCGCCGACCAGATCAATCTGATCTCGACCAAAGGCCGTGACGTTACTTCGCTCCTGCGGCTCCTCCCCGGTACTTCAAACAACGACGACATCGAAGGCGCTGGTGACGGCTTCGGCACCGACCTCCCAAACATCTCCGGCCAGCGTGGTCGATCAACTGTGCCGACGATCGACGGCTTGTTCGCGGGTGAGCCCAGTGGCTCCAACAAGCTGAGCATGACGATCAACCAGGACGCCGTCGCGGAAGTGAAAGTGCTGCGCAACAACTACGGCGCTGAATACGGCAACAACGGCGGCGCGATCATCAACATCGTTTCCAAAGGC
>Ga0207694_10002736_pt1 | contig 14264 bp, 9 predicted proteins | sample KBSC34metaG_FD_184353 | JGI IMG/M metagenome (GOLD analysis project Ga0207694, IMG submission 184353) | Corn rhizosphere microbial communities from Kellogg Biological Station, Michigan, USA - KBS C3-4 metaG (SPAdes) (version 2) | ecosystem: Host-associated > Plants > Roots > Rhizosphere > Soil...
TGGTGCGCGGTCAGGCGCTGCCGCGCGGTCTTGAAGTTCGGGTTCTTGGTGTCCTGCACCAGCGTGAAATTCACGTTGCCCGGCGGGTCGGGCACCTTCTGGCACAGGAAGATCTCGCGCACCGCCTTGCCGCGCAGCGTGGCGGAACTGCGCCCCGGATGGGAATGCAGCGCGACGAAGGAGAGCTGGGTCACGATCCCGGCGCGCGGATCGCCGGCCGCGAATGTGTACGGCACCCAGGCGTCCGGCCGGGTCACGGGCACGTCGTAGACCAGCCCCAGCGACCCGGTCATGACCGTCTTGCGGGTCGTGAACAGGTCGCGATAGTCGCCCTTTTCCGCGACCAGATGCTGGGTGATCGTCCGCAGCGTCTGCTCCTGGGAATCGTCCATCACCGCGCGCACGAAGGCGGGGTAGATGATCGGGTCCTTGGCCAGCGTGTCGAACCCATCGAAGCCAAGCATGTCGCCGAAGAACGCCCGTACCCCCTGGGTCAGGCGTGGCGAGGCCAGCATGCGGTCGACCTGGGCGCGAAGCCCCCGGCCGCTGTCGAGGTCTCCGTCTTTGGCTGCCTTGAGCAGCGCCTCGTCCGGCATCGTATTCCACAGCAGGAAGGACAGGCGCGACGCCTTCGAATAGGCGTCCAGCCGGCGCTGGCCGGGGCGATCCGGGTCGGGCTCGGAGCTGTCGGCGATGAAGAGGAATTCCGGCGTCTCCAGCATGCCCGCGAGGCCGGAGGCCAAGCCGGCGTAGAAGTCGTGCACCGAGGCGGCCGATTGGCCCGAGACCTCCACCGCTGCCTTCAGCGTCTTGTCGCCGATCGGCCGGCGATAGATCAGCGGCCCGATCCTGGCGAAGAATTGTGCGGCGCAGGCTGCGTCGGGCGCGTCCGGCGATGCGGGTTCGCACGGGACCAGCACGTCGCGATGGTCGGCGTCGGTCACCTGGGCGGCGACGGCGCGGGCGATCTGGTCATAGAGCTCGAAGCCGGATGAGGTGATCGCTGCCCGGCTGGCCCCCACCTCGAGCAGCCCGTCGGTGCGCGGCAGCGGGTCGAAATGGCCGGCGACCTTGATGTCGGCGCCGAACAGGTCGGCGACCACATGGCGGTACTGTTCCTCCGTCATCCGCCGCACCTGCGGCGGTCCCCCCGTCGAGGCCGGCTCGGACGGGCCGCAGCCCCCCAGCACGGCCAGAAACCCGCCGACGGCCAATCCCAGTTTGAATTTACGCAGCATTGGTAAAGGCATCAGTCGGCGGCTTTGCCAGGCGTGGTGAGCTGGGCCGTGCTGGTGTCGTCGATGATGAAACCGGACACGGCGGTGACGTCGAACGACGCTGACATCGCGGTGCATTCGCCGGTCTTGGGATCGGGATAGCCGTCGGCCAGCCGGTGCGCCGCCTCATAGGTGGCCGGGCAGCTGAACCGCGCGACTGTGAACAGCTCACCCAGCCGGGCGAAATAGCTCCAGAAGCTGTCGAGGTCGTAATAGCCGGCGACCACGCCCTTGGCGCTCTTGCCGTCAGGGGCGATCTCCAGCCGTAGCCGCGCATCCTTGAAGAACCGCTCCGAGTGCATGAAGTGCGCATAGAACGGGAAATGCACATCGATCGGCACGGTGGTCAGTACCCCGTCGGCGATGGCGCCGTGCGTGGTGTAGGCGTAGCCCTTTTCGACGCGATAGCTGGAATTCGGCAGGATGGCGCCGGTGCTGTCCTTAATCATCCCGTCGGTGGAGTGATAGAAGGTGACGGTCACGTCCTTGCTGTTGCGCAGGTCGTCGATGCCGGTGACCTTGACCAGGATCGGATGGCCGCCGTCGCGCAGTTCGCCGTTCGGCATCTGCTCGGGATAGCCGCCGGCCTTGCGCCAGCCATAGACGCAGCCGATCACCCGGTACCACTGGTTGTCGACCTTCGTCTTGCCGTCCAGCGACACGAACTTTTCATGGGCGCAGGTCCTGGGCGTGGCGTGCCCGTCCTCGGTCCCGTCCAGATTCAGCCCATAGGACATCTTGCCCTGTACGGTCTTCTGCGGCGGGTCCTTGATCACGGTCGGGTTCCAGCAGATGTCCTCGCCGTTCGGCCCGCGCTCCATCGCCGGGTCGCGCAGGAAGACTGCGTCCAGGGTGCCGTGCTTGGTGGCCTTGTCGCGTTGCTCGGGCGTCAGGGTCTTCAGCCAGATCTGGTCGCCGCCCTCATTGAGCCCGTCCGGGCACTCTTCCTTGCCGTCCGCCGTCTCGTACAGCGAGGTGGTCCAGGAGGTGATCGCCAGGCCCAGCGTCTTCTTCGCCGGCGGCTGCGCGATCGCCACGGCCAGCATGCCGGCGCAGCCCAGCAGCGACGCGGCGACCAGGCCGGCATAAAGCCGCGGAATCGGCACCTTCCCACGCCACATTCTGCGCTTCCTCCCAGGTTCGTTCTTATCCGGCGCCGCAGACGCGGACACGGCGGCGATCGTATCGAACGGCAGAACGGATTCGCCGTGAACCACCGGGGCGATCAAAGATGGACACCTTTCCGGTCATCGCCATGGATCAAGGCAGAAAACCGCCCGCATTCTCCAATATGAGGTGGTCCAAATATCTGATTAGAAAGGTCGAATTTCAGAATAGACCGTCAGGGGATGCCAAAGGACGTGCGGATTGATTGAGAAAACCGGCCAATATACTTTCGCCGCAACACATCCAATGGAGCGGAATATGGGAAGGTCGATCTTCTTTTCGGCTCTCACGGTCATTTCCCTGGCTGCGGGGACCGGACTGGCGGCCGACCTGCCGCTACCGCCTTCGGTGACCGCGCACCGGACCGATGCCGGCGTCTTCTTCACCAATACCGCCGGGATGACGCTCTACACGTTCGACGACGATATCGGCGGCAACGGCTCCACCTGCGGGGGTGACTGCGCCAAGACCTTTCCGCCCCTGCTGGCCTCGGCCGACGACAAGCCGGTCGGCGCCTGGACCCTGACGACCCGCAGCACGGGTGAGAAGCAGTGGGCGCTGGACGGCCTGCCGGTCTATACCTATTCGAAGGACACAAGGCCCGGCGAGACCAACGGCACCGCCGTCATCCCGCTGCTGACCGCGATCGCCAACGATCCGATGAAACAGTCCTGGCGGGTCGCCTGGCAGCCGCCGGCGCTGAGGCCCGGCATCGCCATCCGTACCGTCGATATCGGCAAGGTGCTGGCCGATATGCGGGGCATGACGCTCTATTATTCCGACCGCGACGACTGCACCGGCGCCTGCCTCGACAGCTGGACGCCGGCCCAGGCGCCGATGGCCGCCAACGCAAAGGGCGATTGGAACGTCATCCGCCGCGCCGACGGCACGGCACAATGGGCCTTTCGCGGCAAGCCGCTTTATTCCAGCCGCCTCGACGTCAAGCCCGACCAAGTGAACGGCGACGGAGTCGGCGGCGTCTGGCATGCCGCGATCATCCAGCCGCTGCCCAAGGCCCCGCAGGGGATAACCCTGACCCGGACCGCTATCGGCATGGTCTATGCCGATGCGGCCGGCCATACCCTCTATGCCTGGTTCCAGCCGCAGGAGAATCTGAAGAGGACCTGCGGCGACGCGTGCATGCATGCCTATTGGCAGCCGATGCCCGCGTCCGACATGCCGGTCTCGGGCACCGGCTGGACCGCGTTCGACCGCGGCGACGGCACCAGGCAGCTCGCCTATGGCGGCCTGCCGGTCTACCGCTTCTCCAGGGACGCGAAGGCGGGGGATATCGCCGGCTTCAATTACGGTTACCGCGCCGACCAGCAATCGGGCGCCTGGCAGCCGATCAAGCCCTGGTACTGAACCGAAAGGTCCTCGCCCCACCGGCGCGTGAGACGAAATATCCCTTTCTTTGGTCGGTTCGGAGGTTTCCCCCTATCGCGAAACGCCACACTCTCGTTGACAATAAAGCCAGCAGCTTTGGCGCTGAACGGGAGGAAATAAGAGCAAGAAGTTCGGTGGGACTCTGAACAGACGTCAGTTTTTCTATTGTCCAGGGCCTGTTGGGCAACAGTTGTTGGCCGGTCGAACGGCCGGCTATTGCTCGGCGCGCCGCTAAGTTCTCCACCGATACGCCTTTATGCTCTCTGTGAACAATAACCGGCAAATCCCGACAGGGGGGCCGGAGAACGAGATCGATCGGGGGAGAGACATGGCTTTCACGCGCATTGCAGCGACCTTCGCGGCCGTCACCGGCACGGTGACCCTTCTCGGCGTCGCGCCCGCGACGGCGCAAACCGGCGACCAGCCCAGCGCCGCGCGCGCATCCTCGCCCGGCGAGGAGGCGCTTCAGGAAGTGGTGGTCGTCGCGCGACGGCGCGAGGAGCGGGCGCAGACCGTGCCGATCGCGATCAACGTCATCAGCCCCGTCCTGCTGAAAGAACAGAACATCACCAACCCATACGATCTGGCCAACCAGATCCCAGGCCTGACCCAGTGCTGCGGCGCGCATTTCGACAATTTCGACGGCGACCTGATGCGCGGCGTGCGCGGCGTGCAGAACTATATCAAGGGCGTGCCGATTCCCTATTCGACCGGCGGCAACAGCACCTATTTCGACGTGGCCAACGTTCAGGTCCTGAAAGGGCCGCAGGGAACGCTGTTCGGCGGATCGAACGATGCCGGATCCATCCTGTATGAGCCGGAAAAGCCGACCAACAACTTCGGCGGATACGTGCTGGCCGGGTTCGGCGACTACAATCATCACGAATTCGAAGCGGTCCTGAACGTGCCGATCATTCCCGACAAGCTGCTGGTGCGCGTCGGCGGCGAAATCTATGACACGGACGGCTACATCCATGATCTGGGTCAGGACAAATACCTGAACGACAGCCACTATTGGAACGCGCGCGGCACCATTACTTTCCGGCCGGCGGACAATATCGAGAACGAGTTTTTTATCAACTACTTCGCATCGCACAATAACAGCGATCAGTACGTGCTGAAGTACTACGATCCGCACGGGCTGCTTGAGACGATTTTCCCGCAATTCCTGAAAGACGCGCAGGCGCAGGTCAAGCTCGGCTACTACGCGGTGCTCCCCAATCCGATCTTCGGCGACACCTATGCCAACGACACGCAATGGACCATGGTCAATACGACCAGCTGGGACATCAACGAGAACCTGACGTTCAAGAACATCGCCGGCTATGTCGAGCAGAGGCTGGCCAACAATTACCACTCCACGCCGGACCTGGCGCTGCTGGACTCGATCGTCCAGCTGCCGAACGGCCAGACCGTCGCCTCGGGCGGCATCGGCGGGGGCGGCGGACCGCATGTCCAGTACACCGAGGAAGCCCAGCTTCTCGCCAAGCTGTTCGACAACCGGCTGAATCTGACCTTCGGAACGTTCAATTCCTGGTACGGCACACGCTCGCCGCAGACGCCCGCCTATTCGGCGACCTTCGCCTTCATCCAGGGGGCCGCCGATGCGCAGACAGAGCGGACCAATGCCGTCTATGCGCAGGGCACCTACGATCTATCGGACTGGGTGGAAGGGCTCAGCTTCACCGGCGGATACCGCTATACCTGGGACAAGCAGCACCACACGACCTTCGCCTATAACTACTACACGAACGGCACGTTCCAGGGCTCGAACGCCTTCGACGGCTATTTCCATAAGGCCAGCTACACGCTCGGCGTGCAGTACCAGGTATCGCCGGACACGATGGTCTACGTCACCAATTCAAAGGGGTTTCAGACCGGCGGCTTCACCACCGGCGCAGCCGGCCTGCCGCCCGAGCTGGCTGTCTACCAGCCGGAAAGCCTGAACAATATCGAGCTGGGCGTGAAGTCCGATTTCAGTTTCTACGGCATCAGGGGCCGGGCCAACCTGTCGGGCTTCTACGGCATGTACGACAATATCCAGGCCGGCGTGACGCAGAACTATGTCAGCACGATCCCGCCGCATCCGATCATGCTCACGACCGTGACCGAGAACGCGGCCGACGCGCATATCTCCGGCATCGACGGCGAATTCACGGTGGTGCCGACCGACGGCATATCGCTCTATCTCGCCTTCGAATATCTGAACGATGCCTTCGACCGCTTCCAGTCGCCTGTCCAGGGCGACCTGTCGAGCGCGGGCTTCTTCCTGACGCCGCGATGGAAATATGTCCTGCGCGGCACCTTCCAGCTGCCGGTGCTGCCGGATGACGGGTCGCTGGGCACGCTCGCCTTCACCCCGTCCTGGACGTGGCAGAGCGGCGTCGTCGACAGCGAGGAGCTGAACCCGCCGCCCGGCGATCGCACAGGCGAATACGGCACGCTCAACGCCAACGTCACCTGGAGAAACGTCTGGGGGCGGGACGGGCTGGACCTGACCGGCTATGCGACGAACCTCCTGGACAATCCGGTCTCGATCGGCGGCCTGCCGGTGTTCGTGCCGCTGGGCTTCACCTCGGTGATCGTGCCCCCGCCGCGGATGTTCGGCTTCAACCTGAAATACAAGTTCGGTGAGGGGAGCACCCCCACAGAAGCGGCCGCTGCTTATACGGCGCCCGCGCCACAGGCGGTCGCTCCGGCGCCGAAGAGCTATCTGGTGTTCTTCGACTTCAACAAGTCGGACCTCACCGGCCAGGCTCAGCAGATCGTCGACCAGGCCGCCGCCAATGCCGGTCCCGCCAAGGTCACCCGGCTCACCGTGACCGGCCATACCGATACGGTGGGCTCGGACGCCTACAATATGCGTCTGTCGCGCCGCCGCGCGGAGTCCGTGGCTGCGCGTCTCGAAAAGGACGGCATCGCGTCGTCGGAGATCGAGATCGTGGCCAAGGGCAAGCGGGACCTGCTGGTCCCGACCGCCGATGGCGTGCGCGAGCCGCAGAACCGCCGCGTGCAGATCGTCTATGACGGCGGGATGAGCTCGTAAGCTATCCGTCTGTGGATTGGTTGAAAGATGACGAAGCCGTTGATCTTCAATTTCATGGCGATGGTCGCGCCGTCCCATGCGGCGACCGGGATCTGGCGGCGTCCCGGTTCGACAGCGCTGAACTATCTGCAGCTCGATCATTGGGTTGAGCTTGCGAAGCTGGCGGAGAGGGGCAAGGTCGACGCGCTCTTCTTCGCGGATCAGTTCGGGATGGCCGAGGGGGCGTGGGATCTCGTGATCGGGAACGCCCTGCATTACCCCAATGGCGATCCCAGCGTGCTGATTTCGGCGATGGCGTACGCCACGAAAGAGCTGGGCTTCATCTTCACCAACTCGGTGATGCAGCAGCATCCCTATACGTTTGCGCGCATCGCAACGACGCTCGACCATGCCACCAAAGGGAGGCTGGGCTGGAACGTCGTGACCAGCCCGTCTTCCCGGGCGGCCAAGGCCGTGGGCGTGGAAGGGACCGCCGACCATGATGACCGGTACAAGTGGGCCGAGGAATATATCGCCATCGCATACAGCCTGTGGGAAGGATCCTGGGAAGACGGCGCGGTTCTGCATGACCGCGAGCGCGGGGTCTTTGCCGATCCGGCCAAGGTTCACGCGATCAGCCATGCCGGAACGCGCTATCGCGTGGAGGGGCCGCATATGTCCGAGCCGTCTCCGCAACGGACACCGGTCATTTTCCAGGCCGGCAGCTCGGCCGTCGGCCAGGCCTTCGCCGGGCGTCACGCCGAGGGCGTATTCATCGTGTCCGGCTCGCCCGAGGCGGCCCGGAAAAAGGTGGCTTCGATCCGCCAGGCCGCCGTCGATCAGGGCCGCTCGCCCGAAGACATCGTGGTGCTGGAAGGCCTGACGGTCATTGTCGGCTCCACGATGGAAGAGGCGCGGCGCAAGGCGAAGGAATGCGAGAGTTACGTGAACAGCGAAGTCGTGATCCAGCAGCTCAGCGCCATGGCCCGCATCGACGTTTCGCAATACGCGCTTTCCACCCCGCTTTCGGAATTGATGGCGCATTCGCAAGGGATACGCAGCGTGCTGGACATGGTGATCGACACCATGCCCCCCGGCGAGGTCGCCACGGTGAACGACCTTCTGCATTATTCCGCGCGCAAGATGCGGATCGTCGGAACGCCGGCAACGGTTTGCGATGAGATCGCGGCCTATGCCGCCGCCGGGGTCGACGGGTTCAATCTGATGTACGCGTTCATGCCGGGCACGTTCGACGATTTTGTGGATTACGTGGCGCCACTGCTGCAGAAGCGCGGGCTGATGCGGTCCGAATACAGCCCAGGCACGCTCCGCGAAAAGCTCTTCGGCAAAGGCGCGCGGGTTCGCCGGTCCCACCCTGCCTTCCGGTGCAGGGCGGGGTAGCGGTCCCGGCGCCTATTTCATCTGGTCGAGGCGCACCGCCTTGGCGGCGCCGCCGCGGCGCAGTTCGGGGATATAGGGGAAGGCGGCATTGGTGTTGCTGCGCCGGTCGTGGGCGCTGCGCGGGCAGAAGCGGGCGCCCCAGCCGCCGTCGGCGGTGTGGTCGAACAAGGCGCGTTCGGCATCCGACAGGGTGGCATAAACCTCGTCGTTGATCGAGGCGGCGAATAGCTCGATCGGCTTCAGGAAGGGGCGGGCATAGATCATCGAGATCGAGCGGCGGATTTTCTCCGACGTCGATTCGCCCTGGCCGTGCCAGACCCTGCCGTCCCAGATGATGGCGTCCCCCGCCTTGGCGACCGCGGGCGCGGTTTCCTTATGGTCGGGGAAATAGCCGTACATCGGGCCGCCCCGCGCCGCCTCGACGGCGTTGTTGCCCAGCAGATGCGTGCCGGGCACGAAGCGGGTCGCCCCCATCTCCTCGTCATAATCGCTCAGCACGACGAAGATATTCATCACCGATGGGATCGGCGCGACGAACGGCATGACCAGCTGGTCGAAATGCAGGTCCTGCCGCGGCGCGCCCTTGGACAGGATGATCGCCGACAGGGCGATCATGTTGAACCGTTCGCCCAGCAGATGGCCGGCATAGTCGAGGGCCAGCCGGCTCGCCGCCAGGTCGATGAAGACCCGTCCCTTGTTCACCAGAAAGCTGACATTCTGGAAATAGGGTTCGCCCCTGGGCGTGCCGATCCATGAGCCCGACCGGATGAAGCCTTCGACGCATTTCCCCGGCTCTGGCTCGCCATTGAACCAGGCGACCCCTTGCTCCCGCTCCAGCTCCGCCTGCTCGATCAGCCGTTCCTGTAGCGCCGCGAGCGTGGCAGGCTCAAGGAAGTTCTCGTGGATGGTGACGCCGGCCGCGTCGAGATTGCGCTTGCCCTCATCCAGGGTACGGGCCCGCGGCACCTGTTTGATCCGGTCGTCCGGCATGATCGTTCCTCCACGCAAAACCGGCCTCGGTCCTTTCACGGACCGGCGCGTCGGGGAACCACCGGAGCGACCAAACAGGGGGACGTTTCGAGCCAAACCCGCCGGATGCGGCGTCTTGCCCTACGCTATTTATGGGCTCCGTTCGGTTTATGCGCGGCCCGGCCGCGCACCTCGGCCAGATGGTCGTAATGGTGGCGATAACTGCCCAGGCCCATGGTCTGGGACCGCAGCTCGAGGATGAAGTCCTTGAGCTCGGCCACCGGCGTCATCGCCTCGACATCGTCCCAGCCCGGCATGTCGGGATTCTCGGCATAGCCCAGTATCTGGCTGCGATGGCCAGACAGCAGCCGCTGCGCGCTCGCGGTGAAGCTGTTCGGGACATTGACGGTGACATGGTGGATCGGCTCCAGCAGCACCGGATCGGCCTTGGCCAGCGCCTCGGCGATGCCGTTGCGGGTCGCGGTCTTGAACGCCATGTCGGAACTGTCGACGCTGTGGAAGCCGCCGTCGGTCAGGATCACGGTGACATCGACGACAGGGTGGCCGAACGGGCCTTTCTGCATCGCCTCCTCCGCCGCTTCGCGAACGGCCGGAATATATTGCCTGGGCACCGAGCCGCCGACGATCCGGTCGACGAACTGGAAACCTTCGCCCGGCCCGCGCGGCTGGATCTCCAGCTTCACGTCGGCGAACTGGCCGTGCCCGCCGGTCTGGCGCTTCAGACGCGAATGCTGGAACACGGAACGGCGGATGGTTTCGCGGAAGGGAACTGCCGGCGGGCCGGCCATGACATGGAGGTCGCCCGCCTGCGACAGCCGGCCGATGGCAAGGTTCAGATGCGCCTCGCCCTGGCCCTGGATCAGCGTCTCTCCGGTCTCGGCATTCTGGACCACGGTCAGCGACGGGTCTTCCTCGACCAGGCGATGGAGCGCGGCCGACAGTTTGGCGTCGTCCTTGCGGTCCGGCGCATGGACGGTCAGGGAGTAGACCGGCGGCGGCGGTTCGGGGAAGGCGAGGCCGTCGGCGCCCTTCGCGTCGCCCAGGATCGTGCCGGTCGGCGCTCCGTCCAGGCGGCTGAGCACCACCAGGTCGCCCATATCCGCCTCCGCCACCTTCAGCAGTTCCCCGTCGGCGACGAGATTGATGCCGCCGACCCGCGCGCTGTTCAGCACGGCGCCGTCCTTCAGCGCGCCGCGCCAGACCCGTGCATAGGACAGCTTGCCGGCATGGGGCCGGTATTGCGTCTTGAACACCTGGGCCAGCGGCTGGCCCTTGGCCGGAATGCCGCGCCGGGCGGCTGTTTCCTCAGGGCCCGGCACGTCGTGGCGCAGCGCCTTCCACAGCCTCTGGATGCCGTTGTCCCGCTGGGCGGCGCCCAACAGTACTTCCACGATCGCGCCGCAGGCCTGGTCCCTGTGCAGCTGGGGATAGATCTCCTCCAGGCTGGGCTGGATGTCCTCCAGGATCTTCTCGAGGATCAGGTCGTCATGATCGGCCAGGATCTCCAGCAGGCCGGCCCGCGCCTCCTGCTCCCGCTCCTTCATATGGGCCGGCATCTCGACCAGCTCAGACGGCTGGCCGGCGCGATAGCGATAGGCGCGTTCATGGACGAGGTCGACATAGCCGGTCACGGCCTCGCCATCGCGGATCGGCACCTGGCGCAGAAGAAGAGGGCATTTCGAGTAGGCCTGAACCGCCTGCAGCGTGTCGCGGACCCGGCCCGACAGCGTGTCGATCTTGTTGATGAAGAGGATATGGGGGATAGCCCGATCCTCCAGCATCTTCATCAGCGGCGCCAAGGTCGGCGCACGCTCCGGCGCGGGCTCGCAGACGACGACCGCGAGATCGACCGCGGCCAGCGCGCTCGACGTCTCGTAGGCGAATTCGACCGAGCCCGGGCAATCCAGGATCGACCAGCGGTCGCCCATGAAGCTGCAATGGCCGAGCCTGAGCTCGCCGGTCACGGCGCGGGACTGGGCCGCACCTGTTCGTCTCGATGCCACGCCGGCGGCTGCCATCAGCCCGTCGAACAGTGTCGATTTTCCGCTGCCGGTCGGCCCGACAAGCGCGATCGCGCGCGGTTTAGCGGCGGTTGTCGTCGATGAAGATTCTGGCACGGCCATAGCCTTCCCCCGGATCTGTGAGTTTCAAGTCACGGATGAGCCGGTCTCGGACAGTCGGCGCCACGAGGGGCCGACGAGTGCCGGCACTTCTCAGTACCGGAACTGTAACCCATTCCGTTCGAACGTGAAGCCTGAATCGCTTCCGGTCGCCGGACTCGCGCCTCCGGTCAAGAACTCTTGACAAATGTTCCTGTTTTATTCTATATAAATGGAACATTTCAGGAGAAAATATATGGGGTTTCTTCCGGCTCGTGAATTCCGGTTGGCTGGTTCGCGCGGCGACGGTCGTCACCCTTATGTCAATGCGGGCGGGGCGTTCATCGGCACAGGCGTGCCGCTGCTTCAGAAAGATGGCCGGGGACGCTGGCAGCCCAGGCCGGCGCCGGTTCTGGAATCCCTGCTCGGGATTGGCTATGGCGCGCCGATCCATATCGGTGGCCGCATGGCCAAGCTGGAGGCCGTCGCCCGCGCGCTGAACGACGACGATATCGGCCGTGCTTCGATCGCCTTGGTGCGCGCGGAATTCGCCCCGCTGCCGGATGCGGAGCATGCGGCCTCGATGGCCAAGGCCGACGGGGGCAATAACTACAACCCGGCAGAGCCGCGGAACGATCGGGGGCGCTGGATCGCCGCGGCCGGTGAAGACACGATCCTTGCCGACGCGCAGAAGAACGGCGGCTGGCTGGCGCCCAAGGATGTTGCGCACGGCAATGAGAGGCAATGCGTGTCCCTGGTCCGGCACGCCATTCCCGAGCTCGGCCGGGCAAGTACATGGCAGGAGGGGGAGAAGATCGCGCCGACCGGCGATCCTTCAAGTTTCATCGGCGATCTGAAACCCGGGACGGCGATTGCGACCTTCCGAAACGGCCGATACAACAGCACAAAAGCCGATCATGCCGCGATTTTCATCGGCGAGGGCTATGAAAATGGCGTACGAGGAATCCATGTCGTCGATCAATGGGATGGGGAAAACGGCCGGGCGCAGCCAAGTTTCTATCCGTATAGCGGCGGCAGCAAGAAGTTTCATGTCGGCGATTTCTCGACGATTGCACGGCCACGGGGCGGGTAGGGCGATCGTTCCGCGAGCAGTCCTTCTTTCCCTGGTCGCGGCCTGCTGCGCGATTCCCGCCATCCAGCCTGCGGCGGCGGCAGCCCACAAGAAGCGGCTCGTCTGTCCGCAAAGCTGGCCGGAGGATGCGAACGCGGCATTGCGAAAGGCTACTTTCAGTAGGCAGGCTGAGGGCTGGGGGCCCGATGGATTCGGCAACCCGGTATCGTGGGGTGTCCTGGATGGGGACGAGATGTCCTGCACCTATGGCAATGACCGGCAACTCCTGATCACGATCCCCGGCAAGGCGGATCATTGCTATGCTGGCGACAAGAAGCATCCGAAGCCGGGCGAGCCCGACGAGACCGTCTATTGCACGTACACGCCGACCGGCGATCCCGTGAAGGACGCCGTGAATCCTCGGGAAATCGAGCCCTTGACGCGAGCCTCGACCTTCCGGGGTATCGGACTGGGCATGACCGGCAAGGAAATGGCGGAAACCCTACAGGCTAAGTCGGATACTGCCGATGACGACTATCAACAGCTGTTGGTGCTGCCCGACAGGCAGCAGATGCTTGTCGGATATATCGGCCATAAAGCCGTTATGATCGAATTCAGACCGCCGGTCGGCAAAACTTTCGGCCTCTACAAGGAAATATGCGACCGGTTCGGTTTTCCCGAAAACTCCGTTTCGCATCTTGGTCCGTCTATATGGCGGGGTGCGGATGGCGTGCGTATTGTTCTCTATAAGGGCCGTACCTTCGGAAATCACAGCTATGAAGATCAGGTTGCGTTCCTGTTGGATGGCAACGGTCTGATAGATTTGGATCGGCAGCTCGCGGAGGAAACCGGGCACTGAGCAGGCGCTTGTGACTGGTCGCTACCCGGCCAGGCAATGGCGCTGTATGATCGCCGGCGGGAGTGATCGCGATGTCTGCAAACAGCGTGAGCCGCACGGCGCAGCCTGACGAGGCGGAGCTTCGGCGGCAGCTTGCCGCCTTTTATCACCTGGTCGATTTCTTCGGCTGGACCGATCTGATCTTCAACCATATCTCGGTCCGCGTGCCTGGGCCGGGGCACCGTTATCTCGTCAATCCGTTCGGGCTTCATTACAGCGAGGTCACGCCTGCCAACCTGCTGAAGGTCGATACCGAGGGTGCGCTGGTCGAGCCCTCCGATTACCCGGCCAACCCGGCAGGCTTTGCCCTGCATGGCGCAATCCACGCCACCCGCCAGGACGTGACCTGCGTCGCTCATACCCACACCAACCCGGTATCGGCCGTGGCGATGAAGGCAGCCGGCTTCAGCCACGACAATTTCTATGGCGCGCAATTGTTCGGCCGGGTCGCCTACCACGATTTCGAAGGCATCACGCTCTACAGCGACGAGAAGGAGCGGATGCTGGACAGCCTGGGCGACAAGCATGTGCTGGTGCTGCGCAATCACGGTGTCGCGGTGTGCGAGCGCGACGTGCCGACCACCTTCATGCTGCTGTGGACGGTTCAGCGCGCCGCCGAAATCCAATGCCAGACCGGCGCCATCCCCGGTGACGACATCCCCCTGGCCGATTCCGTCCGCCAACGCTGCGCCGACGATGCCGGCCGCCTGGTGAAAGATGCCGGCGTCGCCGACCTGGTCTTCGCCGGCATGGTCCGCCGCATGCTGGCCCTGAACCCGGAAAGGCGGCAGGCGCTCTACGGCTGACGGCCGCTACATCAGCCGGGTGGAATCGAGGCCGATCCGCTCCGGCGGCTCCACGAAATCGCGGACCATCGCCTGCACGGTGTAGGAGGCGACGAGGCGGCCGTCCCCGCCGAAAACCCGGCCCTCGCCCTGGACCAGGCCCC
>Ga0207694_10002744_pt1 | contig 14237 bp, 9 predicted proteins | sample KBSC34metaG_FD_184353 | JGI IMG/M metagenome (GOLD analysis project Ga0207694, IMG submission 184353) | Corn rhizosphere microbial communities from Kellogg Biological Station, Michigan, USA - KBS C3-4 metaG (SPAdes) (version 2) | ecosystem: Host-associated > Plants > Roots > Rhizosphere > Soil...
ACCGACGCGGTCAGCCAGAAGCAGACCGGCGTCTCGCGCCTCGTCACCGCCTACCGCTCGCGCGGCCACCTCGCCGCCAAGCTCGACCCGCTGAATATGGAAGGCACCTATTCGGCGACGGATCTCGAAGAAATCGGCCTGCTGCCGCGCCCCGGCGCGCCCGACCTCGACCCGTCCTGGCACGGCCTCACCGCCGTGGACATGAACAGCGAATTCAACACGGGTTTCCTCGGCGGCCCGCCGCGCCTCAAGCTCAGCGAGCTGCTCGAGCGTTTGAAAAAGACCTACGCCGGCAGCATCGGCGCCGAATTCATGCACATCCGCGATGCCGACGAGCGCCGGTGGGTGCATCAGCAGTTCGAAAGCGCCGGCGGCAACTTCGCCCTGAGCGCCGACGAGAAGAAGAAGCTGCTTGAACATCTCGTCCAGGCGGATGGCCTCGAGCGCTACCTGCATACCAAGTACGTCGGCCAGAAGCGCTTCTCGCTCGAAGGCGGCGACAGCCTGATCCCGATGGTCGCCGAGCTGGTCAAGCGCGGCACGGCGAACGGCGTCAAGGATCTGGTCATCGGTATGGCCCACCGCGGCCGCCTCAACGTGCTCGTCAACATTCTCGGCAAGGCGCCGCAGAAGCTGTTCGCCGAGTTCGAAGGCAAGTTCGACCATCCGGACGATCCGGCGCATTCGGGCGACGTGAAGTACCACATGGGCTTCTCCGCCGACGTGAAGAGCGACAACAAGACAATGCACGTCGTGCTGGCGTTCAACCCCTCGCATTTGGAGATCGTCAATCCGGTCGTCGCCGGTTCCGTGCGCGCGCGTCAGACGCACCGCAGCGATACCGACCGCGACCAGGTGCTGCCCGTGCTGATCCACGGCGACTCGGCCTTCGCCGGCCAGGGCGTCAACATGGAGCTGTTCAATATGTCGCAGACGCGCGGCTTCGGCGTCGGCGGCACGATCCACATCGTGATCAACAACCAGGTCGGCTTCACCACGTCGAATCCGCACGACACGCGTTCGACGCTTTACTGCACCGACGTGGCGAAGATGGTCAACGCGCCGGTGTTCCACGTTAACGGCGACGATCCGGAAGCGGTGCTGTTCGTCACCCGCCTCGCCTACGACTACCGCACGAAATTCCATCGCGACGTCGTCATCGACCTGGTCTGTTATCGCCGCCACGGCCACAACGAAGCCGACGAACCCTCGGCCACGCAGCCGTTGATGTACAAGATCATCAAGGCGCGCCCGACGGCACGCGAACTCTACGCCAAGCAGCTCGCCGCCGAAGGCATGATCGCCGACGGCGACGCGCAACAGCTGGTCGATACCTATCGCGCCAAGCTCGAAGCCGGCCAGCCGATTCCCGCGCTCGATCCGAACTTCAAGGATGCGTTCGCGATCGACTGGACGCGTCATTTGAATGCCTTGCTCGACCAGCCCGTGAGCACGGGCGTGACCAAGGACAAGCTCGCCGCGCTCAACGCGAAGATCCTCGACGTGCCGAAGGATTTCACCCTGCAGGCCCAGGTCGGCAAGGTCTACGACGCGCGCCAGAAGATGGCCGCCGATGCGCAGCCGATGGATTGGGGCTTCGCCGAAAACCTCGCTTACGCGGCCATAATCGACGAAGGCTATGAGCTGCGTCTGGTCGGCCAGGACGTCGGTCGCGGCACGTTCTCGCATCGCCACGCGGTGCTGCACGACCAGAACAGCGGCCGCGACGTCACCATGCTGACCAAGGTGCGCGACAACGCCACCGTCGCCGTGATCGACTCGCTGCTCAGCGAAGAAGCGGTGATGGCGTTCGAATATGGTTATTCGACCTCGGAACCCCGCACCCTCGTGATCTGGGAAGCGCAGTTCGGCGACTTCGCCAACGGCGCGCAGGTCGTCGTCGACCAGTTCATCTCTTCGGGTGAGGCGAAGTGGCAGCGCTACTCCGGCCTCGTCCTGCTGCTGCCGCATGGCTACGAAGGCCAGGGCCCCGAACATTCCTCGGCGCGCCTGGAACGCTATCTGCAACTCTGCGCACTCGACAACATGCAGGTCTGCGTGCCGACCACGCCCGCGCAGATGTTCCACCTATTGCGCCGGCAGATGCTGCGCGACGTGCGCAAGCCGCTCGTGGTGATGACGCCGAAGTCGCTGCTGCGCCATCCGCTGGCGACCTCGAAGCTTGCCGAACTCTCCGACGGTTCGTTCCAGCTCGTCATCCCCGACTCGACCGCGTCCGATCCAAAGAAGGTGCGCCGCGTCGTGTTCTGCTCGGGCAAGGTCTACTACGACCTTATCCAGGACGCGGTGAAGCGCAAGCTCACCGATGTCGCCATCGTGCGCGTCGAGCAGCTCTATCCGTTCCCGCGCACCGAGGTGCAGGCCGAGCTGGCCAAATATCCGAACGTGCAGGAAGTTGTCTGGTGCCAGGAAGAACCGCAGAACCAGGGCGCGTGGTATCAGATCAAGCACCATCTCGCCGCGTGCATCGGCGATGAGCACACGCTGCACTACGCCGGCCGCCTGCGCTCACCGGCGCCGGCCTGCGGGCATCTGAACACGCATATCGCTGAACAAGCCAAGCTCGTCGAGGACGCGCTGGTCAAGGCGCCGGGAGATGACTACTCGGCGGATTGATGCTCTCGACGGAATGAGTGGTTGCGCAAGACATTGAAGTCGTCATCCCGGCGGTTTTCAACAGCCGAAGGGCTGGTCAAGCCGGGATCCATTTTGATCTTGCTCGAAAGCTTCAAAGCAAGATGGATTCCAGCTTTCGCCGGAATGACGAGCGATTCTGAACATAGTATACAATTCCACAAAGGATAGAAGATGACGCTTGAAGTCAAAGTCCCGGTACTGCCCGAATCCGTCGCCGACGCCACGATCGCGAGCTGGCACAAGAAGGTGGGCGATGCGGTGAAGCGCGACGAAAATCTCGTCGATCTCGAGACCGACAAGGTCGTGCTCGAAGTGCCGGCACCGGCGGACGGCGTGCTCAAGGAAATCAAGTTCGAGACAGGCGCCACGGTGACAAGTCAGCAAGTGCTCGCCATTCTCGAAGAAGGCGCGGCCGCTGCGACGGCTCCCGCGCCGGCCGCTGCTGCACCGGCAGCGAAAGCGGCACCGGCACCTGCGCCTGCGCCGAGCCCGGCAGCCGCTCCGGCGGCGGGCGTCGACGCTCTCTCTCCCGCCGGCCGCCGCGTGGCGACCGAGAACCAGATCGATCCGTCCAAGGTGGCCGGCACCGGCCGCAGCGGCGCGGTGACCAAGGAAGACCTCGTCAACTACATTAGCGGCGGCGGCAAAGCCGCCCCGGCGCCCGCGCCGGCCGCCGCCGTGCGCGCGCCGTCGGGCCCGCGCGCGGAAGAGCGCGTGCCGATGACGCGCATGCGCGCGAAGATCGCCGAACGCCTGATGCAGTCGAAGAACTCGATCGCAATGCTGACCTCGTTCAACGAGATCAACCTCGCCAAGGTCGCGGCGATGCGCAAGGAACTCGGCGAGCAGTTCGAGAAGGCCAACGGCATCAAGCTCGGCTTCATGAGCTTCTTCGTCAAGGCCGCGACGGAAGCGCTCAAGCGCCATCCGATCGTCAATTCTTCGGTCGACGGCAACGACATCATCTATCACGCCTACCAGGACATCTCGGTCGCCGTGTCGACCGATAAGGGCTTGGTCACGCCGGTGCTTCGCGACGCGCAGAACATGAGCTTCGCCGACATCGAGAAGGCAATCGCCAGCTTCGCCAAGAAGGCGCGCGAAGGCGGCCTCACCCTCGACGATCTGCAGGGCGGCACGTTCACGATCACCAACGGCGGCACGTTCGGCTCGCTATTCTCCACGCCGATCGTCAACCCGCCGCAGAGCGCGATCCTCGGCATGCACGCGATCAAGGAACGCGCGATCGTCGAGAACGGCCAGGTCGTCGCCGCGCCGATGATGTACGTGGCGATCAGCTACGACCATCGCATCATCGACGGCAAGGACGCGGTGCTGTTCCTCGTCGACATCAAGAACCAGCTCGAGAATCCGCAGCGGATGTTGCTCGGCCTGTAAGCGGAAATCGCCGTCGGGGAGCTGGAAAACGGCTCCCCGACACTCCACATCGCGTTTATCCGCTTCTCAAAATCAGCAACAGCCACTCACTGGAATTCCCATGGCAGACCAATTCGACGTCATCGTCATCGGCGGCGGCCCCGCCGGTTATCACGCGGCGATTCGCGCCGCGCAGCTCGGCCTCAAGATCGCGTGCATCGACAACTTCAAAGGCAAGGACGGCAAGCTCGCGCTCGGCGGCACCTGCCTCAATGTCGGCTGCATTCCGTCGAAGGCGCTGCTCGACTCGTCCAAGCAGTTCTGGAATCTGACCCAGCATTTCGACGTGCACGGCATCACGACCAAGGACGCGAAGATCGACATCGGTACGATGGTCGGCCGCAAGGACAAGATCGTCAAACAGTTCACCGGCGGCGTCGCGCTGCTGTTCAAGGGCAACAAGATCACCGCATACGATGGCTTCGGCACGCTGCTGCCGAACAAGGTCGTCAGCGTTAAGCGTTTCGACGGCACCACGACCGAGCTGACCGCGCCGAACATCATCCTCGCTGCGGGCTCGACCTCGATCGAACTGCCGTTCGCCAAGTTCGACAATAAAACCATCGTCGACAACGCCGGTGCACTCGATTTCGACGCCGTGCCCAAGCGCCTCGGCGTGATCGGCGCGGGCGTGATCGGCCTCGAACTCGGCAGCGTCTGGCGCCGCCTCGGCGCGGAAGTCACCGTCCTCGAAGCGCTGCCGGATTTCCTCGCTGTCGCCGAGAAAGACGTGGCCAAGGTCGCGGCGAAGGAATTCGCCAAGCAGGGCCTCGACATCAAGCTCGGCGCGAAGGTCAGCAAGGCCGAAGTTAAAGGCAAGACGGTCGAAGTCACCTACACCGACACCAAGGGCGAACAGAAACTCGTCGTCGACAAGCTGCTCGTCGCCGTCGGCCGCCGCGCCGCGACCAACGGTCTGCTCGCCGAAGGCACCGGCGTGCAACTCGACGAGCGCGGCCGCGTCGTCGTCGACGAACATTGCCACACCGGCGCGGACGGCATCTGGGCCGTCGGCGACTGCGTGCGCGGGCCGATGCTCGCGCACAAGGGGTTCGAGGAAGGCATTGCCGTCGCCGAACTGATCGCCGGCAAGCCGGGCCACGTCAACTACGACTACATTCCGTGGGTGATCTACACCGAGCCGGAAATCGCCTGGGCCGGCAAGACCGAAGACGAACTGAAGAAGGCCGGCATCCCGTACAAGGTAGGCAGCTTCCCGTTCGCCGCGATCGGCCGCGCCGTGGCGATGAACGAGACCGCGGGCTTCGTGAAGGTGCTCGCCCATGCTGAAACCGATCGCTTGCTCGGCGTGCACATGGTCGGGCCGGGCGTGTCCGAGCTGATCGCGGAAGCGGTCGTCGCGATGGAATTCCACGGTTCCGCGGAAGACCTCGCCCGTATCATCCATGCGCATCCGACGTTGAGCGAAGCCGTGCATGAGGCTGCGCTAGCGGTCGACAAGCGGGCGATTCACAAAATGAACTAAATAGCTCGTCATTCCGGCGAAAGCCGGAATCCATTTTGCTCTCGATTTCCAGCAAGGCAAAAAAATGGATTCCGGCTTTCGCCGGAATGACGGAGTGTAAGAATGCACGAGGCTCGCTCTGCCGTTAAGGCGAAAGATGGATCCCGGCTTGACCTGCCTTCGGCTGTTGAAAACCGCAGGAATGACAGAGTGTAAGGATGCACGACGTTCGCCCCACCGTTTACATCCTTGCCAATCGCCCGCACGGAACAATCTATATTGGCGTTACCTCGGATTTGGTCAAACGTATTTGGGAACACAAGAACGACGCAGTGGACGGATTCACCAAAAAATATCGTGTTCACGACCTTGTCTGGTACGAACAACACGAAACGATGATCTCGGCGATTACGCGAGAAAAGGCGATTGAGGAATGGAAACGGATCTGGAAAATCGAGCTCGTCGAGAATTCGAATCCGACGTGGCGTAATTTGTACGCTGATCTTCTGTGAAAAAATGGATTCCGGCTCTCGCCGGAATGACGAGATAAGAAGCATGAGCATTCCAAATACGTTTTCCGCCTTCCGCATCCACGCCGACCGCAACAACTATCGCAGTGGCATCGAACAGCTCGGGCTCAACGATCTTTCGCCCGGCGAAATCGTCGTCCAGGTCGCCTACTCTTCGGTCAACTTCAAGGACGCGCTCGCCGGTACCGGCAAGGGCAAGATTCTGCGCGAGTCGCCGCTGGTCGGCGGCATCGACGTCGCCGGCCATGTGGTCGAATCGAATGACGCGAAATTCAAGGAAGGCGACGCGGTGCTCGTCACAGGCTGCGGCCTATCGGAGACGCGCGACGGCGGCTATGCGCAGTATGCGCGGCTCGAATCGAAATGGGCCATTCCATTGCCGAGCGGCCTGACGCTGCGCGACGCGATGGTGCTCGGCACCGCCGGATTCACCGCGGGGCTGTCGCTGTACCGCATGCAGCAGAACGGCCAGGTGCCGTCGATGGGGCCGATCGTCGTCACCGGCGCGACGGGCGGCGTCGGCTCGCTGGCGATCGACATTCTTACGCGCGCGGGGTTCGAGGCGCATGCGATCAGCGGCAAGCTCGAACACTTCGACGACCTCATCGCCCTCGGCGCGAAGCAGTGTATTTCGCGCAAGGACTTGTACTGGGGCCAGCGCCCGCTCGAAACGAGCCGCTGGGCCGGCGCGATCGACAACGTCGGCGGCGAGATGCTCGCCGGGCTCACGCGCGTCATTCATCCCTACGGCAACATCGCGAGTTGCGGGCTCGTCGCCGATGCCTCGCTGGCGACGACGGTGATGCCTTTCATCCTGCGCGGCGTCAGCCTGCTCGGCATTGCCTCCACCGGCACGGCGCGCGATATTCGCGACGCGATTTGGCAGCATCTGGCGAGCGACTGGAAACCAGCGCACCTGGATCGGATCGCGACGCGCGAAGTCGGTCTGGACGGCCTGCCCGCCGTGTTCGACACGATGCTGGCGGGCGGTTCGTTCGGCCGTACGGTGGTCAGGCTTTAAATGGAAACGCAACCAATTGTGACGTCCGTCACGCATGGTTCGGGACTACTGTCGCAAGCCTAAACTTGCGCCTACAATCGATCTTTCAACCACTGCTACAGGGGCAGGCTTCCACACATGGCGCGCATACTGATCGTTGACGACTCGCCGACGCAATTGCTCGGCCTCAAACGCATCGTCGAAAAACTGGGTCACGTCGCCTCGACGGCCGAAGACGGCGCTTCCGGCGTGGATATCGCCAAGCGCGACATTCCGGATTTGATCTTGATGGATGTCGTGATGCCCAACCTCAACGGCTTTCAGGCCACGCGCACGCTCGCACGCGAGCCGACGACGAGCCATATCCCGGTCATCCTCGTCACGACCAAGGGCCAGGAGACGGACAAGGTCTGGGGCATGCGCCAAGGCGCCAAGGCCTACGTGACCAAGCCGATCGACGAGAAGGAACTCGTGCAGGCGATCAAAAATCTGCTGCCCGCGGCGGCATAGTCCGAAGAAATTTTTAGCCACGGATAACGCGGATCAGAAGCGAGTTTTTTGATCCGTGTCATCCGTGGCTAAAACACGTTCTTACGCCCGCACGGGCGATTCAGCGAACTCTTTCGCCATCTCCTCATAGAGCTTGCGCTGCGCTTCGGTATGCGCCGGCGGCGCGTGGATCTGCAGGGTGACGAACTGATTCCCCGGCGTCGGGCCGGGCATACCTCGCGCACGCAAACGCATACGCTTGCCACTATCGGAGCCGGCAGGAATCTTCAATTCCACATCCCCGCCGAGCGTCGGAACGGTCACCGTGCCGCCGAGCGCGGCCTGCCACGGTGTGATCGGCAAAGTCAGCAATACGTCGCGGCCGTCGAGCTGAAAGCGGCCATCCTCGCGCACCGCGATTTCGAGCAGCAAATCGCCCGCCGGTCCGCCCTGCGAACCAGGCGTGCCTTGCCCTGCAAGGCGAATCTGCTGCCCTGGCAGAATGCCGGCCGGAATCTTCACTTCGAGCGTGCGCTCGTCACCGCCGCCGTCGCGCAAAGTAATGCGCTCTTTGCCGCCGCTGTATGCGGTCGCGAGCGGAATCTCCACGCGCGCCTGCATGTCGCGACCGCGGCGCGGACCCGGGCGTCCGCGCGGACCGCGGCCACCACCGGCGCCGAACAACGATTCGAAGAAATCGGAAAACCCGCCTTCGCCGATGTCGGAGAAGTCGAACCCCTGCCCCTCGCCGAAATTCGGCGGCGGATGGTATTCCTGACCCGGGCGATAGCCCTGCGCCTTGATCTGATCGTAAGCCTTGCGCTTAGCCGGGTCCTTGAGCGCCTCGTAGGCTTCGTTGACCGATTTGAATTTCTCCTCGGCGCCCGCCTCCTTGCTCACGTCGGGATGATATTTGCGCGCAAGCTTGCGATAGGCGGATTTGATCTCCGCCTCGCTCGCGTCGGGTTTCACCCCGAGAATGTCGTAATAGTCTTTGAATTGCATGTCGTCACCTTTGCGCTCGTCCATGATCGCGAAGATCAAGAAGCGGCCATCCCTGGCCGCACTTCTCAATTTTACGAAATGGCACAGCAACACCCGCGGTCAGCTTAGCCGACCGCGGGCGATCTCAACAACGTTGAAGCGATAGCGGCGTCAGTGCGTGACGGCGATCTTACGCGGCGCGGCCTGCGCCTTCTTCGGGATCGCGATCTCGAGCACGCCGTTCTTGCCGTTGGCCGTGATTGCGTCCGCATCGGCGCTGTCCGGCAGCGCAAAACTGCGCTGGAACGCGCCATAACGGCGTTCGACGCGGGTCAGCTTGGCCCCGTTTTTATCGGCGCCTTCGGCGGTGGCTTCGGACTTGCGCTCGCCCTTGATCGTCAGCACGCCCTTGTCCATGCTGATGTCGATGTCGGCCGGGTTCACGCCCGGAACGTCGGCGAGAATCAGGTAGCGGCCATCTTCCTCGCGCACGTCCACGCGCGGCGCCCAGCCGTTGCCGGTGTCGTCGGCAAAGAAATGATTGAATACTTGGCGCAGGTCGCCTTCCGCGGCACGCGGACGCAGCCAGTTGTAATGGGTAATGGTCATCTGGATTTCCTCAAAGTCATTCGGGCCGGTCGCCCACTGACGAGAAAAATGCGGCTGCTGAAAATTGTTTCAAGGGGTGCGAGTCAGCGGGTGTTTACCCGTGCCCCTCGCTGGCGAAACGGAAAGTCGCTGTCGATGGCCGTGCCGCCGAACAAGCCGTATCATCTCTTCCCCATCCTTCAGAGGCCCAGATCATGACCATTGCCGTCGGCGACACGATTCCCAATACCACGCTCAACTATCTCAAGGACGGCGTGCAGGCGATCAACACGGACGAAATTTTCAAGGGCAAGAAAGTCGTGCTCTTCTCCGTGCCCGGCGCATTCACGCCGACCTGCTCGGCCAAGCATCTGCCGGGCTATGTGGAAAAGTTTGCGGAGTTTAAAAATAAAGATGTGGACATTGCCTGCATCGCCGTCAACGACGCGTTCGTCATGGACGCCTGGGCGAAGAACCAGCATGTGCCCGAAGGCCTGTGGATGCTCGCCGACGGCAACGGCACGTTCACCAAAGCGCTGGGCCTGGAAATGGACGGCACGGCCTTCGGTCTGGGCATGCGCGGCCGTCGCTTCGCGCTCTATGCGGATGACGGCGTCATCAAAGCGCTGAATATCGAAGCGCCGGGCGAGTTCAAGGTGTCCGACGCCGACTCGATGCTCGCTGCGATTTCCTAGCTTTTAGCTCGTCATCCCGGCGAACGCCGGGATCCATTTAGTATCTCATTCGAAAAACAAATGGATTCCGGCGTTCGCCGGAATGACGACTTCTAAGCGTTCGGCGATACAGGCTCTCCGGCAACGCCGCCGGCCGAATCCGCCGCATCGCCGTCTTCTTCGCCGCCGAGCGACTCGATTGCCACGACACCGACCAACGATTCATCGGCAGGCAAGCGGATCAGTGTCACGCCTTGGGTATTGCGGCCGACCTTGGCGATCTCGCTCGCGCGCGTACGCACGAGGGTGCCCTGGTTCGAAATCAGCATGACCTCATGCGCATCGTCGAGCTCCACCGCGCCGACGAGGTTGCCGTTGCGCTCGGAGCACTGGATGCCGATCACACCCTGGATGCCGCGGCCCTTGCGCGGATACTTCGACAGCGGCGTGCGCTTGCCGTAGCCGCGCTCGGTGGCGGTGAGCACGTAGGTTTCCGACGGCGATGCGGAATCGTCCGCCAGCGTCTCGCCCTCGACCGCGTCGCTCGATTCGTCTTCGTCGCCGCTCTGCTCGGCGGCATGTTCGACGACGAGCAGCGAAACGACCTGCGCACTCGCGGCAAGACGAATGCCGCGCACACCACCCGCCGTGCGGCCCATCGCGCGCACTTCGTCCTCGGCAAAGCGCACGGTGCGGCCGTTCGAGGCGAACAGCATGACATCGTGCGTGCCGTCGGTCAGTTGCACGTCGACGAGCGCATCGTCGTCATCCAACGAAATGGCCGCTTTGCCCTTCTGCAACTGGAACGCAAATTCGGTCAACGGCGTCTTCTTCACCGTGCCGTTGCGGGTGGCGAAGAACACATAGTTGCTTTCAGTGTACTCACGCACCGGCAAGATCGCCTGCACCTTCTCGCCTTCCTCGAGCTGCAGCAGGTTGACGATCGGACGGCCGCGCGAATTCGGGCCAGCCTCGGGAATCTTGTACACCTTGAGCCAGTACACGCGGCCGCGGCTCGTGAACGTGAGCAGCGTATCGTGCGTGTTGACGACCCAGAGCTTCTCGACGAAATCCTCTTCCTTGATCGCCGTCGCCGAGCGGCCTCTGCCACCGCGGCGCTGCGCGCGATAAATCGTCGTCGGCTGACGCTTGGCGTAGCCCGCGTGCGAGAGCGTGACGACCACGTCCTCGGCCGCGATCAGGTCGAGCACATCGAGGTCTTCCTGGCTGGCCTGAATCACGGTGCGGCGCGCATCGCCGTACTGGGTCTTGATCTGGATCAGCTCATCGCGGATCACGCGCAGCAACACGTCGGGGTCCTGCAGAATCTCGATCAAGCCGGCGATCGTTGCGAGGAGCTCTTTGTATTCGTCGGTCAGCTTTTCCTGCTCGAGCCCGGTCAGGCGCGCCAGGCGCATTTCGAGAATTTGTTGCGCCTGCACTTCCGACAGCTGGTAGCCGGCGGCGGACAAGCCGACATTCGGCGCCAGATCTTCCGGCTTCGAGGCGTCTGCGCCCGCGGCGGCGAGCAGCGTGCGCACGAGACCCGGCTCCCAGCGCTTGGCGAGCATGCGTTCCTTCGCCTCCTCGCTCGAGGCAGAGGTCTTGATCAGCTCGATCATCTCGTCGATGTTGGCGAGCGCGACGGTGAGGCCTTCGAGCACATGCGCGCGATCGCGCGCCTTGCGCAGTTCGAAAACCGTGCGCCGGGTGACGATCTCGCGGCGGTGGCGAACAAACGCCTCGAGAATATCCCTGAGGTTGAGCAGACGCGGCTGGCCGTCGACGAGCGCGACCATGTTGATGCCGAACGTGACCTGCATCTGCGTCTGCTGATAGAGGTTGTTCAGCAGCACTTCGCCGAGCGTGTCCTTGCGCACCTCGATGACGATGCGCATGCCGTCCTTGTCGGATTCGTCGCGCAGGCCGTCGGGCGAAATGCCTTCGAGCTTCTTTTCTTTGTGCAGCTCGGCGATCGTCTCGATCAGGCGCTTCTTGTTCACCTGATACGGCAGCTCGGTGACGATGATCGTCTCGCGGCCGTTGTCGTCGGTCTCGATGTCGGCCTTCGCACGCACGTAAATGCGGCCGCGGCCGGTCTTGTACGCCTCGATGATGCCGGCGGCGCCGTTGATGATGCCGTAGGTCGGGAAGTCCGGACCCGGGACAAGCTGCAGCAATTCGTCGAAGCCGATGTCGGGATTGTCGATCAGCGCGATCGTCGCATCGACGATCTCGTTCAAATTGTGCGGCGGAACGTTCGTCGCCATGCCGACCGCGATGCCGGCCGAGCCGTTGACGAGCAGGTTCGGCACGCGCGTGGGCAATACCGTCGGCTCGAGATCCTTCTCGTCGTAGTTCGGCTGGAAGTCGACGGTTTCCTTGTCGAGGTCGGAGAGAATCTCGGAGGTGAGGCGGTCGAGACGGCACTCGGTGTAACGCATTGCCGCCGCGTTGTCGCCGTCAACCGAACCGAAGTTGCCCTGGCCGTCGACGAGCGGATAGCGCAACGAGAAATCCTGGGCCATGCGCACGAGCGAATCGTAGACCGCGGAATCACCGTGTGGATGGTATTTACCGATCACATCGCCGACGACGCGTGCGCACTTGATGTAGGGTCGATTCCAGGTATTGTTCAACTCCTGCATCGCGTAGAGTACGCGGCGGTGCACGGGCTTCAGGCCGTCGCGCACATCCGGCAGGGCGCGGCCGACGATCACGCTCATCGCGTAATCGAGGTAACTCTGCCGCATTTCGTCTTCGATATTGACGCGAATAATTTCTTTGGCCAGATCAGCCATCGTGGATTTCTTCCCGAAGATTCCGCGGGCAAAAAAGTGCGCAAAATGCGCGCGCAGAAAGCGCTTACCCAGTGATAAAATTGTAACATAGCACGGGTCAGAATTACCGCTGAAAAACCCATATTTGTTCTTGACTTAGCGGGTATTTTTCCATCTGTAAAATCCGCGCGGGGCTACGCTTCGGCCAACCGTTGCTGCGCCCGCCCACGAAAGGAACTCGTCGTGCCGAAATCCACCCTCGATGCCCGTCTCCGCCGGCCGCTTTTGCGGCTGTTTCTGACGATACTTCTGCTCAAGCTCGCGTTGCTCGCCATCGATCCGCAAGTGCGGTTTTTCTTTGGCGATTCGGAGAGTTACCTGTTCAGCGCCGAAACCGGCTGGGTCCCGCCGGACCGCTCCTTCACCTACCCCTATCTGATCCGCGCAACGGCTGTCGCAACGCATTGGCTGCCCGCGCTCGCCGTCGCCCAATCGATTTGCGGCGCGCTCGTGGCTGTCATCCTGTTCTATCTGCTGACCATCCCATTCGGGCTAGACCGCCGCATCGCCGAGCTGATCGCCGTGCTCTTTTCCATCGGCCCGGAGCAGCTGTTCTACGAACGCATGATCATGGCCGAGGCCGGCGGCACGCTGATGCTCGCGCTGTCCCTGCTCTGCGGATTTCTCTATTTGCGCCAGCGCGGCTGGTACTGGCTCTGTCTAAGCGCGTTGTGCGGGGTTGCCGCGGTCAGCCTGCGCATGAGCCTGCTCCCGGTCGTACTCGGGCTCAGCCTGCTTCCCGTGTTCGCCTCCGGATTCGATTCCCGTCGGGGATCGGGCCAGTCCCGCCTGCGTCAACTGGCCGTGCATGCGGTGATCGCCGTGGTCGCCGCCGGGCTGCTGCACACCGGTTACAAACAATGGCGTTCGTATGAACACAACGGAATGAAGAAACCCGATTACATCGCCTACGGCGGCTATTTCAAGCTCGGCCTAGTCGCGCCGCTGGTGAAATCCAAGCACCTGAAAGGCCTCGACCTGCCTGACGATCTGCTCTCCCGCGACGCATTCCCGCTCGCTGATCCGCGCATGCGCGAAAGCCAGCTCTGGGGACCCAACGGACTCGTCGATCTAATCCGCAAATCGGCCGGCGACGAAGAAGGCAATCGCATTGCCGGAAAAATCGCCAAACGCGCCATACGCGACAATCCACTGGGTCTGTTGCGGCTCGCATTTCTTACGACCACCGATTATTTCAACGCGAACCAAGTCAAACCTCGCCTTGCCGACGACCTGGGCACCCGCCAGCCTGATGACGAATTTGCGGCCAAGCTACGCAAGAATTACGGCTTCGACTATCCGGCCAGCAGCGCCTTGTCATCGCCGGTCTACGCATGGTTCGAAATCAGCGCGCCGTGGCTGATCCTTTGCCTGCTGATCCTGGGTCCGCTCAGCATCGCCACGATATTGGCCGGCTGGCGCCAGGCGCGGTCTGCGTCACTGCTGCTCGGGCTCGCCTCGCTCGGCGTCGTCGCCGCGCATGTGCTGTTCTCGCACATCATTTCGTTTCGCTATCTGCACGCGTTTCCGTTCTTCGTGCTGCTCAACATCGGCGCGTTGATCGCCTTATTT
>Ga0207694_10002748_pt1 | contig 14213 bp, 10 predicted proteins | sample KBSC34metaG_FD_184353 | JGI IMG/M metagenome (GOLD analysis project Ga0207694, IMG submission 184353) | Corn rhizosphere microbial communities from Kellogg Biological Station, Michigan, USA - KBS C3-4 metaG (SPAdes) (version 2) | ecosystem: Host-associated > Plants > Roots > Rhizosphere > Soil...
TGGTTGGCGACCGCGCCGCTGCCCAGATGGCGGCCGCGAGGGAGCAGGGCATTGCCGCGCACCGGCTGCCGGACCTGCGCGACGCGGAAGCCGCCGCGGCCGCCGCCTTCCAGCGCCTGTCGATTGCCAAGACGCAGATCGAGGAAGAGGCCGGCCGCATCCGCGCCCGCCAGACCGAGCTCGAACGCCGGCTGCAGCAGCTCGACGCCGACATCGCCCGCGAGGAGCGGATGGTGCGCGACAATGCCGATATCCTGGAGCGGCTGCGCACCGAGGAAGCCGAGCTCAATTCGGAAAACGCCGGCGCCGCCGAGCGCGAGGCGACCACGCGCGCCGCTTTCGAACAGGCCGGCGCGACGCTATCGCAAAGCGAGGCAAAACTTGCCGCACTAACCGCCGAACGCGCCGAGGCGGCCGCCTCGCGCCACCAGATCGAGCGCACTTTGCGCGAGACCGCCGAGCGCCGCGATCGCTTTGCCCGTCAGCTCGCCGAGGTCGACCGCGAGCTCTCCGACATCGTCGCGCGCATTTCCGGTCTGCCGGATCCTGCCGAGAAGCAACTGCTGGTCGAGGATGCGCTGGCCCGGCTGGAAGAGAGCGAGGCTGGCGCCATCGCCGCCGAGCAGGCCGTCGCCGAAGCCCGCGCCGGCGAAACCGCCGCCAGGCCTCCGCTGCAGGATGCCAGGGCGGAACTCGCGCGCATCGAGACTGAAGCGCGCACGCTGGCGAAAATCCTCAACGCCGCTAGCGGCGATCTTTTCCCGTCGGTGCTGGAGCAGATCAGCGTCGAGCGCGGCTACGAAACAGCGCTTGGCGCAGCACTTGGCGAAGACCTCGATGTGCCGCTCGACCGCAGCGCCCCGGTGCATTGGGGCGAGAGTTCGGTCCAGCCCGCCGACGCGGCGCTGCCCGAAGGCGTGAAAAGCCTTGCCAGCGTCGTGCGCGCGCCGGCGCAGCTTGCGCGCCGCCTGGCGCAGATCGGTATCGTCGATGCCGCAGAAGGCCGTCGCGTTCAGGCGCTTCTGGCTCCCGGCCAGCGGCTGGTCAGCCGCGATGGCGCGCTCTGGCGCTGGGACGGTTTGACGGCAAGCGCCGACGCCCCGACAGCCGCCGCGCAACGGCTGGCGCAGAAGAACCGTCTCGCCGAGCTCGATGCCGAGGCCGTGCAGGCGACGCGCGTCGTGCGCGAGGCCGAGGAAGCGCTGGCGCGCGCCGAGCAGGCCATGCGCCAGGCAAGCGAGGCTGAGCGCAATGCGCGCCAGGCCGGCCGCGATGCCCAGCATGCGCTGGACGCCGCCCGCAATGCGCTGGCCGAGGCCGAGAAGGCCGGCGGCGAGCTGGTGAGCCGGCGCGCTGCCTTGGATGACGCCCGCGCCCGCATCGTCGACAGCCATGAGGAAACGCAGGCCGCCTTCCTCGAAGCCGAGGCGATGCTGCAGGACGCGCCCGATCTCGGCGATCTCCAATTGCAGCTCGAACAGGCTTCCGCCAATGTCTCGCGCGACCGCGCCACGCTTGCCGACGCGCGCGCCGTGCATGAAGGGCTGCGGCGTGAGGCCGAGGCGCGCATACGCCGGCTGGACGCCATCGGCGCCGAGCGCAGCAACTGGCTGGAGCGCGCCGAAAACGCCTCGACGCAGATCGCTGCCCTTGGCGAGCGCAAGGCCGAGGCCGAAGCTGAGCGCGAACGCCTGGCGGATGCGCCGGACGAGATCGACGCCAAGCGCCGCGCGCTCTTGACGCAGCTTTCCGAGGCCGAAGCGCTGCGCCAGGCCGCCGGCGACCGGCTGCAGGAGGCGGAGAACAAGCAGGCCGAGCTCGACAAGGCAGCCACCGCCGCCATCCAGTCGCTTGCCGAGTCGCGCGAAACCCGCGTCCGGGCGGAGGAGCGGCTCACCGCGGCTGATGAGCGTCGCGCTGAAGTCGAGGCGCGCATCCAGGAGGCGCTGAACACGCCGCCGCATCTGGTCATCAAGCATACCGGCCTCGAAGCCGACGATCCGATGCCCGACATGGTCGAGATCGAGCGCCAGCTCGACCGGCTGAAGATCGAGCGCGAGCGGCTCGGCGCCGTCAATCTGCGCGCCGAGGAAGAGCAGAAGGAATTGTCCGACCGGCTGGAGACCATCGTTTCCGAGCGCGAGGACATCATCGAGGCGATCAGAAAACTGCGTCAGGCGATCCAGAGCCTCAACCGCGAGGGCCGCGAGCGGCTGCTGTCGGCCTTCGAGGTGGTCAACGGCCATTTCCAGCGGCTGTTTGCGCATCTCTTCGGTGGCGGCACGGCGGAGTTGCAACTGATCGAGTCGGAAGATCCGCTTGAGGCGGGGCTCGAAATCCTCGCCCGGCCGCCCGGCAAGAAGCCGCAGACCATGACGTTGCTTTCGGGCGGCGAGCAGGCGCTGACGGCGATGTCGCTGATCTTCGCCGTCTTCCTCACCAATCCGGCGCCGATCTGTGTGCTCGACGAGGTAGACGCGCCGCTCGACGACCACAATGTCGAGCGCTTCTGCAATCTGATGGACGAGATGTCGAAGACGACGGAGACGCGCTTCGTCATCATCACCCACAACCCGATCACCATGGCGCGCATGGACCGGCTGTTCGGCGTCACCATGGCCGAGCAGGGCGTCAGCCAGCTGGTCTCGGTCGACCTGCAGGCGGCCGAGGCGATGCGCGAGGCGAGCTGATTCAGGGTCTCGTTGCCTGACGAGCTCGATCCGCCCACTTGCCGCGCGGCAACGCCTTCGCTACTGCCGTATCATGGCAACACACAGGCTCATCAACACCACGTGGCACAACGTCCTCGGCACGATCGCGCCGGCGCTCACGATTGCATCCGGCGATGTCGTGATCACCGAGACGCTGGACGCTAGGGGCTTTGACAAGAACGGTGCGCGACCGGCTCATGGTCCAAACCCTATGAACGGCCCGGTCTTCGTGACGGGGGCCGAACCGGGCGATGCGCTCCGCGTGGACATCCTGCGCATGGACCCGATCCGCCCCTCCGGCTGGACGATCTCGTCGCTGGCCGCGAATGTTGTCGATCCCGAGGCTGCTCGCCAATTGCCGGCGAGGGACAGAGCCGACTGGCTGATCGATCTGGAATCGCGAACCGTGAAGTTGCAGGAGCCGCCGCCAGGCCTTGAGAACTTCGTGCTGCCGCTCGAACCGATGATCGGTTGCTTTGGCGTGGCGCCCGCGATGGGCCAGGCTTTCTCCACCGCGACAAGCGCGGAGAATGGCGGGAACATGGATTATCGCGGCTTTCGGCCTGGCGCGACCGTCTGGTTTCCCGTTGCCGTGGAGGGTGCGCTTTTCTTCGCGGGCGATTGCCATGCAACGCAGGGCGATGGGGAGATCGTCGGAACCGGGATCGAGACCTGTTTTGAAGTGCAGCTACGCCTTAGCGTGGAAAAGAACAGGCGGTTGACATGGCCTCGCGGTGAAAACGAAACGCACATTTTCTCGGTCGGCAACGCTCGGCCTCTGGATCAGGCCCTTCAGCATGCGACCACGGACATGCTCACCTGGCTGACCAGCGATTATGGATTGTCCGCTGCCGCCGCATCGCATCTGATGGGACAGGTTGTCCGGTATCACGTCGGAAACGTCTTTGACCCTGCCTACACGATGGTCTGCCTTGTCGAAAAGCGATGGCTTCCGAAACCGGCCTCCGTCGGCTGAGGAGCGCGCGGCCCAAGGTGCGCCAACCGGAACCGCCGCGCGGTTCAGGGCGGCATACGTCAGATTGTGTGTGACGGCATGAAGCGGACGCTTGCCGACCGGCTCTCGCCAGGCGCGAGCACGATGCAGCCCGTGCCTTCCCCAAGCCGGTTGAAGGCGTCGGTGATGTTGCTGACCGGCTCGGCGCAGAAAAACGACTCCCCTGGCGGTGTGTAGAGCACCAGGAAATCGAGCGGTGCTTCGGCCTCGATGTCCAGCAGCCGTTCTTCATCTGGCCAGGTGATGCGCGCCCGGCGTGTCCATCCGGTGAAGACGGTGTCGAATGCGGCCTCGGCGACATCGAAGCCCGTGGTCGGATCGGCGCCTGCGGGCGGCGAAACATGGCGTGTGGGCAGAACCTCGGCGTCGGTCTCCCACATCCCCGTGACATCGGCCTGGACATGCGTCCACGGCGTGGCGGGAAAGTATGGATGAAGTCCGAACCCGGCCGGCATCGGCGCATCCGAGAGGTTGCGCAGTGAGATGCGGATGCTCAGGCAGCCCTGTTCGAGTCCGATCCTCTGCTCGACCTCGTAGCTCCAGGGCCAGGAATCGGCGTCATGGCGATAGCGCAGGATAGCCGTCGCGTCCCGGTGCCCGGCCAGCGTCCACGGCCGTCGCCAGCCATGGCCATGCTCATGGTGCGGGTCGTCCGGCCGCGTCGGCAACTCGATGGTCCGGCCGGCGAAGGTGAAGCGGCCGCCCCTTATACGATTGGAGTAGGGGACAAGCGGAAAGCAGGCCATCGCGCCCGCGTCACGGCTGTCGAGCGCGGCGGGTCCGGCGGGACGTAACCAGTCGACGGCATGCCCATTTTTCTGCCAGCGGTAGGACGCCAGCGCGCCGCCGGCGGCTGGGGCGATCCCGACCGTCGCCAGACCATCGGCGATCGTGACCAGCCCACCCGCGCCCCTTGTCTCAAAATTCCCGTCCATCCTCCCCCCGGCGGCTTGACTCTCATCGTCGCCTGGATAAAGACATATCATATGAATAGTATGAAGAATACAAAATCCTTCAGCACCGCCCGCACGTCGCGGGTCGTCGCGGCAGTCGCCAGCGGCTCGACGGCGCTGCATGCGACGGTCGTCGAGCAGATCGGGCTGCGCATCGTGCAGGGCGATTTCCTGCCGGGTGAGGCGCTCCCCAATGCCGACGATTCCAGTGAGATGCTGGGCGTCAGCCGCACCGTGCTGCGCGAGGCGATCAAGGTCCTGGCCGGCAAGGGGCTGGTCGAGTCGCGGCCAAAGACCGGCACGCGGGTGCGTCCGCGCTCCGACTGGAACTTCCTCGATCCTGACGTCCTTTCATGGCGCTACGCGGCGGGCGTCAGCGCCGAGGACGTCACGGCGCTTTTCGAGCTGCGCCGGGCGATCGAGCCGATGTCGGGCGCGCTCGCGGCCAAGCGCGCGACGCCGGCGCAGCTTGCCGAACTCAATGCAGCGCTTGCCGAGATGGAAGCCGTGGGCGACGACGGCGACCGCTTTGCCAAGCCCGATCTGGTCTTCCATCAGACCATCCTGCGCATGACGGGCAATGAACTGATCGGCTCTCTGGCGGCGTTGGTGGAGACAGCCCTGATGATGAGCTTCCGTCTCTCCAACGACAATCCGGAAGGGCAGCGCCACTCCCTGCCGCTGCATCGCGAGGTGGCCGAGAAGATCGCCGTCGGCGATGGAGGAGGCGCGCAGCAGGCTCTTCTCGTGCTCATAGACAACGCCGAGGAAGATGTTCGCCGCAGTGTCGAGAACCGCAACAGGCGCCGCAGGGAACAGAGATCGTGAGCGAGGAAAAGCGAAAGCTGCGCTCAGAGGCCTGGTTTGGCGGTGAAGGCAAGAACGCCTTCATGCACCGCAGTTGGATGAAGAACCAGGGCATTCCGGCCGACGCATTCGACGGCCGCCCGGTGATCGGCATCTGCAACACATGGTCGGAGCTGACCCCATGCAACGCGCATCTGCGGGCGCTCGCCGACCACGTCAAGCGCGGCGTCTATGAGGCCGGCGGCCTGCCGGTGGAATTCCCCGTCATGTCGCTCGGCGAAAGCAATATGCGACCCACGGCCATGCTGTTCCGCAACCTGGCGAGCATGGATGTCGAGGAGTCCATCCGCGGCAACCCGATCGATGGCGTCGTGCTTCTGGTCGGATGCGACAAGACCACGCCGGCCCTGCTGATGGGCGCGGCCTCGTGCAACCTGCCGACCATCGCGGTGTCCGGCGGGCCGATGCTCAACGGCAAGTTCCGCGGCCAGGACATCGGTTCCGGCACCCATGTCTGGAAATTCGCCGAGGAGGTGAAGGCCGGCCGCATGAAGGTCGAGGATTTCCTGGCGGCCGAGCAGGGCCAGAGCCGGTCGGCTGGCAGCTGCATGACCATGGGCACCGCTTCCACCATGGCCAGCATGGTCGAGGCGCTCGGCATCGGCATGCCGGACAATGCCGCCATACCGGCGGTCGACTCGCGCCGTGGCGTGCTTGCACAGCTTGCAGGACGGCAGATCGTCGACATGGTGCACAAGGACGTGACGATTTCGCAGATCCTCACCCGGCAGGCCTTCGAGAACGCCATCCGGGTCAATGGCGCCATCGGCGGATCGACCAATGCGGTGCTGCACCTCATAGCGATCGCGCATCGCGTCGGCGTCGATCTCAGCCTCGACGACTGGGATCGCCTCGGCCGCGATGTGCCGACCATCGTCGATCTGATGCCGTCGGGCCGGTTCCTGATGGAAGATTTCTACTACGCCGGGGGGCTGGCCGCGGTCATGGCGTCGCTGGATGGGGCGGGGTTTCTCCACCGCGACGCCATGACCGTCAGTGGAAAGACGATCGGCGAACTGGTCGACGGCGCGCCGAACTACAACAGCGAGGTGATCCGGCCGCTCGACCGTCCGCTGACCAGCGAAGGCGGCATATCGGTGCTGCGCGGCAACCTCGCCCCCAACGGCGCCGTCATAAAGCCTTCGGCGGCGACGCCAGCGCTGATGCAGCACCGGGGCAGGGCGGTCGTCTTCGAGAATATCGAGCACTATTACGCCCGCATTGACGATCCCGACCTCGATATCGACGCCTCCTCCGTGATGGTGCTCAAGAATTGCGGGCCGCGCGGCTATCCAGGCATGGCCGAGGTCGGCAACATGCCGCTGCCGGCGAAGCTCCTGAAGCAGGGTGTGTCCGACATGGTGCGCATCTCCGATGCGCGCATGAGCGGCACCGCCTACGGCACCGTGGTCCTGCACGTCGCTCCGGAAGCGGCGGCGGGCGGGGCGCTTGCCCTGGTTCGCGATGGCGACCTCATCGAGCTCGACGTAGCGGGCCGGCGTCTCGAATTGCTGGTTTCCGAGGAGGAGCTTGCCGCCCGCAGGGGCGACTGGAAGCCGCCGGCGTCACCCCAGGGCGGCTACCAGAGCCTTTACGTCGAACGTGTCCTGCAGGCCGACAGGGGCTGCGATTTCGATTTCCTCGTCGGCCGCCGCGACGCCGGCATTCCTCGCCATTCGCATTAGGTGCCGCGATGACCACCGAGACCAGCAGCTACGCCATCTACCCCAGTCTCAAGGGCCGCAGCGTCTTCGTCACCGGCGGCGGCAGCGGCATCGGCGAGAGCCTGGTGCGCCATTTCTGCGCGCAGGGCAGCCGCGTCGCCTTCGTCGACATGGCGGTCGAGCCTTCCCTACAACTGGTCGCCACGATCGCCGCTCAAGGCCATCCGGAGCCGCTTTTCATTCCGTGCGACCTGCGCAATGTCGAGGGCCTGCAGGCGGCCGTCGAGCAGGCGAAGGAGCGTAACGGGCCAATCCAGGCTCTCTGCAACAATGCCGGCAACGACGACCGCCATCAGACCGCGGATGTCAGCGTCGCCTATTGGGACGACCGCATGGCCGTCAACCTGCGGCACCAGTTCTTCGCCGCGCAGGCCGTGCGCCCGCAGATGAAGGCGCTTGGCGGCGGCTCGATCATCAATTTCGGCTCCATCACCTGGATGGTCGGCGATCCGGACTGCCCCGCCTATGTGACGGCGAAGGCGGCCGTCTACGGCATGACGCGGGCGCTCGCCCGCGAACTCGGCCCCGAGCGCATCCGCGTCAACTGCATGGTGCCCGGCTGGGTGATGACGGAGCGCCAGATGCGCCTGTGGCTGACGCCGGCCGGCGAGCGTCAGATCGAGGAAAGGCAATGCCTGCCGGACCGCCTTCAGCCCTCGGATATCGCCCGCATGGCGCTGTTTCTTGCCGCCGATGACAGCCGCATGTGCTCGAGCCAGCAATTCATCGTCGATGGCGGCTGGGTGTGACCCGGCGAGAAGGAAGAGGTAGGTTCATGCGTCTCGTTCAGTTCAACTTGCCCGATGGCAGCCGTCACGTAGGTCGCGTCAGCGCCGACGGCGATCAGCTCCACCTCCTTCTCGGCACGAGCACTGTTCTCGAACTTGCCACGGCGGCTATCGACGAGGGCAAGTCCATCGCGTCGCTTGTCGAGGAGCGGACCGGCAGCGAAAAAGTCGATTACGACCAGCTGCTGCGCGAAAGCCGCGTGCTTGTCCCGGTCGATCATCCGGAGCCGGCGCGTTTCCTCATCACCGGCACTGGCCTGACGCATACGGGAAGCGCTGCCGCGCGCGACAAGATGCACGTGCTGACCCACGGCAAGGATGCTACCGAGTCCGACTCGCTCAAGATCTTCCGCATGGGACTGGAAGGCGGTAAGCCCGCGCCAGGTAAGCTCGGCGTCCAACCCGAATGGTTCTTCAAGGGCGTCGGCACCTGCGTCGTCCCGCCTGGTGCCGCGCTGCCGCTGCCGGCTTTCGCCAAGGCGGGTGCCGAGGAGGCCGAGATCGTCGGCCTCTACCTCAACGGACCGGACGGCCGCCCCTATCGCATCGGCTATGCGCTGGGCAACGAGTATTCCGACCACGTGACCGAGGCCGAGAACTATCTCTACCTCGCGCACTCGAAACTCCGCTCGTGTTCGATCGGTCCCGAGCTGCTGATCGGCGAGCTGCCGCCTGAGGTGCGCGGGCATTCCCGCATCAGGCGGGACGGCGCCGTCATCTGGGAGCAGGAATTTCTCTCGGGCGAGGAGCACATGTCGCACTCGATCGCCAATCTCGAGCACTATCACTTCCGCTACCCGATGCATCGCCGGCCAGGCGACCTGCACGCCTATTTCTTCGGCGCGGCGGTGATGAGCTACGCCTCTGGCATCAAGACGGCGCCAGGCGACGAATATGAAATCCAGGCCCCGGAATTCGGCAAGCCGTTGCGCAACCGGATGCAGGCGGTGCCGGACGAAGGGCTGGTGGCCGTCACCCCGCTGTGACGGCAAGACCTGCAGACTGAGATCATCAGAACAACAAATGGGAGAATGATCATGCTGTTGAAGAGACTGCTTCTAGGGATAGCGAGTGTCGGACTGGGCATCGGCCTGATGGCCTCGTCGGCGCTCGCCGCCAACCTGCGCGTGCTGGCCTGGGACGGCTATGCCGACGCCGACTGGGTCAAGGAATTCACCGCAGAGAGCGGCATCGGCGTCGATGTCGTCTTCATCGGCAGCGACGACGAGATCTGGGCCAAGATCAAGGGCAGCGAAGGCCAGGACTTCGATGTCTTCGCCGTCAACACCGCGCAGTTGCAGCGCTACATCAAGGCCGAGCTGGTCAGCCCGATCGACCTTGCCAAGCTTCCCAACCAGAAGGAGGTGCTGCCGCGCTTCCGCGACCTCACCCAGGTCAGCGGCGTCACCAAGGACGGCAAGGTCTACGGCATCCCGTTCTGCTTCGATTCGATCGGGCTGATCTACGACACCGACAAGGTGAAGCCGGCGCCGACCTCGATGTCTGTGCTGTGGGATCCGGCCTACAAGGGCAAGGTGCTGGCCTATGACAATGGCGAGCACAATTTCTCCTTCACCGCGCTGACGCTGGGCTACAAGGACCCGTTCAATCTCAGTGCCGAGCAGATGGCGGCGGTCAAGGCCAAGCTGGTCGAACTGAAGCGCAACGTGCTCAGCTTCTACACCACCGCCGACGAGGCCCAGCAGATCTACCAGAACAACGACGTCGCCCTGATCTGGGCCAATTACGGCCAGCAGCAAGTCAAGGCCTTGCAGAAGATCGGCGCCCACGTCGCCTACATCAATCCGAGCGAGGGCGCGCTCGCCTGGCTCGACAACTGGGTCATCTCAAAGGGCGTCCGCGACAAGGACGCGGCCGAGAAATGGATCAACTTCATGGTCAGCAAGAAGGTCAGCGGCGCGTTGTCCGAGCGCACCGGCTTCGGCAACACCGTGGTCGAGTCGAGCAGCGCCGGCAGCAACGACAAGCTGGTCTGGCTCAACAATGTCGAGGATCCGACCAAGCGCTCCGACTTGTGGAACGAGATCAAGGCGACGCCCTGATATCCTTCCGCCGAGCTTTGAAGGACCTGGCGGTCCGGGCTCCGGGCCGCCAACATTGTATTTCTGGAAGTTTGTGATGAACCAGACCAGCGACCTGCTCACGCTGCGCTCCGTCTCGAAGTCCTATGGCACGGTTCCCGTGCTCTACGACATCGATCTCGCGATCCGCGATGGCGAGTTCCTGACCGTGCTCGGGCCGTCCGGTTCGGGCAAGACCACGGTGCTCAGGCTGATCGGCGGCCTGGAGCCGCTGACCTCGGGCGAAATCCGGCTCGACGGCCGGGACATCAGCGGCATGCCGATCAACCGGCGGCCCTTCAACACCGTCTTCCAGGACTACGCGCTGTTCCCGCATCTTACCGTCGCCGGCAATGTCGGCTACGGCCTGTCGGTTCGCCACGTGCCGCGCAAGGAGATCGCGCGCCGCGTCGCCGAGGCCTTGGAGTTGGTCCAGCTCGGGCGGTTCACCGGCCGTTTTCCGGCCCAGCTCTCGGGTGGCCAGCGCCAGCGTGTGGCACTCGCGCGTGCGCTGATCTGTCAGCCGCGCCTTGTCCTGCTCGACGAGCCGCTCGCGGCGCTCGACCTCGAACTGCGCCGGCAGATGCAGGAATTCCTCAAGTCGATCCAGCGTGAGGTCAAGACAACCTTCCTGTTCGTGACCCACGACCAGGAGGAGGCCATCGGCATGGCCGACCGGATCTGCGTGATGGAGGCCGGCCACATCCGCCAGCTCGGCACGCCGCATGAGCTCTACTACAAGCCGAACTGCGAGTTCGTGGCGCGTTTCTTCGGCGAGAACAATCTTGTGGTGGGCACGCTCGGCGAGGCGCAGGGCGAATTCCGCGCGATCGAGACGGCGCTCGGCCGGCTCGTCTGTTCGGTCGCCGGCCAGCCGCATCTCAAGGCTGCAGCCATCGGCGCCCGGGGCTTCGCCGCCTTCCGCCCCGAGGCACTGCACCTTGCCGGTGACGGCGATGCCGGGAACCGTTTTTCCGGCACCATCGCCGATCTTGCCTTTGCCGGTTCCTCGACGGTCGCCACCATCACGGCCGGCGGCGATACCGCGCAGCGCCTCAGGCTACGCTTCCCGAGCCGGGTGGACGGCAGCGTCCTGAGGGCTGGCGAGACCGTGGCGCTTTCCTTCGCGCCGCATGAAGGCCACCTGGTGCTGGCATGAGCAGCGCTGGCCTGGGGCGTCCCATCGCCATCCGCTGGTCGCCGCTGGTCACCGCGCTTGCCTTTGCACTGCCGGTGTTGTTCGTCCTGGCGCCGCTCGCGATTTTCCTTGTCTACAGCTTCTTCAGCGTGGACCAGGGCCAGATCGTCTACGCGCCGACCCTTGCCAATTATCTCCGCTTCTTCACCGACCCGGTCTTCCTCCCGGTGTTCTGGCGCACGATCGTGCTCTGCCTCTCAGTGGCGGCGATCTCGATCCTGCTCGCCTATCCGACAGCCTATTTCCTGACCACGCTGCATGGCCGCTGGCGTTACGCGCTGCTGATGCTGCTCATGGTGCCGCTGTTGATGAGCTACGTCATCAAGATCTACGCGATCCGCAGCATCCTCGGCCTCAATGGCTTTCTCAACAAGGCGCTGGTGGGGCTGGGCATCATCGCCGAGCCGTCAACGCTGTTCGTCTTCAACATGAACGCCATCCTGCTTACGCTCACGCTGCTCTTGATCCCGTTCGCGATCCTGCCGATCTTCCTGGCGCTGGAGCGCATACCGCAGGTGTTGCTGCGCGCATCCGACGACCTTGGCGCGAGCAGCCTGCAGACTTTCCTGAGGATCACCCTGCCGCTTTCCTTGCCCGGCGTGGCCTCGGCGGCGAGCTTCGTCTTTGTGCTGGCGATCGGCGACTTCCTCACGCCGCAGATGGTCGGCGGGATCAGCGGCTTCACCTTCGGCCGCATCCTCTACAGCCAGTTCGGCACCGCCTTCAACTGGCCCTTCGGCGCCGCGCTCTCGGTGGCACTGGCTGTGGTGGTGATCGTCGCGATCCTTCTCGGCGAGCGCTTCGGGCGCAATCGGGGGGCTTCGCTGTGATCGTCGCGCCGCGCCTGTCCACAATACTTCTCGCCGCTGTTACCACGCTGGTCGCCGTGCTGCTCTACAGCCCGCTCTTCGTCCCGATCGTTTCGTCCTTCTTTCCGGTGGCGCGCGGCGAGGTCGACTGGTCCTCGCCCACCGTTTCGACTTATGTCGCTCTGGCCGCAAATCACGAGATACTCACGGCCTTGCGCACCACGCTTGTCGTCGGGCTCTGCACGGTCGTGCTTTCAGTGGTCAGCGGCACGCTGCTTGCCCTCTATTATCACGGCCGCCGCGCCGGCCGCTCGCTGCTGCAGTTCATCGTCTTCCTGCCGTTCCTGATGCCGCCCATCATCAGCGGTCTGGCGCTGTTGATCTTCTTTCGCGAGATAGGGCTCGAACGCTCGCTGCTGACGGTCATCATCGGCCATACGGTCTTCGTGCTCGCCATCGTCTACCGCACGGTGCTGACTCGCTTGCAGTCGATGAGCCGCACGCTGGTCGAGGCCTCGTACGACCTCGGCGCGACCAAATGGCAGACTTTCTGGCGCGTCATCCTGCCCAACCTGTCGAGCGCGATGGTCGGCGGCGCCATCCTGGCCTTCGCCCTTTCATTCGACGAGACCATGATCACCATTCTGGTCACCGGCACCCAGACGACGCTGCCGGTGCGCCTGTGGGCGATGATGCGACTCGGTTTCTCGCCGGATATCAACGCGCTGGTGGCGTTGATCCTGATGTTTACCGTCTTGCTCTGCGCTCTTGCGGCCAGGTTCCTTATTCCGAGGCAGATCGCCACGCAGCGCAGTTGAAACGAGGCCTGTGCCGGGTGACGCCGGGCGGAATGGGCAAGCCATGCGAGAGGGGATGGCTGGGGCGCCAGGATTCGAACCTGGGAATGTCGGTACCAAAAACCGATGCCTTACCACTTGGCGACGCCCCAGCAGGCGGTGCATGCCGCGCTGCGCGCGGCCTTATAGGACGAGGCGCAGCAAAGCTCAATGCCGGGAGATCAACTAAAAGCGGCTGCGATGCAGGTCGCTGCTCTCGGCAAAATTCGTCGCCTGATCGCCGGCGGTGGATCGCAAAGCCACGCTCGCCGCACAACCGCTTCGCTCGTTCGGCTGACATCGGAGCAGTTCAGTTCAGGCTTTCAGGGAGCCGGCGATGCGTTCTGCTTGCGCTTGGGCCACGCGCTTGCGGCAATCCTGCAGGACCGCCGCAAGCGTCTCCTCGAAGGGATGCTCGGGCGCCCAGCCAAGCCGGGCCCGGGCGCGGGTTGCATCGCCGACGATAAGCGGCAGGTCGCTCGGCCGCAGTCGCGAGGAATCCTGTTCCGTGAGGATATTGGCGCTGCTTTGCGCCAGCAGCAGGTCCAGAATGTCTCCCATCCGCCAGGAGACCCCGGATGCAATGTTGAAAATAGTGTTCGGCGTGAGATCGCGACTGCTCAGGACGACGCGCGCATAGGCATTGGCGATGTCGCGCGCGTCCAGGAAATCGCGCCTTGCGTCAAGATTACCGACGCGGATCACAGGCGGAGCCAGGCCCGCTTCAATCCGTGCGATCTGCATGGCGAAGGCTGGCACGGCAAATGCCTCTGTCTGACCCGGTCCCGTATGGTTGAAGGGCCGCATTCGGGCACACTTCAACCCGCGGCGTGAAAGCGCGCCGAGCGCGAGGTCGGCAGCGGCCTTGGTTACGGCGTAGTCGTCGATCGGAGCAAGCAGCGTGTTTTCGTTGAGCGGCTGCCCGGCTTTCGCGCTTTCGCCATAGACCAGGCCAGACCCGACATGGATCAGCCAGGAGTCGGGAGCCTTGTCGAGGACGGCATTGGCCACATTGAGCGCGCCACCCACATGGATGCGCCATGTGTTTTGTGGATCGGCCTGGGCGGCATCAGGGGCCGCGACCGCCGCCAGGTGAATGACATGCGTGGGCCGGTGATGGGCAATGGCGTCACGGACGGCGGCCGGGTCTGTCACATCCAGCTCTTCGACCTGACCGAAAACGGGATGCGAGCCGCCATCCTTGGAGGTTGCGACAACAACGACATCTTGG
>Ga0207694_10002749_pt1 | contig 14207 bp, 12 predicted proteins | sample KBSC34metaG_FD_184353 | JGI IMG/M metagenome (GOLD analysis project Ga0207694, IMG submission 184353) | Corn rhizosphere microbial communities from Kellogg Biological Station, Michigan, USA - KBS C3-4 metaG (SPAdes) (version 2) | ecosystem: Host-associated > Plants > Roots > Rhizosphere > Soil...
ATTCGACCGTGTCGAAACCGGCGACCTCGCGCGGCAGCTCGGCCAGCGCGATGGCCAGCGTCTCGGACTCGTTAAGGCAGGGGATCTGGATGATGAGTTTCATGGAGGCTTGTTCCTTGTGCGCGAGCCGAATCGTTACGTACGAACCACGGTTCCCTTTCCAAGGCTCTGGAGCAAGATCTTAGCGGCTCGAACCTGCGCCCGCTTTGAAATGCATTCAATTTCTGCGCCTAGACCGTCTGCTTTCAGTATCGGGCGATCGCGATACTCCCTAATACGAGGTTGACAAGATCGCCCAGCGTTGTCGCGATGCGCAACGCCACGACCAGCAACACGATCTGTGCTGGCGGCAAAGAACCACTGAGCCAGGCGCTGAGAATAGCTTCACGAATACCAAGCCCGGCTGGTGTGCCGGGGGCAACGAATCCCAGGATCCAGCTGCCGGCGAAAGCACCGACCAGAAAGATCACGTTCGGTGTTGGTGCGGTACCGGCTAGCAACGCGTGGGAGACCAGCCACAAGCCGCCACCGATCAAAAAGAAATTTGCTGTGTACACTGCATAACACGCGATCACGGTAGACGCGTTTAAGTGCAGTCGAGGCGGTACATAATCGTGCTCACCGCGTCTACTGGCGCGATAGCTTGCCAACCAGGAAGCGAGGCGTGGCGCCAGCAACAAGGTACCAATCGCGGCAAGCGTCACTACAAGCAGCAGCGGCAGGCGATATTCCGCAAGCTCCCAGTGCGACAGCGCATCCGGTGGCGCCCACAGCAGCACCAGCGCCGTGATGTGGGCGCAGGCCACCAATACCAGCAACATTTCATAGGCTATTGAGAATAGTGCTGCGGGGAGTTGCACGCCGGCACCGCGAGTCAGCGCGACACGACCGATGTGTTGAGCGATGTTGCCAGGCAGATATTTCCCAAATTGGGTGGTGGCGAGAATGGAGAGCATACGGCCATAGCCCACCCGCTGCTCCATGGCGCGCAACAGCCAGGTCCATGCGATGGCCGTGCTGGGGATCAGCAGGGCGTATAGCATGGTCAGGGTGGCCATCGCGATCAGCACGTTGCCACCCAGCAGGCCTGACAGATCCCTGCCGACCAGCGCGTGGTGTGCGTACCTCACGAAGTAGATGCATGCGGCGAGCGCAAGCAGCAGGCCGAACCAGCGAACCAGCAGTTTGGTCATCCTGCGCGAGCCCTCAACAGATATCCATTGCCGAAAGGCAGTTGGTGGCTCACCGCCTGAGCGGCGAACGCACATCGCAAGGCCAGCCGACCGGGCAGTGAGCGCATCATTGGGTACCAGCGCATGACGTGCGTACGCTCTATGCCGCTGCGGTCGCTGCTGGCCCTATGGTCGAGGTCGCGGGTATCGGTCAGCAGACGACGCTTGATTCCGCGTGCCTGCATTTGTTCCGTAAGATTTCCGAGAGGAAAACCGAAACACTCGATGTGTTCGACTTCCAAGCCTGCCGCCGTCACCACCTTGATCAAACCCTCTTTTCTATAGCGCCGATAGTGACCAGCCCATTCGTCAGCAGCACTCCACAGTCGCGGATGAGCAGGGACAGACATCAATAGCGTTCCGCCGGGAGCGAGCCAAGAGGCCCACTGCTTCATGGCCTCGTAGTCATCCTCGATATGCTCCAGCACCTCGAATGCCATTACCAAAGGAAAGCGACCCTTCCAAGCGATTTCGGGTGAGGCATTGACCTCGATGGCATAACCGGTTTTCTTGGTCAGGCGACCAATCAGCTCGCGGGCTTGAGGGGAGCTCTCAAGTGCCTGGCAATGGAAGCCGCGTGCGGCGAGCTCCTGCAGAAGCATCCCGGCACCGCAACCTATCTCCATAACATCGCAAGGCGCTGTCCTACTCAGCTGACGGAGGATGCGCTGGCGACGGAGCAGGTAGCGTGGCGCAGGTACCCAGCCTTCTTCGGGCGCTGCGGGGCCAAGCAGAGGCAGATTTTCCATGAGTCAGGCTTCCAGTCCGAGATGGCTTGTCAGGAGTGCAATGCATTGTCGCCCAATCGCTGCAGCATCCAGCTTGCCCTCGAGCGCGGTATGGCAACGTATGGAAGAGCGCCCCTGTTTCGCATGATCCCGGACGGCATTTGCCAACGCGGAAGGATCGGCAGCCGGAATCAGCCGGACGCAGGGATGCGTATTTTCCAGCATTTCGCGAATGGCTGGGGAATCCCGTGTGATCAACGGTCGACCCATGGCGACTATCTGGAACACCTTGTTCGGGATCACGCTGGCGGCCTTTTCCGATTTTCCGAAGATCCCAAGACAAACATCGGCTTCGGCTATCCGTTGATGCAGTTGCTCGTAGTTCACCCAACTGTCCCAGCGCAGATTCGCCAGTGGCTGTTCCGCCAGCAGCGCCTGTATGCGTCCGGCTTCCTGACCCTTGCCGATCAGATTCCATTCGATGGGCTCGTCGCGGGTAAGTCGAGCCGCCTGTATGATGGTTTCGATGCCGTGCAGCGGAATGAACTGGCCGTAGAAAAGCACCTGTAGTGGTGATTGGTCGATGGCAACAGGAGCGCTTCGGGCAACGACGGGTTCGATGTGGAAGTGCTCGCTCTCCACGCCAACCCACACGGCGCGGGTGCTTCCGGATTTCAGTCCGAACAGTGATTCCACACGTCGCGCATGGGCCTGGGTGTCAAGAAACACCAGGTCGGCGCGACGCAGCGCGAAACCCTCCAGGGCATGCAGCAACACTGCCGGCAAACCGTTACGGCGGAGCAGTCGACGATCTTCCACGACGGTGTCGTAGATCGACATGAACATGTCCCAGCACAACGGAATACCGCGAATACGCGCAATGGGGGCGGCAATCAGCATGTCCAGCACGCCGGGGAAGCCTATGAGCAGCACATCCGGTCTTGATGCGCGGGCCAGCTGCCAAGCCAGTCTCGGATAGGCCAATAGCCAGCGCGATGCGATGCCAAGCCGCTGCCATAAACCGCGGACCTGCGACTTGTCCTCCACGCCACGCCAGATGTCGACGTGGCACTGTGTGACCTCCACACCTTGCAGTCGCAGGCCCTCAAGCAGGATGCGAGATCGAGGCTTGCCGGTATCGTAGGTTCCCCAGCACAGCGCGCGCATAAGTCAGAGTGTCGTCCGGTTCGGTTAGTTTTCAATAATCCAGTCAGAGTCTGCTGGCGCTGCCAAATAGGTCGGAACCGATTTCATCTGATTGAGAGCCGTGGCCTTTTCCCGTGCTGTTTCACAAGTCATCGCCGACAGCCTGGCAGGAGGGCGATGCACATGCCATCTGCTGAGACATTGCGGCATTTTCAGAGCCCTTCCAGTGCGGCCCTTGATGAGAAGGGAATACAAGGCCGGCAGCTCAAGGTCCATTGTATCGCTGTATCTGTCACCGGGTGACGGTCAGGGTGAAAGGGAGTTCACAATAAACGGTATCGTCGCTTGCAGCGCCTCTTGCGATCGCCAGTGTATAGACGTCGGGCATCACACCCTCTAGATTACTGCCCACGGAAAATTCCCGGGTGAGCGAAGGCGTGGATCGCATCACTCTGACTACATCCTTGCGATCTGCAGTTGTAGTCAGATCGATCCTGAAATCGGACTTGCCACGCAACACAAGCACATCCCGACCTGATCCTATATTGCTGGGCCAGATGACCCAGCCTTGCAGGGTGAACACGTCGTCCGAGCGTATGGTGACCGCCGAAGAAGGTTTGCTTCCGTTCAGTGTGTCGACCATGCATTGCCCTTGGGCACCCGACGCCTTTGTGATCAACGTTGCTGCGGATAGCCGCTGGAATTGCGCCTGCGCAGAACTGTCACCGAGCGACCGGAGCAGGGTACGTTCATCGTTACGCAGACCCCTCGCAAATACTGTCAGCGGCGCTTGCGCTGACAACTGGTCAGCCGAGCCTTCTCCTGAACTGACTGAGGTTGCTACCATCTCGCGCACTGTCGGATTTTCGAGGTATTGTTTCAGCTGACCCGCCACAGGATAAGGAATCTCCAAGCCGGGATGCTGCAGGAAACGTTCGTCGCCGGTCGACATGAACCCGGAAAGGTTCGCAGTCTCGATCAGGGAATATGTTCCTCTTTGCCTCATGCCTGCCAAGTCGCCAGGCGTGCGATGCAGCATGATCCAGAACAGTATCGGAAGCGTGGCAACCAGCCATATTCTGGACGTGCGACGAAGGCCTCTCGATTCATCGCGATCACACACCCAAAGCATGCCTAGCGCGAGGTTGGCCAATGCCCCAGTGACCAGGATGCTGGTGTAGCGCGAAGGAATGGCACTCATGTCATGGCCTCTGGCATGGGCGATGGCGAATGCCTGCAGTACCACCCAGCCCAGAATGCCGAGCAGGAAGAGCTCGCCTCGATTGGTCTGGGTTCCCCGCAGCACTCTGATCAGTCCCAGGCAAGCTGGCAGCCAGAGAAGCAATACGAAAAGAGGACGGGCACCCTTCAATTTGTCGAGTGGCCAATTCAGTACCAGGAGCATCCCATGGGCATGCTCCAGGATGCCTTTCGCCTGCATGCGCACGGTGCTGGGCACATGCGACAAAAGCAGCAATCCAGCCATGGCTATCGCAAGCATGCTGCCGATGGTCACAACGGTTCTCACCGACCAGGTCCTTGTCGGCATGCCGCGTATCGCGAGGATAGAAGCCGCTGCCAACGGGGCGATGAGCCCGGAAGCCATCGTGAACAGCGAAGCGAGGCCTAGCAGCAGGAGCGCGAAAAGCCTTGGCCATGTATCTGTGGTGTAGGCCGAAACCGCCATGAGAATTACCGCGGCCGTTAGCATGAAATAGAACTGATTCTGAAAGCCGACTAGCGTATTTTCCCAGTCAAAAGGCAGGCAGCTCATGCCAATGACGGATAGAAACAGCAGTACCCGCATCGGCGTGGAGCGGATGTCCCATGCCGAAAACGCGAAGAGCGATGCGAGTGCCGATGAATAAATCAGTGTGTTGACGTAAGCCTCGGTCAGATTGCTCCAATGGCCGTCATTGATCGCGAGCAGAGTCATGCTGACTAGCCGCGTGAAAAAGATGCGGTGCTCGTTATGCGCTGCAAACAAGAAGTGCAGGTTCGTGTGATCCTGCCACCAGGGAGCCAACTCTGCGCTGATTTGCGTCCATTGGTCCCAGAACGGGAGATCACCTGCGAACAGGGATACGTAGAAGGAATGGACAACAGCTGTGGCCAACAGCGCCACTGCGGCCAGTATGAGCATGGTTGCCATGCGTGGCTGCCGCGAAGAGGTCGTCAGCATTTCATCTTGTCCGGAAGGTCAGGTGCTTGTGGCCGAGGAAGCTGACCACCACAGGTACCAGCACGCCAATGCCGTGCGCCACTGTTTCCGGATGCCAGCGAAATCCAAGCCTTGGGAAAGCGATGTCCACCAGCAGCAGACTGACGGCGAGGGTTTGCAGCACCGCAGCCAGATTGACGATGCAGAACCAGAAAACCTGGTGATGCAGCGCATTATTTGCGTCGCGAAAGACCAGCAACTTGTTAAGCACGAAGGCAGTTGTCATGCCAAATAGGTAGGCGACGATGATGGCAGAGCTATAAGGCAGCCATATGCTCAGCAGGATGCGCGAGAAGAAGTTCACGCACGCGGCCAAACCGCCAGTGAGGACGAAATAGACGAATTGCCGGTTCATGGATAACGGGTGCTTGAACGAGACAGCATTGATGTCGAGGCATCGCCAGTGAAGCGGACTTCATGTGGCGATGTTGTCAGCAGCGTATAAGAGTCTGGGGAAGGGCCGTTCTGGTTGCTAGGGAAACACCGCACAAGAACATCCCGCATGCAGTCAAGCATCTGCAGCATTGGCCAATGCCTTCGCCACATGAATGCTCTCATTGATTGACCTGTCTTCCGGGTAATAGTAGGCCGTATCCGCCATGTACAGACCTGCTATCGGGGTCTTCATGGAGGGCAGCATGTCGTAGAAACCAGGTGGACAGATCGCCTGGGCGAAGTCGTAGCGATGGCAGTGGCGGGACAACACCCAGTCCGTTGAGAAGGATGGGTTGAGCTTGCCCAGGTAGCCGACTACTTCGTCGATCAACTGATCGTTGGTGCGAGCCCATTTGGGGTGCGTTCTCGGCATGTAAAACGGTGCATAGAGGATTGATGGCGACATCTGGTTGAGGTTTGAATATTCAATGACGCCGGGAATTTCGATCGAAGGATCGTTGATGTTCATCCAGAAATTCTCGCTCAGCGGTTGCTTCAGCTTGAGGATGACGCAGGCGACGGGAATATTCTTGATCGCATTGATACGGGCCGTGAAATCAGCCGGAAGATCGGGTACGAGTTTTGGCACATACTGGATGGGGGCCGTGGAGATGACCGCATTGCATGGCCGCTCTTCGCCATTGACAAGGATGCTGCTGACCCGACCAGCAGCTACGTTGACTTTGTCGATACCAGACTTGAGATGAATGCGACCGCCGCGCTCCAGAATGAAACGTTCCATCTCCTTCAGCAGGGTCGTGGAGCCGCCTTCCAGGTAACCCATGGTTTCCTGCATCAGGCTGCGGCGCGAAAGCGCGACGCGCTTGATGCGGGTACCAATCCATGCAGCGGAAATATCGTCACTGTGCTCGAACAGTTTCAGATCGAACAATCTCTTCCACAGCACGTTGTAGGCACGTTCGCCTACCCACTTGCGTAACCATGTTGTTGCGCGGATCTTGTCATAGGGGCGCCAGTCCCTGATGCTCTTGGCGTACATGGCATGCAAGCCATAGCGGATCTTGCTGATGAGGCCGAGTCCATCGAAAGCCAACAGGGCGAACGGGGTGCCCCATTTGTAAAGTTTGCCGTTGTAATAGAATCCCATCTTGGTATCCGTCCATCGAAGCTTGTCGGAGAGACCCAGTTCTTCCAACAGCTGGAACAGCGGATAGTCGGTCTTGCAGATGAAGTGGTAATAGCGCTCAATGTCCAGTCCGTCGAAATTGAAGCTGGCCGACATACCGCCAATGCGATCGTCGCGCTCGTAGATGTCGACTTCGTGGCCACGCTTGAGCAGTTCCATTGCTGCCATCAGGCCCATCGGGCCAGCGCCGAGCACGGCATAACGGGAGCGCGTCGTCATTGGTGATCTCGCTTTGGTTCGGTGGTTATATGGATAGTCCATGACGGTGGAATCATGATTTCGTGATAACCAGGCTGCGACAGAGACATCACTTGTTCCTTCCAGTGTAGGTCGGGAGACATTTTTCTCTGCAGATGTAGTGGATTAAGAATGGCAAAGAAAACCATCGCACCTATAATGCAACTTTCCATTTGTCGGCTGTCGACATTACCTTTTCTAGTCAGGCTGAAACATGCCGCCCACCAAAAGGCAATTTTCACAAAATAGAAATATCGATCACCAAATCCGAACATTTGAAATGAATCAAATGTCGAAGACAGAGTGCCAGCAAGCGCAACGACGCTCGCCAAAACCACGATTATTACCAGGGTCAGTCGTTTCTCCCAGCCGGCGTCCGGACGAGTGATTATGCCGACCACAAGAAGCGCTTCGATTATTAACCAAGCTGTCGTAGTAAGAAAATCCTGCCCGAATATATGCAGTGGCACGATCTCACCGAAGGTGACGGTCAGCAGCTGACTTATCGGCGGCGAGTTGTGATGCACGCGCTGAGTGTTGGTCATCAAGATGAAAATCTGCACAAGAGCGCCAATGCCAAGCGCGCATAAACGTGGATGCGACAATTCTCGGCATATGGATCGGCAAGAATCCATGAGTGGCAGTGACAACCAGCGTGCCCGTCCCGCCAGCCATGCAACCGCATATAGTGGCACCAGAAGGGCAACTAGAAGTACCGAGAATGGGCCAGTGAGCGCCAATACAAGTACCAGCAGGAAGGTTGCGACTGCAGCAATGCGGCCTTGGGCTGTACTGGGGATGATGCAGGCCGCGATCAAGGCGATTTGGGTAAACCATTGCACGTTGGTCAGTGTGCCGAAGATTTCGCCTCCGGTCGGGACCAGAAAGAAACTTAGAAATACGACTGATGCTGGGACGTATCGATCGAACCGCCTGGTTACATATACAACGCAGGATGCACTGATCAGCAGTGCGGCGGCGTTGTAGACCGTCGGAATTCGCATTGGATTGAACGCACTTGCCAAGTATGCGACCAAGCGAGGTATGGCATGCAGATAGCCTGCATAAGGCGTAAAGATTTCGGGTACCGCATGACCGTATTGCTGAGCGAAAAAAACCACACCGTCTTCGGCCCATAACTGCGGAACGGTTAGTGAGCCGGGACTTTTCACAGCCATCAGTATCGTGGCGATGACGAACATAGGCAAAAATCGAACCACCTCGTTTCGTTGCTCGTCGGTTGGGTATGCAATATTCATTTCGGGGCCTTGAGTGCGTCCAGCACGAATGACTTCAAAGCTTGAGTACGATAGAGCTGTAGCGCGGATCGCAATAGCTCTCGCGCACAGCCTCGGCGAACGGAGTTTGACGCACGCCGAATACCTGTTGCGTATCCACGCCACTGAATTCGTCGCCGGCGGTCAAGGCTTCGAGTTGATCCGCAGTGAACGGTGGCTTGCCACTGAACAGGGCGTAGACGCGCAACAGCAGGTGGAACAGTCCATAGGGAATATGCACGATCAAGGTGTGCAGATTCTTTGCCTGCTTGATCGTCTTGATGATGTCTACGTAGTCGATGCGGGTATCGCCGACCACGTCGTAGATGTCGCCATCTGGCTGGGTTTCGATGCAACGCGCGATGCAGCGGCAGAAGTCCCGCTCATACAGCGGCTGGCGCATGTAGCGCCCATCGCCCGGAATGGGAAACACCGGCGTCTTCGCCATGAAGCGGGATAGCCAGCCCAGATGCTTGGGGTCGAACCAGCCGAACATCAGCGTGGGACGCAGCACGCAGTGGGTGAGGCCGCTTTCCACAACCATCTTTTCCTGGGCCTTCTTGGTGCGGGTGTAGTCGTCGTCGGCCACCGATACCACTACCGATGAGCTGATGTGCACCAGGTAGGGCACCGCGTGCTGGCGCATGGCATCCAACACCTTTGTGGTGGCATCGAGGTTATTGCGTACAAAGACCTCCGACGACTTGCCGGTGATCTGGGCGTGCAGTTGCACCACGCAGGCGGCGCCGGCAAACGTCTGTGTCCAGTCGCCGTCCTCAGCGAGGTCAGCCTGCACGGTGGTCACGTCGGGATGCAGCTGGCGCAGGATGTCCAGGTTGTAGGCATGCTTGTCGACCGCGACCAGCTGCGTATAGCCCTGTGCCTTCAGTTCCACGATCAGGTTCTGGCCCACCAGCCCGGCAGCGCCGGTGAGTACCAATTTGGTGTGCTTGTCGATCTTGCTCATGGCGTGGTCAGTGGTCACAGTTTGATGCGCTTGAAGATGAATTCGGGAATGTGTCGGATGATCAGCATGATGGGTAGCCAGAACCCCGGCAGATACACCACGCTGCGGCCCCGATCGGCGGCGCGCACGATGCCGCGGGCAATTGCCTCGGGCTTGGCCCACAGCACGCCCTTGCGGAAGTTGCGGGTCATCGGGGTGTCGACGAAGCCCGGCTTGATGGTCAGCACGTTGACACCGACTTTGGCCAGACGCTGGCGCAGGCCACTGGCAAAGGTGCTAACGGCAGCCTTGGCAGCGCCATAGAGGTAGTTGCTCTGGCGGCCACGATCGCCGGCGACAGAGGAGATGACCGCCAGTGCGCCGTGCCGCTGGGCTTCCATGCGCGGCGCGAGTGCGGTCATCAGGGCGATGGTGGAGATACCGTTGGTGGCGAATTCCGCCAGGGCGGTTTCCACCGAGCTCTCGCAGGCCCCCTGGTCCGGCAGCGTGCCGTGGGCGATCAACACCACGTCGACACATTCCAGCTTTGCCCATGCCTGGTCGAGCACGCTGGCATGAGCATCGAGCCGGTTGACGTCGAGCGTGGCCTGGCCGACGTCGACGGCGCCGCGAACGCGCAGGTCGGCGGCGATGTCGGCCAGTCGCGTCACATCGCGCGCCACCAGGAACAGACGTGCGCCCCGGGCGGCGTAGCGCCGCGCGGTGGCTTCCGCGATGGCCGAGGTGGCACCGAAGATAAGTACGTTGAGCATGTTTACTCCATGACCCGGCGCCAGAAGCTGGACGAGAACTGCGGATCGATAAACGGGCGGAAAGACGCCCACGCTGGGAAGTACTGACGGAAGCGTGAGCCGGACATGCGCGCATCCTTGGCCGGATAGACCGCGCCATCAGCCTCGGCCACGATCTGGTCGAGTCGGTCCAGCAGCTTCAGGGTGCGCGAACCTTCATTCGAAAAATCCAGCGCCAATGTGGTCCCGGGCCGTGGGAAAGAGAGCATGCCGGGAGAAGGCAGTGTCCCGAACTGCTTGAGTACTGCCAGAAAGGATCCACTGCCCGAAGCCGCAATCGTCCTCAACAGTTGTGCGATGCGATGCTCGGCATCGGCGGGCGGCACCACGCATTGATATTGCATGAAACCACGGGGGCCATAAATCCGGTTCCAATCGAGAATGCCATCCAACGGGTAGAAATGCGGCTCGTAGTGAATGGTGGTGTGAGCAACGGGCTGGCGTTGCCGGCGGTAATACATGGTATTGAAGCTGCGCAGCGTAAGTCGATTGACCAGTGATACCGGTGGCGTGAACGGCACGCGCAGACGGCGTGAAGGAGCCACGGGTCGATGGTCGGGGTGAGCTGGGGCGTGGTTGGCGCGGGTGAACAGGCCGCGTCCCAGCTCGCGGCCACTGGCCACGCAGTCGATCCAGGCCACGGTGTATTCGTAGTCTTGGTCAGAGCGTTCCGACAGGCGGAAGAAGCCGGTCAGGTTCTCGAAACGGTGGACTTCGGTGCTCATCCATGGGCCGGTGATGCGTCTGAGCTGGATGCGCGCGCGGGTGATGAGGCCCGTCAGCCCGAGCCCGCCGATGGTGGCGGCGAACCAATCGCGGTTTTCCGTGAGGCTGCAGACCCGACGACTACCGTCTGAGCGCAACAGCTCGAGTTCCAGCACGTGTCGTCCGAAGTTGCCGGCACGGTGATGGTTTTTGCCGTGCACGTCGTTGGCAATGGCGCCGCCGACCGTGATGAATCGGGTTCCCGGCGTGACCGGCAAAAACCAGCCCTGCGGCACGATCAGGTCCAGGATATCGGCCAGCTGCAGACCGGCCTCGCAATCGAGTTCACCACTTTCGGGGTCGAAGCTGATGAAGTGATCCAATTCCCTGGTGTGAAGCAATACGCCGCTATCATTGAGACAGCTGTCGCCATAGCTTCGACCGTTGCCGTAGGGAAGCATCGCCCGATCGAGCGCTGGCAAGGGCTGGTGACGATCAACCACGTTGACCAAGGTATGACTGGCCTTTGGGTAACGTCCCCAAGAGTGCCCAATGCGAGCCATCAGGCGGCCGCAACGATGATGATGGCGGCAAGCGCTACAAGAGCCCGGCTCACGTTGTCCTTGACAGCGAAGACCACAGGGTCGTCATGCATGATGCCGCGATGGGCGATCGCCCAGGCCCGGCTAATCCAGTAAAGCAGCAGTGGGCACAGTAACCACAGGTAGTGCGGGTGCCGGTAGAGTATCTGGCTTGCCGTGCTGTCGATGTACAAAGCCAGCACCAGCACCGCGAGATAGCCGCTGGAGCCCCCCAGGGATTGGATCAACGGGATGTCATCGACGTCGTATCCGCGACCGCTGGCGGTTACCTTGCCACGCTTCATCGCTGCAACCAGCTCGGTATACCGCTTGATCATGGCCAGGCTGAGGAAGATGAACATCGAAAAGGCCAACAGCCAGAACGATGGAAATGTGCCGACTGCCGCCGCGCCGGCGAGAATGCGGCTGGTGTAAAGCAACGCCAGCACGATGACATCGAGCATCACGATGCGCTTGAGACGCAACGAATACGCCGTGGTTAGAACGTAATAACCAAATAGCACGGCTGCGAATGCGGGCGCCACAAACCACGCCAATGCGAAGCTGGAAAACAACAGCACGATCGCTGCAAAAGGCCCCGCCAACAGGGGTAGTGCGCCCGCTGCGAATGGGCGGTGGCGTTTGCGCGGATGCTGGCGGTCGGCGCCCAGATCGAGCAGGTCGTTGGTCAGGTAGACACTGGAGGCACACAGTCCGAAGCACAGAAATGCGAGCAGCGAGCTCACCCCAGCCACGGGATCCAGCGCGCGATGCGCGGCCAGCATCGGCAAGAACACAAGCAGGTTCTTGACCCACTGATGCATGCGCAAAGCCTTCGCCCAAAGCCGCAGCGAAGAGCGCGGAATGGCGAAGCTTCGATCTACCCGGGTCACCTGCGCAGCGGCCGAAGCCAGCCTCGTACCTGACTCGATCACGATCGCCGAGCGCGCATGGCACCACACTTTCAAATCGATAATGGCATTGCCGGCGTAGTCGAACCCGCGGTCACCGTAGAGCGCCACCAAGGCTTGGGCCTTGTTTCTTCCTGAAAGGTTATGTTCGCCGTCGCTGGCAAGCACGGCGCTGAATCCGCCGACATGCTGCGCGACCGATTCCGCGAGGCGACGATCCGAGGCCGTGCAGAGTGTGACGGTGCGCAGTTTCTGTTGTGCACGGACCCAATCGAGCACTTCGCTGTTATAGGGCAGTGTGGAAGCGTCAAGTCCAATGCGCCGGGCTATCTGCTGCTTGAGGAATGCCTTGCCTCGCATCAGCCATATGAGCATGGCGAACATAGTGAACGGATTGCGTGCGATCAACGCCAGCGCCGACTCCACCAGCAGGTCTGAGCGGATAAGGGTTCCGTCCAGATCGATACACAGCGGCACGGCCGTATTCTCTTGCATGATCGAGGCTTCATCCACTGGTGCCTTGTTCATCCATATTCTCTCTAACTAATGCAAATAGGCCCTGCTACAGCATCGGAAACAGTCCGAATAGCGCGCCAAACGAGTGGAATTTACCAGATACTTTCGGCTGTCATGACGCGCTGGGTATTTCTCTCTCTCTCTCTCTCTGGACCTGCAGGCCGTGGTCAGTGAGACGGTGGTTCGAGAACCTATATTTCGTAGATCTTGATCAACTGATGTCGTCAATGGTTGGCAGCGTATGGCGGGGGCATCGAATATAACTTCACCTCCTACGCAACTCAACCCAGCGCCTGCTCCAGCTCCGGAATGATCTTGAACAGATCGCCGATCAGACCGAAGTCGGCGATCTCGAAGATCGGCGCTTCGCCGTCCTTGTTGATCGCGACAATGGTGCCGGCATCCTTGATGCCGGTGAGGTGCTGGATCGCGCCGGAGATGCCGATGGCCATGTACAGCTCTGGGGCGATGATCTTGCCGGTCTGGCCGACCTGCAGGTCGCTGGGTACGTAGCCGGCGTCGACGGCGGCGCGCGAGGCACCGACGGCGGCGCCGATCCTGTCCGCGAACTTGAAAATGATGTCGAAGTTTTCCTTCGAGCCGACGCCACGGCCGCCGGAGACGACCTTGCTGGCGCTCTGCAGGTCGGGGCGATCGCTGGCGCCCTGCTTCAGTTCGACGAAGCGGGTATGCGTGGGCAGCGTCGTGTCGACGGCCAGCGCTTCGACCGGCGCGCTGTTGGCACCAGTCGCGGCGGCCGGCCAGGAGGCCGAGCGGATCGTGGCGACGACGGTGTGGGCGGCATCGGCTTCGACCGTGATGATCGCGTTGCCGGCGTAGATCGGGCGCTTGAAGGTGTGTGAGGCCTCGACGCTCATCACGTCGCTGACCTGGGCCACGCCGAGCAGGGCGGCGACGCGCGGGGCGACGTCCTTGCCGAACGTCGTGGACGGCACGAACACGTGGCTGTAGCCGGCGGCGGCCTTGACGATCTGCGGCGCCAGCACGGCGGCCAGCGGATGAGTGTTTTCGGGACGGGCGACGGTGAGTACGCGACTCACGCCGTCGATCTTTGCCGCCTCGGCGGCGATCGCGTCGACGTTGTCAGCCAGTACCAGTACGTCGATCGCTTCGCCCTTCACCGCAGCGGCAGCGCTTACGGCGCGCGCGGTGGAGGAGTTGAGTTTGCCGCCGAGGTGTTCGGCGATGACCAGGATCTTGCTCATGTGTGTCTCCGAAGCTTTTTGTGTAGGAGCCCACCCTGTGGGCGATGTTCTTGGGTGACGTGTCTCGAAAAGCGTCGCCCACAGGGG
>Ga0207694_10002751_pt1 | contig 14205 bp, 10 predicted proteins | sample KBSC34metaG_FD_184353 | JGI IMG/M metagenome (GOLD analysis project Ga0207694, IMG submission 184353) | Corn rhizosphere microbial communities from Kellogg Biological Station, Michigan, USA - KBS C3-4 metaG (SPAdes) (version 2) | ecosystem: Host-associated > Plants > Roots > Rhizosphere > Soil...
GTCCGCCGCATAGAGATCGATGAAAGAACGGCCGGCGGCATCATCATCCCCGACACTGCCAAGGAGAAGCCGCAAGAGGGCGAGATCATCGCCGTCGGTCCCGGCGCCCGCGACGAGGGTGGTAAGGTCTTGCCGCCCGACGTGAAGGTTGGTGACCGCATCCTGTTCGGCAAGTGGTCGGGCACCGAGATCAAGCTGAATGGCGAGGATCTGCTCATCATGAAGGAAAGCGACGTGATGGGTGTGATCGAAAATGCCGCGACGTTGAAGAAAGCCGCCTGACCGGGGCTACGATCGAACCCTCAATCCAGTCAATGAAACTGCCTAAAAAGGAGTGATCCAATGGCTGCCAAGGAAGTCAAATTCCATTCCGATGCCCGCGAGCGCATGCTGCGCGGCGTCAACATCCTCGCCGATGCGGTGAAGGTCACGCTGGGCCCCAAGGGCCGCAATGTCGTCATCGACAAGTCGTTCGGCGCCCCGCGCATCACCAAGGACGGCGTCACCGTCGCCAAGGAGATCGAGCTTGAGGACAAGTTCGAGAACATGGGCGCCCAGATGGTCCGCGAAGTCGCTTCGAAGACCAACGACCTCGCCGGCGACGGCACCACGACGGCCACCGTGCTTGCCCAGGCTATTGTGCGCGAGGGCGCCAAGGCGGTCGCCTCGGGCATGAACCCGATGGACTTGAAGCGCGGCATCGACAAAGCGGTGGATGCCGTTGTGGCCGAACTCAAGACGAATGCACGAAAGATCACCAGAAACGACGAGATCGCCCAGGTCGGCACCATCTCGGCCAATGGCGATGCCGAGATCGGCCGCTTCCTGGCTGAAGCGATGGAAAAGGTCGGCAACGAAGGTGTCATCACGGTCGAGGAGGCCAAGACCGCCGAGACCGAGCTGGAAGTGGTCGAAGGCATGCAGTTCGATCGGGGCTACCTCTCGCCTTACTTCATCACCAACCAGGACAAGATGCGCGTCGAGCTCGACGAGCCCTATGTGCTGATCCATGAGAAGAAGCTCGGCAACCTGCAGGCACTGCTTCCCGTGCTTGAGGCCGTGGTCCAGTCCGGCAAGCCGCTGGTGATCATAGCCGAGGATGTCGAAGGCGAGGCTCTGGCCACGCTGGTCGTCAACAAGCTGCGCGGCGGGCTCAAGGTCGCCGCCGTCAAGGCGCCTGGCTTCGGCGACCGCCGCAAGGCCATGCTTGAGGACATCGCCATCCTGACCGGCGGCACGGCCATTAGCGAAGATCTCGGCATCAAGCTGGAGAACGTCACACTGGCGATGCTTGGCCGTGCCAAGAAGGTCGCAATCGAAAAGGAGAACACAACCATCGTCGATGGCGCCGGCAGGAAAGAGGAGATCCAGGGCCGCGTCACGCAGATCAAGGCACAGATCGAGGAAACCACCTCCGACTATGATCGCGAGAAGTTGCAGGAGCGGCTGGCCAAACTCGCCGGCGGTGTCGCGGTGATCCGCGTCGGCGGTGCCACGGAAGTCGAGGTCAAGGAGAAGAAGGACCGTGTCGACGACGCGCTGCACGCGACGCGCGCCGCGGTCGAGGAAGGCATCCTGCCCGGCGGCGGCGTTGCGCTGCTCAGGGCGGCCAAGGCGCTTGACGTCGTTGCTGTCGACAATCCCGACCAGAGATACGGCGTCGATATCGTGCGCCGCGCGATCGAAGCTCCGGCGCGCCAGATCGCCGAGAACGCCGGATCGGAAGGCTCGATCATCGTTGGGAAACTGCGCGAGAAGACGGACTTCGCCTTTGGCTGGAACGCCCAGACCGGCGAATATGGCGACCTCTACAAGCAGGGAGTGATCGACCCCGCCAAGGTGGTGCGCACCGCGCTGCAGGATGCGGCTTCGGTCGCAGGACTGCTTGTCACCACCGAGGCGATGGTGGCCGAAAAGCCGAAGAAAGAAGCCGCCCCGTCCATGCCAGCTGGCGCCGGCATGGACTTCTGAGACACTTACGGGCGCCCGCTCCCGGCAACGGGAGCGGGCGTCTCAAAAGGAACAGTGGGAGGTCTTGATGAAGATGATGAGCGGGGAGGGGACGGTTCCTTCGCCCACACATACAGCAAGCGAATTTCTCGCCTACGAAACCGAATGTCGCGCCGCCCTTAAGCCGCTGCTGACAGGCCTGCTGGAAAAGGCCGAGTCCGCGGGCTGGAACCGAAGGACTGTCGCATCGACGCTGATGTTCCTGGCGGCGCAGCATGTGTCTGCGGCGTCGGAAACCTCGTAGGTGATGGCTAGGAAACAGATCGGTGATATCGGCGTCGGCTCCTGGTTGATAATGCAGACAAGGGTGTGATCGGCTACTGGGTCGGTCACATCCAGACAGCAAACATCGCAAAGGAACGTTCGAGCGCGAGGGTAGTGTTTGGGGAAGCGGAAGGTCAGAGCCTGCAGCCTACCCTGAACGAAATCTAGGGTAGACGCCGCGGCACCTGAAAACCCGTCAATGTGATTTCAGCCGGCGTCCAGAATGCGGTCTTCAGTACCGATCTTCGGCCCCGTCATCCATGAGGGCGCCGATGGGACATCCTCCATGACTTCGACTCGGCGTGCCCACGCCGCAAAGCTCTTGTGCGCCGCCTCAACCGACTTCCGGCCATCATACGCTGAGTAGCACGTTTCGCACGCTGCGGCGTGCAAAAGACCACGTCGTTCTACGGGCCATTCCTCCAGGAACTCTATAGCATCCATAACACACTCGATCTTTCGACGAGCGAAGCCTTCTTCCCTCACAAAAATTGGCTGCTTGAACGTTCCACTTTCCATAGCAACCTCCCTTCCGACCACTGACTGTCAGATGTCCTCGTTGCGGCCAAGCGTCAGATCTAGATTGGCCGGTGTCTGCGGCACGGAGAAAAATATTGGAGGCGTCCATTTACAATTCAAGAGAGCAGGCGGGGCAAACTGCCGGCCATTCGCGGTTAATCGTTGGCGATATTTCAAAGATCTCCGGTCTCTCGCATGACTTCGCACCAGGCCGACTACCTGATCCGGCGGAAAGGCATTCGAGAATGCCTCCAGGACCTACAATCGCCCTGTCAATTAAGTACGTTTTTCAAGGCAGAGGCGACGAAGACCAATGGCGATATCGCCCAAGTGACAAGCCGCCGCTACCGCATAGCTAGCGGCATAGTTTGTAACCGCGAAAGATCGGCAGGGCGTAGAAGCTGTGGGTGCGATTTGGCGATGGCACGAGCACTGCTGATATTGCCCCAGACGGGTCTTGACGACGAAAATCGGCTTGCACATATATTTTCCCGGTCGCCCCCAATTTTGAGGCGGCCGTTCCTCAACCGTCTGAAATCGTTCAAAGAATTGGAGGTTAAGATGAGCGATAAGACATTCGGCAGCCCCGTGTTCGTGAGAGTAGCAGAAGGTCTCATTCAAGAAATATCATGTCTTGAGGACGCATTCGACTTTCTGGACGAATGGCCCCGAAACCGGCGCGGCGTGATCTATGAAACTGCGAAGCGAGCCTGCCAGCGGGCCTTCGACGGACACATTCCGCCAACGATTGCGCGCGACGCCTTCGCCGGGTTCGCCCGTTCCGCGAAAATTCTCGAGGATGTCTCCACAACGGTGCCCTGGATGGTCGGCGCGAAGGCCGGCCACACCGGCGGAGTGGCCGCCTGATCGCTACGAGAGGAGGAAAACGATGCTTTCCCAACCTTTCGAAAAGCCTGTCCGCGTATGGGTCGGACTTGGCTTTCCTCGCCAGTTGAACTCCGTGGTGGATGCCTACCAGTTCGTCATGGACTGGTGCGGGAATAGTCCGGAACAGAAGGCTGCAATCCGCGCCTGCAAAGCTGCATTGGCCGGTGAGATCGATGCCGAGACTGCGCGAGGAATTTTCGTTCAGTTCGCCAGGAGGAAGGACATTCTCGTCGAAGACGGAATTATGCCTATGCCGGCACCCGCTGGATGGCCATCGCATATTTGATCTCTAAACGCCTCAAGGGCAAGGGCGGCGGTCATATGCTGCCGCCCAGACTGCATCAGGCGAGCGATCCGCGTGATCACGACAGGGCGATTGTCGTCCGCCGCTTTGGGGCTACAGCCCGGAACGAACGCACGGCTGCCTCATTGTGAAGATAGTCGAGACGGAACATGCCATCTTACGAAGAGACCTTATTCGGTCGGCTGACGAACGCCAGACCGACCGCGCTCACCCGTCGATCAATTGTGGTCATGGACCTTCGTAGGATAGCAGAGAGCAACGATTGCTTTGGAAGCTACTTCTTGCTGAAATCCTCTGCACAGTCGGATCGCCAGCATTCAGCGGAGACGCGTCCGGCGCGATGATCCCGGGCTAAAGGGGCCGACTGATAGAGCCGCTCCGCTCCGTTAGTTCGGCAGTGCCTTTGGCAGACGTGCCGTCGCGCGAAGCCCTCCATCTGCGGCCCGCGACAAGTCCAAACTGCCTCCATAAAGCTCCGTCAGTTCGAGCGCGATTGGCAGGCCAAAACCGTGCCCAGGTATGGCTTCGTCGATCCGGCGTCCGGGGCGAAGCGCCTCAGGCATAGTTTCGGCTTCGATGCCGGGCCCATCGTCCTGGATCGTTATAGCAACAAGCCCATCCCTACTCTCCGCGGAAACGTAGACCTGGGAACGCGCCCATTTGCAGGCGTTATCAAGCAGGTTGCCGAAAATCTCGTCAAAATCCTGCGTCTCCACCGCCACCGCGAGTTCCGAAGCCACGATGAGCCTAATTTGCAAGTCGCGATCCCGGTGGATGTTTCCCATCATGCTGACAAGATCGGCGAGGCGCTCGCGCACCGACGTGCTCGCGCGGGCCGGGCCCGCCAGCGCGGCGACGCGAGCGCGAGCTAAATGATGGCGGATCAAACGCTCCATCAAATCTAACTGGACGCGCATGTCACTTGCCAAAGGGGGGCTTTTCCGCTCCTCACGTTCCAGCGCCAGCCCTAGTGAGGCGAGGGGTGTTTTAAGGCCATGCGCAAGATTGGCGACGTGGCGTCGCGCCCGTGCCAGACCTTCGGCATTTTCGATCAGAAGACTATTTAGCTCCTCAACGAGCGGCCTGATCTCTGTGGGTTGGTCGGCGGATAGGGCGTTTGCGCGCCCGGCACGAATCTCGGCTAGCCCTGCGCGCAGACCGTTGAGCGGTCGAAGCCCGAGCCGAACTTGTGCGAACAGGGCGCCAAAGAGGAGCACACCCAGGATGGCGAGTGCCAGGGCCAACGGCAGCAATGCGTCGCGTAGCGGACCGGAAATCGCGCGATAGGGGGCGCCCGCGGCAACGGTGACGGTTCCCTGTTCAAACGGAACGGCGAGGACGCGCCAGTGCAGATCGCGACCGTCGGCCGCATTTCATCCCTGAAGCGAGCTCTTTGCCCAACTATCGTCGCCGCCCCTATCTGACCGGTGTCGTCGCTGCGGCCCTTGTCGCTGTCGGCCTCGTTGCCGGCGCCGGCGCCGCTACTAGGGCTGCGTGGACTGGGATTTGATCAAGGTAATCTATTGGCACGAGTGCGCGCCGCCGGCTGCGACGATGGGATCTTAAGGTCACGGACGATGTGATGACGCCAGAATTGAGAGAGACTGCGCCGCGATCGGTCGTATGGTCGTAATCGGGGAAATGCCTCGAGGCGCCCCGAACGATGCCTCATCGTTTCGTCATCGCGCGGTCTTCTTTTTGGCAGCAGCCTTGGGCTGACCGGACTTGCCCTTCGAAGCCATATCCTTCGAGTGTGCGGCCATCGCTGGCGCGGCACCCGTCTTCGTAGCCGCAGTCGCGTTCGCTGCCGTAGCCTTTTTCGGTGCAGCCGCCTTCTTCGGAGCAGCTTTGGGCGTGGCCTTTTTCGCAGTTTCCTTTTTAGAATCTTCCTTTGAAGAGAACAGGCCAGTGATGCTGTCGATGATGGACATGACGTTACCCTCTCTTGCGGTCGAACATCAATGCGGGAGCCGCGGAAACAGTTCCACTACGGTTCAATCATTGCTAATGAAGCCAAGCTCGGGCCATCGAATCGGCCGGGAATTGCAGAGTGTTAGGCGGGTGGAAGCCCGGACGGTAAGTTGGCGTTTGGGCGTGCAGGCGGATCGAAGGTCGGCGCTGGTCCACACAGCATCGGCTGCACGTCCATGCCCAGGTCTCGGAGATCACGGCCAGGATTTCCGGGTGTGCGTCGATTGCGTGGGCGACCGCGTACGATTGGCAACACCACTAAATGGTCGCCCAATTGCCAGCCTTCGTGCGAATAGACCGGACCGGGACTTCGGTGACCCGCCCGATGCCACCAAGATCGGCCGAGATGCTAGCTGGCGCGAACTATGAAGGATCGTCGAGGATCGTCCTCACCTTTTCGGCGAGATCTTCAAGGCTGAAAGGCTTCGGCAAAAGCTGCGTTCCAGGATCGAGGATACCATTGTGAACGATGGCGTTGCGCGTGTAGCCGGTGGTGTAGAGGACCTTCAGCTTGGGGTTGTTCTTGCGCAATATATCCACCAACTGCCGTCCGGACATCTCCGGCATGACGACGTCCGTGAACAGCAAGGACAGTTGCTGCCCAGCTTCAATCATCTTAATCGCCTCGGTAGGACCACTGGCTTCGACAACCGTATAGCCAAGTTCGCGCAACGCTTCGGCTGAGACGGCGCGGACACGATCCTCGTCTTCAACCACCATGACGATTTCGCTTAGCAGACCGCCATCTATCGACCTGGATTTGAGCTCAGGAGAATCCTGCTCAGATCCGCCGTAATGCCGTGGCAGATAGATCTTGATCGTCGTGCCGACGCCCGGCTCCGAGTATATTCTGACGTTGCCGCCAGATTGCCGGACAAAACCGTAGACCTGGCTGAGGCCAAGTCCGGTTCCCTTGCCAACGCCCTTGGTCGTGTAGAAGGGATCGAACGCTTTAGCGAGAACATCAGGGGTCATGCCCGTACCGGTATCGGTTACGGCAATCAGCACGAATTGTCCGGCCGCAATGGCGGACTCACGAGCGTATCGCTCATCGACATAGGCGTTCGACGTCTCGATGGTCAGCTTGCCGCCGTCGGGCATGGCGTCCCGTGCGTTGACCGACAGGTTGAGCAAGGCACTTTCCAGTTGGCTGGGATCGGCCTTGACCTGCCAGAGGCCGGCACCGAAAGCCGTCTCCACCTTGATCGTCTCACCAAGCGTGCGCATCAGGAGATCGGTCATTCCGCCTACCAGGCGGTTGGTGTTGATGGGCTCCGGTTTGAGCGGTTGCTGACGCGAGAAGGCCAAGAGCCGCTGGGTAAGGGCGGCGGCGCGGTGAGCCCCATCCATGGCACCTTCGACAAATCGGCCGACGTCTGTCTCACCCTTGGACAGTTTGCGCTGAAGCAGATTGAGCCCACCGATGATGACCGCAAGCATGTTGTTGAAGTCATGCGCAATGCCCCCCGTCAACTGGCCGACGGCCTCCATCTTTTGAACCTGCCGTAGCTGTTCCTCGGCCTTCGAACGTTCCGCCACTTCGTCGATGACGCGCTGTTCCAGCGTGGAGTTGAGTGTCTGCAGTGCGGCTTCCGCACGCCGCCTTTCAGCCAACTCGCGCTCCCTCGACTGGAACAGGCGGGCATTGTCGATCGCCGTTGCTGCATGGCCGGCGATGCCTAGAAGGGCGCTCTCGTGCTCAGGGCGAAACTTGCCGGTGTCTGGGTGACCGAAGAACAAACCGCCCAGAACTTCGCCGGAGTTCGACACGACCGGCACCGCCAGATAGGAGCGAACCGGCAGATGGCCTTGGGGCATGCCCTTGCGCGGCGCATTCTTGCCGTATCGCGGATCCTTGAGAATATCGTCCGATCGAACGACGCCTGTCCCAAGGAAGGTCGGTTCGAACACTGCGGTCGCGCGTGGCATGGGATAATTTTGGAAGGCCGAGCGTGGAGCGCCCGACAGGGCGTAGAGCATGTAGCTGCCGCCCTGATCGTCGAGCACGTTGTAAAAGAAAGCGCCAAACTGCGCTCCGGAAAGTTCGACGCCGGCATCGGTGGTGATTTGCACGATCTTGTCGAGATCGAGTTCGGCAGCGACCGCCGCTCCGGTATCGTTCATGATCTTGAGGTGTCGCTCGGCCTTTTTGCGGTCGGAAATGTCGATCACAGTGCCGATAAATCGAACGGCCTTGCTGGCTTCGAAAATGGCATGCCCGCTTGCCGCCACCCAACGCTCGATACCGTCCTCCAGCCCAATGGTTCGGTACTCGATGCTAAATCCCTCCAGACTGTCTGGAGCGATTGCCCGCCGGACTGCCTCATCTGCCCGGATGCGGTCGTCTGGATGAAGGCCGGCGATGAAGGAGCCCTCATACGAGACCTCATCGGTCGACGTAATGCCGAACAATGCACGGCATTGCGCGTCCCAGCGCAAACGGTTGGTGACCGGGTCGTAGTCCCAGATTCCGATTGCCGCCGCCTGGGTGGCCAGGCTCAGCCGTTCAGCGGTCTCGGCAGCGCCCTGATCCGACCTGACCCGTTCTATATGCGCCCACGACCGCTCGGTTACCTCGGTGAGAAGTGCAAGCTCGTTTTGCGTCCAGACCCGCGGAGCGCTGTCGTGGATCGCCATTAGCGCGCTCAGGCGCCCTTCCTTGACCAGGGGCATGCAGATGGTTGCAGCAATGCCGATGGTCTGGAATGTCGCGGCCTCTTCGGGCGGCAACTCGGCGCGATTGTCGTTGATGATCAAGGGCAGGCCCTGATGAAGCCTGTGGACGGCGAGCTGGCCAAAATCCCGGAGGCTGTAATAGCCGACGATGCTCGAAGAGCCTTGTCGGTGCCAGTCTCCCCGAATCGTAAAGTGGTCCTGGTCAGGCTCCATATCGGCATAGGCACAGACTGCGACGCCGAGATGCTCGCCGAGCATCCTGGTCGTGATTTCGAGCACCGCGTCGGCGTCCGCGCTGTTCGATGTTTCCTTCCCAAGTCGGTCGAGGAAGCGCAAGCGAGCTTCATTCTGGCGCAGCTCCGCCTGTGCGCGCCGCCGTTCGACTGCGGTACGGGTTCGCTCCGCCATCTCTCGAACGAACTCGATCTCTTCCTCCGACCAGAATCTAGGCCTGTCGTGATTGAGATAGAGCAGGGCTACAAAGCCGCTCCGTTCCGTGACCGGCATGTTGATAAAGGACTGGGCGCTGATCGCCTTCAGGGCCTCTGGATTCTGGCTCGTCCGCGGATCCTTCTCCGCGTCCTCAAGCACAACGGTAATGCCGCGCTTGAGGTCGTCGATATATGTACCGTAATCACGAAAATGTAGCACCCCGGCCAAGCTCTTGATGCCAGGGGCATTCCAATCGCGTTCGATTGATATGGTTTCGTTCGCCAGGTCGATCGTGCCGTAGCCGGCTCGGCTGACATCGAGCTCGCGCCCGATGATTTCGGCCGCGGCATAGGCCAGATCGTCGGGGTCTTCGACAAGGCGCACAACATCGCCAAGTTCTGCGAGCGCAGCGCTCCGCTTCCTCGCACGAAATGTTTCTGTGACGTCAAAGCCTTCGCAGAAAATTCCTGTGATTGCGTTCTTGCCGTCATAGAGCGGTGCGTAGATGAATGTCAGGTAGCGCGTCTCTTCCGGACTGTCGGCCGAGCGGTGAAATCGTACGGGAACGCCCTGTGCCTCAAATGTCGTGCCGCTGCTGAAGACGTCATCGAGCCGTTCAAAAAACCCTTGCCCTTGGAGGCTGGGAAAGGCATCCCGGATGGGTTTCGAGAGCCAGTCACCGCTGTTAAACACTTGGCGATGGGCATCATTCACGAATTCGACGACATGGTCGGGACCGCGCATGATAATGATGAAACCTGGTGCCTGTTCGAACAGGTGGATCTGACGTTCGGCAGCGAGGCGCTCGCGCTTTTCGACCAGAAATCGATCCGTCGTTTCCGTGCAGACGCCAAACAATCCGCCGACGGTACCGGTTTTCGGCAGCATGATTGGATTGTAGGAGAACGCGAAATGCGTCTCTTCCGGCACGCCATGTTTGTCGATCCGGATCTCAATGTCGTCCATCTGGACGGATTGGCCTTGGAAGACCTCGTCAAACATTGGGCCGATCGTCTCCCACGCCTCCGCCCAGACCTGCTGGCTGGGCAGACCGAGAGCGGTCGGGTGCTTGCGTCCAAGGATCGGGATGAAGGCATCGTTGTAGATCCATATCCGGTCCTGACCCCAGACCACGAACATAGGCTGTGCGGAGCCTAGAACGAGATCAACGAGTGTCTTCAACTCTGTGGGCCATGAAGAGGCCGGTCCGATAGACGTAGCGTTCCAGCCAAACGAGCCGATGCGCTCGGCCATTTCTCCGGCGCTGCGAAACGCGGCGCTCGCCCTGTCCTCGCTGGATGGTCCCAAGATATCCCCCGAAATTTCGAACCGAACAAACGGCGGAAGTGGGTTTTGGTTGCACTGCAAAGCATGGCAGGCCGCGGACGCCCCATTCACGCGGGCAGTTATTCAGTCTGCGGTTTTGCCCAATGTGTCTGCTACAACAGCACCGCGCCTGCCCATGGGCAGGGGAGGGCCGGTAGTGGAATCGACGGCTGTCTGATGCTCCATCTCGGCATTGATGGCTGCGCCGGCAATGAGGATGATCACGGAAATCCATGTCCACATCATCAAACCAACAACAGCCCCGAGTGAGCCGTAGGTGGCGTTGTAGTTGGCAAAGTGTTGCAGATAGAACGAAAACAGCCAGGACGCTGCGATCCATGCGGCCGTAGCGATCAAGGCACCCCAACTCAGCCAGCGCCACTTGGCTCGCTCCCGGCTGGGTCCGAAGCGATAGAGCAAGGAAATTCCGGTCAACATTGCACCGACAAGGATCGGCCACCGAGACACCGCGACAAGCGTCTCCGTCCACGCATCAAGATAGAAATAGCCCAAAAGTGCCGGGACGACGCCCACCGTGAGCAGGAGTACGATGCCAATCAGCAGCGCTCCAACCGTGAATAGGATCGACATGAGATTGAGCGTTATGAAGCTGCGTTTTTCCCGTTCCTCGTAAGCGATGTTCATGGCATCAAAGAGTGCCTTCATACCGCTGTTGGAGCTCCAAAGCGCTATACCGAGGCCGATGAAAAAACCTATTCCAAGAGCACCGGGTTTCTGTCTGGCCAAGGCTTGCAGTTGACCGCGAATGAGGTCCAGCCCACCTGACGGAAGCAATCCGCCGAGATACGCGACATGGTCTGCGACCGTAACCGGGTCTGCGACAAAGCCATAAATTGAAATGAACGCGGCCAAAGCCGGGAACAGTGCCAGCAGCAGGTAGAAAGTGGCACCGGCCGCGACGAGCAGAACCCGGTCCTTGTTGAATTCCTCCCACAAGCGCCAGAAAATATCTTTCCAGCCAAGCGCTGGTATCTCGGAGGGCCACGCAGCGTCGCGGCCGCGGTCGCTATCTTCTGACCTCAGGGCGGCCTTGCTTTCTTCCGTTGTTGATGCTGCGCGACTGGCGGCTTCTCCATCGATCAACGAGGCCTCTTTACCGGGTGGCTGCTGACCCCGTTTTGATTCCGAAGTCACTCCTCTGGCCTCACGATGCACCACATTCGACCAGATCTTCAGGGCGTGCGACCAGCGCGCTCCCCAGTGTTTGGTTGTGGTCGAGCGTTGCCACCATTGGCCTCCTTATTGTCGGGCTTGGTGCTCACAACGCTGGGGACGCATACGTGTTCCGCTGTCCCCGGACGATCTAGTGGGTCGTGGGCTACACGATGGGTCTTCGACAACCGCTACCATTCTTTTCAGACGCACTGGGGAGATGAAGAAAAGACGAAGGGCGTTGAGCAAGCCGATCTGAAATCGGAGTCCGTGCTCTCACAAGATAACGACAAGTGCCGGCCACGGATCGGCAAAGACCAACGGAATCACGCACGCCGGCGCGATGGGAGTTCCGTTCCAGCCTGACACGAGCCGCGAAAAGTCGGTGGCAGTTGGCAGGTTTCTTCTTGGCCGCTGCTGGAATTTGACTGGTCGTTGCTGACGTCCTGGCTTCCCTGGAATGATCGCGATCGTTGGGCCGGCTCGTGCAACCAGATCCGCGCTCGCGGGTTCTTGACCTTGTGAAATGGCGCCTCGTTCTCCTCCAAAATCGGTCGACTTATGGACGTCTCGATTACGCAAACAATGGCCAATAAACTCAAAGCAGATAAAAGCGGCCTGCTGCTGATTTCAGACAATTACGATGCGTTCGCCGCGCGTGTTTTGGCGGCAAGGGGCGCGGCTCGCACTCTCGATCTCATGTATTATCTCTGGCATGACGACCACACGGGGCGCTTGCTTTTACAGGAAGTTGTCCAGGCGGCCCAGCGCGGCGTGCGCGTCAGAATGTTGCTTGACGACGTCAATCCGCGCAAGAGCGACGCCGCCTATTTGGCGCTGAGCAACCATCCAAACATCGAACTCAAATTGTTCAATCCGAGCGGCATCAGAGCGCGTGGCATCATGCGCGGCGCGGAAGCCCTGTTACGGATTTTTGCATTGACCAGGCGGATGCACAACAAAGCATGGATTGCCGACGACAACATCGCCATCGTTGGTGGGCGCAATGTCGGCGATGCTTATTTCGATGCGGCTGAGACCAACTTCCGTGACCTCGACATGCTGGTTCTCGGTCCCGCCGTCCAGCAAACCGCGCAAATCTTCCAGACTTTCTGGGTATGCCAGGAGGCGAAGCCAATAGATGAACTCGGTGCAGCCGCGCCAGGCTTGCATGCCCCTTATTGCGAGGGCAGGGACGCGGTAACCGAGTCGACGATTTTGAGCGGCATCGGCGACAAGGGCTCCATCGCCGAGTTCATAGCGGCGAGCAGCGACGTACATTGGGTCGAGCGCGTACGTGTGATCTCTGACCCTCCCGAGAAGGTTCGAGGCTGGAGACCGCGCGGTTGGCTGATGAGGGAGTTGCTCCCAATCATTCAGTCAGCGCGAAAGCGTGTGGAAATCGTGTCGCCGTATTTTATCCCAGGCAAGAAGGGTTCAAAAATCCTCGGCGACCTCGTCGACGAGGGAGTGGAGGTTTCTGTTTTGACAAACTCCTTGGCTGCGACCGATGTCGCCGCCGTCCACGGGGCCTACGCCAACTATCGCAAGCGCTTGCTGAGAAAGGGCGTGCAGCTTTTCGAGCTCCAGCCCTTTCGCCGGCAGGCCAATATTTCTATTTTTGGGTCCAAAGGTGCCAGTCTGCACACCAAAGCGTTCAGCGTCGACGACCGCGTCGGGTTCGTCGGATCCTTCAACTTCGATCCGCGGTCGGTATCCCTGAATTCGGAGATGGGAGTGCTTTTTGAAGACCAGAAACTGGTCGCTGAATTGCGACGCCGGTTCAAATCGGAGATAGCGCCGGAAGCGAGCTACCGCCTCGAACTGAAGAATGAGGTGCTGCGGTGGTACGGTTACGAGCAGGGGAGACCGCAAACCTACTTTCGCGAACCGGAAGCAGCATTTTCCCGCCGCATCCTGGCCGCACTTGTCAGACACCTCCCGATCGAATCCCAGCTTTAGCTGTGTGGAACAGACTATGTGGAAATGTCTCGCAAGCCTTTGAGGCGGCCGCAAGGCCGCATCGCCTTGGGCAAGAGGACATCCTAACATCCGCGGACCTTCAGCGCCCGCGAGTCGATGCGATGTGAGTTGCAGCGAGTTAGCGCGCTAGATTTCCTGTATCAGGTGGCGTCGACCATACCGAACGCGGTATTGAACGGAAACAAACGCCAGTCCAAACTAGGACTGCTGTTTGACGACACTAATGTACATAATATCACATTGATTCTCTCAGGCGTCGGACCTCACCATTGCGGCTTACAGGCTCGCCAGCAGGAGGATCCCAGCCATCCCCATTGAGACGTAAGAAATCTCCCGCCGCACTGCCCTACAGCCCCCGGTAACACCACGAGGTGGAGGGCGTTTAGCCTGTCGGCTTGAAGAAGGAACCATTGAAAACGTTATCCGTTTAGCTATTCACGAAAAAGCGGGGGCAACGTGGACCAGGACGACGCTTCACCAATATCATCTGGCGTTGAGGGCCTCGACTATGTTTTGCGAGGCGGATACGCGAAATTCCGGTCACATCTTGTAGAGGGCAGGCCTGGTTCAGGTAAGACGACACTTGGCCTGCAGTTTCTGATCAAAGGCGCGTCGAATGGCGAGAAATGCCTTTACATAACGCTTTCTGAGAGCAAGCG
>Ga0207694_10002761_pt1 | contig 14179 bp, 12 predicted proteins | sample KBSC34metaG_FD_184353 | JGI IMG/M metagenome (GOLD analysis project Ga0207694, IMG submission 184353) | Corn rhizosphere microbial communities from Kellogg Biological Station, Michigan, USA - KBS C3-4 metaG (SPAdes) (version 2) | ecosystem: Host-associated > Plants > Roots > Rhizosphere > Soil...
CTCTTTACCCAGAGCTACATGGGCGGCGCGATGGGCGACACGGTGCGCGTGCCCTATCCCCGCCAGTTCCTGCCGGGCCTCGCCAACAACCTGGGGTACGAGCCCCAGACGATGGTCGACCGCGCGACCTTCGTGAAGATCGATCAGATCAGCAAAGTCCACTTCGAGTACGACGTGCTCGAGAAGGCCCTGCGGATGCAGGACTACCAGGGCGCGCTCAAGGAAGACATCGTCGAGCCGGCGGCCAACACCATGGCGCAGGACATCGAGGATCGCTGCGCCAAGTACGCCTACGTGCACACGCCGAACATCGTCGGGATCCTGGGCACCAACCCGGCGACCTTCGACGCCAGCTTCGGCGCCAGCTACGAACGCTTCATCAACCTGGGCGCGGGCTCCGGCAGCCGGCGCGCGATCATCGGCACCGGCATTCAGCGCGCGCTGACCGCGGTCGAGCTCGCGCTCTTCCTGCCCGACACCGAGTTCAACCGCGTGATGAAGGAAGGCAGCCTCGGGCGCGCCTCGACCTTCAACACGTTCGTGTCGCCGTCGCTCTACCGCCACGTCGCCGGCACGATTGCGGGCGCGGTCACGGTGAGCGTCACCCCCGCGGTCAACGCCGATCTCGGCACCGGGATCACCTCGATGGTCCTGGCCTGCACCACGGGCGACACGTTCAAGGACGGCGACGTCTACAACATCGCCGCGATGAACGAGGTCAACCTGATGACGCGGCGGCAGGGCACCGGCGCCGTCAAACTGCGCGAGATCAGCATCCAGGGCAACGTCACCGGCGTCGCGTCGCTGGCGACGATCACCTTCACCCCGCCGCTCTACGGGCCGGGCTCGCCCTATCAGAACGTCGACGCGCTCCCGATCGCGGGCTCGGCGCTGACGCTCTTCCCGGGCACCACGACCCCCAGCGGTAAGAGCGGCACGCAGAGCCTGATGCTCGGCAAAGACGCCTTCGCCCTGGTCGGCGTCAAGTTGAAGCTCCCGCCGACCGGCGGCAGTGTCATCGCCGCCCAGCGCCGCGATCCGACCACGGGTCTCGCCGTGGCCTACACGCAACAGTTCACCAACGACGAAATGAAAACCCGGTGCCGCTTCGATTGCCCGTTTGGCTTCGGCGAGTTCTGGAATGCGCAGGCGGCGGTCCGCTTGCTGGGAGCCTGAGTCATGGGGACGATCACCAACTTCGGACCGACCTCCAACTACGCGCGGCTCACCACGCTCGCGTATCCGCAGGTCACGCCGACCGTCAACGCCGTCGCCGCGGCGGTCACCTACACCGTCGCCGAGATCCTCAGCGGGTTGATCCTCCGGGACGCCCTGAGCTCGGCGCGCGCGGATCTCCTGCCGACGGCTGCCGCGATCGTCGCCGCGATCAACGGCTGCCAGGTCGGGACCTCGTTCCGCACCTGGATCCGCAACACCGGCGCCGGCGCCGGCTCGATCACCCTGACGACCAACACGGGCCTGACGCTCTCGGGCACCGTCGCGATCGTGTTCCAGCAGCAGAAAGAGCTGCTCTTCGTCGTGACCAACGTGACCCCGGGCAGTGAGGCCGTCACGGTCTACAGCCTCGGCGCCAGCGTCGCGATCTGATCCGTTCACCCCGGGCGCGGGCCGTCGTCGTGACGGCTCGCGCGTTTCTGTGTGCACAAGGACAACGCTCATGAGTGAAGACCTCGTATTTCCCCGCACGATCTATCGCGGCGCGCCCGACACGCTTGGGCTCGGCACGCACAGCCACCCCGACACCGGCTTGCTCGTCGGCGAAACCAAACGGTGTGAGGACGCGGCGCAGCTCGCCGTCGATCAGAAAGACGGCTGGCGCCTGACCCGCGAGCTCGACGAGCCGAAGGCGAAGGACGCCCCGAAAGACAAGAAGTAACGCGCGATGGCCGTCCCCGTCGCGACGATCATCAAGCACGTGCTCGTCGACGGGCTCGCGCGTTATGCGTCGGCCGAGCCGATCAAGCCGGCGGACGCCGTCACCGTGCTCGACGCGATCAATGGCGTCTTCGATGACTGGGCGGCCGAGACGCAGGCCAGTTACGCCGAAGTCTTCACCGCGGTCGTCACGACGGGCGCGAACCCGGAACTGATCGGCCCGGGGGGCACCGGCGCCTGGCTGATGCCCGCGCGGCCCGTGAAGCTCGACGGCCTGGCCCTCTCGCTCGGCGGCAGTCTCTGGGACCCGATCTTCGTGACCGACGATCCGGAGTGGTGGGCCGCGGTCCAGGGCGGCGCCGGCGTGCTGGTCGGGGCGTACTACAGCGCGGACGAACCGAACGGCCACCTCTACTTCTCGAGGCCGCCGGGCGCCGGCACCACGCTCCGCCTGATGACGAAGACGTCGATCGGGCCCGTGCTGCAGACCGACGTCCTGACGCTGCCGCAGGGCTACCAGACCGCGCTCGAGCTCACGGTCACCGAACGCACCGCGCGCGCCTTTCACGTGGTCGTCGATGCGGACCTGAAAACCGACGCCGGCAAAGCCCGCGCGCGCATCTGGGGCAACAACCTGCGGATTCCGTCGCTGTCGGCAGCCGGCTCCGGCCTGCCGGGGATGTGCGGCGGTACCTGGTGGGATTACCGCACCGGCACCTGGAGAACCTCATGAAACAGCTTCTGACGACGCTCGTCGCGGCGCTCCTCCTGCTCGCCGTGCCGCTGCGCGCGCAGGTGATCACGCCGAATCAAGCGATCACCGTGATCGACTCGGGGACCGCCTGCGTCACCGCGCCGGCGGCCTGCGCGATCTACGCCCTCGACCAGAACACGGGGGGCGTGACGATCAACGTGCTGGGCACCTGGACCGGGACGCTGACCTTTGAAGGCACGAACAACGACGGGATCTGGATCGCGCTGGGCCTGACGATGAACCTCGCGACCGGCGCGCAAGCGTCGACGACGACGGCCAACGGCCTCTTCGCCATCACCAACGCGGGGCTCATCAAGGTGCGCGTCCGGGCGACCGGAGCGATCACCGGGTCCGCGCAGATCACCGCGGCGAAGGGGCTGGGGTTCGCGCGCGCCGGACCGGGCGTGGTGAACGGCGCGATGACGTTGAACGGCCCCCTGCTATTCAGCCCCGACAACACGTTCGACATCGGCGCGAACGGCGCCAACCGGCCCAGCAACATCTGGGCGGCGGGGCAGATCTCTGCGAAAACCTTTGCGGTCCTCGCCGTGAGCGGCGCCGGCTACACCTGGGCGAGCGGCAATCGCTGGGCCTCGGGCGAGGCGCCCACGATCGCGTCGGGCTTCGGGACGTCGCCGACTATCACCGGCGCCGCCAGTGTGTTCCGCGTCACGCTCGGGAATCCCGTCGGGCAGTCCGGCGTCGTGAACTTCAACTTGGGCGTCGCGTTCGGCAGTGCGCCGGTGGTCACCTGCCGAGATGAAACCACGCAAACCGCCAACCCGCCGACCTACACCGTCTCGACGACGCAAGTCACGATCACGTTCACCACCGCGGTCGCCGCCGACAAGATCGGCTGTACCGCGCTAGGGCTGCCGTAGGGCACGATCCGATGAGTAACAGCCTTGCGCCGGTCGCCCGGCAACGCGAGCTTACCGATCTCGGCGTGGTCGCGCCGGGCGCGCTGCTCCACACCTATGTGAGCGGCACGCCGGCGACGCCGATCGCCACCGCCAGCGATGCCGCCGGCCTGGTCCCCAACGCCAATCCGATCGTCGCGTCGGCGGGCGGCCTGCTCGGGCCGATCTACCTGGTGCCGAACCTCGCCTATCGGTTCGTGCTGACCGAGGCGAACGGCGTGGCGATCTGGGATCAGGATCCCGTGATGGTGGAGTCGGCCGCGGGGGGCTTCTCGACGGTCCTTGACGTGCGGACGTATGGCGCGATCGGGAACGGCGTCACCGACGACACGAGCGCGATTCAGGCGGCGATCACCGCGGCCGTCACCAACGGGGGCACGGTCTTTCTCGGGCCCGGCACCTACAAGCTCACGGCCGCGCTCACGATCGCGATGTTGGCGCCGACGGTCAATATCCGCATCGTCGGGAGCGGGACGGCGACGATTCTCGCGCAGGCCACGGTCGGCGCAGACATCTTCAAGGTCGGCACGAATGGCGCCGAGCACGCGGACAACCTGTACATCTGCGATCTGATGACGACGGGCGGCCGGTACGCGCTGAACCTGAACAACGCGCTGCAAGGGGTGTTTGAGCGGCTCACGTTCGCGACCCCCGTCGTCGGCATCTATCTGCAGGGGACGAACGAGAGTCACACCTTCCGGAATATTCAGATCACCGGCGCGAGCCTGCACGGCATTTGGGGCGGCAATCTGAACGGCGGGCCCGGGGTGGTCCTCGATGCCCCGGAGGTGCAGAAATGCTTGTTCCAACGGATCCGCGTCGCGGGGACCACGGGCGGAACGGCGATCCTGATGACGGCCGGGTTTCTCGGGTCGCAATTTCAGAGCGGCCACAACCGCTTTGAGCAAATCCTGCTCGAGAGCAACGCGAAGGGGAGTCTCGAGATTGATTTCGCGTTCAACACCGTCGTCGACGGGCTCTCGACCGAGGACGCCCCCGACGCGAACAACACCTATAGCTCGATCCTGATCGACAACGGGTCGACCGTTTATTTGGCGCATCTGCTGATCGGCAAAGGGTCCGGCGCGAACAACTTCAAGTACTACCTCAACGTCGCGTCCGGATCGGTCTTTGTGACCGACGCGATCCTCTGCGGCGGCGGGGCAGCCGCAACGACCGACGTCTTTGCAACGGGCACGCTCGCGCTCACGAATTGCAACGTGACCAACGCGGCCGGCGTGGGCTTCGTCAGCACGGCGGCGAAACAGCGATCCTTTTTGATCGGCGTCCGTGATGCCGCCGGCGTCTCGATTGAGTTCACCGACACGATCTACGGGGCGCTCTCGCGGTCGAACACCGGCATGAGCGTCCCGGGCGATCTGCAAGCGCAAGCCATGATCGCGACCGGCGGTGGCAACCCGGGAACGTCGGGATCGCTCCGGGTGCGCTCGGCGCCGTCCGGCGGGGTGTTGGTCGGGCGCGACGCGGGCAATACGAACGACTACATCCTGATCAATTGGGGATCCCCCTCCGCCAATGAACCCACGTACGGCAACGTGGGCACGCGCACCAGCATCCTCAGTGCGCTCCTGCCGCCGGCCGTGCCGCAAGACGGCGCGTGGTGGGTGGAGTTCACCGGGGTCACGCCGAACCGACAACTGCGGATCGCGGTCCGTGACGGTGGCGTGACCTACTACCAGAACATCGGGGCCCTCCATTGAGCGGCGCCCGTTCCCACGCCGCGGCGCGCGCGGCCGTTGATCCCTGGGTGGGGCTGTAGATGCCGCTCTTTGCGGCCTTCTGCGGCGGCAGCAACGCCGAGCGATCCGCGGTCGCTGATGCGGAGCTCTCCGTCAATCTCTTCCGCTCGACGGTCGAGGCCGAGGGCGCCGCCAAGCAGGCCTACCAGCTCGGCACGCCGGGCCTGCGGCCCCTCGGCCTCGCGGCCGGCGGGCACGGCCGCGGCGTCTTCACCCAGGACGGCCGGACGTGGACCGGGATCGGCGACCAGGTGTACGAGTTGACCCTCCACCCGACGACCGGCGTCGTCCTGGCGGCGACCTTGCGCGGCACGCTGCCGGATGATGGGCTGCCGATCAGCTGGGCGAGTAACGGCGACGGCGGGACGCAGCTCGCCCTGGTCGGCGGCGGCCAGTACAAGATCCTCAACCTCCTCACCAACGTCCTGAGCGCGGCGATCGTGCTGCCCCTGGTCAACGCCCCGCAGTTCGTGGGGTTTCTCGACGGGTACTTCGTCCTCAGTGAGCGAGACACGCTGCGCTTCTGGTTCTCCAACATCGAGAACGGCCTGATCGTCGATGCGCTCGACTTTGCGACGCGCTCGACGGCCAGCGACCGGATCGTCGTGCTGGCGTGCGCGAACAATCGCGTGTGGCTGTTCGGCTCGGAAACGAGCGAGGCCTACGAGGACGTCGGCGATGCCGACAACCCGTTCCAGCCGATCAAGGGCTCGCTCTTTCAAATCGGCTGCGCCGGCGCCTATTCGCTCAGCCTGGGCGTCTCGACGATGCGCTGGGTCGGGCGCAGCGACCGCGGCGGCGCGGTCGTCTATCGCCTCGACGGCTACAACGGGACGCGGATCTCCACCCACGCGGTGGAATTGAGACTGGCCGCGGCGACCACCCTCACCGACGCCGAGGGACTCACCTACGACCAAGAGGGGCACTTGTTCTACGCGCTCACCGTGCCGAGTGTCGACGAGGCCGGCGACACCGTCGTGCTGGACGAGACCGAGCACCAATGGCACCACCGACGCGCGTGGAATGCGACGCTCGGCCGCGAGGAATGTTGGCGCGTCCGCGGGCATGCCTACGTCGGCCAGGTGCACGTGGTCGGCAGCCGCGACAGCGGATCGCTCTGGGCGCTCGACCTGGACACCTACGATGACGACGGCGCGATCCTTCGGGCCCGCCGGCGCGCGCCCTATCTCGGGTCGGAGAACGCGTTCGCGACGATCGACGCCTTCGAGCTCGGCGTCGAGAACGGCGTCGGGCTCAACAGCGGCCAGGGGAGCGATCCGCAGATCGAGCTGCGCGTCAGTAAGGACAGCGCGAAAACCTGGTTTTCGATGGGCAACGCGTCACTCGGGCCGATGGGGCACTACGACGATCGGACCTTCTGGACACGGCTCGGCCAGGCGCGCGTCGATCGCCTCGTGCTCGAGGTCATCATCACCGATCCGGTCAAGCGCGTGATCGGCCCGGGCGCCTGGATCCGCGCCACGCCTGGGCGGGCGGCCTGATGCCGGTCGGGGATGTGCCGCTGACGCCGATTATCGACACCGTGACCGGGAGTGTCACGGAGATCGGGCGGATCTTCCTGCGCACGCTGACCGCGGCCGTCGGCGCGCTCGCGCCGATCGACGGCACCTATTGGACCGCCAAGGCGACGAGCGTCCTGAGCGGCGAGGTCAACCTCGGCGCGCTGACGTCCGGCTATCTCAAGATCGCCGTCGCCGTCGGCATCGCGACGCCGTCGACCGTGACGACGATCCCGCAGGCCGACATCACCGGCCTGGTCGCCGCGCTGGCGACGATTCCCGCGCTCCCGATCACGGAGGCGAACGTGATCGGGCTGGTCGCCGATCTCGCGGCGAAGCGGCCGCTCGTGCCACGCGTCACGGGCGCCGCCTCGAGCGCGACGCCGACGCCCAACGCCGACACGACCGATCTCTACAGCCTCACCGCGCAAGCGGCGGCCGCGGCGTTCGTGAACCCGACCGGGACGCCCGTCAACGGGCAGGCGCTGACGATCCGCATCAAGGACAACGGCACCGCGCGCGCGCTGACGTGGGGCACGGCGTACGTGGCGGGCGGCGTGGCGCTGCCGGCGACGACGGTGCTGAGCAAGATTCTGACGCTGAGCTTTCTCTACAACACGGATAACGGCTTGAACAAATTTCAGCTGATCGCCAGCGCGCAGGAAGTCTGATGCCGACGCCCACCGCCAATCTCGGATACGGCCAGCAGACGGAAGCGACGATCGACCAAGCGAACATCGCCATGCGCGCGATGCCCTGGTATCAGGAGCAGATGCGGCAGTGGGGCCAGGATCCCGGCCACCCGAACCTCGCGAAGTCGCAGAGTCAGCAGATCCTCAAACTCGCGCAGGCCAACGGCTACGTGGTCGATCAGGGCCAGATGGAAGTCGACGACCACGGGAACTTCAACCCGATCGGCCACAAGCTGCGCAACACCTTGATCGTCGTCGGCATCGCGGCCGCGACGATCGCCACGATGGGCGCGGCCGGGGCGTTCGCGGGCGCCGGTGGGGCCGGCGCTGGGGCAGGTGCTGGGGCGGCCGGTGGCGTCGAAGCGGGCGCGGTCTCGGGGCTCGGCGCGGCGGCACTTCCCGGCGCGGGCACGGCGCTCGGCGGGGCCGGGTTCACGGCGGCCGGCACGCTCGCGAGTGCGGCGGGCGCGGGCGCGGGCGTGGCGGATGTCGGCGCGGGCGCGCTCGTCCCGGCAGCCGGCGCGGCAGGGTCCACGATCCCGGCGGCGACCTACGGCGCGGACGGGGTGGTGACGAGCTTCGCCGGCACGGCGCCGTCCGTCGCGGGAGGTGGAGGCGTGGCCGGATTGAGTTATGGCGATCTCTTGAAGTACGGCGCGCCGGTCGCCGGCAACCTGGTGGGCGGGCTCATCCAGGCGAACGCGCAAGGCAAGGCCTCCGACGCGCAGCAGAAGTACCTCGAGGAAGCCCTCGCGTACCAGAAGGAAAGCGACGCCTACGCACGCGCGACCGACGCCTCGCGCTATGCCGACACCCGCGGCGACGTCGCGAAGGCGGATCAGCGCTACGGCGACTACCAGGGGCGGATCCTGCCGTTCATCCAGAACGGGACGAACAGCAACGACCGCATGGCCGCCCTCCTCGGCCTGGCGCCACGGGCGGGCCGTTCCTCGAGCGGCGGATCCTCGAGCGGCCCGCCGGCGAGTCAGCGCGTCGCGCCCGATGCGGCGACCGCGGCCGCAATCCGCGCCGAGCTGCAGCGCACCAACTCGAGCGACGACCCGGCCGCGTGGGATGAGTATCTCGCCAGCCACGGCGACAGCGCCGACAAGAACTGGGCGTACTGGAAAGGCCGCATCGACACCGGCGACGGCGTCGGCAAGGGCTACGCGGGGGCGAGCACGCCGGCGCCGACGGCCCCCGTCGCCCCGACGGCTCTGGCGCCGGCGGCCGCCGCGTCGCCGATGACCACGCAACCGCAAGCGCGCAGCGCGGCGCCCGTCCAGATGCGCGCCCCCGATGGCAGCGTGCAGAGCGTGCCCGCGGACCAGGTCGATCACTACGCGAAACTCGGCGCGACCCTGCTGGGAGCAGCAGCCTAATGGCCATGCAAGACGGAAATGACCCCAACGCCGGCGGCGGCGATTGGTGGACCCAGAACGCGCCGGACCCGAACGCCTATCCGGCCCAAGGCGGCACGACGTCGCTCTACGGTGCCGTCGCCCAGCTCTATCGGACCGCGCTCGGCCGCGAAGGCACCGACGCCGAGATCCATCAGTGGGCGGACGGCCGGCGGCCGGACGAGCTCGCCGGCATCCAGCAGGCGATCTACAACTCGGACGAGGCGAAGGCCTACAGCGCGCGCGCGACCGCGGGCGCCGTCACGCCGCCGACGCCGACCGAGACCGGCACGACGACGCCGACCGGTGGTGGCGGCGCACCCGCGCCGATCACGACCCAGCCCATCGGGGTGCCGACCTCCGGCTTTGGCGCGGCGCCGCCGACCTATGTCAGTAACCCGAACGCGCCGGTCTACACGCCGCTGCCGACGTATGTCGCGCCGACCTGGCAGGGCGGCGACTTCGCCAACCCGACGATCGAGGATCTCTACAACTCCCCGGGCTATGGCGCGCGGCTCGATCAGCGGATGAAGGCGGCCGGGCGGCAGTTTGCCGCGCAGGGCACCGTGCTCAACGGCGGCACGCTCAAGGCGCTCGATCGCAGCGCGCAGGACTATGCGACCGGCGAGTATCAGACGCTGCGCAACAACAGCTTCGACGCCTACAAGCAGCGCTACTCGCAGTTCACCGACGCGGCCGGGATGGACCTCAACGCGCGGACGATCAACGCGAACCAGAACCAGAACACGTTCACCAACAACATGTCGACCTACAACACCGGCAACGCGCGCACCCTGAGCGACTTCCTCACCAACACCACGGCGACGCGCAACAGCGAGCTCGACTACTGGAACCGGTTGAACGATGTGAATCAGACCGGGGCGAACCTCGCGGGCGGCAGCCGATGAGCGTCGCGTCGATCCTGGAAGCGATGGCCGCCAACGCCGGCGGGCGGGAGATGGCCCGTGGCGCGCTGATCGGCAACACGATCAGCAACGTCGCGGCGGTACCGGGGCAGATCCTCGAGGACCGGCGGCGCCAGGCGCTCGTCGATCAGGAGAACGCGCGACGCGCGGGGCAGGATGCCCGACAGGCCCGAGGCGATGCGCGCGACGAAGCGGCCTTTCAGGCGGACCAGCGCAAGCGGGCCGTCGCCATGGAGATCACGAAGGCGTACACCGGGGGCACGCCGAACGACCCGACCACGAACAATCTCGAGGCGGGCATCGCGAAAGCGCGCGAGCTCGGCGCCTACGATCAGATTCAGCCGCTGCGCGAGCTCCACCAGAAGGAACTCGACCAGGCGAACCCGAAACCGTACCAAACCGATCCGACGCACGACACGCGCGACGCGCGGACGAACCAGATCATCACGCCCGCGGTGGCGAAGATGCCGGAGATGGGCACGCCGGCCTATGAGGTCGCCACGCGCGTGCAGGACCTCCTGCACCCCGCAGTGCCGCCGGCCGGTGCACCAGGCGGCAGTGTGGATTACACCGCGCTCACGACGCCGGCGCCGGCCGACCACGCGGGTGATCCGAGTTGGACGCGGGCCGACGGGACGCCGAAGGGCAACGGCTTCCTCGGCGTGCTGACGCGGCCCGACGGGAAGGTGTCGAGCGAGATCTCCATCGGCGTGATGATCAACGGCAAAGAGACCGAAGTCCCGACGCTCGTCCCGACGCTGACCGGCGCCGAGAAGTCCTGGCTGCTGACGCACGACATCAGCGACCCACGAGCGATCCCGATGCCGATTCAGCAGAAGGCGATCGACTTCGCCAAGACGCGGATCGCGGCAGGGAAGTCGCCGTTCGCCGGGCCGGAGGACGGGCCGCCCACGGCGCCGGCCGCCGCGGGCCTGACGCCGACCGCCGCGACGCTGCAGGCGTACGCCGATCAACGCGCGGCCACTAAACCGCCGGTCGATGCGCACTCCCCGATCTACAAAGAGTGGCAGGACTATGCCGGGCAGGGGGGGAAACTCGGGTTCGACGCGTACATGACCGCGGACGCGAACCGGAGGCGGCCGGTCGTGAACGTGAACGGCACCGGGCCGACCGGCGGCCTCGATCCAGACGCGGTCGCCTACACCGCGACGCAGTACCGCGTGCTCGGCCCGCAGGGGATTCCGACGCGCATCGGCGAGATCGACAAGGCCCACATCCTCAACGAGGCCGCGAAACAAGCGAAGGCGCTGGGGCAGAGTCCCGCGCAGGCGATCCAGAAACAGTACGCGTTCAAGTCCGACGCCGCCGCGCTGACCAAGATGACGACGATGGCGTCGTCCGCGGAAGCGTTCGAGACGAAGGCGATCGCGCAGGCCGACCTGGTGCGCAGTCTCTCGGCGAAGGTCTCGCGCGCCGACTGGCCGCTCATCAACGGCGCGCTCATCAGCGGCAAAGAGATGACCGGCGACACCGACACGCACCTCTTCGCGAACGGGCTCCTGACCTTCACGACCGAATACGCGAAGCTGATGGAAGGGTCGACCGGCTCGGCCGCGGGCTCGTCGGAAGGCGCCCGCCGCGACGCCGCGAAGCTGATCTCGACCGCGCTCAAGAACGACACGATTCAGAAGACGCTCGATCAGATGCAGTGGGAGATGCGGCAGACCCGCATCGGCTACGACGTGGTGAAAGAGCACATCACGACGCGGATGGGCGGCGCACCCGCGGCCGCGCCCGCCGCGGCGGCCCCGAGCGGGAACACCTATCACCTGGTCAACGGGCAGTGGGTGAAGCAGTAGTGCCCGACACCTACAAATTCACCGGCGCCGATGGGGTCGAGCGGACCTTCCAGGGCGATCGGCCGCCGTCGGTCGACGAGATGGCCGCGATCGCGCGGGCGGAAGCCAAACCGGATTTCACGACGACGAATCTGCCGTTGCCGGATGTGTCCGCGCACGCCGGCGTGCCGGCCCGCGGACGGGGCACGCAGCTCGACCTCGACAAATCGAACCGCGGCGCCGCGTTCATGACGACCCCTCTCGCGCGCCCCACCGGCGTCGACGCGATCGACAGCTTCACGTCCCCAGTCGGCCTCGCGTCCCTCGCGGCCGGCGGCGTCGGGATCGCGCGGGCGGGGATGACGGGCGGCGCGATGGCCGCGGCGAAGGTCGCGGCGGCGGACGCCTCCCCGCTCATCAAATACGAAATCGCCGCGGCCGCGATGGAACACGTCGGCGTCCCGTCGGCTGTCGCGCGACCGATCGCGATGGTCCTGGCCGGCTATAAGAAGGGCGCGAAGGCGGAGGCCGACGTGGCGGGCCACGTCTCGGCGCCCGGCTATCCGCGCGAAGTCGCAACGCCGGCGCCGGCAGCCGCGGCCGCCGCGCCGCACCTCGACCTCTCACGGCCGATGCCGGCGGGCACGCTCACCTCCGAGCAGATCGGGGAACGGATCGCCGCCGCGCAGGCGCAAGGGTATACGCCGCCGCCCGTGGCCACGAAGCCGCCGCTCGGGGCCCGCATGCCGGCGGCCGCGGCGCCCGTGCCGGTCCCGGCCGCCGCGGTCGATGAATTCACCGCCGCCCGCGCGGCGCGGCAAGCCAGTCCGCCGGCGGAGGCCAACCTGAAGCCCGGGCGACCCGGCGGGAATCCCGCCCTCCCGGACCAGGTCGCGCTGAACGCGGAGGCGATCGCGCGGCGGCGCGCGGCGTACGTCGCGAGTCAGCAGGGCGCGCCCGCCGTGCAGCCGATCGTGAAGGCCAGCGGCCAGATGAAGCTCACCGCGCCAGAATTCAAGGAATTCCAGCGCCTCACGCAGCAGGGGATGCCGCCGGCGGCCGCGGCGCAGGAAGTCAAAGTCATGCGCGACCTCGCGCAGCAGTTCGGCCTCGCCACGCCGACCGCCGCGGAAACCCGATTCCCGAAAGCCAAGTGATGATTCTTCTCATCCTCATAATCCTTCTCGTCTTCGGCGGCGGCGGCTTGTGGGTCGACGGGCCGACGCGCGGCCCGTACTACGGCGGCGGCCTCGGCCTGATCGTGCTCATCCTCCTCGTGCTGTACCTGGCCGGCGCACTCCCCGGTCTGGGCCGGCTGCGATGAGGTCCCTCGCGCGCCTCCTCGCGGGGGGCCTCCTCGGCAGTGCGCTGCTGACCGGACAGGACGTCGACAAAGCCCGCGCGCTCGCGCAGCAACTCCTCGAGGCGCTGCAGCCGGCGCCGGTCGTCACCGTGATCACCACGCCGCCGGCGCTCACGGCCGCGCTCGCCGCCGCGGCGCCGTGTGCGGTGCTCACGCTCAGCCGCACGCTGGTCTATCCGGCCGCGCTCGTGCTGAGTCGCTGCGTCACGCTCCAGGCGGAAGCGCTGCCGGATCCGCCGGCGCGCATGGACGCGCCGACGCCGTTGCCGCTGGTCAAGGACGGCCTCATCGTGACCGGCGACCACGTCACCGTGATCGGGCTCGAGGTGCGCAAGGTTGACCCGCTGACGGACATCGTCGTCGTGACCGGCGCCCATGTCACGCTCGATCGCAACCGCATCCTCGGCGACCCCGTGAAAGGCGGGAAGCGCGGGATCCGCGCGAACGCCAACGGCGACTTTACCGTCATCCGCAACTACGTCGACGACACGTTCCAGAGCTGGCCGGGCAACGACTCGCAGGCGATCTGCGCGTGGGACATGGCGCCCGGCCTGCGGATCGAAGACAACTTCCTCCGCGGCGGGAGCGAGACCGTGATGATCGGCGGCGCCGACGCCTCGAGCGCGGAGCGCATGCCGTCGCAGATCGTCATCCGCGGCAACACGATCACGAAGCGCCCCGAATGGCAGGCGCTGCCGATCGGCGTCAAGAACACGCTCGAGCTCAAGGCCGCGCGCAACGTCCTGATCGAGGACAACGATATCGAGTACTCCTGGGGCGGGCATGGCCAGGACGGGTACCTGTTCCTCATCACCCCGCGCAATCAGGACGGCCGCGCGCCCTGGTCGACCGTGCAGAACGTGGTGTTCCGCAACAACCGCCTAAGCCACGGTGCCGCGGCCATCAACATCTTGGGGTTGGACAACATCAAGGAAACCGCGGCGGGGAAGCCGACGCCGATCGGCACCGTGCGGCCGAGCGTGCGCGCCTCGACGATCTCGATCACCGGCAACACCGTCACCGACATCGACCCGACGCGCTGGGCCGGATCAACTCGGCTGATTCTGATCGGCGCCGGGCCGGTCGACGTCACGATCGATATGAACACGTTCGCCGGCGTGAAGATCGGCTCACAGGTGTATTTCTACG
>Ga0207694_10002763_pt1 | contig 14176 bp, 11 predicted proteins | sample KBSC34metaG_FD_184353 | JGI IMG/M metagenome (GOLD analysis project Ga0207694, IMG submission 184353) | Corn rhizosphere microbial communities from Kellogg Biological Station, Michigan, USA - KBS C3-4 metaG (SPAdes) (version 2) | ecosystem: Host-associated > Plants > Roots > Rhizosphere > Soil...
AAGTCGAAGGAGTTTGCCAAGGCCGCGGCCGAGGCGGGCCTGCGCTATGCATACCTGCAGTTCGACGGCATCGGCAATGCGGCGAACTCGCACCGCAAGGTGGGCAACGCGTTCGACGTGAAGCTGCAGGCCATCCACAACCTGCATGAGGCCGGTGTTGACATCGTGCCCGTCACGACGATCGTGAACGGCATCAACAACGAGCAGGTTGGGCGCATCATCGAGTTCGCGCTGGACAATCCGAAGAAGATCAACTTCCTCAGCTTCCAGCCGGTTTCGTTTACGGGCCGCGACGAGGCGGTCAGCGACGAGCGCCGCGCTGCCCAGCGTTACACGCTCTCGCACATGGCTCACGACGTGAAGAACCAGACCGGCCTCGGCGAGCCGACGCGCGACTGGTTCCCCATCAGCTTTATGTCCACCTTCTCGGACTGGGCGGATCTCGTCCACGGACCCGACCGCGACTGGGGTCAGCTCTCCTGCGGCTGCCACCCGAACTGCGGCATTGGCATGGCGCTGATGATCGACAAGGAGACCAAGGAAGCTGTCCCGGTCACCGCCTTCCTGAATGCCGACCGTCTGGCGAAGGATGTGGCGCGCATCAACGATGCGGCCCGCGGCAAGGCCTCTTCGATCCTGGGCGTGTCGCTCGCGCTGCTGCGCAACTACAAGCCCAGCGAGGCGCCAACGCACTTCAAGATCGTGGATCTGCTGCAGAAGTTCGACAAGTGCTTCGGCGCAACCGGCAAGGACTACGGCAAGGTGACTGCGGACCGCACGATGGAGGACATCGAGAAGCGCCGCAAGGACCGCTGGAACTTCCTGTTCATCGCGGGCATGTGGTTCCAGGACCTGTTCAACTACGACTTCCGCCGCACCGAGCAGTGCATTATTCCGTACGCGACACAGGAGGGCGAGATCAGCTTCTGCGCGTACAACACAGGCGTGGGCTGGAGAAACATCATCGAGAAGATGCACATGACCTCCACGCTTACCAAGTGGTATGAGGAGCATGGCCGGCATGAGATCTTCGCGGGCGGCAAGAAGGTGGGCCTGGAGATGCAGGACAAGTACGACCTCGTCCTGAATCAGGCGCACGTGGATGCCGCGGCCAACGATACGTTCGACAAGAGCGGCATCGCGAAGAACGCGCGCGAGGAAAAGATCCGCGCACGCGACGCGAAGATCAAGCAGGACGCCGAGAACGCGAAGATGGCGAAGCTCTACCGCAAGGAGATCCTGAAGGAGCCTGATATGCCCGGCGGGTTCGTTGCGATCGGTGAGATTGGCGGCATCGGCGCAGCACCGGCCATCAAGCCCGCTGCTCCGAAGCAGGTAGAAGAGACGGTCGCGGGAGACTGAGGACTTCGCGTCCAGCGATCGCGCCTTCGGCGCAAAAAACTACAAGGGCCGCCAGCGATGGCGGCCTTTGCTTTATTGTCTGAATTGAACAAGGCGTTAGCCTGGCTATTCTTCGGTGGCTGCGACGGAAGATTCGGGCCGCTGGATGATTGCGCGCAGGTCGGCGACTTCGGCTTCGAGGCGGGCGATGCGGTCGAGGAGGCTGGAATCGGCGCTGTCCGAGATGGCCGGCTCATACGAGCGGGATGCTGGTGCTGCCTGAGCTGACGCGGATTCGACCGGGCCGCTGAACAGGTGGGCGTAGCGGGCCTCGCGGGAGCCGGGCTGGCGCGGAAGGATGGCGGCGAGTGGCCGCAGCACTCGATGTGCGCTCGTCGAAGTTGGAACCGCTCCGTCTGCGTCTGCGTCGCTCACTGCTTCTGTTGAAGCGCTGAGACGGGCGAGGGTGGACTCGACAGCGTCGATGCCGTCGAAGGTGTACATGCGCTCGGAGCGGGAGCGCAACTCGCCCAGTGTCTGCGGGCCGCGCAGCAGCAGCAGGCAGAGCACCGCGGTCTCGTCGCGGCGCAGGTTGAAGACAGTGCGGGCACGGTGCTCAAACTTAGCGACGCGGCTGTCGCGCGAGGTCGATGTCAGATCCATGTCTTCGAGACGGTGCAGTGCCTGCTGGACCTGCTCTTCGCTGAGATCCATCACCGGCTCGCGGCTGGACTTCTGGTTACAGGCGTTGACGAGGGCGTTGAGTGAGAGCGGGTAGTTCTCCGGCGTGACGATCTCTTTTTCAATGAGAGCGCCGAGCACGCGGGCCTGAATGGGATCGAGGGTCATGCTTAACAGGTTCGCGGTTCAAGGTTCGAGGGTCAAGGAGAAACCCGTGCGTCAGACGGCGGTGGCGAGTGGCGCGGGCGTAGATTCTTCGATGGCGCTCTGCAGCGGGTAGGCATCGAGCACGCGATCGAAGACGGCGTCCCAACTGCAGGTGAGGGCGTGGGCGCGGGCGGCGCGGGACATGTCTCTGAGCCGCGCGGGAGTGTGGATGAGCGAGGCGATTGCGGCGGCGAAGCCGGAGTCGGGTGCGATGAGGCCGGTCTCGCCTTCGCGGACGATGAATCGCGGGCCGCCGGACGGTGTGACGATGGCGGGGACGCCGGAGGCGAGGGCCTCAAGTACGACGTTGCCGAAGGTGTCGGTGTGGGAGGGGAAGAGGAAGAGGTCCATGTCTGCGTAGGCGGCGGCGAGGGCCTCGCCGCGCAGGACGCCGGGGAAGTCGGCGTAGGGAAGATCGCGACGGAGCATAGCTTCTTCCGCGCCGTGTCCGACGATGCGGAAGCGGACGTTATGAATGCCGAGTTGCTCAAGCTCACGAGCGACGCGGACGAGCAGCGCCACGTTCTTCTCAACGGACAGGCGCCCGACGTAGCCGAGAACCAGCGTGTCATCTTCGCGTGGTCTGGTGCGGCGCGTAGGAGTGAAGAGCGCGGTGTCGACACCGCGCTGCATGAGGTGACAGGGCTTGCCGGTGCGGTGTGCGAGCAGATCACAGAGCTCTGCATTTGGTGCGTAAACGACGCGGGCGAGAGAGTAGAAGCGAGCGAGCGCAGTGAGTGATCCGGCCTCGACGGCGTGGTGGAAACGCGAGGTGGACTGCGCAGACTTGTTCCCAGGTGCCCAAAGGCGAGGCACCTGTGGCACCCAGTTTGAGAAGGAAAGGCGTTTGGCAGCGTACTCGTGGAGGTTGGTGTGCCAGCTGGCGACGAGCGGAACACCGAGCTTGTGGGCGAACCAGGCGCCGAAGAGGCCGAGTTCGCTGGGGCCGGTGATGTGGATGACGTCGGGGCCGAACGATTCCAACGCGCGCTCGATCGCGGCGGCGTGGCGGAGGAAGAGCGGATCGAAGCTGAGGTCTTTCTCGAGGCCGAGCGAGGCGCGGCTGCGTGGGAGGTCGAGGGTGCGGAGGGTGCCGTGCTGCGTGTGAATGCCTGACTTTTCTTCCCACATCTCAGAATCGAGATGTGGGGCACCCGCACCGGGGGCGGGCAAATTTTGCGGGGCCGCGGCGCGGATGCAGAGCATCTCGATGTCGCGGCGCTGGGCGTAGGCGGCGAAGTTGCGGCTGGTATGCGCGACGCCGTTAACCTCGTGGAAGGAGTCGGGGAGGTAGGCGATGCGCATAGCTAGGGGCTAGTTGCTGGGCGCTAGGTTCTAGGATTTCTCGGCAAGGGCTGCGCGCATGGAGGTGGAGTCGTTCCAGGCGAGACGGAGGCTCGAGGAGACAGGCGGCGCGCCCAGCAGGCGGACGAAGGCGATCACTCCGCCGAGCCAGGCGGGCGCACGGCCATTCATCCAAAGCGCGGAGAGGGGTTGCACGTTTCCGTCGGCGGCTGGGTGGTAGACGCGCTCGTCCCAGCGGCGGGAGCCCTCGGGGAAGTCGGGGTAGTTGCGCACCGCGTCGAGTGTGCCGCGTAGGATGCGGTGCTTCCACGGCTCCTGATACTGCGGCATGTAGAGGACATGGCTCTGACGTTCGATGCGCAACTCGTGGACGAAGTCCTTGAAGCTGGCGGCGCGGGTGAGGTTGAGGTTGGCGTTGGGCTCGACGCCATGACGGTCCCCGCCGGAGATGAGGAGCTGGTTCCACTTGGCGGCGAGATGCGTGACCTCGCGGTTCTCGTTCCAGTCGCGAAGGCCGTTGAGCTCAACTGCGTGGACGTGCTGGCCGTGGAGAGCGAGGAACTCATTGACGAGGAAGTTGTGGCGCGCCTTGCCGATGCGGTAGAGGTCCCAGATGGGATGGTTGAAGACGATGAGGACCCCGGGCAGGGAGTCGAGCTCGGCGAGGAGTTCACCGAGGAGATTAGCGGGACGCTGCTCGAGCGGCATAGCGGTGAAGGCGGCGAAGCGCTGCATCCACTCCGCGCCGGTGGCTGAGGGCAGATTATGGATGCCGAGGTGGAAGCAGGTCTTCATGGCGGCGGTGGTTTGTTGTGCCGCGAAGGGCACGGTCCACTCGACGGAGATGGGAATCTGGCGTGCGGAGGCGAGCGAGCGGAGGAGGAGCGGCGCCTGGATGTCGTCATGGTCCGTGATGGAGACCATGGCGCGAAGCTGGAGCGCGTTCTCGATCTGGGTGCGCTCGAGGTCGAAGGCGAGGCGTGGGGTGAGGGGCGGGGTCCAGTAGCTGCGGGTGTAGTCGGGGCGGATGCCGGAGCGGGAGACGCAGCGCTCTTCGGCCCAGCGCATGAAGGGCTGGATCCAGGGCCAGTCGTTGGAGAGCTCGGCGATGAAGTCGAGGGTCTCTTTGGACTGGTTGGTGTGGCTGTGGAGCGAGACGCAGGAGGAAAAGCCCTCGGCGGCCCTAGGTTCGCGCCAGATATAGGAGACGGATTGATTCATGATGGCCCTCCCAAGCGGCCGGCGGTGAGCGCAGCCGCAAATGATTGCAGTTCCAGTTTTGCGGGGGCTTATTGCGGGCGAGTTACTGCACTAAGAAATGTGCGAGAACGGAACCTCAAGGGTTATGAGACCGCGGATGCGATTACCATTCCCCGGGGTATAAAAGCTGCAGTTAATAGAAACGAAAAGAGTTACAGACCCTAATTGAAAACAAAGCAGATAGTGATTTTAGGCTGAAAACAAGCCACTTAATGAGGAAAGGCCCCGGATAGCGTCCGGAGCCTCAGGATTCCAGCTACTCCCATTCTATCGAGCGGAGCTTAACTGTTATGCCACTTCTTGAAACAAAATAACTGGATCGCAATATGGCGGTTGCGCCGATCCGGGCAGGATCGGGGGCTTGACAGAGAAATTTCAGGCAGAAGAACGCCTTTGTCAGGCCAAGGTCTTATCCGATGTGTTCAGCCGCATGCGCCGCCGCAGCCTGGAACAAGCAGCCATGATGATCAGCGTGCAGACCGCGATCACCAGATGCTCCTTGAGCGAAGTAGAGTTTGACGCTATCGGCATCAGGAGACTTGCGAATGCTGCGGTGCCGATGAGGACAGTAATCATATAAACGACAGCCGCTCGACGGAAATTTGTGAGACATAGCGCTCCGCCTAGAATTACGACTGGCAAGAAGATGGTGAATCTAGACGAATCGACGATAAAAACGAGGAGATTCATCAGGAACATCGCGGAGGCAAGAAGCGCCAGACGGTCCTGCAATCCATAGCGGACTGCGGCACTGAAGGCGAGGACCATAGACGCCAAGATGAGTGCGCTGAAAGCCAAGGGAAAGGCTATAAACGCAAAGCCGAAATTGAATGCGGCATGCGTGGCATCGTGCGTAAGGCCGTCCAGCAACTGAAGAGAAGAACCGAGGAGATCGAAAGCCATGCATCCGGCGAGGAAAGCCAATGTAGTGCGCCACGTGAGCGAGATCAGGGTGCGGGCGTAGGTGAGCCAGAACCACGCCCGGTTGCGAGTGCCGGCAAGTTCGACCAGGTCGCCGTAGATGGCAGCGGCGCGAGTACGACCCATGGTGAGAGCGAGGACGATTTCGGGGAATGGGCGGTCAGGCATGGGCGACTCCGACGGTTCGTGACTCGAGAAGCCAGCGGTGCAAGAGAGGAGCAACGATCGCGGTGATTGCGATCGCAATGGGATCGTCGATGCGCATATGGAAGACAGAGAGCGGAAACTGACCATGCCGCAAGAAGCCGGGCGCATGCTGCACGCCGAGATAGAAGGCAATTGCAACAACAGGCAGGTTCGCAAGCAGGAAGATCATCTCTCTGCGCCACGCGGCGGATGCAAGCGCTGCAAGAATAACGACCGCGCAGGCAACGCCGGTCACCTGGTAGATTGCTGGGCGGAAGGAATACACCGGCACTGAAAGCAGAAACAAAACTCCGGCGAGATAGCTAAGGCGATTTCTCATGCCGAAGCGGATTGCGACGTAGGGCAAGAGAATCCACAGCGTGAACATGACTCGCAACGAGACAATCGAGGAGAATTCGGCCAGATATGGCACGCGCCAGACGTGCATACGAGGGTCGTTCAGCGGGATCGGGTGGTGCCCCCAAACGAGCATCATCAGGTTGCCGACAACTCTGCCCCGACTCCGGACGAAGAACACGACGGCGAGCACAGCCAGCGGAATCCGCCACGTCAGCGCAACCAATGTGCGCGTATATGCAACCCAGAACCATACGCGGCTGCGCGTGGCGGCGAGTTCGACGAGATCGCCGTAGATGGCGGTGCCGCGCTCTTGTCCGGCGGCACTCTTCAAGATCCACTCTCCCAGTCCGGTCTTACGCATACGCACCTCGCACTACGAACTTTGAAACTGGAGCCGCGGGAAGCAGATTCAGCCCTTCCATGAGGCTGCGGTAGGCGGCCTGTGCGCTGGCGAGGGAGGAGCGGCCTTCTCGCGTGACCTGGACGAAGCGCTTGGCTCGTCCGCCGCGCTCGGCGGTGGGTTCGCCGTCGCGGAAGGTGACGAGGCCTTTGTCTTCCATGCGATGGAGGGTGGTATAGAGCGCGCCGGGGGAGGGATTGCGGCCAGTGCGTGCGGCGATCTCCTGAAGGATGGTGACACCGTAGGCCTCATCGCCAAGGCGGAGGACGGCGAGGAGAACGATCTGTTCGAACTCACCTAAGGAGCGGTCAGCGGCCATAACAGCTACAATGTAGTTGTAATCGCGCTCGGGGTCAAGGGAAAAACAACCGCGAATTTCCAGGCGTTCAGGATGGGCGTAGAGCGGGTGAGTGATGAATGAGGTTCAGATGGCCGATAGGTGTCATCATCCTGTTGCAATGGGCGGGCTAGCATCGCGATATGGGCGCCGGGGCGAATTTGCATCCAATGCGGAATATGAGCAGCCAAGTGAAGATGCGCGTGTCGCGCTGGCACTGGGTGGCCGCAGGCTTCAACTGGAAGATGGCAGTGTGGAGCGCGGGGTTGCGCGGAGGGATGTTCTTCCTGACGAACCTGCGTTCGGGACATAGCGCGGCGCTTCGCGCGACGTGGGTGGAGGCGGTGTATGCGCTGGTTTCGATGGGGCTGCTGGGCGCGGCGACGGAGCGCATCAAAGACCTGCGGCCAGCGTGGCTGACGGCGGTGATGGTGTGGGCGGCGATGCCGGTGCTGACACTGATCGGCGAGTTTGAGGTGCATCTGTGGTTCGGTACACCGCAGATGAAGACGAGCATGACTGCGTCGTTTGTGCTGGCGGCGGTCGGGTCTGGCTTCAGCTGGTTTGCAATGCGGCGGGGTGCGTTCCTGGTGGGTGAGTTGGGAATCGAGGAGCCGTCCTTCATGGACGATGTGCGCGCGGTGCCGCTGCTGGTGTGGGAGTTTGTTAGTGCGGGGCCAAGGGCGCTGATGGCGCGGTAGGTCCGTAAAGGCTTAACACGGATGAACACGGATTGAACGGATTTTCCGGATCAAAGCCAGATAGAAATGCAGGAGTCCTTCGCTGCGCTCAAAATGACGGCTCTGCGGTGTGGAGATGCAAGGTGTCAGTTTTCCGTGAGGCGCGGCAGATCATATCTCTCAATTCCGATTGATAGAGTACAGGGACTCAAGGAAGCGAATACGCGACGAGGGTGTCTGAATATTTCTTTCCGCCGCCGCCTGCGGCGATGACGACATACTGCTTTTTCGTTGCGGCACCCATGTATGTCATTGGGGTAGCGTGCGCTGCGGCGGGCAGCATGACGGTCCATATCTCCTTGCCGGTCTGCTTGTCGAAGGCGCGGAAGCGGCCGTCGTTGGTGGCGCCAATGAAGACGAGGCCGCCGGCGGTGACGAGTGGGCCGCCAATGTTGGAGATGCCGGTGGGTGGCAGGCCTTTGGCCAGCAGCGCGTCAACTACGCCGAGCGTTGACTGCCACTGGACCTCGCCCGAGTCCATGTTGATTGCGGTGAGCACGCCCCAGGGCGGGCGCTGGCATGGGTAGCCATCCTGGTCGACGAACTTGGTGCCGCCCTTGGTTACGCCGCGTGCGCGATATGCGGCTTCGCTGCCTTCCGGCGCCTTCTCCATGACCTGAAAGTTTCCGATGTTCGATCCGTTGATGTAGAAGAGGTGCGTTTGCGGATCGAAGGAGCCGCTGCCCCAGTTGGCTCCGCCGAGGGAGCCGGGCCAGTAGAGCGTTGGCTTGAGGCCGATGGGGGTGTAGCTGCCTCCCAGGGTGGCGCCCTTGAGCAGATTGGCGCAGTAGTCATGGGCCTGGGGAGAGATGTTAGTGAGATCGTCCTGAGTGAATGTGGTGCGCGCGAATGGCGCGGGTTTGCTGGGGATGGGTTGTGTGGGCGATGTCTGCTCGCCGGGAACATCGCTCTGCGGCACGGGAGTTTCGTTGATGGGCCAGATCGGTTTGCCGGTGACGCGGTTGAAGGTGAAGGCGAGACCGCTCTTGGTTTCGACGACGACGGCGGGGATGTTTTTGCCGGCCTGCTTTATGTCGATGAGCGTAGGTTGCGAAGGCAGGTCGTAATCCCACACGTCATGATGAATGACCTGGTAGTGCCAGAGGCGCTTGCCGGTGGTGGCGTTGAGCGCGACGAGGGAGTCTGAGAAGAGATCGTTGCCGGGACGCTCGCCGCCGTAGTAGTCGTAGCCGGGCGAGGTGAGCGGCACGTAGACGATGCCGCGCTGTGTGTCCACGCTGAGGATCGACCATGCGTTGACGGCTGCGCGATCCTTCGCAGAGTCGTGGTCCCAGGTCTCGGCGCCGAACTCGCCGGGGCGCGCGGCGGAGTGGAAGGTCCAGAGAAGCTTGCCGGTGCGGGCATCGAAGGCGCGAATATCGCCACGCGGGCCTTTAGGCTGCTCATCCGCAGTAATGGAACCGCAGATGATGACATTTTTATAGACAGCGGGAGGCGAGGTCATGCCGAGATGCTTGTCGGGAAAGTCTTCGGCGACGCCTTTGCGCAGGTCGACGGTGCCGGCGTTGCCGAAGGCGGGATCGGGCTTGCCGGATTTTGGATCGAGCGAGATGAGACGGCCGTCGAGCGTGCCAAGGATGACGCGCGACGACTTTCCGTCGGTCCACCATGCCACGCCGCGGCTGACGTAAAGAGGAAACTTCACGCGCGTGTCGAGCTTCGGATCGAAGGCCCAGAGCTGCTTGCCGGTCTCGGGATTGAGCGCGATGACGCGCGAGAAGGGCGTGGAGAGATACATGACACCGTTGACGACGAGCGGTGTCGCCTCAAAAGAGCTGTGTACGGGTAGCGTGGTGCCGTCGCTGACATCGCCGGTATGGAACTCCCAGGCGACCTTGAGGTCTTTCACGTTGGCGAGGTTGATCTGCTTGAGAGCGGAGTAGCGCGTGCCGCCCGGGTCGCCGCCGTAGGCAGTCCAATCCTGGGCGAGAAGGGCGGTTGAGGTGAGCAGACAGAGGGCTGTTGCAATGGATCGAGCAGTCGTCATTTTTGATTAACCCATGGGATGGTCAGGAGGCCAGAAGGGTTCGGGCGCGGGGATGAAGCCGACAGGGACTTCACTGATAAAGCCGCGCAGCCATTCGGCGCAGTAGCGCATGCCGCCGTTCTCGGAGTCGGTGTGGCCGAGCAGGACCATGGCTTTCTTCTGGCCCATGGCGACCATGTCCTGTGCGTAGGGGATGCCCTCCCACTCGACGCTTTCGCCGGTGACGAAGGTGTCGACGTCGGGCAGGTTGAGGAGGCGAATGACCTGTGCGCGGCTGGAGTAGCCCCAGTTGGCGTATACCTTGCTGACCTGCATGCGCGGGTTGCCAATGACGCGGATGTTGTGCAGCTGAAGTTTTTGTTGCAGCTGCTTTGCGAACTGCTCAAGCGTCTGCGGCGGCATGGTGAAGCGCTTGATGTCGGCGGGGTCAACGTACTTCTCCCAGCCGAGTTCGCGCACCATGCCGAAGGCGCTGCCGTCGGGTGTGCGGCGATGCCAGTGATCGTGCCAGTGCAGGACGACCAGCTGGTTTTTCTTCATGTAGTCGAGTTTGTAGGCGAGGGTGGTGTCGGCCTTGAGGTCGTCGGTCTTGTCCTGATGGAGATAGAACGGCGTCTCGTGGCTGACGATCATGTTGAGGTTCTGCGCGACAGCCTTCTTCATGACTTCGAGGGTGGCCATGGTGGTGGTTGCGATGCCGCGGACCGGGATGCTGGCATCGCCGCCGAGCAGGTTGTCGACGGTGGTGGGCATGGCTTCAGAGAGCCAGGGCATTCCGAGGTGCGCCTTCATTCTCTCGAGCACATCGCCTGCGGTCAGCGGCGTTTTGCCCTGCTGCTGGCCGAGCAGCGCATGTGCTGCAAGCGCGGCGCCTCCGGCAGCGATGAATTTGCGGCGGGAAGGATCATGGGTATTCATGGCGCGAGAATGCTAGCACGCGCGTGGATGCGTTTACGAAGACGGTCGGTACAGGATAACGGCGGTGTGGGTGTTGAGAGGATTCGTCCCACCCGATGAGCTCACGGATGGGGCACCCAAAGATTTACGGCCGCTTACGCTTCTGCGTGACGAAGCGGTGGGACATGGCGAGGAGATCGTGCGCGAGCTCCGGCGTGAGGTGGGCGAGGCGGACGAGGACGCCGTCGTAGCCGAGATAGTGGTCTGGCGCGTAGTAGAGCTCGGGTGATTCCTCGATCATGGCGGCGCGTGCCTTGCGGTCGACGCGAAAGAGAATCGAGTTAGGCTCAGCGGCCTTGTTGGTGGGGATGCAGGCCAAGAGCTCCATCTTGCCGTTCGCGCTTTTTACTTTGAGCGCAGCGCTGCCCCATGAGACGCCCTTCTCGACGCCGGGGAGTGTGGCGCCCATCTGCCAGACGAGGTCGTAGGTCATCGCGGTGACAGCGGGTTTGGGTGCGCGCTTCGGCATAAGCGAACACGAGAAGGATAGCGCAGGTTAAAAGTCTTCGGTGAAGGCTACCTCGCCGGCGACGGCGGTCTGGTAGGCGGAGACGCGGCGCTCAAAGAAGTTAGTCAACTCCTGGACGTCCTGCAGATCCATGAAGGCGAAGGGATTTTTCGCGTGGAAGGCGGGCGCGATGCTGAGGCGGGCGAGGCGCGAGTCGGCGACGTAGCCAAGATACTGGCGCATGTCGCGCACGGAGAGGCCGGCGACGCCGCCGGAGAGCAGGTCTTCGGCGAACTGCGTCTCAGCATCGACGGCGCCCTGCAGCATCTCGACGATCTGCTTTTCGAGATCGGCGTCCCAGAGGTCGGGCTCCTGGGAGCGGACGACGTTGACGACCTCAAAGGCGAACTCAAGGTGGCAGCTCTCGTCGCGGAAGACCCAGTTGGTGCCGGCGGCGAGGCCATGCAGCAGGCCCTTTGATCGCAGGAAGTAGACGTAGGCGAAGGCGGCGAAGAAGAAGAGGCCTTCAATGCAGGCAGCGAAGCAGATGAGGTTGAGCAGGAACTGGCGGCGATGCTCGCGGGTTGTGAGCTGGTCGAGGGCCTGGATGGAGTCCATCCACTTCATGCAGAAGTCGGCCTTCTTGGAGATGGACGGGATATTTTCGACGGCGGCGAAGGCGGCGGCGCGCTCGTCGGGGTCGGGGACGTAGTTGTCGAGCAGCGTGAGGTAGAACTGCACATGGACGGCCTCCTCATAGAGCTGGCGGGAGAGATAGAGGCGCGCCTCGGGTGAGTTGACGTGCTTGTAGAGATTGAGCACGAGGTTATTGGAGACGATGGAGTCGCCGGTGGCGAAGAAGGCGACGAGACGCTGGATGAGATGGACCTCGGCGGGCGAGAGGCGCTGCTTGAGGTCGACGAGGTCGGTCTGGAAGTCGACCTCCTCGACGGTCCACGTGTTCTTGATGCCGTCTCGGAACATGTCATAGAAGACCGGGTAGCGCATGGGGCGCAGAGTGAGGCAGAGGCCGGGATCGAGGATATGCTCGGGCGCGGCGACGGAAGAGGATGCAGTGTGTGCGGACATTGTGGGGCTCCTTATGAATGCGGTTCGGTTTACTGGCAGGCTTCGCAGGAGCCGGGATTTTCGAGAGAGCAGGAGACGGCGGCGGCGTTGTCTATGCTGGCTTGCACGCGGTTGCTGCCGGTCTGCACGGTGGTCTTGGCAATGCGCGTTGCTGGACGCGAGCGGAGATAGTAGGTGGTTTTGAGGCCCTGCTTCCACGCATACATGTACATGGAGCTGAGGCGGCCGATGTTGGGCGATTCGGCGAAGAGGTTGAGCGACTGCGACTGGTCGATGAAGGCGTTGCGGGCGCGCGCCATGTCGATTAGGCTGCGCATGGGGACCTCCCAGACGGTGCGGTAGATGAGCTTGAGGTCGTCGGGCAGTTCGTCGATGTTTTGGATGGAGCCTTCGGAGAGCTTGAGGCGCTGGCGCATCTCCTCGGTCCAGAGATTGCGCTGCTTGAGTTCGTCGATGAGATAGCGGTTGACCTGGAGGAACTCGCCGGAGAGGGTCTCGCGCTTGAAGAGGTTGGAAGTCTGCGGCTCGATGCACTCATAGCAGCCGACGATAGAGGCGATGGTTGCGGTGGGCGCGATGGCGATGACGAGTGAGTTGCGCAGGCCGCCCTTGAGGATGCGGGCGCGGAGTTCGGACCAACGCGCAGGGTTGGCCGGTTCGATTTGCCAGAGATCGAACTGGAAGTGGCCCTGTGCCATGCGCGTGTCGGCGAAGTTGGCGTGTGGGCCGTTCTTCTCGGCGAGCTCGCAGGAGGCGACGAGCGCGTGGTAGTAGATCTCTTCCTGGATGCGCGTGGAGAGCGACTGCGCCTCAGCGGAGTCGAAGGGCAGATGGAGCTGGAAGAAGACGTCCTGCAGCCCCATGACGCCGAGGCCCACGGGGCGCCACTGCGCGTTGGAGCCGGCGGCCTGCGGGATGGGGTAGTAGTTGATGTCGATGACGCGGTCCAGCATCGGGATGGCCGTCCGCACGGTGCCGGCGAGCTTGGCGAAGTCGAAGCTGGCGGTGCCGTTGGCGTCGGTGGTGACGTGGCGGGCGAGGTTGATGGAGCCGAGGTTGCAGACGGCGGTCTGCTCGCGCGAGGTCACCTCGGTGATCTCGGTGCAGAGGTTGGAGAGGTGGACGACGTTGCCGGCCTTGCCGGTCTGGTTGTTCTTCAGGTTGCAGGCGTCCTTGAAGGTCATCCAGCCGTTGCCGGTCTCGGCGAGAGTGCGCATCATGCGGGCGTAGAGGTCGCGCGCCTTGACCTGGCGCTGGAACTTGCCTTCAGCCTCGGCCTGCTCGTAGGCGGCGGCGAACTTGTCGCCATATAAGTCAGGCAGAGTAGGCACGTCCTTGGGATCGAAGAGCGACCAGATGCCGTCGGAGTCGACGCGCTGCATGAAGAGATCGGAGACCCAGTTGGCGAGATTCAGGTTGTAAGTCCGGCGGGAGAGGTCGCCGGTGTTCTCGCGCAGTTCGAGGAAGCTCTCGATATCGGCGTGCCAGGGCTCGAGGTAGACGCAGCACGCGCCTTTGCGCTTGCCGCCCTGATTGACGGCGGCGACGGAGGAGTCCAGCGTGCGCAGCCAGGGAACGATGCCGTTCGAGAGGCCGTTGGTCGCGCGGATCAGCGAGCCCTCCGAGCGCACGCGATGGAAGGCAAGCCCGATGCCGCCGGAGAACTTGGAGAGCAGCGCGACGTTCTTATAGGTGTCGTAGATGCTGTCGAGCGAGTCGAGCGGGGAGTCATGCAGATAGCAGGAGGACATCTGCGCGTGCCTGGTGCCGGAGTTGAAGAGCGTGGGCGAGCTGGGCATATAGTCCAGCGAGGCGATGAGGCGATAGCAGGCGATGGCCTCATGCGCGGAGGTGGCCAGGCCGCACGCGACGCGCAGGAAGAAGTGCTGCGGCGTCTCCAGCACGCGGCGCGAGATCGGGTCGCGCAGGAGGTAGC
>Ga0207694_10002765_pt1 | contig 14171 bp, 11 predicted proteins | sample KBSC34metaG_FD_184353 | JGI IMG/M metagenome (GOLD analysis project Ga0207694, IMG submission 184353) | Corn rhizosphere microbial communities from Kellogg Biological Station, Michigan, USA - KBS C3-4 metaG (SPAdes) (version 2) | ecosystem: Host-associated > Plants > Roots > Rhizosphere > Soil...
AGCCGCGCCGCACAATCGTCACACGCATCACTGTGCGCCAGCGCTTCGGTCCGTTGCTCCGCAGCCATCATCTGGCCTCGCGCCAGCTCACTCACCACAGTCTCGAATCTTTGACAGTTCATGCGAAACACCTCGCTGACTTCACCGTCGCGGCGCCCGTTTCCTCCGCCTCTTCTGCAGGTCTTAACTTCGCGAGCAACAGCGCGCGCCCGCGATGCAAACGTGATCTCACCGTTCCGATCGCGCAACCTAAAATCTCCGCCGTCTCACCGTAACTCACATCCTGTAGCTCGCACAGCACCACTACTTCCCGGTATTTCGGCGGCAAGCTCAACACCGCTTTGCGCACCGACTCGATCGTCTCAGCCCGCGTCAGATCCTCGAGCGGACAAACATCCGTGGCTGACTGCATAAACAGATCGTCGTCATCCGAGTCTTCGCCGAGCGGCTCGAGACGATGCTCGGCGCGCAAACGGCGGCGCACGTGAACCCGCGCCACGCCCAGAAGAAACGCGCCCACCGTGCCTTTGGAGTCGTCGAAAACGTGGCCTTCGCGCATCAGGAACAGGAAGACCTCCTGCGTGACGTCCTCGGCAATCGACCTCGACCCGCTCATTTGCAGGGCAAAACGATAGACACTGCCCTGGCGGCGACGATAGAGAGCGGAGAGCGCGTCCTCGTCTCCGGCCAGCATCAACCGCAATAAGTCGTTATCGTTGACGTCGCTTTTCAGTTTCATGCGCCGATGTAAGCCCGTGGTCACTGGTATTCGCTTCGGGCGGCGGGAAAGTTCCAAAAAGCTCCTGAAATTCGGCAGTCGAGCGGCGCAAGTCGAGCCACTCGGTGAAAATCTGTGGATTTTGTAGCCAGACTGTCAACCATTGGGCGGCTTCGCGGGCGACGGCGCGTTTGGTCGCGTGGAGGTCGAGCTCCTGCTTGATCTGCAGGACTGATTGGCGCAGTGATTGAGTTTGCTGGAGTTTTTGGAGCTTCTCGATGAATGCCACCGCGGCTTCGATCGTGTCAAACGCGAGATCTTCGGGAGTGAAGAGATGTTGCTGTTCGCGCCAACGAGAGTCGGCTTGAAGTATCTCAGGATGACCAAGACGCGCACCGTGATCGGCAAGCACGCGCGCAATCGATGCGGGACTCGACACCGATCCGAAGCGTTGGACAAGCGCATCCTGAATCAGACTGAGTTCGCCCGCGCCCACGACGTCCCGGCCGGTTCGCTCCCAGACCTCAACAATCAACTGCTCTTTTGTGATTTTGTAGCACCTCTCTGCGGCCCTTGCGTATCTCTGCGTCCTCTGCGTTGAGTTGCCTTTTTAACGCAGAGGACGCAGAGATACGCAGAGGGCCGCAGAGCTTACTTCTTCTCGATCTGCTTGATCAAACGAAGCGCGTGGTTGCGGGCGATGAGCGGCACGTGCTCGTCAGTGCTGAGATCCTGGAGCAGCTTGAGGAGCTGGCGCGGATCTGACAACCCGTTTCGCTTCAACAACGACTCCATCGTTTCCATCAGCTTCGGCGCATTCAGCGGCTGGTTCTCACGCGCGATCGCGATATCGAACACGAGGATCACCTGGTCGGCCGCTTTGCGATACTCGTTGATGAGTGTCTCGGCATCGCGGTTGTTGGTCCAGTTAAACTCAGCCACACGCTTGCGATCGCCACGCTCCATGCCGATCTTCATCGTGCCGAGATGAGGAAATTGTTTGTCTGCCTGGTAGTTGGTGTCTGAATCGAGAAAGCGTAACCCTTGCCACGCGGAGTTGATCCGCGCGAGGGCTTCGGGCGAGAGCTCGAGCGGCTCGGTCACCGGAACGTCTTCGTTCAAACGCTCGAAGGTGACGCTGCCACGTCCATTCGCATCGTGTTCGAGACGAATGTGTTTGACGTAAAACTTCGGCTGCGAAAACTCATACGAGTATTTGACAGGATCCGTGTTGTTGGCGCCGACGGCCGGCGCGGGAACGGCCGGCTGCGGCCTCGCATTATGTTTGTCCCTGTCCGGATTTTGCGCATAAATGGAAATCGCCGCGCTCAAGCATAGCAGCGCGGCGGGGAGCCCTTGCAGCAATGACTTTCGTTTATTCACTCAAACTTTACCGATACCAGCTTCGAGACACCTGCCTCCTCCATGGTTACGCCGTATAACGCGCGCGCCATCTCCATCGTCCGTTTATTATGCGTGATCACGATGAACTGCGTGTGCGCAGACATCTGGACGACCTTATCAGTAAAGCGTCCCACGTTCGCTTCGTCAAGTGGCGCGTCGACCTCATCCAATAAACAGAACGGCGCGGGACGGTAATGGAAGATGCCGAGCACGAGCGCGAGCGCCGCCATCGCCTTCTCTCCACCCGATAACAACAACACGTTCTGCAAACGCTTGCCCGGCGGTTGGGCCACCACGTCGATGCCCGATTCGAGTACGTCGTCAGCGTCGATCAAACTCATCTCACCACGCCCGCCGCCAAACAACTCCAGGAACAACGAGCTGAAGTTCTTGTTGATCTGTTCGAACGCGTGACGGAAACGCTCGCGCGAGCGACGCTTGATCTCTCGCAGCGCTTCTTCCGTCGCAGAGATTCCCTCGATGATGTCCTGGCGTTGAACGGTCAGGAACAACAACCGTTGTTCTGCTTCAGCCAATTCTTCGAGCGCCATCATGTTCACACCGCCAAAGCCTTCGAGTCGCGTGCGCAGCTCTTCGACGCGCGTGTGACTCGCTTCGAGATCGAATTCTTCTGGGAACGTAAGCTCGCGTGCGAGTTCCTCCAGCGACTGGCCCAACTCCGTCTGGCAGTTCTCGTGAACGAATGTTTGCCGTGCCTGCGCTTCGGCGCGTTGCACTTCGAGAGCGCCGCGCGAGTCGCGGACTTCAGCGGCGCGTCGATTCAGCTCTGACAACTCGGCGGAGAACTCGTCTGCCTGCCGGCGCGCTTCCTGCAAGCGATTCGAGAGATCCGCAATCTGCTCTTCTTCACGAGCGCGATCGCTCTCAACTGTGCTGGCCGCCAACTCGAGATCGGTGATCGAGAGCGTCAACTCGTCGCTGCGGCCGCCCATCTCGGCTAGTTCCATTCGATGTCTATCGACACGCGCGGCGAAGTCGGCGAGCTCACCTTCGATGCGACGCAACTCAGCAGTCGTGGCGCGGCGACGTTCTGAAGCGGCAGCCGCGGCCGCACGTTGTTGCGCGAGCGAGTCGCTTTCAGTTTCCGCTTCTCTTCGCAGGTCTGCTAACAGTGCGGAGGCTCTAATGACTTTGTCAGCAGCGGCTTCTCTCGCTGTCTCAGCAGCTTCGGCTTCCAACAAAGCCTGTGCGCGACGGTTTTCGATTTCGAGTCGTTCTTCGTCGACGCGCGCGGAATCCTGTCCGACGACGCGCATGTGACGCTCGGCGCGCTCGACTTCCTGTGTGAGATTCGTCGTCGTGTGTTCGTGAGCCATTGCCTCGCGTTCTTCGCGACCGATTTGCTCGTTCAACAGCACGACTGCGTCTTCAAGCTCGACCATACGCGCGCGCGCATCCTTCGCCGAGCTGGCTACAGTGTCAACTTCTCGCGCGAGTGCTTCCGCCCGTGTTTCCAATTCCCTCAACTCGCGTTTGAAGGCGAGCAGTCCTGCGCCTTCCTCGAGATCACGTGCGTCCCCAGCATTGACGAATTGACCGCTCGCGATCCAGTCGCCGTTCAACGTCACGTACATCTCCCCAGTCGCAATCGATTTGACCATCGCGTCTTCGAGATTCGCGGCGATGCGCGCGTCCATCTTCTGCGGAAGCGTGCGTTTGAGAACGGTAACGAGTTGCTGCGGCGCGCCGAGCAGGTCGGAGATGCGCAAGTCTTCACGAACGGGTTCAGTGGAACCGCTGGTCAAAAGCAGCAACGGACGCTCTTCGAGACGGCACGTGAGCGCCGTGAGCGTATCCACTTCTTCGACTTCTTCACTGCCGCCGTGCAAACCGGCGACGAGGAAACTCGCGCGACCACCGTTGTTCTCACGCAGCCACTGCGCGGCGCGAACCGCGTCGTCAGGTGTCGGCACCACGATCGACTGCAGAGACGATCCGAGCACACCTTCGACGGCACGTTCCCACTTCGCGTCGACGTTCAATGCGTCAGCAAGCGTCCCGATGAAATGAAAATCGCGCGGTGTTTCAGTCTGAGAAAAGATGAGCTGCACGGCCGGTGAATAGTAGGCGCGGCGATTGTCCAACTCCTTCAAACTTTCGAGCCGGTGACTCGCACGCGAATGCTCGTCACGGACGCGCGTCAGCTCTGCCTCGGTGTCACTGACCGCTTCGTGACCGCGAACGACTGCATCGACAGCCATTTCACGTTCGGCTTGCAGTTTCGCGACACGCGCGCGCGCGTCGCCCAGCTCGCGTGCATACCTTTCAGCTTCGAGCTTTCGCTCGGCGTGCTGGCTGGCGGCGCGATCGCCCTCGCGCGCGAGGCTCTCGGCCTGTTGCGACAAACGTTCGAGCGTCGTCTCGAGCTGTCTTGCAATCTCGCGAACTCTCTCGGCAATCGCAGTTTGTGAAAGTAGCTCGGCGCGTGAACTTTCGATCTCGATCTCTGCGGCGTTCGAGGCGGACAGTTTCTCCGCGTACGACTCCTCTGCGGTCCGCAATACAAGCGCACTCTGGTCAAACTCTTCGCGCAGCCGCGCGTCTTCCTGTTGCAGGCGACGGCATTCCGATTCGATCAGCACGAGTCGCGACGTCAACGCCTCGATCTCGGCGGTAACTTCACCCTTGCGCTTCTCGATCTCGTTTAACTGCTCTCGTTGATAAACACACTCGCGCGCCTGTCGATCGCGTCGCAGCACTGCTTCAGCAGCGGCGGCGCGAGCAGTCGACAACTCATCTTCGAGACTGCGTGCTTCGTGAGTCGCAGCACGCGCTGCTTCTTCTCGTTTATTCAGATCGCCGGCGATGCCAACTTCGAGCTCAGTTATTTCGGAGAGTTTTGCATTCGTGTCTTCTAATACAGTGGCGAGCTTCTGATCTTCGGCGACGTAGACGTGGCGCAGCAACTCGCGCAACTCTTCGCGCAGCACGCCGTAACGACGCGCTTTTGCCGCCTGGCGTCTGAGACTGTTCACCTGTCGATCGATCTCGGCGACGATGTCGGAAATGCGAGAGAGATTTGAACGCGCAGATTCGAGACGCGCTTCAGTCGCTCGCTGTCGCACGCGAAACTTCGTGATGCCGGCTGCTTCCTCGATGATGGTGCGCCGGTCCATCGGCTTCGCGGAAAGAATCTGTCCGATGCGGCCCTGCTCGATGATGGCGTAGTGACCGCCGGCCAGACCCGTTCCGGAAAACAGATCCTGGATATCGCGAAGGCGGCAGATCTTCCCGTTCAGCAGGTACTCGCTCTCGCCCGAGCGATAAAGTCTTCGTGTAACTGAAACTGCTTCGCCGGGCGCAAACTCGAGCGCGAGATTGCGACGACGCCAGTGTCGCTTGTGCGTGATCTTTTGAGTGGGAGTCTGTTGCGGCGCAGCTTGCTCGGCGCTCGCATCTGTCTCCGAAGCCTGGACGGTGTCGTCACCCGGCGCTACCGCGCTCGGTTCTGTTGCTGCTTCGGTCGCTTCCTGCGGGATGATCTCGTCCAGATTGACAAGTCGATCGTCAATCCGCTCGAGCGTTGAATCGATGTCTTCGATGTCGGGCTCGACCTCGTCAACTTCGTCGCGGATCATGTGCATGACGACTTCGGCCATGCCGCTCGGCGGACGATTGCGCGCGCCCTGGAAGATGACGTCCTTCATCTCGCCGCCGCGCAGATGCTTGACGCGCTGCTCGCCGAGGACCCATGCGATCGCGTCGGCAACGTTGCTCTTGCCGCAGCCATTTGGGCCAACGATGGCGGTGATACCGTCTCCTGTGAAGATTATTTCGGTATAGTCGGCGAAGGATTTAAACCCGGTGATTTCGAGGCGTTCAAGTTTGAACATTACGGGGTAGCCACTATAAGTGGGAGCCACTCCTTATGTCAACCACAACTTAAAGTGATTTCTCACGCAGCGGCGCGACGGCGCAACGACAGTTTGTATCTTCGTTGCGCCGTCGCGCCGCTGCGTGAGAAATCTTCCTTAGCGCCGCCGCTGGTACAGCAGCAAACTGACTCCCGGGCGAAGCTCAAATGTCGCGCCTGGATCCGGCCCCGGCACTTGCTCGTACAAGTGCCCGAAGTTCGTATCCACCTCATCCTTCTGGTTTGCATTCGCGATGATGACGGGCTCGGTCGACGCCGCCATCCGCCCGTAATATCCCACGCGCGTGAAGTTGCGGAAGTACCACGGCAGCGGCCAATAATCAGGACTCACGATCGTGATACCCGTGGTGTTGCCAGAGTTCTCCTTCGCGATCCGTTCGACCTCGTTAACCAGATTGATAGTATGCCTCTTCGTGTGCGCGTAAACGTAAACATAGTACTCGTTGTCGTTATCATAGTTCTTGAAATTCAGATCGATCGATTGATAGACAGCGATTCCCACCGCAAGCAACAGCAGCGTAGCAGCGAGTCGTAACTGCCGGCGGTCGAGCTCGTAGATTGCCTGGATTGCATAGCCGGCGATCAGCGCGAGCGGAACGATGAAGTTCAGCACGAGCCACGGCGTCTTGTACGGAATCAACGAGTAAGCAGCGATAAGACCAAACGACCACAGCGCACAGAACAGCGCTAACGAATTCCTCGGTCTCAAAACCGCGATCGCCGCACCAATCGCTCCGAGGAACAACAGCGGCGACTCCTGTCTCACCAGCCAGATGAGGTACTGTTCGGCCGGATGCACATGCGCTTCGTTTCCCGTCTTCTTCCAGATCGTAAACGTTTGGAGCGAATCGTCGATGCCTTTGTAGTTTGTGAAGAACGATGAGTAGAAGAGCAGGTAAAGAGCAACAAAGACCGTGAGCGCGATCACGATATTTACAACGAGGCTTGGTTTGCTTCCCATCTCGTCAATCACTACGCCCACTCGTTCGGACAAGCTACCTTCCTTCGTGGCGCCGCCAGTGAGCCTCATGTAAACCCACATGACCGCGAAAGCAATGATTAGCACTCCCACCGAGATCATCGCTGTTTCCTTCGTCGCAAAAAGAAGCGCAGCCGACGCAGCAGCGGGAATGAGATAAGCCGAGTTGCGCTCGTCGTACAACCTCACGATTGCCACAACGATTCCCAAAGTAAAGAACACGAAGAGGGTCTCGTGAATGAAATAACGCGAGAGATAGACTGCGCCGGGCGATACCGCCAGCATCAAGCCCGCCGCGAGCACCGTGATGGTTCCCAATCTTCTTCGCAGGAGGAAAATCAGACCGATGGTCGCCAAACCGAAGAGGACCGGTATGAGCCGAATCGTGAAAGTCGTCATACCGTAGTTGTCCCGACCAGTGCTGCCGAATAGTACTTTCGTGATCCAGGGGATGATTGCGGCAAAGTAGTAGAGTGTTGGACCGTGATAGTTTGCCGGATCGTAAGTGTAACCTCGGTTTCCTTCGCGAACGAGCCGCACCAGGAAGTTTCCATTCACGCCTTCGTCGTGGTGCAACGGCACGAGATTCAGGTCGTACAGGCGCAGCACGGCGGCAATCAAAAAGATCGCGATCATTCCGATGCGCCATGCTTTTTCCGGAATGTCTGGTTCTGCGGCGACGGCCGTTTCAGTCTCGAAGCGCGAGTATTTACCCTTACCGCCGCGGTTTTTTGGCGGGGCTTTTTTAGCGCCCTGTTTTGTAGAGCTTGTACTCACCAACTTCTCCAACTTTCTGAAAACGATTGATGAACTGATCGTTAACCATCGTTACGATTCGCTCCTGTGGTCCGACTACAAGATACTCGATGCCGTACTTCGTGATTAACTGCTCAGCATCTGGCGCGCCGAGATAGATGCGTTTGATCTCGCCCTCGCGCTGAACAAACTCGAGCCCGTGCGTCCAGATGTGTCCCGGATAACCCATCAACGAACGCCGCCCCGTCAGAAACACGGGCGTGTTGTGCACCGGCGCATGAACGATCAACGAGCGTGGCGTAGTTTGCGCTTTAACAAGTTCAGCGAAGCGAAGACCGTCAGCGTCGAACACCTGATACTTGATCGATCGCATGGCAATCCCAGCCACATCGAGCGCTCCGGCGAGTGTCACACAGACAAAAAGCACAACGGCGATGACGCGTCGAGTCATGCCCTGTTGCCACAGTTTCGCCAGCAGTAACGCCACTAGCGGCGCAGATGCGAGCCACCAGTAATAAAGCACCTTGATGTTGTCCCAGATCCACGGCGCCATCTTCAGGAAGTTTGGAACGATGAAGCAGAGTGTGAATGGCAGATAGAAGATCAACACTCGTCTTGGGACGACGTAACTTCCGTTTTTCATAAGAACCGCAGTAAGGAGCAGCGGGATGAACACGCCCGTGTTCTTGAACCAGAAATACACCGGATTTTCCTGCCCGTGATCCCAGCCGACTTCGAACGCAAAGAAACTGCCCGCGTTCACAGCGCTGTGCATGGTGGACCAGAGTAGTTGCGGGATTGCGATTACCGAAGCGACCACAAAGAACGTAATCCACTCGCGCCAGCGAATCTGAAGCAGTGCGAGACACCCGGCCATCGCCATCACAACTACGAAGCTATGCGCATGAACGAGTGGCAATAATCCGGCGGCGACGCCGGCCGCGATCATGCGACGAGTGTTGAGAGGAAAACGTGTGTGTTGTAACTGCTCATGCCAGACGTCTTTTTGTTTGGCGCGTGTCTTCTTTGATTTTTCAGGAGCAGGAGTTTGCGGTGGCCGCTTGTCCGTCGCGATCCACCATTGCGTGAACGCGATCACTGCGAGCGGAAGTCCCATCAGAAATCCGCGTTGCGGGACGAGGAGAGCGGAAATCGCGTTGCCCCAGCGCCAGGTAGTTTCCGGAATCACTGTGAACGAAGGGGGCAGATCCATGAGGACGCCGAACAGCCCGCCTTCATTCGAGCCGGCCTTTTCAAAGAGCAAGGTCCAACCCATGCCGCCGTTCAGAAGAACTATTAGCGGCGTGATGATCGCCGCCAGCCGGTCGCGCAGCATTACGATCGCCCAGCGATGGATTAGGCCGACGAAAGCAAGTCCGAGAAGATAGTTCTCGATGAACATCGACTCGCGCAAATCGGCTCCACATCGCACGAACACCGCGGAGACGAAGTCTGAAAGGAATGGATAAGTAAACCTGACGCCGGCGTAAGTCGGATCTTCGGGTGGGAAGTTGTTTCCAAAAACGAAACTCGTGATCACGCTGAGGTGAAACGGAAGATCGCCGAAGTTGTTTAATAGTCCCGTGCTGAGGCCGGTGTTGTCTTCGATCACGGCGCGACTAAACACTTTCCACAAAATCACCGCCGCCGCCATGTAGAAGAGAAAATAGATGACCGCCCATGAATCGAATCGCAGTAGTTGTCGCGTGCCGGTCGAGATTCCTGCGAGATCTTGCTGGAAACGTTTTAAGGTGTTTGAGTCGGTGAGTATCGCGAGCGGACTACAGCAGATCAGCGTGCTGAAGAAAACAGCCATGCCGCTCAGTCCTATAAGTGACGCAACTACAAAACTGATTAGACCGAGCGCAGACAGGCCGAGCGCCGCGCCCGCGCACAGCCGCGCGCCCAACGATGCGTTCTCATCGTAGAGATAGGTGGCTATGGTACCGCTTAGGGTGACTAGTAACGCCAGTAGTAAGGACGCAATCATTAGGTCGGTTCGGATTATAGCCACGAAAAGGCACATAAGTCACAAGACAGAAACTCAGTTTGTGCTTTTGCGCTTTTTTGTGGCTTCGGTTACGTTTCTGCAAGAGGCAAATAAATGTTAAGAGCAGGCATTGTCGGGCTGCCCAACGTGGGCAAGTCGACCTTATTCAACGCGCTCACAGCGCAGTCGTCCGCGCTGGCGGCAAATTATCCTTTCGCAACGATCGAACCGAACGTCGGTGTGGTTTCGGTTCCGGACGAGCGTCTGGAACCGCTCGCGCGACTCGTGAAGACGGAGAAGATCGTGCCGGCCACGGTCGAGTTTCTCGACATTGCGGGACTCGTTCGCGGCGCGTCCAAAGGCGAGGGTTTGGGAAATCAATTTCTCGCGAACATCAGGGAAACGGATACGGTCGTGCAGGTGGTGCGCTGTTTTGAAGACGAGAACATCGTTCACGTTGAAGGCGCAGTCGATCCGTTGCGTGATATCGAGACGATTCAGATCGAGCTCGCGCTTGCGGATTTAGCTACTGTGGAACGTCGACGCGAGAAGGCACAGAAGAACCTCAAGAGCGGAGACAAGATCGCGCGGCAGGAGTTGGACGTGCTCGACAAGATTCAACCGGCGCTCGAGCAAGGGCGCTCCGCACGGACTGTTGCGCTTACTGATGATGAAAAAGCTGTCGCGCGTAACTTTTTTCTGTTAACGACGAAGCCGACGATCTATGCCGCGAATGTTGAGGAGTCGGCGCTCGCCGATCTCGCTGGCAATTCGATGGTGAATGCGGTACGCGAGATCGCTGCGAAGGAAGCGGCGGAGTGCGTGGTCATCTGCGCGCAACTCGAAGCGGACCTGGTCGCGTTGCCGCCCGAGGAGCGCGTCGATTACTTGAAGAGTCTGAATATTGACACGAGTGGTGTGGACCAACTGATCAAGAGCGCGTATCACCTTTTGGGTCTGATGTCATTTCTGACTGCAGGTGAGAAAGAAGTTCGCGCCTGGACCATTCCGCAGGGCACGCGCGCGCAGACCGCAGCCGGCACGATCCATTCAGACATTGAGCGCGGCTTCATCCGTGCAGAGATCGTTAGCTATAACGACTTGATCGCCGTCGGCTCCTACGCCACAGCCCGCGAGAAAGGTCTGTTACGTCTCGAAGGAAAAGACTACATCATGCAGGAAGGCGATGTAGTCCATTTCCGATTCAACGTTTAGCCACAAAAGGCACAAGAAAATATAGCCACAAAAAAGCACAAAAGGCACAAGAGAGAATGATTCTCTTTTGTGCCTTTTGTGCCTTTTTGTGGCTTAACTAACGTAGCAGGGCACGAATACCGACAAGGACGAGGTATGCAATCGCCAGTGTCACGGCCACCTTGATCAACAGTACTGCCAGTCCAATTATGATGCCCAATGTAATTCCCACCACTTTCAACGCCAGCGGCAGGACAACCGCAAAAACAAATACACCCAGAAGAATCATTCCTATGATTCTTAGAACGTTTCTCGCATCCTTCATCGTCTGCTCTCCATTCGCTTTCGCGAGCCCCATAATGCTTCGGTTTGTCGCTCGCAGCCAACTATACGCAGATTCTTACAATCGCGTTCCAATGAAGATTCTGAATACTTTAACCGTAAAAATGGCCACCCGGCCAGTCGCGCGTTTAATTCTTTTCGGCGATAATTATACACACTTTTGAGCCATGGACCGATGGAATTCACCAAGCCTGTTTAGCAACGACGCTCCTGAGACCGCGGCGCCGGTCGAGGGCGTCCCGCTGGCCGAGCGCATGCGGCCACGCTCCCTCGCAGAGTTTGTCGGCCAGACGCATCTCGTCGGCGAAGGCCGCATCCTGCGACGGCTGCTCGCGGGCGGCGGCGCACTGCCCTCCCTGATCCTCTGGGGCGCGCCCGGCACAGGCAAAACAACCCTCGCCCGCCTGCTCGCCGACAGCAGCGGCCTCCGCTTCATCGCGCTCTCCGCAGTCTTCTCAGGCGTCAAGGACCTGCGCGAAGCCATTCAACAAGCGAAGGCCGAACAACGCTTCGGCAAACGCACAGTCCTCTTTATCGACGAAATCCATCGCTTCAACAAGTCCCAACAGGACGCACTGTTGCACGCGGTCGAAAACGGCACTGTCACACTCATCGGAGCTACGACCGAGAATCCGTCGTTCGAAGTCACGGGGGCACTTCTTTCGCGCGCTCGAGTGCTGGTGCTGAATCAACTCACCGAAGCTGACATCAAGACCATTCTCCAAAACGCCATCGCCGACAACGAGCGCGGCCTCGCACGTTTCAACCCTGCCATCTCCGACGAATTGCTGGATCGAATGGCGCACTCCGCGAATGGCGACGCACGCGTTGCGCTCACCGCTTTAGACGCAGCAGTCGAGTCGACCACACCAGACGCAAACGGCGTCAGAACAGTTTCTGAGCAGACCGTGATCGAGGCGCTCGGTCGCGCTCACTACGCCTACGACAAAGGCGGCGAAGAACACTACAACCTGATCTCGGCGCTGATTAAGTCATTGCGTAACTCAGACGTCGACGCCGCGCTCTACTGGCTTGCGCGAATGATCGAAGGCGGCGCGGATCCGATATACATCGCGCGACGTTTGTGCATACTCGCTTCCGAAGACATCGGGCTGGCCGATCCGCAGGCGATGGTCCAGGCCGCCGCCGCTGCTGACATCGTGCAACTGATCGGTTTGCCTGAAGGACTGTTTCCACTCTCGCAGGCGACGATCTATCTCGCACGCGCACCCAAGTCGAACGCAATCAAGAGCGCGTATTTCGCAGCGGCAACAGACGCGGAAGAAACCGCTCGGGTGCCAGTGCCACTGCACCTAAGAAACGCAGTCACGCCGCTGATGAAACAAGTCGGTTACGGCAAAGATTATCGTTACGTACACAGCGATCCGGCCGCGAAGGAAGAGATGGAATGTTTGCCCGAACAACTCCGCGGCAGAAAATATTTTTCAGAAGAAGGTTTACCAGAACAGGAACAAAGGGGTGAGACAACAGGAAGTGACGACTAACAGAAAGCCTGATAAGGAACTAGCTTTTCTTCAGGACTTATTCATCGCGCCCGATTGGGGCGAACGTTTTGCAGAACTAATCGACGAGCACGTAACGCTTCCGAAAGAAGGCGAAGCGCTTTACGTCAACGCCGGCACTGGCGGTCATGCAATGGCTCTGCACGAGCGCGCGGACGACAAACTCCAGCTTCTCTGCGTCGACGAAAACGCAGAGTGTACGGAGCTCGCGCGAGCAAAAGCTGCAGCAACCAGTGAACAGATCCTCTTCGGCACTACACAGGTCGACAATCTCGACCTAAAAGACAACCGTTTCGACTTAGTAATCGGTAACGCATCACTCATTTCGCGCCAACGAGTGCGCAAGATGTTTTCCGAGCTCGTGCGCGTCGCAGCGCCCGGCGCAACGATCGCGCTGACACTGCCGACTTACTCAAGCTTCGGCGAGTTCTTTTCGATTTACTGGGAAGCGCTACACAACAACGGACTGCTCGATCACGAATCAGACGTCGAGCAGTTGATCACTGAGCTGCCGACAATCTCAGACGTCGAGCAACTCGCAGAAGACGAAGGCCTGCGCAATGTCGAATCATTCACGCGGATCGAGGAGTTTGACTTCGAGTCAGGCGAGCAGTTTTTAAGCTCCCCACTCGTAGCGGGGTTTCTGATACACGATTGGCTAGCCCTCGTACCTGACGATAAGAGGGCCGCATTGTTCGATGAGATCTCTCGGTTAATAAACGAAGAGAGGCATGAGGCGGAGTTCGCGCTTTCCGTGAAAGCGACACTAGTCCTTGGACAGAAGACTCACAGTCATTGAAGCGAAGCCGGGGGAATTCAGCGCTCTACTACTGTCCGCACGAGCGCTACTTCTCCAGCTTCCGGTCCTCGCGTTCGCCTTCTTCGATACCTTCTCGAAAAGCCTTTTTGCTCTGTCCGAGGGCTTTCGCCAGTTGTGGCAACCGGGTGGCGCCGAAAAGCAAAAAGATAACCAGCACGATGATCACGAGCTCAGGGGTACCGAGTCCCGCTATCGCTAAAAATGTTTGACTCATAATTTCCTCTTTCCAGGGGCTCCGCCGGGTTGGGCCTAACTACTCTTTATTATCCGATTCGTAAAACAGGTACTTCCGCCAGGTCTCGTCGGCTCGACCTAGGTAACGCATGATCTGTCGATTCACATGCAGTGAAAACCCACGAGGTCTGCGCAACAGGTGCATGCCGGATTCCTCAGGAGTCCGGTTACCCTTCCGATGATTGCAACGCTTGCAACAGGCTACCAGATTATCCCACGCGGACTCCCCTCCGCGCGAGCGTGGAAGCACATGATCGAGCGTTAATTCCGAAGGCGGGTACTGAGTGCCGCAGTACTGGCACGTCGAATGGTCTCG
>Ga0207694_10002770_pt1 | contig 14153 bp, 15 predicted proteins | sample KBSC34metaG_FD_184353 | JGI IMG/M metagenome (GOLD analysis project Ga0207694, IMG submission 184353) | Corn rhizosphere microbial communities from Kellogg Biological Station, Michigan, USA - KBS C3-4 metaG (SPAdes) (version 2) | ecosystem: Host-associated > Plants > Roots > Rhizosphere > Soil...
ACTTGTCAATTAGTTGGGGCCTATGGTCGTCGGCACTATACCCGATAGAGCGTTGCGCCCCTGTCGGGAACAGGTGTCTCTTGTTTGACGCCGGAGGGCAAATAAAACTATGAAATCAAGGCTAGCAATCTTCGCAGTAGCGCTTTGCTGTGCAGCGAACGTTTCCAACTCAAAAGCTCAGAGCGGACTCTTTGATCCCGCTGGGCTCGTCTCGCCCAGTCAGCACGGGCAGGTAACCACGCTGGGAACAGGGTTCAGTTTTACAGAGGGCCCTGCGGTCGACCGTAAGGGAAACGTGTTCTTTACCGACCAGCCCAACGACAAAATCTATCGCTGGGACGCCGCAACCGGGCAGATCACTTTGTTCCTGTCAGGCACGGGCCGCGCTAACGGCATGGCATTTGATGCGGACGGCAACCTCATTACATGCTCGGACCTGCACGGCGAAGTGTGGAAGATCTATCCGGACGGAAGCCACATCGTCCTGGTGAACAACTACAACGGCAAGCTGCTGAACGGCCCCAATGATGTCTGGATCAACCCTGTCACTGGCGGCATGTATTTCACCGACCCGATCTTCCCACGAGGTTATTGGGACGCGGGCGATCCGCGCCAGCAGTCCTGGCCGCCGACACACTCTGAACAGGCGGCGACCGGCAAGGGCGGTTATGTCTACTACCTCGCGCCCGGAGCGACACACTTGATCCGGGTTACAACAGACGCCATGGGCTGGAACTCCGATGTCTGGCCGAACGGCATCGTCGGTTCTCCAGACGGCAAGAAGCTGTACGTCAACCTGTGGTCTGGCGACGGCAAGGCCGGCACATGGTCGTTTGACATCAACGCTGACGGCACACTCTCCAACATGCAGAAATTCTCCGTATGGGGCGGCGACGGCATGTCCATGGACGAGCTGGGTAATATCTACATCAGCAACGCCTTGGGCGTTGTGGGTGTCGATACCACCGGGACCGAGATACTGCGCCTCCCGGTCGGCGGACCCGGTGCTTCGGGCACCAACAACACCTTCGCCGACAGCAATAAGAAGCTGCTGTTCATCACGGATGGCTCGGGCACTGTTGTCAGCTACAAGATGAACGTGAAAGGCGCGGCTGGGAACTAAAAGCGCATATAACAACGGAGGCAACAACCAGATTCGCGTTTGTGTGAGCCTGGGGATCTGGTTTGGGCCGGCGGGCTTTGCTCGCTGGCCCAAACCGTTGCGACTAGGCAACGGGCCGATTTCACTGGAACCCGTGATGTCAGATGAGTTGCTTCAGCAGCCGCTCCCGCTCCTCAGCCAGCACCGCTTCCACCGGCCCCTGAGCGATGACTTTGCCATCGGCGATTTTGATAACTTCTGCGCCCAGTTGAAAAGCCTCCGCTACGTCGTGCGTCACGGACAGCACGCAGACATTCCTCTTCGCCAGCCACGCCCGCATGTCGTGGATGATCTCGTCACGTAGTGCGACGTCCATGCCGTTGAAGGGCTCGTCGAGAAGCAAGATCCCTCCGTTTTCCGCCCACATTGTCGCTCTTGCTAAATTCACGCGCTGCGCCTCGCCGCCGGAGAGGGCATTGGGGAGCTTGTCCTTAAGATCGTCAAGGCGAAATAGCTTTAATATCTCGCGGCTATCTCCATGTCCACGTTGCCCGCCGCCCATCGTCAGATTGTCGGCAACATTCCAGTGGGGGAAGAGGCTGGCGGACTGTGGAGCAAGTGGGGTTCTTCTCCCGCGCGGAGTGATTAATCCCTTGGCTTGAACGAGCCCCGCGATCCCGCGCAAGATCGTCGTCTTGCCCGAGCCCGACGGCCCGAAGAGCACGTTCCACGGTTTCGTGAGCACAAATCTGACGTCGAGCGAGAGCGCGCCAACGTGATGCCGCATCTCTACGCTGAGGCGAGCCGGGCTATCCAAGCACCGACCTCCTCGCTGCACCGCGCCAGTAGACGGCGATCAGTGTCAGCAGGCTGAAGGCCAGCAGCACCCCCGCCGTTCTATTGGCCGCTGCGTAGTTGAAGTCCTGCACCTGGTCATAGAGCGCAATCGAGAGCGTGCGCGTCGCGCCGGGAATGTTACCGCCCAGCATCAGTACCACACCGAACTCGCCCACGGTGTGCGTAAACGTCAGCACCGCAGCAGTGATCACCGAAGGCTTTGCCAGCGGCAGCGTAATCGTCCTGAAGATGCGCAGCGGTGACGCGCCCAGCGTCGATGCTACCTCTGCCAACGCGGGATCGATTGCGCGAAAACCAGCCACCATGGGCTGCACCGCAAACGGCAGGCTGTAGAGGACTGATCCCACAACCAGTCCCGAGAACGAAAATGCCAGCGGATGGCCCAGCAGTCGAATGATTAGCCGCCCTGGAGCGGTCAATGGCCCCAGCGCCACCAGCAAATAAAAGCCCAGCACCGTCGGCGGCAGCACTAGAGGCAATGCAACAACCGCCTGCACCAGTGCCCGCACCGCACCTGTGCCGCTCGCGATCCACCACGCAAGCGGCAGCGCAATCGCAAGCAGCAGCGCGGTCGTCGTCAGCGCAAGGCGCAGCGTCAGCCACAAAGCTTCAGAATCCATTGCGCTCAAGTGTATCTGGCGGTTTGTACGAATGAAATCGTCTACTGCACCGGATCCAGACCCACCTTCGGCAACTGCGACTGAATCGCGGGCGATTTAATCCAGTCAAGAAAATGGTGCGCGTCAGCCGCGTGCTGCGACTTCAGCATCACCACCGCGCACTGCCGTATCTCAGGGTACGTCTGCGTCGGGATACGAATAAACGATCCCACCTGCTGCATGTGCTCAGTCGAAGCCAGTGTCAGCGAGACCATCCCCAGCTGCGCATTGCCAGACTCCACAAACTGCGCCGTCTGCGCGACGTTCTCCGCCTGCACAATCTTTGGCTTCACCGGCTCATACAGCTTCATCCACGTCAGCGCTGAAACCGCCGCGCGTCCATACGGTGCATGCTCCGGGTTCGCAATCGCCAGTGACGTGAACTTCGCCTCCCGCAGCGTGTTCTGCGTCAACGGTTGCAGCGGAGAATCCTTGCGCGCCCACAGCACCAGCGCTCCGCGCGCATACGGCACCGGCGACGGTGAGTCTGCCAGATGTGCCGCGACGATCTGTTCCGGGAAGCTGTAGTCCGCCGCGAGAAATAAATCTGCCGGCGCGCCGTTGAGGATCTGTGTCGCCAGCGTGGCCGACGACCCATAACTCACCGTGACCTTGATCCCGCTCTCATGCTCAAACCGATCTGCCAGCGCCGGCAGCACCGGCTGCAGGTCCGCTGCCGCCAGCACTCGTATCTCGTGCGCCTGACCCTCATGCTGTGGTGTCGCAGCCGCTTGAGCAAAGCAGGGAAGTGAACCAGAAAAACTTGCCGCCAATCCCGCGCACAACAACACACCCAACCAGTGCAGCCTTCCAGTCATCCTCGTTCCCTTTCATCGCACCGCATACAATAGGTTATGTGAGCTCCACACACCAACTCAGATGCACCGGCTGCGGTGCGCGCATCGATCCCGCCTCCGCCTCCAGCGATTTTCGCTGCCCGGACTGCCACGGCCTCTATGAAGTCATCTACCCCTGGTCGCCCGGAGCCCAGTCTCCGGGTGCGACCCCAACTCCAGCAACTCCCGTCCGCCTCCCCAACCCAATGGGCCTGCGCTCCCGCTGGCAGGAGCTGCGTACCTCCACGCTGCCCATTGACCAGTCTGGCGTCTGGCGCTTCCGCGACCTCCTGCCCATCCTCTCCAACCTCGACCACGTCGTCACCCTGCGCGAAGGCAACACGCCTCTCTATGAGATGCCGCGCGCGGCCGAGCTGGCCGGCGTCGACTGGCTCCTCGCCAAGCACCAGGGCATGAACCCCACGGCGTCCTTCAAGGACACTGGCATGACCTCCGCCATCTCTGTGGCCGTCGAGCGCGGCTTCCAGTGGGTCGCCTGCGCCTCAACGGGCAATACCTCCGCTGCGATGGCCGCCTACGCCGCCCGCGCCGGCCTCCGCTCCATCGTCTTTATCCCTGAGGGCAAGATCGCCTGGGGTAAGCTCTCGCAGTCCATGGACTACGGCGCCATGACCGTGCAGCTCAAGACCGACTTCGACGGCTGCGTGCGCCTGCTCACCTCGCTCGTCCGCCGCTTCCCCATCTACCTGCTCAACTCCGTCAATCCTTATCGCCTCGAAGGCCAGAAGACCCCCGCCATGGAGATCCTCGAGCAACTCGAGTGGCAGGTCCCGGAGCACATCGTCGTCCCCGGCGGCAACCTCGCAAACTCGTCTGCGCTGGGCAAGGGCTTCCAGGAACTCAAGCACATCGGCCTCATCGGGCGCGTGCCCAAGATCAGCATCGTGCAGGCCGAGGGCGCGAACCCGCTCTATCGCTGGTACAACGATGCCAACCACGAGATGAAACCCGTCACCGCAGAGACCCGTGCCACCGCCATCCGCATCGGCAACCCGGCAAGCTGGCGCAAGGCCGCCAACGTCATCGAAACCATGGGCGGCTGGTGCGAGCAGGTGTCTGAACAGGAAATTGCGCTGGCCAAGGCTGAGATCGGCGCCGAAGGCATCGGCTGCGAGCCTGCCTCCGCCGTCACCCTCGCCGGCCTCAAGAAGCTGGTTCGCGGGGGCCGCGTGGCCAAAGGCGAGCGCGTAGTGCTCATCCTCACCGGCCATACGTTGAAGGACTCGCAGTACACCATTGACTACCACCGCGGCGAGCTGCTCACCGACTCCGAGATGGCATCCGCCACGCCGGCCGAACGCGCCCGCCACGCCGAGCTGCGCAAGGCCCCCATCGTCCTCGAAGCCGACGAGGCCGTCGTGCTTCGCACGCTCGAGGTGCGGATCGCAGCGTTAGAATCCGCGCCCGTCGTTTCTGTATGACAGAAGAAATCCTCGGTTGCATTTCATGACTGCCGGTTGCCGGTGATCACAACTTGGCAGCGCAATTTCGTTTTCACGGTTAAGTGCGAATGTTACCGTGGTTGCCATGGACGTTTCAGGGTTTACACGATTCCATCAAACGCTATTTTGCATCTATCTACTTCTCGGTTCGGCTGCGCTGGCACAGCCGTCAAACTTCTCGGGTAGTTATGCTGCTCAACAAAAGAAATCCGATAAGACCCCCACGGTGTCTATACGGGTCGCGCAAACCGAATCTTCTGTTGAGATCACGCAAGTTTTCGGAGACAAGTCCGTTACGAATCGGTTCTCGCTTGACGGCACTGAAGGTGAATACACGACAGAGACAGGCGTGCACGGAAAATGCAAAGGGCAACTTAAGAACGACACTCTGGTGCTGGAATCGTTGGTGGCTTCCAGCCCCGCTGCAAATGTGCCCTCGATCCGTTTCGACACTATCGAACAGTGGCGACTCTCTGCTGATACCAAGACGTTAACAATCAAAACGGAGATCAGGAGTCCCGATATCCCCGCCGAAGTGATGGTAGCGGCATTTCCGAACAATCCGCGGACCGATAAGTATCAACGGCTTGATATGCATTGACGAGCTAATCAGTCAGATCGGGCGGGTTCTGGGCGTCCGGTCGCCTGGGAACTAACCGCGGCCAATTTTCAAATAGTCGTGCCTAAGGCCACGGCTTCAGAGCTCGTTCCAGAGCAAAGTCGCAGAATGCCGAAACTGCTCTATGAAATCGCGCGGCCTGAGCCGCCGAGGCCATTTTGTGGATGGTGAAGGAGATCGGCTTGTATGGCCTTTAGTGGAACGCCGGACTGCCGTCGGACCAATAAGGTACTTCGATTGGGACGACCCGCAGCGGCGGCAGTTTCTTATTCAGTGGACTATCCGGTTTGTCAGGGTCCGAGAACCACATCGACGTGGAAGAAATGGGCGCGTTCGGATCATTGGCGTTCAATTCAGCAGGGTCTTTGATCGGCAGGAAAAACATCACGTGGCATAAATTGTGTGTGCCCAGATGGCTCAGGTACGCATCCTTGGACATCATGTAACTCATCGCCCCCGGTTCCACCGGCGGAATCTCATGCTTCGCATACGCCTCCTGAATACCCGCGATGCGGCCGTTTACCGAGGTCACTCCAGCGAGTGTCATTTGCGTCAGCTTTTGGAAGATCGGCAGGATCGACCGCACAGCCGCTGGATTGAGGCAAATCGCGCCTTTCTGCTTCGGACTCCACACGTCGTAAAAGTCAATACTGGCCGTCCATGCAGGTCCCTCCATGCACACAAAGCCGTTCGTACCTTTTACGGCTGTCGCCCAGCCCTTCGGCGTCAGCACCAGAACAGACGCATTTTTTGAAATGGCCTCTGGAGCGGCGCTTCGCGCCAGCGAGATGGCCTCATCGCGGTCCATCAAATATTGCGAGAGTGGCAGCATCTTCGGATAAGGCCTCTCTGCCTCCTGGGTCCGCGCGCTCGCAGTTATGTTCAGCAAACTCACGAGCGTAAGGACTCCCAGTGCAACTCTGGCGGCGGTCTTTTCTATCTCTGCAAATCGCATACCCGTTCCTTCCTGCTTGCAAAAGTTATGTCCGCAGCGGCTCAAGGCTAAATGCTTGGCCTCAGGATACGGCACGTCCCATGTCCAAATGTCAGCAATCCGCAAACTGTGCACCCGTCAGTTCTGAAATAATCTGGCTTAGGAAGCACTGCTTAAAGCAGTCCGCATAACCACAAATTCATCGCGGCTTGAGCCGCCGAGGTCGTGTTTCTGGATCGTACGTCGACAACTTCACAAGCATCAGTGCAGTCTTCACCCATCCGCCTCGTGCTGCCGGCAACCTCGGCCAACCTCGGCCCGGGCTTTGACGCAGTCGGCCTCGCGCTTGCGCTCACGCTGACCATCGACGCCGAAACCAACACCGCGCCCAACGCGCCCTCGCTGGTCATCGAAGCCTCCGGCCGCAACGCCGACCGCGTCTCCCGCACCTCGAACAACATGATCTTCGAGACGTATCGCGACGTGCTGCAGCACGCCGGCCGCACTGTCCTGCCGCTGCATCTCCGCATCCAGAACGAGATTCCCCTCGGCATGGGCTGCGGCTCCTCTGCCGCAGCGCTGCTGGCCGGCGTCATGCTCGCCAATCATTTTGGCGCCCTCAACTGGTCTCTCGCACAGTGCATCAATGAAGCCTCCCGCCGCGAAGGCCACCCGGACAACGTCGCCGCCTGCGCCCTCGGAGGCTTCACCGTCTCCGCCGTCGACGAATCGGGCACTGTCGTCGCCGCCACCTCAGGCGCCAATCTTCCCTGGAAGCTCTTCCTCGCGCTCCCCTCAACCTCGCTGGCCACCGAGCGTGCCCGCGCTCTCCTGCCCTCGGCCTACAGCCGGGCGGATGCCGTCGCCAACATCCAGCGTGTCGCCCTCCTCGTCGCCGCCTTCACCCAGGGCCGTGGCGACCTCCTCAGCATCGCCATGCAGGATCGCCTGCACCAGCCCTACCGCATGGAGGCCTGCCCACTCCTGCCCCGCCTCCTGCCGCTTTCGGGTGAGCCGGGCGTGCTGGGCGTGGCCCTCTCCGGTGCCGGCCCCAGCGTCCTCGTCATCGCCTCCGCGGATGCCGAATCAGCCCGTCTCATCGCCCGTATCCGCGCCGCAGTCGGCGATCCGGACCTCGAAGTCGCCGAAACTACCATAGGCCCGGGCGCGACGCAGTCTATTGACTAACTCCTAAACTTTGCAATGATTTGCTGAAAAGGTGAAAGCCTTTGCTTTCATAAGCTATCGGCTTGTCTGTTGACTTCCTTACACTACAAAAAATTACTCTTGTCACCATTCAAGACTCTTTACTTTGCGCGGGGCCAGCGCATAGTATTTCCGCGTGTGCAGTTCTGGGGAGGGCTGCTACGCCGCCCGCCGCATAGCCCAACCGGCTAACGGCGGGCGTTAATCTTTAAGTTGGGCCTGCGTCTTCGCGTGACCCTTAATTCTTTAGGCGCAAACCGCGCCAATCCTGCCGCCTGAGTCCTCCACACGCCGGTTCGCATCTATTATGGAAGCTGTATAGCAACGCCTACGTGCCTCCCGGCACAGTAGCGGGAGGAAAGGAAACCCATGGCAGGTCAGTTTGTAACGGCGGTCAACGACGCCGATTTCGAAAAAGAAGTTCTCCAGTCCGAGCAGCCTGTGCTCGTCGACTTCTGGGCCGCGTGGTGCGGTCCGTGCCGCGCTCTGGCGCCTGTAGTGGACGAGGTCGCCTCGCACTACAACGGCAAGCTAAAGGTCATGAAGATGGACGTGGACGCCAACACCGCCACGCCAATGCGTTACGGGATCCGCGGCATCCCCGCGCTGCTGCTCTTCAAGGGCGGCCAGGTCGCTGAGCAGATCGTCGGCTACGTCCCCAAGGACACCATCGACAAGACGATCTCCAAAGTCCTCGTCTAAAGACGAAAGCACCACGGTCTAAGTTTGCCTGCAAGACGCGCCCGGTAGTGACCCTACACTGCCGGGCGTTTTCGTGTCTGTGCCTCCGTGCTTACATCGCCCACGCACCCCTGTCCCATCTGAATAGCGGTTCGTTAGCCTCGCGCTAGCATTGCAGCGATCAGCAGGCATAGCCCTACGATCCCACTGACAGTCCGAATCCGGTGCCATAGCCACCACTTGTCCCGAAGCGCGGTCCAGTTCTGTGGTGACGAATCGGCGCTCCAGGTCATTACAACTGCATTGATTGGTTGATTCAGGAATCGCGTGATCAGCCCGCTGGCCGTAAAACAGACCGCGGCGGCCGTGAGCGAGCTCAGGCGCATTGCGTCAGCCCGGCAAAGGGCAGCGGCGACAATCGTCAACAGTGTTGTGACTGCCCCCAATGCAGGCATCTTCCTATTCAGTGTGCGGACTCCCTGCTGGTGTAATGCGATGTAGAAACCGGCGTCCAGCCCTGCTGGATTGAAAACCAGCCACACCCCGAACATCGCGCCGACTACCAGCGCGGCGAGCAGGAGGTTGGTAAATTCGATCACCAACACAAGCATTCGATTCTCCTTTGGTCTAAATTTGCGAACGCGCTATATTGATCCTAATAGGCTTCGGATTTATTCCGAATATACTTAGGACTAATGCGAGATGTCAAACCGGCTATGACCCAGACCAAAAGAAAACGCGTTTACGACTCCAGTTTGCGGAAGGAAGCGGCAAAGCTCACTCGGCAGTCAATTGTTGATGCTGCCCGGCGTGTGTTTGTCGACAAGGGGTTCGCTGCCGCGACCATGCCGGCGATTGCGCAGGCTGCCGGCGTTTCCCTGGACACCGTATACGCGACAGTTGGAAAAAAGCCTGCCTTGTTCCTGCTGCTGATTGAGATGGCCATCTCAGGAACCGATGACGCGGTGCCTGTCGAAGAACGGGAGTATGTACGGGCGATTCGTGCGGAAGCGGATGCGGCCGGTAAGCTTCGGCTCTATGTCGCCGCTCTTCGCAGTATCCAACAGAGACTTGCGCCGCTCTTTCGAGTGCTTCAGGGCGCGGCCGCACTCGATCCGGAGCTGGCCGCGTTGTGGCAGAACATCTCGCAGCGCCGCGCCAGGAACATGCGGTTGTTCGCTGCCGATCTGGCGGCGACAGGACACCTTCGCCCTCATCTTTCCGTTGCCAAAGCCGCTGATATCATCTGGACGATGAACTCGCCTGAATTCTATCTCCTGCTAGTGGAAGAGCGCGGCTGGTCGCCTAAGGAATTTGAGGACTGGCTGGCGGATGCCTGGATTCAGTTGCTGCTTGAGCCATGAGTGACGAATAAAAGCCGGAAGTCGGGCGCAATACAGCCGTGTCAAGCTATTTCCCCACACTCAGCGGAATCTCCACCACACCCATCGCCTCTGTTGGCAAGTCCTCTACTCCCGCCCGCACCGATAGGCTCCCCTGCGGCAGATCAATCTCCACCGGCACCACAAATGGTTTCTGCAGGAACCCGGCCACCGCGTCCGGTTTCAGTGTGAGCGTCCTCTTCTCATCCAGCGAGTTCAGCACCCGCCCCTGCACATCGTAAGCCGCAACTGCCAACTCAAACGATGCCTTGCGCGTTCCGTCCGGCTGCTGCTCCAGCGTGATCCTATCGCGCGGCAGATCGAAATCGAAGCTGTAGCGCACCAGCGGCTTGCCCTTCAGCTCCGGATTGAGCGAGCCGATCACCCCTGACGTTTGCGCCCCGGTGGACTGTTCGGCCTTTACTGCGAATCCCACCCGTGTTGCAGCTGGGCCGCCATAGCCCATAGCCACGTGGAACGCATCCTTCGTCGGAGCAGGCTTGCCATGGTCTTTCTTCGTCTCCAGGACCGGCCCATTGAGGTCCAGCGACGTGTACCCCTTGCGATACTCCAGTTGCACCCCCGGCCGGTCAACCTTTACCTCGATGGTGTGATATTTGCCGTCGTATCTCTCGACCGGAGGAATATACGAGAGCGCGTAGTAATCAGACCCAGCCGCAGTATCTTCCTGCAGAGCGCCAACCAGATCGTTGTTGTAGTGCGCCTTGCCTCCCGTCGCCTTCGCCAGGCCCTCCAGCGCCTCGTAGCCTCCCGAGGCATTGTTATTGTCATTCTCTCCGACCGAATTGATGGGATATACCGCGACGCGCTCCGCCGTGAGCCGCCCGTACACTGCCTGCAATTCGCGTGTGAAGTCACTCACGCAGACGAGATTCTGCGACCGGCTATAAGGTAGATAGTTCACCAGCCACGGCACGCCGCGCGTGAACCACAGCAGGTTCTTTCTCCCCGGAATGCTGGAGACAAAGAAGGTCAGCTGGTTCAGCGCATTCAGTGCTTGTGAGCTTTGAAAGTTCATCGCGTTGCACAGCATCGTGTAGTTCGGCCTCTCGCGTGGCAGCCCCGGCACGGCAGAACTTTGCGGCGGCTCCCAGATGCTCTCCGGCACCCGCTGATAGCTGACGGAATTAACCGCCACCATCAGCAGGTCTCGATCAGACGTAAACCCCTGCAAGGTGTGCAACCCGCTGCCATCCATCTCCAGCACCGCAACCCGGGTGCCCTCAGGCATCGTCTTGATGAACTTCACCGAAGCTTCTTTCGCTGACTTCAGTGCCTCAGGTCGGAACCTGAGGTCCTCCGTCAACCCCATCGTCACCTGGTCCAGCAGCAGAATATTGGCTGCCTGACCGCTTGCCGTCTGCCGATTGCTGTAAACATTAGCCGGAAGCACCGACACAGTTCGCTGCGCAGTACCATGCTCCTCAAAATTCTTGATCGGCTGCTCTTTGCCGTCTTCCTTGACAGTGAAGTCTGCCGCCGTCAGCCCTTGCACCGGACGCCCCTTGGCATCCGACACCGTCACATCGACCAGCGTCAGCCTGGTATTGGCCTTCAACGTGGGAGTCTGACCCGTCTCTACTGCCGTCTGCGAAAACGCCGCAAAACTGGCTCCGGCCAGCATTAAGAACGCAATCGCCATCATCGTCCGCACTGCAAATCTCTGCTGGGGGAACACCATTCTCTCCTTTTGGCGCGCGGCTTAACACTACACACCGTAACTGCGCGTCGCAATCACCGGTTGCCTGCTTTTCCAGCTCCAAACTCATGTATTTGTCTCGGATCGATGTCATCGGCGCAAATCGGTGTTAAGTTTTTCTAAGTGCTTGAATTGGTAATCTTCCGCCTGCTGATGGTGGCCTTCTTCATCCTGGCCAACAGCTTCTTCGTGGCCGCGGAGTTCGCCATCGTCAGCGTGCGCGAGACCCGCATGCTGCAGCTGGTCGCGCTCAACCGCCCCGGCGCGCGTACCGCCCTGGCCCTCAAGCACTCCATAGATGAGTTCCTACCTGCCGTGCAATTCGGTGTCACCCTCGCCTCGCTCGCCCTTGGCTGGCTGGGCGAACCGGCCGTCGCAGAGATCCTCCTCAATCTCGCCGCGCGATGGTTCTCACATCTTCCTGTGCACGCAGTGGTCTACGCCCACGCCTCCGCCATTGCCATCTCTTTCGCCGGAATCATTTACTTTGAGGTCCTCCTCGGCGAGCTTGTCCCTAAGTCACTCGCCCTCGCCCGCACCGAGCGTATCGCCCTTGCGGTCGCTGGCCCGATGGATCTCTTCATCCGCATGACGCGTCCTGCAATCCGCGTCATGAACGCCTCCGCCGCCGTCATCCTTCGCGCATTCCGCGCGCCGCCGTCCGGTGAGGGCTCCGTGCATTCGCCGGAGGAGATCAAGCTCATCGCCACCGCCACGCGCCGCATGGGCCTTCTGCCTGCTTATCAGGAAGAGATCATCCATCGCGCCATTGAGCTCAACCACGTCACGGTGCGCGAGATCATGACGCCACGCCGCCGCATCTTCTCGCTGCCAGCCGGCATGGGCGTTGACACCGCCAGCGCGCGCATCGTCGAAGAGCAGCACTCGCGCGTGCCTGTCTATGAGGACCGTTCGCCCATCTCCACGGACGGCACCCCCGCCCCGCTTGCCGACCCCGACCGCATCATCGGCGTCGTTTACTCCAAGGACATCTCACGGCTCATGCACTTCCGCGCCGTCACCCTCGCGCTCGGCGGCCAGGTCAACGCCGCCCTTACCCTGCGCCAGGTCATGCGCGATGTCTTCGTCGTACCCGAGACCAAGCTCGCCGTCGATCTCCTCCAGGAGTTCCAGCAGCGCCGCCGCCAGATCGCCGTCGTTGTCGACGAGTTCGGCTCCACGGTCGGTATTGTCACAGCAGAAGACGTCCTCGAGCAGGTCGTCGGCGAGCTGGAAGATGAGTTTGACATCGCCGCCCGCACCGCCGGCCCGGATGCACAAGGCGCGCTCGAGCTCGACGGTTCCACCACACTCCGCGATCTCGGCACCCAGCTCGGGTGGACCTTCCCCCGCGAGGCCGGGGTTGAAACCCTCGCCGGATTTATCCTCGCGCAACTCGGCCATATGCCCGTCGCAGGTGAAAGCATCGCCCACTCCGGCCGCCATTACATCGTCGAGCAGATGATCGGCCATCGCATCGCCCGTATCCGCGTGGAGACCATCGCGGCCGCCGACCATCCCGACGCGCAGCTGCATCTCCAGCTCTAACCCGCGGCCACCCGCATACACCTATGTGCAATAGAGATACCGTGCGCCTTGCCGTATCTTTGGCTGGTTAGGATAAAGACCATGGCGCATGTTTTAGTCACCGGCGGCTCGGGTTTCTTCGGCGGCGTTCTCAAACGCAGGCTGCTGCGCGAGGGCAACACCGTCGTCAATATTGATCTTGAGCCGGACGAGGACTCGCTCCCTGGACTCACCAGCATTCAGGGCGACCTCCGCGACGCTGCGCTGCTGAACCGCACCTTCACAGAACATCGCTTTGATGCCATCTACCACGTCGCTGCCCAGCTTGCCCACGGCATGAAGCTGGACGAGCAGCTTCTCTGGACCTCCAACGTCGATGCCACGCGTCTGCTTGCCGAAAACGCGCGTGCAGCCGGCGTCCGCCCCTTCGTCTTTATCTCGTCCAACTGCCTCTGGGCCGCCAACCTTGGCCATCCGGTCAATGAGGAGCACGACACGCCCGCGCCAGTCGAGCTCTACGGCAAGTCCAAGCTTGAGGGCGAAAAGCTTCTCGAGGAGTTCCGCTCCGATCTCGACGTTGTCACCCTCCGCTGTCCCACCATCATGGACGCTGGTCGTCTTGGCCTGCTCGCCATCCTCTATGAGTTCATCGACGACAATAAGACCGTCTGGGTCGTCGGCGGCGGCGCCAATCGCTACCAGTTCATCTATGCGGACGATCTCGCCACCGCCTGCATCCAGGCCGCCTCCTACGGCAAGTCCGACCTCTTCCACATTGGCTCGGACAATGTCGTCTCCATGCGCGAGATGTATGAGAACGTCATCCGCGCCGCCGGCAGCAAGTCAAAGGTGCGCGCTCTTCCGCGCACACCCACCATCGCCGCCATGGTGCTGGCCCACAAGCTCCACGTCTCGCCCCTCGGCCCCTATCACTACAAGATGATCGCTGAGAGCTTTCTCTTCGACACCACGCGCATCAAGCAGCGCCTCGGCTGGCAACCCACGCTCACGAATGAGCAGATGCTGCTCAAGGCCTACCAGTATTACTCGCAGCACCGTAAGGAGATCGCCGCGCGCACCGCTGTCTCCGCCCATCGCAAGGCTGCGTCCATGGGTGTCATTCGCCTGTTGAAATGGATATCCTGAGGCCACGCCCAAGCGTTCTC
>Ga0207694_10002773_pt1 | contig 14147 bp, 16 predicted proteins | sample KBSC34metaG_FD_184353 | JGI IMG/M metagenome (GOLD analysis project Ga0207694, IMG submission 184353) | Corn rhizosphere microbial communities from Kellogg Biological Station, Michigan, USA - KBS C3-4 metaG (SPAdes) (version 2) | ecosystem: Host-associated > Plants > Roots > Rhizosphere > Soil...
GAGCGAGCTGAGCGGATTCTGTACGGCGAACGCTTTGAGTCCCTGCTTCGTGAGCAGTGGAATGACCTTTGCCCAGCAAGATCCGTCAGCAAAAGCTCCATGCACGAGTACGACAGTGCCAACCTTCATGATGTTGTCCCCTTCGATGATCGATGTGATGTGTTGAGTGGGCCAGCCCGTGTTGACGTGGCCGCGATGCCCGTCATTATTGTGCGCGACGCACTCAGACGAGGTTAAATGAGGTAAAAGCGCCCGAGCCGCTCCGGCCAACCCGATGAACACGACAACTGCCTCGTTACCACCTCGTGCTCGCGCCGGGGCACTGGACGCGTCACTCTGGTGCGGAAGGCCCCGCCTCCGCTCAGTGGATGTCGAGGGTCACCGTGAAATCCGATGGCGCCGCATCGCTGGTCGCTGAGGTGTATGGGATCTGGACGACGACTCGCCCCGCCGATACGGCGCCGATGCGGTAAAGGTGTGTGAGGCCAGCCGGGTTCGGCGCGCCAGCGGGGATCGTGACCTCGAGGACGGTTGCCGCGAGGTCGTGGGGGAGGGAGGCCGGATCGAGTGGACGTAACCTTCTCTATCGGCGGTTGACGGCGAAGCAACGGCCCTTGTTTGCACTGTCCTCCCTGAAGGCCCGCGGCGGGTGTCCCGGGGACCGCCCCCTCAGGCGTTCGCTGTCAGGGGTGTTGCGGGCCGAACGGTCGTAGCGCCAGAAGGCAGGCAAGAACGGGATGCAGGCCAGCACCGCGGCCACCCACACCACACCCCGCCGCTGATGGAGAACCGAAGCGAGCGGAACGAGGCCGTCCAGCCGGCGAGGGCGTTGCCCAGCAACGGGCCGGTCATAGAACGAAACGAACTGCCCGAAGAAGAGAAAGCGCAGGTCGCGGTGACGGCGGAGGGGCGTGAGGTCGATGAGCATGGAAGTACGTGAGGAGGTTGAGGCGCGAGGAGGCCGCGGTCCAATCGGTCGTCGCGGAGGTGCCGCAAACATGCGACGGTGGCGCCTTGCGCCAGCGCTGGCGCCGCGCCATCGTCCAGGTATCCATGATGACGAACGTCGCGATCTATCTGTTCGATGAGGTCGACGTGCTGGACTTCGCCGGGCCGTTCGAGGTGTTCTCGACCGCCTCGCGGCTGCGCGTGCGCGAGGAGAAGCCACCCGTGTTTCGGGTCTTCACCGTCGCCGATCGCGTTCGTCCGGTGCGGGCGCGCGGCGGCCTGATGGTGACGCCCGACTACGGGCTGGCCGACCACCCCAAGGTCGACCTGTTGATCGTTCCCGGCGGCGTGGTCACGGACGAGCTGGCGCGTCCCGATGTCATCGAATGGATCGCGCGCACGGCCGCCACCAGCCAGTTGACGGCCGCGGTGGGCACGGGCGCCTTTCTGCTGGCGTCGGCTGGGCTGTTGAACGACACGCGGGCGACGACCCACTGGGAGGATGTGGACGACCTGCGCCGCGACTTCCCGTCGCTGCGCGTGGAGACCGGAATGCGCTGGATCGACGCCGGCAAGACCATCACCTCGGCCGGCATCTCGGCCGGCATCGACATGAGCCTGCACCTGGTGCGGCGCCTGACGGACCGCGCGCTGGCCACCCGGACGGCACACCAGATGGACTTTGCCTGGGAGGACCGCGGCGCCTGAACAGTCAGGCCGCTCACGAGAGTCGGCCTCTTGTCTCCGTGCGGTTCGCGGCCCCCAGACGTTCGATTGCATTCTCGGCGGCGCATGAGCAGCGCAGTCTGCGCCGCGGCCGTGGCTGGCGGGCCGGGAGCCGGCACTTTCAGGTGCCGACCCGCCTCGCTCCGATGAACGCGGCGAGATCTGCCGGCGCGATCCGGATCGCGTTCAGGATCCGGATGTGCGGCGGCGCCCTCTCGGCGCACAGGCCGTACACGGTCGCCGGGCAGAGGCCGAGCTGCTCGGCCGCCTCGCGCACCGACAGGAGCCCGTCCTTCCCGCCCCGCGGGACCTCCAGCCGGGCCACCGTCTCCGCCGGCGCGGGTAACAACCGGGTAACAAACGGCGAGCGAACCGGTGCTACGGTACGGGATTCCTGGGAACGCGAGGCTCCGTCGGTCGTAATCTTTTCGCCGTCTTGCAACCCGCTACCACCCGCCGCCACCGCCTGCTCAGCCCGCCCGGGTTCCTTCCCAAGCTGAATGTCGCCGGTTCGAACCCGGTATCCCGCTCAGGAAAAGTTAAGTTGTTGCGATTGCCTGCGACGAGGAACGGTTCTACTCACTCCAAGGTGGGTAACGCCGAGAAGTGATTCGGCGAGAGGCCCACCACGAAGTCTTCGTAAGTCACGGCAGGATGAAACTGAACCGTCATCCCGCGGCCGTGGAAGAACTGGCGCCGGACTTCGTCCGCCATGCGCGTCTTGCCCGTGCCTGGCGGTCCCTGGAGGATCACGAAGCGCCGCGACCTCAACAGGCCATTGACCTCTTCAGTCGTTGGGGAGGCGAACAGGTCGTCGCGAAGAGCGTTGTGGAAGACGTCGTACTCGGCTTCGCACGCCTTCATGACCTGCCAGCCGCGCTCGTAAGCGAGGATGTCGAGGAAGGCCTGCACGATGACTCGCGCCCGGTCGAGATCCCGCGGCACAAGGGCGCACGCGTACAGCTCCGCGCCGTACCGCTTGAAGACGTGCTCGAAGCCGGGGAAGCGGTCTCGGGCCGTCTTCGGGACGCTGGTTCCGAGGGCCGAAGGATCGGCTTTGACCCACGTGTCGATGCCTCGTCGAGAGAGGTAGCGCCTGAGCCCGGTTACGCGCCGTCGATGACCGGGGCGGGTGAGGATTCCCTCGTCCGGGGGGAGGCGCCGCGTGCCGACGCCGAAATCGATGAGAGCGCCCCCTTCCCGGCTCGGGAACCACACGACGCTCGTGCCGCCGTAGGGACCGGACGGCGGATTGTCCGGGTTGATGAGCCCCGCGTAGGGCACGCCGTCGGTGTCGTCGTTGGCCAAACCGTAGGCATCGCGAACGGCGGTCGGCGAGAAGTGTCGCTTTTGATACCGATCACCGAACAACGCCTCGATGCGGGGACGCAGGCCGCCTTCGGGAGCCCTTCGGAGATGGCCTTAGCAAGGTTGGTCAGGCTGTCGATCGGCATTGTGAGGCGACATCCTATCTCCCGACCGGAGGAGCCGTACGGGGCGTGGTCGCGCGCGCTCTAAAGGAGGGCCTCTGCGAGGACGCAACCTGCGGCAGGTTGATGCGGACCCGCGCGCCCCATCATATCTCAGCTACGGCGCCTGGCTCCGGTCGGCGACTCGTTCTCCGTAAGCCCGGTCGCAGTCTCGGGACCGGCGCTTTGACGCTAGTCAAGTACCGTGATTGACGATGTATACGGATACCTTCGCGCCATGTTCGGCGATGCCGATGTTCAGTGCGCGCGCGTTGGGAAGGCTCTTTTGCCCAGTTCGAAGGTTCTTCGATCGGTTCGGGTCCCAGAATCCCTGATCCGGTCCAAGTAGGCCGCCTTCCCCAGGCTCCATCGCCGCCTCCGGAATCGGAGAGGATGCCTGGAACTTCGGAAAGTCGCCCGCGTCCATCTCCACCTTGAACTGCAGGTAGTCATCCATCCCGTTTTCGCGGTTGAACCCGATGAGCCGAGCGCTAGCCGGGAACACGAGGCCCACCTCGCGGCTCAAGTCGCTGAGACTGGCAGGAGCAGGTTTCTTCTCTCGCGAAATCGCAGGTTCTTGGTCCTTACCTCCACTGCGGCAGGCCATCCCGACGGTCACGAGTGCAATCGTGGCAAGGAGCACGGACCCAGGGATCGCGGTCATCGTCCACCTGGTCCATCCAGTTGAGCCTGCGGAATTGGATCGCCCTTCTTCCACGAGAAAGACCGCTTAAAGGAGCCATAGCAGTCGTACTCTTTGGCCAGACCCTGTCGGTGAAACTCGCCCATGAAGGCATCCGTAATTGTGATGCCGTGGATGGTCACGGACTTGCCTCCGTCCCAGTTATAGCGGTCATAAAACTTGTACTCGAAATCGACCGAGAAGGTGCGGTGGACGGCGTCGCCGCTGACGACCGCTCTGCCGAATCTTCCCGGACGGGAAAATACAGGTGGACGACGCGCCCTTGGGGTGACAATCTTCCCGAACGGGAAAATATGACCACGAAAGGCAAGGTCGCGCCAAAACCCTTCCCGTACGGGAAGATTCGGAATGTTGGCGATATCGGCGGGGCGATCCGGGCCAAGCGGACGGCCATAGGCATGCGACAGGAACAGTTGGCGGCGCTGGCGGGAGTAGGGCCGAGGTTCCTGTCCGAGATCGAGAACGGAAAAGAGTCGGCCGAAGTCGGCAAGGTGCTCCACGTCCTCCATCGGCTCGGGTTGGAGGTCTCGATCAGGCCACGCGGCGGCGATGCAAATGGCGAATGAGCCGCAGCAGCTGGGTGTCTATTTCGAGGGCCAACCGGTCGGGATGGTGGCCGTCGACCCCGGCGGCCGCTTCACCTTCGAATACGCATCGGCCTGGAAGTCCAACCGCAAAGCGTTCGCGATTTCGCGTTCGCTGCCCCTGCAGGGCGGTGACGCGCAGCCGAACGCGGGGCACGCGTTTTTCGCGAACCTGCTGCCTGAGGGGCGCGTTCGCGAGCTGGTAGCCAGACACCTCGGTGTCTCGCAGGGAAACGACTTCGCGCTTCTCGACGCGCTGGGGGGAGAGTGCGCGGGGGCGCTGGTGATCAGCCGCGCTCCTCCGACACCCAAGGCTCCCTCGTACCGACCGCTCGACGAGCACGAAGTCGCGGCCCTCGCCAGCCGTGGCCACGCCTTTGCCGAGATCAGTGGCACGGACGGCATACGGCTCTCGCTCGCCGGCGCCCAGGACAAGCTCGCGGTGAAAGTGGATGGCGCTCGTCTCCTTCTGCCCGAAGGAGACTCTCCGAGCACCCACATCCTCAAGTTCGCGAACCCGGACTACAAACACCTTCCCGAGAACGAGCTCTTCGTCACGAGGCTCGCAGGTCAGTGCGAAATACCGACCGTCTCGGCCGAGCTACACGCGATAGGGAGGACGCGACACCTTCTCGTCAGGCGATACGACCGTGTGATCGAGGCAGACGGGACAATTCGTCGCTTGCACCAAGAAGACCTTTGCCAGGCCCTTGGTGTCGCACCTGCGAGAAAGTACGAGGAGGAGGGCGGTCCTCGCTTCGATCAATGCTTCGGGGTGGTCGACGAGATGTCGATCGAGCCGGCGCTCGACACCAGAGCATTGCTTCGCTGGCTCGTGTTCAACATGATCGTGGGGAACGCCGACGGGCACGCTAAGAACTTGTCGCTGGTGCTCGGGCCGAAGGGAGCGGTTCGGTTGGCGCCTTTTTTCGATCTCCTCTCCACTGCCGCGTATCCGAGGATCGCGACGCGCGTCGCGATGACCGTGAGTGGGAAGGCCGATCCAGGTCAGATCGCAGGGAAAGATTGGCGGACGCTCGCGAAGGCCATCGGCGTTGGCAGCTATCTCGAGGACACCGTTCGCGAGCTCACCGAGGAGCTCCCGTCGAGAGCGCGCCAGTTGACGGTCGAGCTGAAGCGCGAGCACGGCGGGTTTGCCGTCACCGAGGTGATCAACACGACGATTCGGAAGCGTGCCCGCCGAACCAGGCAACTGCTGAAAAGTTAGATCATCTCCGGCTGCCGATCCGCCTCGCTTCGACGAAGGTGGCCAGATCTCTACGCCAAGACGTTTATGGACGACCCCAGATGTTGTTGCCAGCCGGGGAGGAGCCCGAATTTCCCTCACCCGCGGTGAGTACATAGGGGCTCGGTGATACATCGTTACAATTACCGAACGTAATTGCCTCACGTTGAAATTCGGACGTTTGCGATTGAGGACATTTGTAGCCGCCCGCGGTACTGGTCTGGAAGAGGGTCTGGCCAAGATCCATCATTGTGGGCCTAAACCAGGAATAGATCTCATTGTACGATGTCACCGCCAAGATGCTGCCATTGCGCGATGCCGACGCTGCGGTCACACAGCCCACGCAGCCACGGGCATCACAGCTCGGATATTGAGTTTCGGCCAGACTGATATAGTAAGACGAATTCTTAAGCACTGCGGATCCACCAAACGGCAACGGGGCTTTTACGTAAAAGATTCTATTCTTACCGCGCACCGTACCAGCGCCATTGTCCAGGTTCGGATCACCATCCGGGAAACACGCCTTTTCTATGACGTAGAGCGTGCCATCGAGTGGATCGATGATCATGGCTTCGGCATTGATTTTTATTCCGCCTTCATAAGTCAAAGTCAACGTTTGATAATCACCTGGCAAGTAGGTGGTATCTTGCAGCACAGTGGGCTCTTCCACCCGATAAACATTGACGTTGGCTGCATTGTGGCTGTTATCGCCAATGTCAGCAATGTAAACGTAGCTCGTTTCTCCTCTTGGGCCAGGGCCAACTTGGATCTCTTCGGGATTCATATAGTTGACTCCGCTCAAGGTGTAGGTCGCCAACCGGGCGCCCGATGGATTAATCGCATAAAAGTTCCTGCCGACTGAGTTATAGGCCTCGCTCATGTTGTGATCGTGGACCTGATAGATGACACCGATCATGTTCGTCCCGTGAGCCGCGGCCAGTCCAGAAGTCGTGTTCCCTTCAGGGGGTATTTCGCTAAACATGGTTCCTGATAGGTATGGCGCCGGCCAATAGGGAGCGCATGCCGTGAGGGGGTTGAGAGCAGGATTTTTGGTACCGACAATAGATAAGACAGGTCTTTGACTGCTGGTGCCGTTCTCGCGACTAGAGAGGATGGTGCCGTCAGCATTTTGTCCAATAAACTCAAATGTATATATACCGTTCCGATCGATGAACGACGTTACGTCGAGACTCTTTTGCCCGGTCGTGATCGAGCCGTAGTCGGTAACCTGACGAGACCAGCCGACTGAATCATAGTTGCTATACGTCACGGTGCTCTCAGACCAAGCATCGGCGGCCAAAACGATAAGAGGCCCATCCACCGATCCATTTGAAACGTAAAATTTTAGGGTCGCACTGGTGACACTGACAAAATCGCGCACATCAAACCGCATCAGCACGTTTTTCTGGGGGTCTGTGCCGCCATCAACGGTGAGTGTCGTTGCAGTTCCGTTGGGCATAGTGGGTGTGCCAAGATCAAGCTCTGCGTCTGCCTGAGCACCGATGGAGAAGGTTCCGGTGGTAGCGCCGTTCTCTTGTGGCTCAAAATTGAGGCCATAGTTAGCGCAGTCGTTGCCGCCCGTCAGGGCGGCCCTCTCTGTGACCAAGGTGCCCTGGTCTGTCTCCTCGCCATCCGAGACTCCGCACCCCGCAATGCCGAGCACCAAGGCCGCTGCTGCTCTCCGCCAGGCTTCATTCGATGCTATTCTGCTGATTGCTCCCAAGGGATCTGCGCGCATTTGAAACCTCCTGACTTTACGGCGTGGGTCTAACACTGACGTGATTCTCCGAGGGGATTACGAGCGACACCTTTGGACGCGACCTCATTGAGGATCGTAATTTCGACGTGTAAGGTTGCCGCAAGCAATGCCCAGGCTTGGGCGAAGCGCTCTCTTTGCGGCCAGCCACGCAAGTTGAGGATTGCCCTCGACCATTCTCCTTCGGAGCACGATGCGTCATCGGACCCCTTTCCCACCCACTCGAATGTCCGGAGAACCTGAAATGTTCCATCGGGACCCCCTTGAATGTCTCCACGCCGGTGGAGATCGCGGTCGCACGCAGCAAGCGACGGACCACTTCGTCGATCGCAAGGGACCGCGGCGGTGCCGGCGCCAGTTGTGCAACACCGGAACAACGACCGGCTGGCGAGCCCGTCGCTTGTGCAATAGTTGCACAAGCACGCCGGTCATTCGTGAGCCGACTGAGGATCGAGGACAGGCCCTGACGGATCTGCTGAACTACGGCCGGGTTCTTGAAGCTGCCCTCCTCCAGCCCACCCGCGATCGTCTCGACGCGATCCTTGAGGCCCGGGAATCGGCGGGCGGCCGCGTCGACCCACTCGCGGCGGTAGTCGGCGTCCAGCCATCCCCGACCCGTCGAGCCGGTCCCGCGCGAATAGACGAGAAACCGCGTCTCCGGATTGACCGTCGCGACCAGGCCCACATGCCACGCACACCCTCTTTCGAACGCTAGCATGACTGTCACACCGGGCGAATCACCGCGGTGTCTCCGAATTTCGCGCGCTGCTCAGCCGGTCGGCCCGTCTCGCTTGCGGGTCTGGCAAACCGTATCCTTCGATGCGGGAGATGAGCGTGCGCCGGTGCCGGGCACGGATTCATCCCGCTCCCTCACTCCGCCACCGCGCAGAGCCCTGCGGCCTAGCTCCATGTCTCGCCGTTCGGCAGCTCGGGCCCAACAACGCGGGCGACGCAACGGCAATCGCCAACGACTTCGCCCGCGACATGGCGACGTCAGGCCGGTTGAGGCTGTAGAGGAGCTCCACGCCGCCCGGAGCGTCCTCGGGCGTCGACGTTGTCTCGAGTAGATCGCGACGGCGGCCGCCGGGCGCTGGAACTTGTCGATGGTACCGACCTGGGCGCCTTCGGCCAGGGCGGCTTTGGGGGGCTGCCTTCCGTTTCGGACGTCTTCTTCTGGCGCGGCCCGGTCAGGCTGCCCGTTTCTTGCGCCGGCCGGCGGAGCTTTCGAGTCCAGCCGCTGGCCGCCTTGCCGGCGGTTCGAAGCTGATGCTGAGGGTGAGGCCGAGCGCCGAAGCGGCGCGTTGGAGAGAATCGAGGGTGACCCCCGTACGCGTGGGATCCAGGAGGCGGTAAACCGCCTCTCGGCTCGTGCGCATACGCCGCGCCATCTCAGACGGCGAGATCTTCTTGACCTTCATGGCCTTCCTGATGTCGTGGGCGAGCACCTTCTTCTGTACGCCGGCGCGAAGCTCGTGAAGCTCACCGAGCTCTTCGAAGAGATCCTCGAGTTCGTCTCGTGGCGGTGCGATCTTCATGTGCCCTCCTTCATTCGACGCTGAGCCAGCGCGATATCCGCCGGTGGCGTCTTCTGCGTCTTCTTGTGTATTCCGTGCCTCATCATTTGACACTCGAAGCCACTCGCGAACGGGGGCCACTCCGGTCGGCGTTCGGTAGAACCGAAGCCCCAGGCGCCGCGCCGTCGGCCCGTCCTCGCTCACGGCCAGAAGTGTACTATTAATAGGACGGCTCAGCTAGGACGGTTAGTCTGGAGAGGCAACGAGCTCCGGGCCCAACCCGGACGATGTTCCACGCGGTGGACGAGCCGCGCCCGAGCCGGCAGGATCAAACTGTTCCATCATGGGCGTATCGGCTGCGGACCCGCCTCGCCGCGATGAACGCCTCGAGGTCCTTGGGCGCAATCCTGATCGTGTTCAGGATCCGCACGTGCGCCAGCCTCTTGTCGGCGCAAAGCCCGTACACGGTCGCCGTGAAGAGGCCCCAGCTCCTCGGCCGCCTCGCGGACGTTCATCAACCCGTCGCGGCCGCCTCGCAGGACCGCGAGCCCTGCGGCGTGGTCGCCGGGACCGGGTAGAAACCGAGTAGAGACCGGCGTGCTAGGCGGTGCGACTTGAGGCGTTCCATGCAAAGTCGCATCCCGCCGATTTGTAATCCTCTTGCCGCTTGCGACGAGGTACCACCTCGCGCCGACGTACCCTCGTTGCTTCCCAAGCTGAATGTCGCCGGTTCGAACCCGGTATCCCGCTCCCACGCTAACGTCGGGAATTCCTGCGGAAGTGGTGAGTCCGTCGAGGGCCGCCGAAGGCGCCTCCGGAGGCTCGGGTAGCAACCGGGTAACAAACGGCTCGGTGTCGCGCTGTGTGCCGCGCGCGGTGGGCGCTCCGGCGGTGGCCGCCACCGCGGTCGGTTGCGCGGCTTGTGGCGCGGATGGCGCAGATGTCGACGGCTCGCCGCGCTCACAGAGCCGGCACGCCGAGGCTGTGGAGGTCCTGCGAAGGGCCAGCCGGCATTCAGGGCAACGCTTGCTTCTGGAACATCGACCAGGCGATGTTCACGATCCCGAACGACTGATAGTTTCCGCAGTGCGTGCCGTTCTTCACGGTGCACAGGACGGTTTGCACGCCGCCGCCGCACATGGGATAGGCCTCGCAACCGTCGTGATAGGCAACCGGCTGCGGATCGCCGGTGCACGTGTTGATCGCGCCCCACTCGCTGAAGTTCTCTTCGGCGCCGGGAAACATGGTGCCGCGTGGCCCGCTGCCACCACCGTAAGGGACCGCGGTGTCGCTGGTGCCGCGGAACTGGATCTCAGAGATCGGGCGCGCGGGCTTGCAGCTGCCACACGACGGATTGGCGGCGGCGCCGGTGACGCAGTCGAAGTCGACTGGCGCCACCGCGGCGATAACGTCGGCCGCGTCGCACGCCACCTTGAACGCCATGCCACCGCCGTTCGAGCATCCCGAGGCGTATATCCGCTTCGAATCGATGCACGCCTCCTTCTGCAGCGTCGTGATGATGGCCCGCGTGAACGCGACGTCGTCGACGTTCTCGCTCTGCGCGGTGCTGCAGCATCGGCCCACGTTCCACGAATTGCCGACGCCGTCGGGCCACACCATGATGAACCCATTGGTGTCGGCGACGCTTCCCCAGGTGGTGGCGCTCTTCTGCCCAGAGCCGGTGCCTCCGAGGGGATGGAAGTCGATGACGACGGGGACCGGGCTCTTGCCGGTGTAGCCGCTCGGGATGTGGCGCAGGAACGTGCGGGTCAGCGAGCCGACCTTGATCGACTCTGTCTGGTCACCCGGCGTGGCGCTGGCGGTTGCGCTGCAGCTCGCGGAGCCAGTCCCGCCCGCGCCGGGACCGGCATCTCCGCCGCCGCCGGAACCGAGCGCGGCCCTGCCGCCGGGTCCGCCCGAGGCGCCGCCGCCGCCGGAAACGCCGCCGGTGCCCGAGCCGCCGCCGCTCTGCTGGGCACCGCCGCTCGCGCTCGTGCCGCCGGGACCTGAGGCACCGCCCGAGGACGTGCCACCCGACGCGCCGCCGGTCTCGGCGCGCGTGCCGCCGCTCGCGCTGCCGCCGCTCGCACTGCCCCCGCTGGCGCCACCCCCGGTGCTCGTGCCCCCGCTGCCCTGCTCACTCCCGCCGGAGCCGGGCGATCCGGAGCCCCCGCTAGATCCAGGGTGGCCCGACTGCGAGGAGCCGCACGACGCCAGAGTCGCCACCAACAATATTCGCCTTATGCGTCGGGCCATTGCGCTGGACGCAGCTATCCGCAGACGCCCTCGGGCGAGCGCGGTCAGTCGACCTCCTTCGATGACTTGGTCGGGCGCGATGAAGCTCCATGCGCCTTGTCGGGCTGTTCGATCACGAAATCGGCAGCACGAGCGCCGGAAGCAAATGACGGGAGAGACCGGTGCAAAGGCGGTGGCTCCTAAATGGGCCGAGTATCGCCGAGGGGATTGCTGCGGCGGCGGCCACCGTCCTTTCGCGGCGGGGCCCGACTCGTCACTGGGCGATGCATTCGCTTACCATCGTCGACCAGATTTTCTCCGCGAGCACCTGGGCGCCCATAGTGTTCGGGAAGGTGTCGCCCGGGGCGGTGTACTGAGGCATCCACCACCGCTGCAGGTCGATGAAGTGGCAGGGGATCGCGCTCTGATCGCATGCTGACATGACCATGGGCCGCAGGTCAGCGACACCTGGGATGCCGGAGAGCTCGGGCATCAGGAAATAGACGATGTGCTGGACCGTGCCATCTGTCGCGACCATGGAGAGGAATTGGCGGAACGCGCTGGCCGCCATGTTCACGGAGTCGGCGGTCCCGCCGGATGTGATCGTGTCCCAGGTGCCCCCGTCCATGAGGAGGACCTTGACCTTGGTGGCCGTCGACTCCTGGGCGGCGTACTGGTTCGCGATGGCGCTCATCGAGGCTCCCGCCGCCGCGGCTATGACGTAGTCCTCGTTCGGTCCGAGGGCGCCGCTCATACGCGCCTTATCCCTCACCGCCGTATGTTGCTGGCCCGGATTGAGGACCCACGAGTCGCCGATCCAGAGCACCTCGTTCGCCGCGACCGTTCCGTGCGGGCAGTCCATGCTGCCGTCGCCCGCGGCCGCATCGGTGCCGGGGCCGGCGTCGTTGCCATCGCCGTTCGATGCAGCATCCAGGCGGTCTGGCCCAGGTCCGTCGGCGCCGGCGTCCAGCGCGCCCGGGCCGAGCCGGATCAGCTTGCCGTCGCACCCCATGACCGCGACGGACATCAGAACCGAAACCGCGACTCTCGATGCGAATGGCGGCTGCGACACCTCTCGATGCTACCATCGCGCAAATGCTTCCGGGCGTCGCACTCTTGATGGCGCTCGCCGCTCCGCCATCGCGTGACGCGGGGGAGCCCGTCCCATCCGCCGCGCGACTCGAGGTCAGATCCGGCGCGCGCTGCCTGACGCGCGACGATATCACCCGCCGCGTCCTGGCGCGCACGTCGCGCGTGAGGTTCTCCGACGACGCGTCGATCACGATTTCCGTAGCCGTGGCTGTGCAGCGGCAGAGCGGCACCGTCGTGGCCGAGCTGACGCTGGGATCGAGAGGCGGGTCTGCAGCCCCTCGGCGGATCGTGGCGCGCTCGTGCGCAGAAGCGGCCGATGCCGTTGCGCTCATCCTGGCAGTCACGTTGGATCCGACGGCTCAGAGAACGCCTGCGGGCGAGACGACCAAGCCGAGCTCATCCGGGAGCGCCAGCGACGGCCCTGCTGCTGCCGAGCCGCCCGGGATCGCCGACGAGCGCTCCGGCGCCGTGGTGCCCAACCCGCCGGGGCCCGCCGCTGTGCGTCCCGTCGTGGCCGCGACGCCGGCCGCGCGCGAGCCCCCTCCGCCGGTCGAGCCTCCGGACACGCCAATCGCGCTTCCGCCGGCACCGCTCGGCCCTCCCGCTCGGCGGGACGAGAAAGGTCCCCCGCACCTGATCGGGACCGGCGGTCAGCTCGGAGCGACGGCGATGACGCTGGAATTCGGCGCCGCCCTCGAAGGCGAGATGGTGGCCGGGGCCGCGCCCAGGGTCATGCCCGGTCTCTCCGTCTCCGTGATGCTGGCCTCCAGCGCCGATCGGATGTGGGCGCCTGCGATGTTCGCGGGCTGGAGCCGCGTCTGGCGCTCGGGACTGGCGGAGGGGGCTGGCTCGGCCTCGTTCACGCTCGACATCGGAAGGCTGGGCGCCTGCCCCTTGCGCTTGCGCTGGGCGCGATTGGTGGTCCGCCCGTGCGCCTCCGTTCTCGTGGGTCGTATGTCCGCGCGCGGCGAGACAGCGCAGGCCAGCGCGTCGGCGCGTCCGTTTTCGGCCGCTGGGTTGATGGTCGACGCTCGCCTCGGTGGGACGATCGCTCTCGTCGCCCGACTCGGCGCTGGCCTGACGCTGCTGAGGGATCGGTACGCTTTCGGCGACGACGTTTTCTACCGGGCGGAGGCGCTCACGACCTCGGCCAGCCTCGGCCTCGGCTTTCATTGGCCCTGAGGACTGGCCTGATCCAGACCGGACTCATCACCGGCGCGGCAGGCCGACCAGCGCGGCGATCCGATCCGCGAGAAGGTCTCCCCTGTGCTCGGTGACGAAGCGAGCGGCCAGGCGTCGGGCGTCCTCGGCGCGGCCGAGCCGCATCAGCGCCTCCACTTTGACTGCGATGGCTTCGGGCGCAAAGGTTCCGGTCGGATAGCGGCTCTCGTAGCGGCGCACATTCTCGAGGGCACGGTCGGGCGAGCTGGCCGCGAGCGCCGCCCGGGCGCCGTCGAGGAGCTCGATCTCGCCTCGCAGCTCGCTCGGGCCGGCGCTCGACCGCCCTGCGACGCGACCTACCGGGGATGGCCTCGCTTCGTTCCCGACGCTCGGCGAATCCCGCCCGGGCGGCACGGCTGGGATGGACGGCGCTCGTGGCGAGTCCGCGGGCACCTCGAAACGACCCGCAGCCGCCGGCGACGACTGGGACGCCTTCCCCCCCCGCGCGCGCGTTCCGATGACGACTCCGGTGACTGACAAAGCGACCACGGCGGCGGAGATCCACGGCCACAGGGCGTGCGGCGCGCTCGCGGCCGCCGGCGCCGCAGTCGACGTCGATCGGGCCACGGGGGGCGCCGGAGGCGCGCCCACCACATCGACACCGATGGCCTGGGCCATGCGGCGGGTCAACTCGGCCGAGGGCCGGCGCTGGA
>Ga0207694_10002781_pt1 | contig 14127 bp, 11 predicted proteins | sample KBSC34metaG_FD_184353 | JGI IMG/M metagenome (GOLD analysis project Ga0207694, IMG submission 184353) | Corn rhizosphere microbial communities from Kellogg Biological Station, Michigan, USA - KBS C3-4 metaG (SPAdes) (version 2) | ecosystem: Host-associated > Plants > Roots > Rhizosphere > Soil...
TATAATCCTACTACGGCCGATTTCGGCGGCCCGCATCTCGAAAACTGCAACGAAAATCTGTGTATCACGCGCCCGAATTGGATCCGCGATATCCACGTTGGGTACCTCGAAGCCGGCGCCGACATTATCGAAACCAACAGCTTTCAAGGCTCGCCTATTGTACTAGCCGAGTTCGGTTTAGGGGCACAAACTCGCGGGCTGAACGTGGCGGCCGCACGCATCGCCCGCCAGGCCGCGGATGAATTCTCGACCTCTCAAAAACCGCGCTTCGTCGCCGGAGCCATGGGCCCCACCACTAAATCCCTGACCCTGCGCGGCGACGTGAGCTTCAAGCAACTCCGCGACAGCTATTACCAGCAGGCGCACGCGTTGATCGAAGGCGGCGTGGATTTTCTCTTGCTGGAAACCGGTTTTGATACGCGCAACGTCAAATCCGGCCTGGTCGCGATCCAGCAACTCGAACGCGAACTAGGTCAGCGCATCCCCATCATGATCTCCGGCACCATCGAGCGCTGGGGTGCAATGCTCGCGGGCCAGCCCGTCGACGCTTTCTACGCCTCCGTCGCCCACGCCGACCTACTCGCCATCGGACTCAACTGCGCCACCGGCCCGGACCTGATGACCGACCATATCCGCACCCTGGCGAACATGGCCTCGACCCGCATCTCCTGCTACCCCAACGCCGGCTTGCCGAACGAGGACGATCAATACCTGGAGACTCCCGAATCGCTAGCCGGGCAGCTCGCGAAGTTCGTCGAGCAAGGCTGGTTGAACATCGTAGGCGGCTGCTGCGGCACCACTCCCGCGCACATCCGCGCCATGGTCGAAATGACGGAGGGCCGTGCGCCCCACGTCGTCAACCCGCCCTCGCATCGCGCCTATTATTCCGGCGTCGAGCTAGTCGAAGCCGAAGACTCCAGCCGCCCACTGATCGTAGGCGAGCGCACCAACGTCATCGGCTCGCGCCTGTTCAAGAAAATGATCGCCGAGGAAAAGTGGGAAGAAGCCAGCGAAATCGCCCGCTGGCAAGTCAAGAACGGCGCCCACATCATCGACGTCTGCCTGCAGTCATCGGACCGCGAAGAGATCAAGGACATCGATCCCTTCTATTCGAAGCTGATGCCCAAGATCAAGGCGCCGGTGATGGTGGACACCACCGATCCCAAGGCCATCGAAACGTCGCTAATTTGGTGTCAAGGCAAGTGCATCATCAATTCCGTCAACCTCGAAGACGGCGAAGAAAAGTTTGAGCTGGTGTGCCCGCTGGTCCGAGCCTACGGCGGAGCACTGATCGTCGGCACCATCGACGAAGACAAGCAGCAGGCGCAAGCCTTCACGCGCGAGCGCAAACTGGCTGTAGCCCAGCGCTCCGTGCAGATCCTGACCGAAAAATACGGCATCCCGCCCGAGGATATTATCATTGACACCCTGGTCTTTCCTTGTGCGACCGGCGACGAAAACTACATCGGAGGCGCGGTCGAAACCATCCACGCCATCCGCATGGTGAAAGCCGAAATCCCCCACGTCAAAACGGTGCTGGGAGTCTCCAACATTTCCTTCGGCCTCCCCGCCGCCGCTCGCGAAGTGGTGAATTCCGTGTTCCTCTACCACGCCACCAAAGCCGGACTCGACCTCGCTATCGTCAATGCCGAGCGCCTGGAACGCTTCGCCTCGCTCCCCGAAGAAGAGCGCCGCCTGGCCGAGGATCTTCTGTTCAACACGCCGCCGCCCGATATTCCCGCCTCGGAAGACTGGCGCGAGCAAACCCGTGAACAGAAAATCGCCATCAACCAGTTCCACATTGCGGCCATCACCGAATACTTCCGCCGCGCCGGCAAGAAAGCGCGCATCATCATCGCCGAACTGCCCCTCGACATGCGCCTCGCGCGCTATATCGTCGAAGGCACCAAGGACGGCCTGATCCCCGACTTGGACCTCAAGCTCCAGGAAGGCGCGAAGCCACTCGACATCATCAATGGACCGCTGATGGATGGCATGACTGAAGTCGGCCGCCTGTTCAACGACAACGAGCTGATCGTAGCCGAAGTGCTGCAATCCGCCGAAGCCATGAAAGCCGCCGTCACGCACCTGGAACAATTCATGGAAAAGGCGGACACCGCCTCCCGCGGCAAAATCGTGCTGGCCACCGTGAAAGGCGACGTCCACGACATCGGCAAAAATCTTGTTGAGATCATCCTCGCGAACAACGGTTACAAAGTCATCAACCTGGGCATCAAAGTTTCCCCCGACGACCTGATTCAAGCCTGGCGCGAACACCAGCCTGACGCCATCGGCCTTTCCGGTCTGCTCGTCAAGAGCGCCCATCAAATGGTCACCACCGCATCCGATTTCCGCGAGAGCGGCGTCGACGTGCCCTTGCTGGTGGGCGGCGCGGCCTTGTCGGAACGCTTCGCGACCAGTCGCATCGGTCCAGCCTACGGCGGCCCCACGTTCTATGCGAAAGACGCCATGACCGGCCTGCGCATGATGAACGAACTGATGGACCCCACCAGCCGCGACGCCGCGTTAGCCGATCACATTTATCTCGCGGTGGAGCCAGTCCTCGACCCCGAGATGCCGCTCGGTATGGAAGCCGGAAGCGCACGCAGTCCGCGAGTCCGCGCCGATATTCCGATTCCCGTTGTGCCCTACCTCGACCGCCGTGTGCGTGACGTCCCCAATCTGCAGGAGCTGTGGACCTATATGAATCCCTACATGCTCTACGGCCGCCACCTGGGTTTCAAAGGCAACTTCGAAAAGATGCTGAAAGCGCGCGATCCGAAAGCGCTGGAACTATACCAAGGCGTCGAGCGCGTAAAAGAGAAAGCCGCAAAGTTTCTGAAGCCGCGCGCCGTCTGGCAATACTTCGAAGCCGAGCGCCACGGCAACTCAGTGCACCTCTTCGCGCCCGGCGGCTCAACCCCGCTCTACGTCTTCAACTTCCCGAGGCAGCCGAAATCCAACGGCCTCTGTCTGAGCGACTACGTACTAGACCCGCGCGATCACCTGGCCGTATTCACAGTAACCGCCGGCGAAGGCGTGCGCGAGCGCTCCGAAGATGCCAAACATAACGGCGAATTTTTTCTGGCACACGGCCTGCAAGCCCTGGCCATCGAGACCGCCGAAGCCTGCGCCGAGTGGCTCCACCGCCGCATTCGCGAAGACTGGGGTTTCGCCGATCCCGCCAACATGACCATGCTGGAACGCTTCACCTCGCGCTACCGCGGCAAACGCTACAGCCCCGGCTACCCCGCGTGTCCCGCGCTAGAAGATCAGCAAGGCATCTGGACGCTCTTGCGTCCGGAGGAAATCGGCGTCCAACTAACAGAGGGTTTTATGATGGACCCCGAAGCCAGCGTCAGCGCCATCGTGTTCCACCACCCCGACTGCGCCTACTTCAACGCCACCGAATCGCGCGAATAGCTAGCGGATCGCCTGCGCGACCTCGATGGCCATCTCATAACGCCCAAACGGGGCGCTCAGTTGCACCCCCGCCGTCAGCGGACGCACCCGCTCCACCATCTCCCGCGCAATCGCGATACCCGCCGCCCGAGCCGCCTCCGCCGTATCCGCGCCCCGCATGCGCTCCATGTACTCGTCGGGCACCGGAACCCGCAGCTCATTCACCATGAACTCGGCGTTACGCAGACTCGTCAACGGCCAAATCCCTGCGATCACCGGAATCTTAAACTGCGCGGTTCGCTCCAGGAACTCCTCCAGCAAGCGCAAATCGAATACGGGCTGCGTCACGAAATACTCCGCACCCGCCTCCACTTTTTTCTCCACCCGCCGTAGTTCCTCGTCAATATGCAGAGACCCCGGATTCGCTCCCGCTCCGATCAGCAGGGAAGTCTGCGAGCCCATCGGATTCCCGCCCAGATCCAGTCCCTGGTTCAAATTGTTAGCGATGCGAATCAACCCGATCGAATCCACGTCAAACACCGCTGTCGCGTCCGGGTAAGTTCCCATACGCGGCGGATCGCCAGTAATACAAATCAAATTCCGCAGCCCGCCCGCATGCGCCCCCAGCAACTCACTCTGGATTCCCAGAATATTCCGGTCGCGGCAGCAGAAATGCAGCACCGCCTCAATCCCGGCGTGCTGCTGAATCAGTTGGCAAGTGACCTGAGCACTCAACCGCGCACTGGCGCGAGGCCCGTCCGGCACGTTGATGCAATCGATCCCCGCGTCCTTGCACAATTTCGCCCCGGCGATTTCCTTAGCCGCATCAACGCCTTTAGGAGGAAGAATCTCGACAAAGCTAACGAACTGCCCGGCCCCCAGCTTCGCGCCCAGACCACTTCGCTGCAGCAGCGGAATCTTCGCCTGCGCGTGCGGCGCTTCTTTGGGCTCCTCAACCTGTACCGTATGCACCGGCCCGCCCGGCTGAAAGCTACGCGCCTCGTTACGAATTTCCCGGATGTGCGCCGCCGTAGTCCCGCAACACCCGCCCACGATCTTCGCACCCGCCTCCAGGAACCGGCGCGAATACTGCGCCATATATTCCGGCGAGCATAAGTACAAATTGCGACCCTCCACCGTTACCGGCAGCCCCGCGTTCGGCATCACGCTCAACGGTTTGGTAGTGTGCGGAGCCATCGCCTCGATCGCCTCCAGCAGCGCCCGCGGCCCCGAGGAACAGTTCAGCCCAATCACATCCACCGGCCACTGGGTCAGCGCCAGCGCGATATTCGCCGCCGAAGTCCCGTCCTCCAGCGTCCCGTCATCTTCGATCGCGACTTGGGCCACCAGCGGCATTTCACGCCCCGCCGCCTCGCGCACCGCCAGCACCGCCTCGCGCAGCTCGTCCAGGTCACGAAAAGTTTCCAGGATAATCAGATCCACGCCAGCTTCGACCAGCACCGCCACCTGTTCGCGAAACAGATCGCGCGCCTCCGCGAAACTGACCGGGCCCAAAGGTTCCAACCGGACTCCTAACGGCCCCACCGCCCCTGCGACAAAAGCCTGGTCCTGCGCAACCTCTTTGGCGATGCGGACTCCGGCTTGGTTAATTTGCCGCAGCTTCTCGGCGAATCCAAACCCCGCCAGCCGCTTGCGATTCGCGCCATAAGTATTGGTCTCGAGAATCTGCGCCCCCGCGCGCAAATAATCCTGGTGCACGTCGCGGATTAAAGCAGGCAGCGACAAGTTCAATTCGTCATAACAGCGATTGAGGAAAATTCCTTTCGCGTAGAGCGCCGTCCCCATGGCCCCATCGGCCACCAGTATTCGATTGAGCAGGGCATCTTTAAATTCAGCGCTGCGATTTTGAAAAGTAGCTACACCCATGAGATATCTCTACGATACCGCGCCCGGCCTCAACGCCATTCCGGAAATAGCGGAACGCGTCCGCGCCGGCAAGCCTCCAGCAGTTCCACCACCCGCTTGCGCCGACGCAGCAACTGCTCGCACAATTGGTCCAGCGCCGCTTCGTCGCCTGCCACCCAAGCCGGCGGAATTTGCTTGAGCGCCTGATCCACCACCGCCTCCGGAAAGTGAACGATGCGATCCAGCCACGGCTGGAAATCGTCCAGCCCACGCACGCTCCGGTACACCTCCGGCCGGGAGTACAAACCCTGCAGCGGCGAATCCGCAAAACGCCAGTGGGGACCGTCGAACGCGAATCCGTGATCCACCATCTGCGCTACGAATCCCAAGCGCAAGGGATGCGCTTCGAACGACGGCAACCACTCCCGCAGCCGCGCTCGAAAAAAGATCGCCTGCCGGGAGTCCGCGTTGCCCATCCATTGATCGAACGCCAGCATCCCCAAGAAATCCGTACGATTCTCCACCTGCGCCAGCAACGTGTCCGGCAGGAAATCGTACACCACTAACCGCGCCGGATCGCCCGGAAATCGCGACCCGAAATGCCAGCCTAATTCGACCGGCAGCCGGCCCGACCCCAATTGCAGATACACCTCCGGATTCTCCTCCAGAAATTCCCGCGTAACGCGGATCACCGCCGCCTCCGGTGCAGAGAAACCGAGATAGCGCAAGAACACCGATGCGATCCATTCATTGACCAGGATCCGCCGGTGCTGCGGGTTGTTGAGGAACTTAACCACGTAACAGTGGCCGTCCGCCGCTTCAATCAAGTGTGCCTGCGCCCCGCCGCGCATCTTGCGGATGAGGCGGCGCGCATCAACCGGCATAGCCGTGGTTCAAATGCAGTACCCTAAGAGATTATATGACGGACGAAAAAGACACCACTGCGACCCCGCCGCCCGCGGGACGATCCACCAAGGAAGAAGTAGCGCTGGAACTGATGAAGTTCATTGCCGGAACCACTGGGTTCGGCAAGGGTTCGGGAGGCACCGGCTTCGGCGGCAAAGCTCCCAAGACGCCGGATGAGCAGGTGGAAGCCCTTCTGCAACTCTACGAACGCTGCCGCACGGCCGTAGCGAAGTAAAACAGGAAAGGGGCAGCCTGCAGCCGCCCCCTTCTAAAAACTATTTCTTTTTCTTACCGCCCTTTTTCTTCGACGAGCTCTTCTTGGAAGCGCCTTTCTTGGCCGCCTTCTTGGGAGCAGCTTTCTTCGTGGCTTTCTTAGGCGCTGCCTTTTTCACGGCTTTCTTCGGAGCAGCCTTTTTCGCGGCTTTCTTAGGAGCAGCTTTTTTCTTGGCAACGGCCTTCTTCTTGGGAGCCGCTTTCTTCGCAGCCTTCTTCGGAGCAGCCTTCTTAGCGGCAGCCTTTTTGGGTGCAGCTTTCTTCGCTGGCGCAGCAGCCTTCTTCACCGGCGCAGCAGCTTTCTTTACCGGCTTGCGGGCGGGCGGTGCCTCCACCGCGGCCGGCACCGGAACTTCCTCAACCTCGACTACCGTGGTTTCCACCACGACGGCGGGCGCCGGCGGGCGCGGCACAAACCCCGGGACAGCCAGTTCTTCGTCGTCGTCGTCGAGACCGTAGTCTCCCATATCGTCGTCTAAACTGAGTTCGGCGCCCTCATCGAAATCGTCGAGTTCATCGTCTTCGGGCGAAAGCCGGTACTCTATCATGGCCAGGGTCTCCTCTTGCGGAATAAGTTCTGCAGATTCAGAAACCAGAATATCGCTTTTTCAAGCGAAGGCAAGTGAAAAGTGTCTGCCGGATGAATGTTGGTGAATGAAGAAACCTAGCCCGCCCGTCCCGTCGCGCCTTTAGCGGCCGAAGCCTTGGTGGGACTCTTCACCGCGGGCGCCGCCGCGCGCGCTTTGGGCCGGATGCGAGATGCGGTGAGCACGGGTTTCCTTGCCGGCGCTTTTGCCGCCACGCGGCCCGTCGCCTTAGGCGCGGTCCGCGGCGTCGTCCGCGCTACGGTCCGCACCGGAATGCGATCACCCGGATAAGCCGCCGGAATCACCACCAGCGAACCCGCTTCCGGCAGTTCCTCGCGATTCGCCGAACTGAGCAGCGCCGCTGTAGTACCGTAGCGCTTGGCGAGCGTTGCGAAGCTATCGTCACTGTCCACCTTATGCACCCGCCAGGAGTCGCGACGGTTCGCAGGCACGGCCCGGAACGCTGCTTCCACCTGCGGCATCGTGCCCTTCGGCACGTGCAGCGCGGTCCCTGAGGGAGCAACCGACCGCAGCACCGCCGGATTCAGTTCCTTCAACTCCGCCAGCGGACGGTCAATCGCATCCGCGATCAGCGACAGGTGCGTCGCCGATACCAATTCGATGGTCTCGTATTCCACCGGCCGTTCCAGATCCAGATCGTCCAACCCGTAGTCTTTGGCGTTCTTGCCGATAATAGTCATCGCCAGGATCGCCGGAACGTAGTTAGCCGTTTCCCGGGGCAGCACATTCATGCGCCGCAATTGCCAGAAGTCCGCGTAGCCCGTGCGCTGAATGGCTTGATCCACGCAACCAGGACCGCAATTGTAGGCCGCCATCGCCAGGTTCCAGTCACCAAAGTGGTTGTAAAGATCGTGCAGATGGCGAGCCGCCGCGCGCGTCGCCAGCTCCGGGTCCATGCGGTCATCGGTAGACGGCGTTTGATTCAGGCCGTACTCTTTCCCCCGGAACGCCGCAAACTGCCACACGCCCACGCAGCGGGCCCGCGACATGGCGCGCGGAGTAAATCCGGATTCCGCCTGCGCCAGGAAAATCAATTCCTGCGGTACGCCTTCTTCTTTCAGGATTCTCGAGATCATGGGCTTGTAGCGACCCGAGCGCCGCAGCCCGTAAGCCAAAATCTTCTTGCCGCGTGTAGACGAGAAGTAGTTGATATAGCTCACCACCGCGTCGTTTTGTTCCAGCGGCAACTGCGACGCCGTCACCCGAATCTGCTCCTGCACTTTATGCCGCAAGCTGGGGTCGATCGGAAACGTCATCTGCAGAATTTCGTCGATGGGCGACTTCTCGAAGCGCACTTCTTCATCGGTCTCGGAACTGGCCGCCTGATCCACGTCATAGCGGTAGATGCGTTCAATCAGCTCGTCAATATGCCTCTCCAGACGCGCCCGATCGGGCAGGTTGTCCGGAGCCGTCAGCAGCACCTCCAGCACGCGGTCGAAATCCGCGCGCGAATCGGCCGTGCGCCCTTCCTGGTACGCCCGCTTGCCCGAAGCAAACCGGTCGTCAGCTTTCTTGATCAGGAAATCGACATCGGAGGGGCGGGACAAAGAGGGGAGGGAAGAGGCGGTGAGGGGAGCTTCGTTCGCGTAAGCCAGGGTAACGTTCGGCGGCTCGATGAGTACCGGATCACCTTGCGGAGCCCCCGCCCTGGCCGGCGGTACAAAAAAGGTTCTGAACTGCTTCGGCGGCGTCGTAGTAGCGCAACTGCTAAGGACGATTGCCGCCCCCATCAGGATGCACGCTCCAGCAATCCCGGCCCTCATCCATTAGCTCCGGTTATACGCATATCCGCTGAGTGTAACAAATCCGGAGCGTCGGAGGTAGGGCCGATCTCCAGGTTCGAATGGCAGCCCTGCATACCCCTCTATCGGTTGTTTCTCGAAGATCCGCTACCCTAGCAGAATGAAGAGCTTTCGCAAAGAATTATGGTTCGAAGTGCCCTCCCGCCGGGGTTTTGTGAACATAACCCGCCAGGTAGACGACTGCCTCCGCGAAAGCGGCGTCCGGGAGGGTTTAGCCCTGGTCAACGCCATGCACATCACCGCCTCCGTGTTCATCAACGACGACGAAAGCGGACTCCACCAGGACTACGACAAGTGGCTAGAAACCCTAGCCCCCCACTCCCCCACCTCCCAATACCAGCACAACCGCACCGGCGAAGACAACGCCGACGCCCATCTGAAACGCCAGATCATGGGCCGGGAAGTAGTGGTAGCGGTCACCCAAGGAAAACTCGACTTCGGCCCCTGGGAACAGATCTTCTACGGCGAGTTCGACGGCCGCCGCAAAAAACGCGCCCTAGTGAAAATCATCGGAGACTGATGGGCGGACCCAACCTGGTCCTGCTAGCCGGCAAGACCATGGCTTTACGCGATCTCCTAGCCGGGCCCTCAACATCCACCACTTCGTAAACGCCGACGAAATCGCGCTCACCCTGGGCGGCGAGCATCCCGCCATGGCCGCCGGCCGTATCATGCTGGAGCGCCTGCGCGATCTCACCGCTCAGCGTACAAATGTAGCGTTCGAAACCACCCTGGCCAGTCGCTCCTTCGCTCCCTGGATTCGGCGGTTGAAGGATTCAGGCTATTCCTTCAACCTGTTCTACTTTTGGCTTCCAACGCCCGAGGTAGCGATCGAGCGCGTTCGCGTGCGGAAGTTGTTAGGTGGCCACTCGGTACCGGAAGTGGCCGCTGGCTTCCGCTTGGGAGTTCTACGACAGGCAACGTCCCCATGGTCTTCATGCGCGACGGCAAAATCGTCGACGTCAACGCGAGCGACATCCCCATCCCTGACGACATCCTAGCCGAAATTTCCGGCACTTAAAACAAAGAGGCGGCGAGAACTCCGCCGCCCCTCCCGTTCGAAATTGAGCTGAAACTACTGCTTCTTCCCGCCAGCGCCCGGCGGATTGATAATCGCTTCGTCCCAATGTTCTTTGATCAGCCCGTTCTCCGTGCGCACCACATCGTAGTGGTTCCACACATACATCTTGCTGGGATCGGCCGGATCCGGAACCTTGCGGTCCCACATCATGAAAGAGTACGGCCCGTTGACCAGAGTCAGCACCGGCTCATTCTTCCACTCCGGCTTGATCTCTTGCGGCGTGCGCCCCGGAACGCGGCTCATGAACGCCTTGAACCCATCGCGCCCTTGCGGCACGTTCGGATTGTGCTGAATGTAGCCCGGGTCCATGGTTTTGTCGGCCAGTTCCAGGTGCCCGTACTGCAGCATGTCCTTCAACTCCTCGGTAGCCATCGCCAGCGTCTTCTTTTCCTCGGCCGACAGCTTTCCGGTGTTCCACTGCATTGGAGGCTTGGGCGAAACCCCATACTCGACCACCGGCGACATCGCCGTCCGCTGTGCGCTATCCCAGTGCTCTTGCACCTTGCCGTTTTCGATGCGCAGCACGTCGAAGCTGTTCGAATGATAGGTTTTGGAAGGATCGCGCGGGTCTTTCTGCTCACGCTCAAAAATCAGCCAGACGAAATCGCCCTTCGCGCCGGCAACCACTGGCGGATTCGCCAACGTTTTGGGAATCGGGTTCACTTCCGGACCCATGGCTCCAAAAAACTTCAGAAACGCCGCCCGCCCGGTGCTGATATTGGGATTGTGCTGAATGTACGTTTCCGACTGATACTTGGGCGCCAGATCCAGATGGCGGGATTGAATCACTTCGCGCCACCAGGTCAAAACCATATCCAGATTCTTCTTTTCCTGCGCCGTCATGGGCGCGGTCTGCGGCATCGTCGGCGGATTGATCGATTCAGCGGATAGAATCGTCGAGCCCGCCACCAGCAGCGCCAGTGAGCCCGCCAGCAGCGTGGCTTTCGAAAATCTCATAGGGTAGTTCTCCTTCCTGGACAGTATAGCGTTGAACCATTCTGGGAGGAAGCGCAAGACGGCAGGGGGCCGCGCACCACCCCTTCCTCGAAACTACTTAGCTTTAACCGCTAGCTCACTCGCCAACTGTTCCTGGTAAGTCTTCTCCAACTTCTCCACCGCCTCGCGAAATCCCTTGGGATCGACGAACCGGTCCGGGTTGTAAGCATCCCCCGGCTTATACTTCTCGTGCAACTTAAACTGCGCCGCATGCGACGCCAGCCACACGTCGATCTTCATTTCCTTCTGGTCATGGAATGTGCGCGCGTAATCCTGCATGATGCCCGGATACTTCGGCATCCCCGTAACCTTGACGCCGGGGTTTATCGACCCCATGTTGACAATCCCCACGCGATAAGTCTTCGCGCCCTCGCGAACCTCCAGCGTGAAACTGGTAGCGCCCTTAGTGTGCCCCGGATGATGATGCGCCGTGATCACCGTCCCGCCGAGCGAAATCTTATCGCCGTCCTTCAACTTGCGGTCCACCGTTACCGGCGTGAATCGAGCCTCCGGTGAATCGCCAAAGCGAAAGTCGACCTTGCCCCCGCTCTCGAGCAATTCCGCGTCCTGCTCCGACATCACCATCTTCGCCCCCGTCATTTTCTTGAGCGCCGCCATCCCCGCCACGTGATCGAAATGCCCGTGCGTAGCCAGCAGAATCTTGGTGTCGGACATCTTGAATCCCAATTGCTCGACACCGGCCTTGATGAGCGGCACCGTCTCCGCCAACCCGGAGTTGATCAGGATGTTCCCCTGCGGCGTAGTAATGAGGTAGGTAGACAAATCGTAAGTCCCCACCCAATAAATGTTCCCCAGAATCTTAAACGGCGGAAACGGTTTTGTCCACTCCGGATTCTGCTGCCCGAACCCCGCCACCGCCAACGCGAGAAAACCGATCGCTTGTTTCATATATTCACCGCGGAGGCAGCGACCCCAGGTAAGCCGAGATCGAAATGATATCGTCTTCGGACAACTTGGCGACCGCCTTCTTCATCAGAGCCGCATTCGTCCCCGCGCTGGTCCCATTCTGCAAACAGATCAGTTGCCGAGCAATGTAAACCGGCTGCAGCCCCGCGATTCGCGGGATCTCGCCCAACCCATGCAGCGAATCCCCATGACAAAGCGCGCACGCACCGTTCTTAACCAGTGCCTCCCCCCGAGCAATGCTGCCCGGCGGAACATACGCAATAAACCCCGAATGCGGATCGCGATCGTTAGTCCGCTGCGGATCTTCCGGAATTTCAACGATCCGGTGCCCGATAGGCTCCATCCCGCCCTCCGGAGACAAAACCCGATGCCGCCCCGCCGTAGCGACAAACGTCTTCGGAGGCGTAGCCGTCTCCATCACCTTCACCCAAACCCGCGGCGTGAGTCCAGCAAAATATTCCGCCGACTTTCTCACATCCTCATCCGAAATCGCCTTAGCAATCGGACCCATCCGCCCGTCATCCTTCCGCGCCCCACTCTTGAAATAGTTCATCTCCCGGATCAAATACTCCGCCGGCAACCCCGCCAGATCCGCCGACTCCGGATGCCCCTGTCCCGACATCAGATGACACGACCCACAAGCCATCGGCGTAGCCCCGCCCTCGCCCGTAACAATCCGCGGCGCCGCCCCATGCTCATCCGGAAACCAATCCGGAGGCGTAGCGTTCCCCGCAATCTTCGCCGCCTCATATTCTTTGGAACTCCCCGGCACCCTCACGACGCTAGCAGCCGGTTTAGCGCCAGGCTGCACCTTGTCAGGAATGTTATAAGCCCAAGCCGGCAATCCATTAGGAATCGTCAACGGCGTCTGCGCCGTAACCATCCCCGCAAGCACCACAGCAGAAAATACAATTCGAAATCCAGTGATCATAATCGTAAGCTCACGAATACCAGTGAGTATACATCGCCCCGCATGTGTAACGATGAAGATATATGGAACGAACAACTATCGAGCCGGCGCGGGGCACCGAAACTTAAAATCAACCGCCACGTTGATCAATTCTGAATCGAGGGACTGAGGTTCAAATTGCCAGTTCCGAGCAGCCTTGCGTGCTCGCTCCGCTAGTTCCTCTTGTCCCCGCACGACTGCTACGTTCTGCACCTCTCCCGTTCCGGTGTCTACGCGGAGTTGGAATTCCACCTTCCCCAACAGCAGGGCGGCGACCCCTAATGCCGGATAGTCCGGCTCAACATATTTTATGAACCGGTAGCCGTTCGCCGTAACCAGTGGTCGATCGACGAATTCACGCGCCTCCATGACGCCTGAGTAGTCCTTCAACAGATCGCGGAACGTCCGCTGCGTCCTCTCCTCCCGAAATGCCGCCTTTAAGCCTTTGTCGAAGCTTCCAGAGGCGATCTCCGATACTAGTTTGTCGCCCTGACGCTGTGGTTCCAGATCTTCTTCTTCCGAAATTCCCCAGAATACTTCACGGCTACCAAATGCCCGGTCAATGATCCGCCGGATGAGCGCGTCCAATTGCGGGAGCGTTCCGGACTTTTCTTCTAGTCCGCATTTGGCTACGATTCCCGTACGGTAGGTGCTGAACCTTGAAGCAACATTACGGGGCGTATTCGCACCCTGGCTTCGTAGTGTCCCGTCACACGGATTCTGGTCAATCGTCAATTGAGCGGGCGAGGTGTTTGGCAGTCTAGCTTCCGCCGCCCGGACCGTCAGGCTGTGAGGACATAGCCTTACCGGTGTCATGAGTACGTTGCGAACGAGCGAGTCTGGTCCGTCCGCACGGACGTCGAGGATGTGATAGTTCCACGCACCCTCGAGATCGCTATCGAATTGGGAAACGACATAAAATTCCGAGGGCCTCTCGGCCTCTGCCCCCAAAGCCAACACGGCGAATAGACCCACTAGCAGGGCGCGCCAAATCATAGTGTCAACAGTCTATCGTGATTACTAGCTAGTGACGTCATCCCCGTCACACAGATTGACTTCATTTGGTACTTTGGGATGTAACGTAGATTCGCCTCTTCAAACGAGCTTTTACCCCCTACCTCATGCTAAAATAAAGGTTTAACGGCCCCCGCCGCATCCCCCGAAGGAGCATCACTTGGCAGATCCCCAAGACCCCACCACACCGCCTCCAGCCCCACCCGCGGGCCCCCCGGGTGGCCAGATCCCCCTCGGCGGCGACGGCGGCAACAAAAGCCACATCCCCATAAACATCGAAGACGAGATGCGCCGCTCCTACCT
>Ga0207694_10002790_pt1 | contig 14097 bp, 14 predicted proteins | sample KBSC34metaG_FD_184353 | JGI IMG/M metagenome (GOLD analysis project Ga0207694, IMG submission 184353) | Corn rhizosphere microbial communities from Kellogg Biological Station, Michigan, USA - KBS C3-4 metaG (SPAdes) (version 2) | ecosystem: Host-associated > Plants > Roots > Rhizosphere > Soil...
GCTGCGCGGCGAAGTCAGGATCGCTTCCGAGAAGGAGCGGTCGATCTTGATGCAGTCGATCGGCAGGCGATGGAGATAGACCAGGCTGGAATAGCCGATGCCGAAATCGTCGAGGGCGAAGGAGACACCCAAGGCCTTGAGCTGCTCCATTACCTGTGCTGCCCCGGCGAGGTCGGCGATCAGGACAGTCTCGGTGATCTCGAATTGTAGTTGGATGCCATGGCTTCGCCCCTCAATCACGAGGGCCTGGATCCGCTCGACGATCGCACCGTCCGTCAGATTCATCGCCGAAAGATTGACGCTGAGCAGCAGCGGCGGATGCGGGCGGGAACTGGCAGAAAGCGCGTCGTCGAAAGCCCGCCAGGCGCGCTCCAGGATCACAGAATCGATAGTGGCGATCAGGCCGTTGGCCTCGGCCAGCTGGATGAACTCCGCCGGCTCTACCAAGCCGCGCCGGGCATGGCGCCAGCGGGCCAGAGCCTCGAATCCCGCCAGTGTCGAATCCGCCAAATTCACAATCGGCTGGAAAAAGGGCTCAAACTCATACGCCGCCAGCCCGTCGCGGATTTGCGCGACCGCGCAGGGCTCGCCGTCGTTTTCGGAAGCAGGATCAGGCGGTCGCATGGACAAGCCGGTATGTCATCGGAACTGCATTCCGCCCGGGCCGGTGATCGTACTCGTAAAATCGACGAATTTTGTTAACCATAAATCGTCGCGAGGCGGGAGCAACAAATAATCCTGTATCGCGTTGCATAATACGTTTTCAGCAGCGCGGCCAGTTCAAAGTGCTTCAAAATTCCCTTGAAAATCAAGTGGTTTGCGATCATCCATTCACCGTCGAACCGGCCACTGCGGCGCGTGCAGCGGGGTTGCGGTATGTCGCCGACCATATGCCCGGAATCCGCCGAAAGCGCGCGGGCAAGGCTTTTTCCTATCGGGATGCCAAGGGTGAAAAAGTCACCGATCCTGCCACGCTCGATCGTATCCGCAAACTCGCGATCCCGCCGGCCTGGCAGGATGTCTGGATCTGCCCATCGCGGAACGGCCATCTGCAGGCGACCGGCATCGACGCCAGGGGCCGCAAGCAATATCGCTATCACGCGAATTGGCGCACCGTGCGTGACGAGACCAAGTACAGCCGCATGATCGCCTTCGGCCGCGCCCTTCCGGCGATCCGCGAACAGGTGACGCGGGATTTGCGGCGTGAGGGATTGCCACGCGAAAAGATACTGGCGGCAATCGTACGCCTGCTCGAGACTACGCTGATCCGGGTCGGCAACCGCGAATATGCCCGGGAGAATGACAGCTTCGGGCTGACCACGCTGCGCAACCGGCACGTCAAGGTCGAGGGCGGAACGATCAGTTTCGAGTTCCGGGCCAAGAGCGGCAAGATGCGCAAGCTGGATCTCCAGGACCGGACACTCGCGGGCATCGTCAAGCGCACCCGCGATATTCCCGGCTACGAGTTGTTCCAATATATCGACAAGGACGGCGAGCGGCATGGCATCGATTCCGACGATGTGAACCAGTACCTGAAGGAAGCGTCAGGCGCCGACTTCACCGCCAAGGATTTCCGCACCTGGGCCGGCACGGTGCTGGCGGCGCTCGCGCTGCAGGAGTTCGAGGCCTTCGATTCCGAGGCCGCCGCCAAGCGCAACATCACCCATGCGATCGAGCAGGTCTCAGCCAGGCTGGGGAACACCGTCGCGATCTGCCGGAAATGCTATGTTCATCCCGCTGTGTTCGAAGCCTATCTCGACGGCGCGCTTGCCGCCCACCTGAAAAAAGAGGTCGAGGCGACCCTGGCCGAGGATCTGGAGAAGTTGTCGCCGGAGGAGGCGGCGGTTCTGGCCTTCCTCGAACACCGTCTGGGCGAGGTCACATCGGATAGTCGGACATGAAACTGCCCAAGCCGCTCGCATTCCTGTGGAAGGTGATCGACGGCATGTCCTGCCGCAACGGCTTCGAGATCGCCGGCTATATCGCCTTCACGGTGATGCTGTCGCTGTTTCCGTTCATGATTTTCCTGGTTTCGGTCGCGGGCTTCTTCGGCGACACCCGATCCGGACAGGATTTCCTCAACACCATCTCGCTGTTCGCACCACCGGCGGTGATGACCACTCTGCAGCCGGCCATCGACGAGGTGGTGAAGAACCGCAGCGGCAGCCTGCTCACCATCGGGCTGGTGCTGTCGCTCTATTCCGCCTCATCGGCCGTGTCGGCGCTCAGGCTGGCACTGGACCTTGCCTACGGCGTCGACGAGACCCGCTCACTCTGGTGGCGCAAGGTTCAGGATTTCATCATCGTGCTGGTCGGCTCGATCATCATCATGGTGAGTTCGGTGGCGATCATCGCCGGCCCGTGGATACTGAATCTCGTCGCCCGCTTCACCTTCATCGACGCCACCGACCAGGATCTGATCCATGTTGCGCGATATGGCTTCACTTTGGTCGCCCTGGCGGCGCTCGTCGTCGTGCTTCACGTCGTGTTGCCCAATTCCCGGCTCAGCATCCGGCAAATCCTGCCAGGCGCGCTGACGACCACGGTGGCCTGGATCATCGCTGCCAGCATCCTGACCCTCTATTTCGGGAAATTCACCGACTACAGCGCGACCTATGGTAGCCTCGGCGGCGTGATGATCACCCTGATGTTTTTCTATGTCAGCGCCATCATCTTCATCTTCGGCGGTGAGCTGAACGCGGCCCTGCTGCCGCATGAGGAAAAGCTGGCGCCGCCGCCCAACCCGGAGTTGAAGCCATTACCGCGAAAAACCTGATCCTGCTGTCCGCCGTCTTTCTGCTGCCCCTGGCGACCGCCCGGGCCGAGGACATCGGCAGCGTCAACACCACCTTCAAAGTGCTGGGCCCGGACAACAAGATCGTCGTCCAGGCTTTCGACGACCCGGATATCGACGGCGTCGCCTGCTATCTGTCGGCGGCGCGCACCGGCGGGATCAAGGGCGGGCTGGGCCTGGCCGAGGACACGTCCGACGCCTCGATCGCCTGCCGCCAGGTGGGCCCGATCGAAATCAAGAAGAAGTTCGATGCCGGGGACGAGGTCTTCACCGAGCGGCGCTCGGTCCTGTTCAAGAAACTCCGCGTCGTCCGTTTCCTGGACCAGAAGCGCAACACGCTGGTCTATCTCGCCTACAGCGACAAGCTGGTCGACGGCAGCCCGAAGAACAGCATCAGCGCCGTGCCGATCATGCCCTGGCCGGCGCAAACGGCGGGGACGCAGGGAAAGTAGGACCCTTTTCCGCTTTGGTGCGTTTGAGCCCGGCAATGGATCTTGCCGGAGCTTCGCCGATGAAAACGACCCTGTTTGCCGCTGCCCTCCTGCTCGTTGCAGGCACCGCGTTCGCCGACGACAAGGGCGCCGTCGAGCAGCACGGAAAGGCGACATATTACAGCGGCCGGCATAAGACGCCCGACGGCAAGCGGCTACCGAAGAATGCGTTGACCGCCGCGTCGCCCAACCTTCCGATGGGGTCGAAAGCCAAGGTCACGAATCTGGAGACCGGCAAGAGCACGGACGTCACCATCAACGACCGCGGCCCGCACGCCAAGGGACGGATCATCGACGTGTCCAAGGATGCCGCCGGCAAGCTGGACATGAAACAGGACGGCGTGGCCCCGGTGAAGGTCGAGGCCAAGCCCGAGGAACAGCCGACGCCGGAGCTGAAGCAGAAGGTCGAACAGGCGGCGAAACACTGAGGCAGCCATCTCGGCCGTGAGCTTTCGTTGACAACTGCGCCTTAGCCATACAGCCTCGTATCGCCCCATCCCGCGCGGACCTCGTGCGGCTATGAACAAAGAGGCGCATCATGATCCGCTCGCGCGCTCTGATCGTCGTCCTGATCCTGTTTCTGGGCCTCGCCGGCGTGGTGGCGGCACTCTACGAATTCGCCCTGCCCGGCTTTTCCAGCGCCCGGCCCGAGCCCGCGGGGGCGGAGGTCACGGTCGCCACCTGGCTGCTGCGCCACAGCGTTCCGGCTGGGGCGAAGGACCAGAAGAACCCGCTGGGCGCCGACCCCGCCGATCTCGCCGCCGGACAGGCGCTGTTCCAGAAGAATTGCGAAATCTGCCACGCCCATGACGGCGGCGGGCAGACGCAGATCGGCGGGCGGGAATTTCCGCGTACGCCGGTCCTGGCGACGCTGCTGCCGTCGCTGACGGACGGGGAGGTATTCTACCATGTGCGCAACGGCATCCGGAACACCGGCATGCCGTCCTGGGGCTTTCCCGACCGCGAGCTGTGGCAGCTGGTGCTGTTCATGCGCAACCTGCCCAAGACCGCGCCGATGGAGATCGACGCGGCCTATGCGCATCCCGACCTCACGGCCCGGCACTATGTCGGGTCGGAGGCGTGCAAGACCTGCCACGCGGAGATTTATGCCCGCTGGAAGAAGACGCCGATGGCCAATGTCGTGCGCGATCCGCGCGAGCATCCCGAGGCGATCATCCCCGATTTCTCAAAGCCCGACCCGCTGCTGACCTTCACGAAGGATGACATCGCCTTCGTTTATGGCAGCATCTGGAAACAGCGTTATTTCAAGAAGGTGGGCGACGACTATTTCCCCTTCCCCGCCCAATGGGACGTGACGCATAAGATCTGGCGCCCGTACTTCGTCAAGAACGGCACCGACTGGTGGTCGACCCTGTTCCCGCCGGACAATTTCCAGCGCCCGACCGGGCAGCTCTGCGACGGCTGCCATTCGGTCAACTACGATATCGCGACCAAGCAGGTCAGCGAATGGAATGTCGGCTGCGAGGCCTGCCATGGACCGGCCAGCGAGCATGTGAGGAACCCGACCTGGAAGACGGTGATCAACCCGGCCCGGCTCGACTATGTCGGCGCCAGCGACACCTGCATCCGCTGCCACTCCCAAGGCCGGCCGCCGAGCAATCCCATCAATGGGAAATTGTACGACTGGCCGGTCGGCTTCCAGATGGGCAACAGGCTGAGCGACTATTGGAAGCTGGAGGATCACAGGCTTGGCGAACTGTCCTTTACCCATTTCCCTGACGGGACGGCGCACAAGAACCGCATGCAGGGCAACGATTTCGTCCAAAGCCTGATGTACACGCGGGGCATAACCTGCTTCAGCTGCCATGACGTCCACGGTACGGACAATGTAGCCGAACTGCGCCAGCCGCCGAACCAGATCTGCCTGGCCTGCCATGGCCCCAACACGCAGAACGGGCCACGCGCGGCGACGATCGCCGAGCATACCCACCACAGGCCGGACAGCGCCGGCAGCCAGTGCGTCGCCTGCCATATGCCGGCGATCCAGCAGACGATCGCCGACGTGAACGTGCATGCCCACACTTTCCGTTTCGTCAGCCCGGCCCAGACCACCGCCTATCGGGTCCCCAACCCATGCACGTCATGCCATAACGACAAGACCGACGACTGGGCCACGGCCGCATTGAAGACCTGGGATAACCGGTCGCCGTGGCGGATGGAGAATCAATAGCCTGACCCATATGCGCAGACCTGAATTGCCCTCACGGCGCACGACCTGGATCGCGGTGGCAACCCTGATGTTCGCGTGCCGGGCCGAGGCCGGGCCGCCTTTCGTGACCGACGATCCCGAGCCGCCGGAGCCGGGTCAGTGGGAGGTCATCTCCACCGTGACCGGCACGCTGGCGCGGGGCGGCGGAGACGCCAGCCTTCCGCTGATCGACGCCAATTACGGCGCGGCACCGGGGCTTCAGCTGCACATCCAGCCGCAGATGGCCTATGTCCACGCGCCGGGGGAAACCCATTACGGGTTCGGCGATCTGGAAATCGGCGCCAAGTACCGGTTTATCGACGAGGACGAGAACGGCTGGGTTCCGGCGGTCGCGTTCTATCCGCTGTTCGAGATACCGACCGGCGACAAGGAACGCGGCCTGGGCGGCGGGGTCGGCCGCACTTTCCTGCCGATCTGGGCGCAGAAGACCATCGGCAAATGGACCGTCTATGGTGGGGGCGGCTATGGCATCAATCCGGGCGCGGACGGAAAGGATGCCTGGCTGGTCGGCGCCGTCGCGCTCTACCAGTTCACAGAGAAGCTCCAGTTCGGCGGCGAACTTTACCTCCAAACCGCCGAAGCGCCGGGCGACAGAGACGCGCCGGGCTTCAATCTCGGCGGCAGCTATGAGTTGGCTGAGGATCTGAACCTGCTGTTTTCGGCTGGATGCGGCTTGGCGAACGCCTCCGAGAACAATCGATTTTCCGGCTATCTCGGGCTGCAGGTGATCTACTAGACTGTTTGAATGGCAGCAGATTCCGGACAGCCCGACGGTTTCGACCTCGTCAAGCAGCGTCGCGCCACCATGGCGCCGATCGCCATTGCCTTTCCCATCGCGATCGCATTGTGGTTCGGCACGTACTACCTGCTGCCGCCCATTGCCGGGATGGAAACACTGCTGGACCGGCTCGTCTTCGCACTCAAATGCAGCGCGGTGGCGATCCTGTTCTGCTTCGTGATGGCGATTGAAGCCGTTGCGCATGAGCGCCTGCGCTCACCCGCGATCGATCCTCTGTCGGGTTACGACACGCGCCGGATGCGGGTCAATCTGCGCTATCTGCAGCATACGCTGGAACAGCTTGTCGTCTTCCTCCCCGGCCTGTTCGGCCTCGCCGCCTATTCCGCCGACGGCAGCGCGATGCGTTGGGTCGTCGCCGCGACGGTCGTGTGGATCGCGGCGCGGATCGCCTTCTGGATCGGCTATCATCGATCGTCCGCGGAGCGCGGCTACGGCGCGCCGGGCATGGTTGTCGCCATGCTGATGCTTCTCTATGTCTCCGCCCGCTTCGGCTTCGAGATCGCGGGCTGGGCCGGCGCTGCCGGAATCGTCGTCCTGTTCGGGCTGATGGAGACGATCATCACCCTGAAGACCGCGCCCGAGACCGGCAAGCCGGTCCCTTAGGGCGCCGACGCGGGAACGAACCCCCTCCCCCTCCGTTAGAAACTAACAAGTTGAAATTATTAGCAGCGGGAGGCTGGCATGGGCAGCGCCACCCGGTGGCTTTTGGGCGTTTTCGGCGTCCTGCTGGTCGCCGTCATTCTGGTCGTCACGTTCTTTCAATGGAGTTGGCTGCGCGGCCCGGTCGAATCGCGCCTGTCCGCGCTGACCGGCAAGCAGGTCCATATCGACGGACCGATCAGCGGGACGAAAGGCTGGGTGCCGCGGATCACGCTGAACGACATCCGGATCGACGAGCCAGACTTCAAGGCCGCCCCCAAGGTGGCGAAGATCGATTCGCTTGCGTTGACCATCGATCTGAAGGCCCTGCTGCGCGGCAAGCTGAACTTCCCGACGATCGACATCGACGCCCCGGCGCTGGACCTGCTGCGCGGTCCCGACGGTAAGGCCAACTGGGACATCGCCAGCGAGGCGAGCGGCCCGGGCAGCCGCGGCGACATGCCGATCATCGGAAAGCTGACGGTCAGGAACGGCAAGCTGAGCTATCGCGACACCGCGCGGCACTTCACCATCGAGGGCACGGTCAAGACCATCGCCGCAACCGGCGGCAGCGGCGAAGGCGCCTTCACCATGGAAGGCAGCGGCACCTACCTGAAAGCGCCCTTCACCATCAAGCTGAAGGGCGGATCGCTGAACGACCTGCGCGAGACATCCAAGCCTTACGACCTCAACGCCACCGCAACGGTCGGCAAGACCAAGATCAGCGTCGCAGGAACGGTGACCGACCCGTTCAAGCTGACCGACATGAACCTGAAGATGACGGCCGACGGAGACAATGCCCACGATCTCTATCCCATCTTCGGTATCCCGGCTCCGGCGACACCGCCCTATCACCTGACCGGCACGTTGGACCGCGACGGCGAGGCCTGGCTGTTCAAGAGCTTCGCCGGCACGGTCGGCAAGAGCGATCTGGAGGGATCGCTGCGATTCGAGACGCGGGATCGCAAGCGTACTTTCGTCGGGGGCGACCTGAGGTCCAGGAACCTGGACTTCGCCGATCTGGGCCTTCTGGTCGGCGCGCCCGGCGCCACCAGCGGCGACCGGCCGGTGTCGGAAACGCAGAAGCAGCTTGAGAAGCAGCAGGAGCAGACCGGCCGGGTGCTGCCCGACGCACCGCTCGATCTGGACCAGGTGCGCAATGTCGATGCCAACATCACCTTCAAGGGCGAGCATGTCATTACGCAAAGCCTGCCGATCGACAATGTCGACATGCACATGACGCTGGACAATGCGCTGCTGAGCTTCAAGCCGCTGAAGGTCGGCGTCGCCGGCGGTCAGATCGATTCCAACATCGTCCTCGACGCCCGCACCGATACAGTCGCCACCGACTATGACGTGAAGTTCAGCCGCTTCCAGGTCCAGCGGATTTTCGAGAAGGCGGGCTTCCCGCAAGGCGGCACCGGCACGATCTACGGCCGCATCCGGCTGCACGGCACCGGCAATTCGGTGCGCAAGTCTTTGGGCAGCGCCAACGGCCAGGTCAGCGCCATGGTCGACAAGGGCACGATCAGCGATCTGGTCGCCAACGGCCTCGGCCTCGATGTCGCGCGCACGCTGGGTGTCCTGATCACGGGCGACAGCCAGGTGCCGCTGAACTGCCTGGTCGTCGATTTCGCGGTCGACAAAGGCCAGATGGCACCGCGTACCTTCATCCTCGACACGGACGCAGCCCTGGATACGGCCAAGGGCGCGATCAGCCTCGCCGACGAGAAGATCGACCTTTCGATCCATGCCGACCCCAAGAACGCAACCCCGGTGGCGCTCGGCGGCCCCATCGAGGTCGGCGGCAGCTTCCGCAAACCATCGGTCGGCCTTGGCGCGGAGGCCTATGCCCGGGGTGGCGCGGCCATCGCGCTGGGCGCCCTGCTGACACCTGTGGCCGCGGTCCTGGGCTTCATCGATGCGGGCGACGTCAAGGACGCCGATTGCTCGGGCCTGGAGCAGCAGGCCGCGAATCACGCGGCGGCCGTTCCGCCCGGCACGCGGCACATGCCGGACGCGCCGGGCAAGCACAAGGTAACGAAGAAGGCGCCGGCCAGGACGGAAGCCGCGCCGCCCGCGAAAAAACCCGTGACGGCGCCGGAATAACGGCTTTTTCCGCACCGAAATCTTGCCCCACGCCCGGTCGCATGCTTGCTAATAATTAGCTAGCTATCTATTCTGGCGGCATGACCGGGACCGTCGACATTTCCTCCATCAGCTGGCTGCTGGCCGATGCTTCACGACTGATCCGCAAGCTTGCGGACAGGAGGCTTGGGGCCGCGGGCCTGACCCGGGCACAGTGGCAGGCGCTGGGCAATCTGCGCCGCATCGGCCCGATGACCCAGGCCGCGCTGGCCGAGATCATGGAGGTTGAGACCGCGACCATCGCCCGCCTGATCGATCGCCTGGAAGCCGCCGGCTGGATCGCACGCAAGGCCGAGGCGCAGGATCGCCGGGTCAAGCTTGTCACCATGACCGAAAAAGCGACCTCGATTATGGACGAGGTCAGCATCATCGGTCAGAAACTGCGCGACGATATGCTGGTCGATCTCTCTCCGGACGAGCTTGAGACGCTGATCACCCTTCTCACCAAGATCAAATCCCGACTGATTCGCCTGCTGGAAACGCCATGAGCCAAGCCCAAATGGAACGTTCGACCCCGACCGCGCCGATGCCGGTCACCAACCTTGTCCCCGGCTCGATGAACCGGCGCTTCACCTGGCGCCGGATCCTGCTGATGATCGGGCCGATCGTGCTGATCGTCGCCGGCGGCGTCTATTACCTGTTCAGCGGCCGCTACGTCTCGACCGACGACGCTTATATCAAGTCACGGATGGTGTCGGTCACGGCGACATCGCCGGGCCAGGTCATCGCCGTGCCGGTCACGGACAACCAGACGGTCAAAAAGGGCGACGTGCTGGTTCAGATCGACCCGGCGCCCTATCAGCTGAAGCTCGAATCCGCCCAGGCTGAGCTGGCCCGGGTGGTCCAGGATGCCGAGCAGCTGCGCGCCCAGATCAAGGCCCGCCAGCAGGACGTCGTCCAGGCCAATGCCGATGTCGAATATGCCCAGCGGGAGTTCAATCGCCAGGCGCCCCTCATCGCCAGCGGCGCGGTGGCCAGGACCATGAACGACAAGGCCCAGCGCGACGTGACCATGTCCCAGGCCAAGGTTGCCGGGTTGAAGCACCAGATCGACGCCGATGTGGCCCAGCTGGGCGGAAGTGTCGATACGCCGAATGAGAAGCTGCCGTCCTATCTAGCGGCGCTGTCGGCGCGCGATACCGCCCAGTACAATCTGGACCATGCCACCATCCGCGCCGCCGCCGACGGGCGCGTCGGCACGGTGACTGTGCGCACCGGCGAATATGTCCAGGCCGGCCAGAACCTGTTCCCGCAGGTCGTGATCGGCGACACCTGGATCGAGGCCAATGTCCGCGAGACCGACCTCACCTATGTCTGCGACGGCCAGCCCGCGACCTTCACCGTCGACGCCTATCCGGGCCATGTCTTCAAGGCCAAGCTGCAAAGCTTCAGCCCGGCCACGGGGTCAGAACTGTCGGTGCTGCCGGCCGAGAACGCGACGGGGAACTGGGTCAAGATCGTGCAGCGCCTGCCCTTGAAGCTGACCCCGATCCTCGAGGCGGACGATCCGCCGCTGCGCGCCGGCCTGTCGGTCGATATCGATATCGATACCGGCACCTACCACCACCTGCCGCGCTTCCTGGGCGGCGGGACGAAGGCGAACCCGGGCCACTGCCACGGCTAAAAGCCGGTGACCACCACGGTTGTCGATTTCGCCCGGCCGGCCCAGGCCGAGCCTAATCGGCTGCTGATCACGGCGATCGCGATGCTCGCCGTGACGATGCAGCTGCTCGACACGACCATCGCCAATGTCGCCCTGCCCCATATGCAGGGCAGCCTCGCGGCCACCCAGGATGAGATCGCCTGGGTGCTGACATCCTATATCGTCGCCGCGGCGATCAGCACGCCGGTGACCGGCTGGCTGGCCGGCCGGATGGGGCGCACGCGGCTGTTCAGCATCGCCATGATGGGCTTCACCGTCACCTCCGCCTTGTGCGGCCTGGCGACCACGCTGCCGCAGATCGTGCTGTTCCGCATCATGCAGGGCCTGTTCGGCGCCTCGCTGGTGCCGCTGTCGCAGGCGATCCTGCTCGACGCCTATCCGCGCGGCGAGCTTCAGCGGGCCATGGGTATCTTCTCGATGGGCGTGATGATCGCGCCGATCCTGGGGCCGGTGCTGGGCGGGTATCTCACCGACGAATTCTCCTGGCGCTGGTGCTTCTTCATCAATATCCCGATCGGCATCCTCGCCATTGCCGGCGCCATCGCCTTCGTTCCGGAGGTGCCGGGCCATTCCCGCAAGCTGGACTGGTTCGGCTTCGGCTTCCTGGGGCTCGGCGTCACCTGCCTGCAACTGGTGCTGGACCGGGGCGAGAGCAAAGGCTGGTTCCAGTCGGGCGAGATCCAGCTCGAGGGCGCGCTGGCGCTGTTCTGCCTCTATATGTTCGTGGTCCACAGCGCCACGACGGCCAGGCCGTTCTTCGACGTGCGGATGTTCAAGGACCAGACCTATATCGTCTCCACCATCATCATGATGCTGATCTTCATCGTCTATTACGGATCGATGGTGCTGACGCCGCAGATGCTGCAGCAGGAGCTGGGCTATCCGGTGCTGACGGCGGGGCTGATCATGGCGCCGCGCGGGGCCGGCACGATCCTGGCGATCATGATCACCAACCGGCTGAACAAATGGATCGAGCCCAGGGCGCTGGTCGGGTTCGGGCTGCTGCTGTCGGGGATTACCCTCTATCTGATGTCGGGCTGGAACCTGATGACCAGTTCAACCAGCATCGTCATCATGGGCCTGCTGCAGGGCGCGGGCAGCGGCTGCATCAACGTGCCGATCACCACCATGGCCTTCGCCACCCTGCCGGGTGAGCTGCGCACCGAGGCGACCAGCTTTTACAGCCTCACCCGCAATATCGGCAGCGCCATCGGCGTCTCGGTCGCCGCCTCCCAGCTGGTCGAATCGACCCAGATCAATCACGGCTATCTGAGCGAATTCATGAACCCGTTCCGGGGCATGAAGCTGCCGCATGATGCGCTCGGCATGCATCTGATGAACCTGGGCCTCACCCAGCAGGCGGCGATGGTCGCCTTCATCAATATCTTCTGGCTGCTGGGTATCCTCTGCGTGGCCATTATCCCGCTGGTGTTCTTCCTGCGGGTTCCACCGAAGGCGCCGAAGCAGCCTCCCGGTGCGCCTCCGGCGGACTAGCCCATAAAGTCGGGATAGCGCGCGACCAGCGCGGCGTTCTCATTATCGGCGACCGAGAATTCGAAGCGCTGGCCGTTCGCGTCCTGGCGCAGGCCATAGACGTTCAGGAAGCGGAACGGCGGCTTGCCGTCGGCGGGGCGGACTTCGATCGTGATGTGGCAGAGGCAGAACGTGTCGGAGACGGGCACCAGCTCCGTGCCGACGAAGCGGATATCGCCCAGCCCGTATTGCTTGAAGCGCGCCATCCAGGGCACGAGCTGGGCCAGCGCGGCCGCCCGGGTTTCGAATCCGCCGCTATAGCCATTGGAGAAGGCACGAAACGGTTCGGCGTAGTGGCTGGCCAGCCCTTGCGGATCGTTGGCGGCGGAGGCGCGGCCGTAGCTGTCGACGAATTCCTGGGCCTTGGCTTTATCGAACATGTCTTCCCCTTCGACTGATGCCTAGCGTTCCCCGCCCGGCTTCCACAGCACGTCGCCGGTGCCCGTCTTCAGATTGATCCAGCGTGCCATCACGAACAGATGGTCGCTGAGCCGGTTCAGATATTGCAGCACCGGTCCATTCACATGGTCTTCGGCGGCCAGCGCCCAGCAGTCGCGTTCGGCGCGGCGGACGACGCCACGGGCCAGGTGCAGATGGGCCGCGGCCGGGGCGCCACCGGGAAGGATGAAGGAGGTCAGCGGCGTAAGATCGGCGTTCATCGCGTCGATCTCCTTCTCCAGCCGCTTCACTTGATCGGACGTGATCCGCAGGCGGATATCCTCCGGCTTATCCTCGCCCGGCATGCAGAGATCGGCGCCCAGGTCGAACAGGTCGTTCTGGATGCGCAGCAGCATCTTGCCGGCGGCCGGATCGAAGAGGCTCGCCGTCTCGATACGGGCGACGCCGATGACGCCGTTGGCCTCGTCCACCGTGCCCATGACATTGACGCGCAGCGAGGCCTTGGCCACACGCTGACCGTCGCCCAGCCCGGTCTGCCCCTTGTCGCCGGTGCGAGTATAGATCTTGTTGAGCTTGACCATCTATTTGGCGGGCGCGGCCGCGGCGACCTGCTCGGCCTTGGGCTTATCCGCGCTTGCCGCAGCCATCGGCTCGGCCGGATTTTCCAGGTTCCAGCCCCCGCCCAGCGCCTTGTATATCTGGATCAGGTTGGTGCCGATCGTGACCGAGCTGCGCACCACGTCGGTCTGCGAGGCATAGAGCCGGCGCTCGGCGTCAAGCACGTCGAGGAAGCTGGACAGGCCTGCCTGATAGCGCTGCCGCGCCAGCGACAGCGAATGCTCGTTGGCCTCGGCCGCCTTCTGCAGCGCGTGCTGGCGGACCTGCTCGGCGCCGTAGGACGAGACCGAGTTCTCCACGTCATGCAGCGCGCCCAGCACCGTCGTCTTGTAGTTCAGCGCCGCCTCTTTCTGGCGGACCTCCTGGACCTCGATATTGGCGTAGGTCACGCCGTTGAAGACCGGGATCGAGAGGGCCGGCCCGAAATTATAGAACTTGCTGCCCCAGTCGGAGAGCTTGCCGAAACGCAGCGCCTGCAGGCCGAGCGAACCCGAGAGGGTCAGCTTGGGATACAGCTCGGCAGTGGCGACGCCGATATTGGCGGTCGCGGCATGGAGCGCGGTCTCGGCCCGGCGGATATCGGGCCGGCGCTTCGCCAGGTCGGACGGCAGGCCGATCGCGACGAATTTCGGATTGGCCGGCTGTGCCTTCACCGGCGCAAGCTCGCCCTCCAGCGCGCCGGGGTCGAGCAGCAGGAGCTGGCTGAGGCCGTTGATGAGCCGCGCCTCCTGGTCCTCGAGCGCAGGTAGCTGGGCGGCGGTGGTCGCGACCTCGGCCGATGCG
>Ga0207694_10002792_pt1 | contig 14095 bp, 10 predicted proteins | sample KBSC34metaG_FD_184353 | JGI IMG/M metagenome (GOLD analysis project Ga0207694, IMG submission 184353) | Corn rhizosphere microbial communities from Kellogg Biological Station, Michigan, USA - KBS C3-4 metaG (SPAdes) (version 2) | ecosystem: Host-associated > Plants > Roots > Rhizosphere > Soil...
CTCTTCGGTTACATCGCCATTCTCGATGCGGGGCTCATCGTTGTTGCGCTGACGCGGCGCTGGTTTTTCCTCACTGCGCTGGCTGCCGTTTGCACCGTGCTGATGCAAATCGCATGGGCTGCGAAATTTTTCGTCGATGGAAAATATTTCGAGGGCGACAAAATTTTCATCCCGATGACGATTCTGGCGGGCTTCAACGCGCTCTATCTCGCCGCCGCGTGGTGGACCAGGAGGCGCGGTCAGACGGATCGCTGGCTGTCCGGTTCCGCACTCGGCCTCGCCGCTGTCGCGCTCGCGTTTGCTTTCATTTTCATTGGGTTCGCGCCGCTCGCGCAACGCCCCTGGGTTGTCTTTGGTTTTGTTTTCCTCATTGACCTCGGGGTGATTGCGCTGGTCCTGTTGGACAAAGCCGTCGCGATTGCCCAGCCGCTCGCGGGCATGGCGGTGTTCGGATTGCTCGCGGTGTGGACGTCCAATTCATTGAGCAACCAACTGCTGGTGCCGGCGCTGGCGTTTTATTTTGTTTTCGCCGTCCTGCACACGGTGTTTCCTGTCGTGCTCAAGAAGAAATGGGGAGTGGGCAGCATCCTTTCCGGCGCGCAGATTTTCCCACCAATTGCCTTGGCGCTTGTGTTGATTCCAATTTTTCGGCTCACGGAACTTTCGTTTGTGGTTTGGCCGTTCGTGCTGCTCGTAGACATCCTCGCTATCGCTCTCGCGGTAGTCACCGCGTCGATTCTGCCGGTGATCGTGGTGCTCCTGCTGACGCTCGGCGCGACCGGCGGATTGATTTGCAAAATTCCCCAGGACCTCACCGGGCTGCCGAGTTCATTTTTCCTGCTTGGCGCGTTCGCGGTGTTTTTCCTAGCGGTGAGCGTGTGGCTGATTCGTAAATATTCGCCGGATGTATTCAAAACCGGACTTCGCTTTGGCGAAGACCTGAGCGACCCCGCGGACGTCGCCGCCATGCTGCCGGCGTGTTCTGTCATATTGCCGTTTCTGTTGCTTATCATGGCGACGCTGCGGTTGCCGCTGACGAGTCCTTCACCCGTTTTCGGTCTCGCGCTTCTGCTCGTGGTGCTGTTGCTGGGCGTGACGAAATTATTGTCGTTGGATTGGATGCCTGTGGTGGGTCTTCTCAGCGTGGTGGCGTTGGAATGCGCGTGGCATTTTAATCGATTCGAACTTAAGCCGGTCTCGATATCTACCACGGTGCCGCTCACTTGGTATCTTGTTTTTCTCGCGACCTTCGCGATCTTCCCGTTTTTATTCCTGCGCAAGTTCAGCGAAAAAATTGTTCCGTGGGCCACGGCGGCGATGGCCAGTCCACTGCATTTCTTCCTGATCTACCGGCTGGTTAAAATTGCGTATCCAAACCAGGTCATGGGCCTGCTGCCCGCAGTGTTCGCGTTGCCGGGATTGCTAAGCCTCGTAATTATTTTGAAACGCGTCCCCGCTGAAAGCCGCGCGCGCATGAGCCAACTCGCCTGGTTTGGTGGCGTGGCGCTGTTTTTCATCACGCTGATCTTTCCGCTCCAATTCGAAAAGCAATGGATCACCATCGGCTGGGCGCTGGAAGGCGCGGCGCTGCTGTGGCTGTTCCACCGCGTGCCGCATCCGGGGCTGCGCCTGGTGGGCTTCGGTCTGCTGGTGGCTGCCTTCGCGCGGCTCTCGCTTAACCCCTCAGTTCTCTCCTATCACCTGCGTGAAGCGACGCCGATTTTCAACTGGTACCTCTATGCGTATGGCATCGTGACCGTCTGCTTGTTCGTGGGCGCAGCGTTGCTGGGGCCGCCGCGCAACAAAATCAGCGAAGTCAAACTGCCGCCGATTCTCTTCACGCTCGGCACGGTGCTTGCGTTTCTGCTCTTGAACATTGAAATCGCGGATTACTTCAGCGACCCGGGCTCGACGTTGACGTTCGAGTTCACCGGCAACTTCGCGCGCGACATGACGTATTCCATCGCCTGGGCGATGTTCGCGCTCGTGTTGCTGGTCATCGGTATCTGGCGGAAGCTTCCCGGCGCGCGCTATTCCGCGGTGGGTTTGTTGAGTGTCACGATTTTGAAATTATTCTTCCACGATCTCGCGCGATTGAATGCGCCGTATCGCATTGGCGCGCTGATTGGTGTGGCCGTGATCGCGATGCTCGCGTCGCTCGTTTACCAACGCTTCTTTGCTATCATTGAAAAAAAGGAAACTCCGCCAAATGACCCGATTGCGTAACGTTTCCTCGTTTTGGCTGATGCTTGCTGCGCTCGCTTCAGTTTTTTCTGTTGCGGCGCTCAAGACAAAACCCGCCCCGGAATTTCCGAATGGCGGCGCGGCGCTGGATGTCTCCGATTGGTCCTTTCGCAAGAGCGTCGTTGTTTCGAATTCCGGCCCTCAAGAAATCGAACTGGATCTCGATGTGCTATCCCACGCGCAACGCGATTTCTCGGACTTGCGGCTCATGCGCCGGGATGAACAAATTCCGTATCTCATTGAACCGACCGCTGCCAAGTGGTCCAGGAATCCGGAGGTCACGGTCACCAACGATCCGCAAAATCGCACCGTCAGCCGCTGGTTAATTCGTTTGCCACAAGCTCATTTGCCAGTGGCCGAAATTCATTGCGACAGCGAGACGCCCCTGTTCGAGCGCGACATGAGCCTCTATGAGATTTTACATGACGCGGACAATGGCGACGCGTATCAGCAGATGCTCGCGCGCCAAACGTGGACAAAAACACCTAACATTGCCGTGAAAAGATTCGGTCTTACGCTTAATCCGCTGCCGCTCACCGACACGCTGATTTTGGAAACGCGCAATGGCGATAACCCTCCGATTCAACTAACTCGTTTTCAATTCGTTTATCCCGTCACGCACATTCTCTTCGAGGGAAAGGCAGGCGATGAGCTGTATCTTTATTACGGGAACTCCTCGGTTGGCGCGCCGCATTACGATCTGAGTCTCATCTCCGGACAATTGCGATCAGTGGCCAAATTCGCGGACGATCTCGGCGAGGAAGAAATTTTAAAAAATTCGATGGGTTTCGAGAAAAAGTTCGGAAAAGTCGGTGCGCTGTTTTGGGGAATTCTCGGACTTGTCGTTGTGGCGCTACTGGCGGTGATCGCGCGGTTGTTGCCGAAATCCGATGCTCAGCCGCCCAAATAAGCGCTCTTTACCTGCGGATTCTGGCGCAGCGCGGCAGACTGGTCCTGCAAAATAACGCGCCCCGTTTCCAGCACGTAACCGAAATGCGAAATTTCCAGCGCGAGATTCGCATTCTGTTCCACCAGCAAAATCGTGATGCGCCGCTCGCGGTTGATTTCCACGATTTTCTCAAAAATCGTTTTCACCAACAGCGGCGCAATGCCCAGTGACGGCTCGTCCATCATCAGGAATTTCGGACGACTCATCAACGCCCGGCCGATGGCGAGCATTTGTTGTTCGCCGCCGCTCAAGGTGCCGGCAGTTTGGCTTTCGCGTTCTTTCAAGCGCGGAAACATGGCGAACACGAAATCCAATTCCGCGCGCACCGCCGTCTTGTCGCGCTGCAAGTAAGCGCCCAGCGCCAGGTTTTCCCGCACGGTCAGATTCGCAAACACCATGCGTCCCTCCGGCACATGCGAGATGCCCAGCTTTACAATTTCATGCGGCTTGAGATTGGCAATGTTGCGCCCGTTAAAGAGAATCTCCCCGCTGCGCGATTTGAGCAGTCCGGAAATGGTTTTGAGCGTCGTCGTCTTGCCCGCGCCGTTCGCGCCAATGAGAGTGACAATGTCGCCATCCTTGATTTGCAGGGAAATCCCGTGCAGCGCGTTGATTGCGCCGTAGCTCACGCTCAGATTTTTGATTTCAAGCATCGAGACAATTAAAAATTAAAAATGCAAAATTAAAAATGTTCGGATGACGCGTTCCTGCGGGCGGAAACGATTATCGCCCCGATTACGCGCTTAATTTCTTCTGCTTCGTTGATCATCGATTGGAGTTCCCCTTCATCGACCAGTTTTGCAGTTGCGAGAAGGCGCAGTCGCAAGTGAGTTTCCCGCGCTTCCTTTAAAGCAATGCTCATTTTGCTGATGAAATCCGCTTTGCTCTGGCCGGCTTGAGCTTCCTCGACATTTGAAGGAACGCTGGTTCCGGCCCGAAGGATCTGGCTCATCATGATTCGGCCGACACCCGGACGTTCATCCAGTTTTCCCGAAAGTTTCACGATTCGAACCGCGAAATTAAAGGTCCGATCCAAAATATTTTTGGATTTGATGCCGACCACTTTTTTCATTTTTAATTTTGAATTTTTAATTCTTCACCCAAATACGCTTCGATCACCTTTGGGTTTTTCCGCACTTCGGATGGCGCGCCTTCGGCGATTTTGATGCCGTGGTCGAGCACCGCAATGCGCTCGCAAATGCCCATGACCACCTGCATGTCGTGTTCCACCAACAGCACCGCGATTTTATATTTGTCCTGGATGAATTGGATGAGCTTCATCAACTCAACCTTTTCGCTCGCGTTCATGCCCGCCGCCGGTTCGTCCAGCAGCAACAGCCGCGGTTGCGTTGCGAGCGCGCGCACGATTTCCAACCGGCGCTGGTCGCCGTAGCTCAGGCTCTTGGCCGGTGCCTCGCGCAGTTTGCCGAGATTGAAAATTTCCAACAGCTCCAGCGTCTGCGCCGCGATTTGCGCCTCCTCGTCCCGGAACTTGCGGAAGCGCGTCAGCGAATGCGTCGCGTCATGCTTGAGGCGCAAATGAAACGCCACGCGCACATTGTCGAAAACCGTCAGGCTCGGGAACAGGCGGATGTTTTGAAACGTCCGCGCGATGCCGCATTTCGTGATGCCATAAGGTCGGCGTCCCGCCAGCGAATTACCGGCGAAATGAATCTCGCCCGAGGTCGGCGCGTAAACGCCCGTGATGAGGTTGAACACCGTGGTTTTTCCCGCCCCGTTGGGTCCGATGAGCCCGAACAATTGCTGTTCGCAAATGCTCATGGAGAGTTCACTCACCGCTGTCAAACCGCCGAAGCGAATCGTGCATTGATTCAATTCGAGTAAAGGTTTGGCGTCGGTGGCAGGCATCAGGCGCTCTTTCGCTTCCACATCGGCCAGGTGAACAAGCCCTGCGGCCGGGTAATCATCAGAACGATCAAGATCAGGGAGTAAAAGAGCATGCGCGATTTGCCGATCCACAGGAGGTGCGGCGAGGTGTTCGCAATCATGCGGAGCCCTTCCGGGGCGAAGGTCAGCAGCACCGCTGCGATGATGACGCCCACGTTCTTGCCCATGCCGCCGAGAATCACCATGACGACGATCTCGATGGATTTGGTGAAATCGAATCCGTCGGGCGCGATGAATTGCACTTTATGCGCGTAAATGCCGCCCGCCGCGCCGGCGAAGAATGAGCCGACCACGAACGCGATGATTTTATATCGCGTGGTGTTGATGCCCATCGCTTCCGCAGCGACTTCGTCGTCGCTGACGGCGATGAAGCCACGGCCATAGGTGGAATTGACCAGTGCCCAGACGACGTAAACGGTGATTGCTGCCAGGCCAAACGTCCAAAAGAGATTCGTGTAGCCGGGAATGCCGGCCAACCCGCGTGAGGCACCGACGGCGTCGATGTTTTGGAGGATGACGCGGATAATTTCGCCGAAACCGAGCGTGACGATCGCGAGATAATCCCCCTTCAAACGCAGGGATGGAATGCCAACGACCAGTCCGGCAAGTGCGGCAGCAATTCCACCCACGCACAACGCTAAGGGGAACAGAATCCAGGGATGATTGCCTGTGAGGGGCAAAAGTTTCTCACCGTAGACGGTGGTCAAAACTGAGGAAGAATAAGCGCCGATCGCCATGAAACCCGCGTGCCCCAGCGAAAATTGGCCGGTGAATCCGTTGATGAGATTCAGGCTCACCGCCAGCGTGATGTTGATCCCGCACGTGAGTGCGATGTCGAGGAAGTAGGGGTTGTAGGCGTTCGAGAAAAGCGACAGCACATACACCACCACCAACGTGGCGAGGAGAATGTATTGTGAGCGCGCGAGCATCGCTGGAAAATTAAAAATGGAAAATTAAAAATGAAAAATGCGCTGCGTCCTTCGCTGGACACGGAGCATTTTTGATTTTGAATTTTGAATTTTGCATTATTACACCTTCTCCGCCACCACTTTCCCCAGCAAACCGGCGGGGCGGAAAAGCAGAATCAAAATCAGGATGCTGAAGACGATGGCATCGCTGTAAGTTGACCAATGGCTGCCGCGCACGAACGTTTCCACGAGGCCGATAATCAGTGCGCCCAGCGCCGCACCGGGAAGGTTGCCGATGCCGCCAAGCACCGCGGCTACGAAGGCTTTCAATCCCGGCAGCGTGCCCATCAATGGATCGATCGAGGGATAATTGAGCGCGTAAAGAATTCCACCGGCCGCCGCCAGCGCCGATCCAAGCGCGAACGTGAATGAAATCACAAAATCATTGTTGATGCCCACGAGAGACGCGGCGACCGGATTGAACGACAACGCTCGCATGGCGGTGCCGATGGAGGTTTTCATCACGATATGTCGCAAGGCCCAGAGCAAGATGATCGTCACGCCCAGCACAACAAGTTGATTGCTTGAGATGGTGAGGCTGCCGAAAAGCGAAATATTCTTGCGTGGAAACAACACCGGATACGCCTTGGGATTTGGGCCGAAAATGGTTTGCCCCAGATTTTGCAGCAGGATGGAAACGCCGATCGCCGTGATGAGCACGGTGAGCGTAGAGCGGTTGCGCAGGGGACGATAGGCGAGCTTTTCAATGACGACGCCGAGGACGGCGCAGATGATCATTGACCCCAGCAAAACGATAAAACCCGTGAAGATCGTATGGTGGGGAAAAAGTCGAGCGAGATAATATCCGCAGAATGCCCCAACCATGAACACTTCGCTGTGGGCGAAATTGATGAACCGCAGAACGCCGTAGACCATCGTGTAACCGAGGGCGATGAGCGCGTAAATCGCGCCGAGCGACAGGCCGTTAATGATCTGTTGGAGAAATTCGGTCAAGGCTGCACATCCCGGAGAAATTTGAATTTTCCGTTTTCGACCGTGATGATGACCGCCGCTTTGGGAGCGTCGCGATGTGCATCCAATTTCGTGTGCCCCGTTGCGCCGGTGATGTCCGTGGCGGCGATGGCATCGCGCAATTTGGCGGAGTCGGTGGTTCCCGCGCGCTTGAGGGCGTCGACCAGGATGAGGGCGGAATCATATCCCAGCGCCGCCATGGCATCGGGAGTTTCGCCGCCGTATTTGGCCTGATATGCCTTGACGAAATTCTGAACCTCCGGCGTGTCTTTAATGGGCGAGAAGTGGGTTGAATAATAGGTGTTCGTGAGCGCGTCACCGGCAGTTTCAATCAAACCTGCCCCCTCCCAGCCATCGCCGCCGAACATCGGCACCGTAATACCGAGTTGCCGCGCCTGCAGCACAATCAAGCCAACCTCCGTGTAATAGCCCGGCACGAAAATCGCCTCCGGGTTCATGGCTTTGATTGCGGTGAGTTGGGCTTTGAAATCCTTGTCGCCGCTGTTGTATTTCTGTTCGCCAATGACCGTCCCGCCTTCCGTGGTAAACGCTTGTTTGAAATAATCCGCCAGGCCCACGCTATAAGCCGTCCCCACGTCGGTCAAAACAGCGATGTGCTTTGCCTTCAGCGTTGTCAGGCCGAATTCCGCCAGCAATTTCCCCTGGAACGGATCGGTAAAGCAGGCGCGGAAAATATAATCGCCGGTTTCTGTCACCTTGGGATTGGTGGACGCGGGAGAGATCTGCGGGACTTTGTTGTCCTGGGAAATTCGCGCGGCCTCAATTGAGCGGCTGGAGGCGACTTCGCCCAGCACTGCCACCACGTGATCCTGGGAAATGAATTTTTTGACGATGGTGGCGGATTCGCCCGGCTTGCTGAGATCGTCTTCCGTGATGAGATTGATCTTTTTGCCGAGCACGCCGCCAGCGGAATTGATCTGGTCGATGGCCAGCGCTGTCCCTTTGTGCGAGGACTGGCCGAAACTCGCTTCCTTGCCGGTCAGCGAGGCGAATTCCCCGACTTTAATCTCTGTGTCCGCTGCGGCGCCGCCGGATTGTTCGCCGCCTTTGCCGCAGCCGCTGGCCCACACGAGGCAAGAAAGTGTGGCTGCCAGTAAAAAGTGTCCATGCCAATTTTTCATAAGCTCTTTTAACATCGCCCGGTTCCGCGCCCCGGTTTTCCGTTGGAATTCGCCTAACCCTAAAGAAACGGCAAAATGGTTTCAACCATCAATAGTGATAGTGGCACGGGCATCCTGCCCGTGGAATGCGTCCTCGGTAGGGATGTCGCGCCTGCGACCTCCCCGCCCGCGTAGCAGCGGGCGGAAAATCGCGAGCCCATCGCGAGATTCTCGCCTCACGTCGCGCCGCTAAGCGGCGCGGACGGCGCAAGCGCGCCATCCCCACCTCCAAATATCATTTGACGAATGCCGTGATCATACCTACCGTTCGGTAGATTTCTCGATGGCTATTCACGCTCTGAATTCAGAGACGCGGGGTGATATTTTGCGCGCCGCGCTCAAGCGATTTGCCCACAGCGGTTATGCCGCGGCGTCGGTGCAGCAAATTGTCGACGACGCGAAGGTTTCCAAACCCGCGCTGTACTATTATTTCGGCGACAAAGCGCGGCTGTTCCAGGCGCTCGTGGATCAGGCGCACGATGAGCGGTTTCGCTTGATGGAAGCAGCGGTGGCGCGCGGCAGGGAATTGAAGGCGCAGTTGATCGAAATCCTCACCGCTTCGTTCGATTATTTGCAGAAAAACCGCGAATTGATGCGCATTGCGTTTGCCACCGCGTTCGCCGCGCCGGGCGAGATGCCCGAGGGATTGCGATATTCGGACAAATGCGAGCGGAATTTCGAGTTCGTGCATTCAGTCATAAAGAAGGCGCTGAACGCCGGCGATCTGGACAAACGATTTGACAGTCGCGAGCTTGCTTATAGTTTTTACGGCCAGCTTAACGCGTACCTCGTCTCGCAATTGCTGATGCCGGACTGCCGCCTGAACCGGGACACGGCCGGGCGGATTGTGGAATTGTTTTTGGCGGGTGCCGCGGCAAAGAAACGCGGGAACTGATACGCCTTCGGGAACTCTGATATTGATGTTATGAAATCGAAAATCGTTATTGCGGTCGTTGTCGTCCTGGTCGTCGTGGGCGCCCTGGCAGGAATCAAAGTCACGCAAGTAAAGAAGCTGATGGCCATGCCCCAGACGGTGCCGCCGGAGAGTATTTCTTCCGCCGTTGCTCATGAGGAAAAATGGCAGGATACACGTTTGGCGGTCGGTTCACTCAGCGCCGTGCAAGGTGTGACGGTAACGCCGGAAATCGCCGGCACCGTGAAAGAAATTGCATTTGAATCCGGAGCGATGGTGGCGAAAGGTGATTTGCTGGTGAAGTTCGACACTTCCACCGAAGAGGCACAACTCAAATCCTTGAATGCGCAACTTGAATGGGCGCGTTTGAGCCTGGACCGATCCAAAAAATTGCGGACCGATAATACCGTTTCGCAATCTGAGTTGGATCAGGCCGAAGCGTCCTTTCAACAAGCCAAAGCCAATGCCGATGCCACCCAGGCCATCATCGATAAAAAAACCGTCCGCGCGCCTTTCTCGGGCAAACTGGGTATCCGGCAAGTTAATTTGGGTGAATTCGTCGATGCCGGAAAACCCATTGTATCGCTGCAGGCGCTGAATCCAGTTTATGCTGACTTCTCCATGCCGCAACAATCCTTGTCCGAAATCAAAACCGGTATGGTGGTGCGCGTCACTCTGGACACCTACACCAACAAGCAATTCGAAGGTGTTCTGACCGCTATCAATCCCAACCTGGATGACAATACTCGCAGCGTTCGTTTGCAGGCCACCTTGGAGAACCCGGATCAATTGCTGCGCCCGGGCATGTTCGCCCGCATTGAAGTGCTTCTGCCCAGTGACCAAAAGTTGCTCGTGATTCCCGCGACGTCAGTGTTGAGCGCGCCTTACGGCGATTCAGTTTATGTGATTGAACAAAGCACGAATGCCCCGACCGGCACGAATAAACCGGACATGGTGGTTCGGCAGCAGCTTGTGCGCACGGGCCGGGCGCGTGGTGATTTCATTTCCGTTGAAACCGGCTTGAAAGCCGGGGAGCGCATCGTGAACGCTGGTTTGTTCAAACTGCACAATGGCTCAACGGTCATCGAAAGTTCGCAGGAAGCCCCGAAAGCGATCGAAAAACCGAAGCCGTCCGATACCTGAGAAACGGATGATTTGCAGAAGGGGCCATCTTTAAATGAAGTCTTTTACTGATCTGTTTATTAAACGCCCGGTGCTCGCCATTGTGGTGAACCTGGTAATTTTGATCGCCGGTCTGCAGGCGATCAAAACCGTCAACGTGCGGCAGTATCCGCGCAGCGAAAATGCCACGATTACGGTGAGGACCGTCTATGTCGGCGCAAGCGCGGATTTGGTGCGCGGTTTCGTCACCACGCCTTTGGAGCGCGCCATTGCCGCGGCGGATGGCATCGATTACATCGAATCCCAAAGTTCCCTGGGGCTCTCGACCATCACCATTCATTTGAAGCTGAACTTTGAAGCCAACCAGGCGTTGGCCCAAATCAGCTCCAAAGTGGACCAGGTTCGCAATGACCTTCCGCCGGAAGCGGAAGTCCCGTCACTGGATGTGGAGTCGGCCGATACTCAGTACGCGTCCGCTTATTTGAGCTTCACCTCTACGATTCTCGAGGCGAACCAAATCACGGATTATCTGACGCGCGTGGTGCAACCGCGTCTCACTGCCATTGAAGGTGTGCAAAAGGCGGATCTCCTCGGCGGGCGCACTTTTGCGATGCGCATCTGGCTGAAGGCCGATCGGTTGGCCGCATTGAACATCAACCCCGACCAGATCCGCACAGCTCTCGCCAATAATAACTTCCTGAGCGCCGTGGGCCGTACCAAGGGCTCGTTGGTGCAGGTCAATTTGTCGGCCAACACCGATCTGCGTTCAGTCGATGAATTCAAAAACCTCGTCATCCGTCAGAGTGGCAATCAATTGGTGCGCTTGAGTGATGTGGCGGACGTGGTGCTCGGCGCGGAAGATTATGACAGCGAAGTCCGCTTCAGCGGTGAGCGCGCCGTGTTCATGGGTATCTGGGTGCTGCCCAACGCCAACTCGCTCGACGTGATCAAACGCGCGCGCGTCGAAATGGAAGCCATTCAGAAAGATTTGCCGACCGGCCTCACGGGTCGCGTCGCCTATGATGCCACCGGATACATTAATGACGCCATTCACGAGGTCGTGCACACCTTGATCGAGACTCTCATCATTGTGGCCATCGTCATTTTCCTGTTCCTGGGCTCCCTTCGTTCCGTGCTTGTGCCGTTGGTTGCCATTCCGATTTCGTTGATCGGCGGGGTGTTCTTGATGCAGGTGTTCGGCTTCACCCTCAACCTGCTTACGTTGCTGGCGATCGTGCTTTCGGTCGGGTTGGTCGTGGACGATGCCATCGTCATTGTCGAGAACGTGGAGCGCCATATTCGCGAGGGGCGAACACCTTTGAACGCGGCGCTGCTTGGCGCCCGCGAACTGGTTGGGCCGGTCATCGCCATGACGATCACGCTCGCAGCGGTGTACGCGCCCATCGGATTGCAAGGCGGCCTCACCGGTTCCTTGTTCCGTGAATTCGCCTTCACTCTCGCCGGCGCAGTAACAATATCCGGGGTCGTAGCCTTGACGCTGTCGCCTATTATGTCCGCTACGCTGATTCGCGCGGGCGATGAAGACCGCGGTCTCACCGGCAAGATCAATCACACCTTTGATCGCATCCGCCACTTCTACAGTCACATTCTGGATGGAACTCTTTCGGCGCGCCCCGCCGTTTACATCATCTGGGCCGTGTTCAGCCTTCTTGCCATACCGTTATATATGTTCGCGAGCAATGAACTCGCTCCGACGGAAGACCAGGGGTTCATGTTCGGCGCGGTGCAGTTCGATGCCAACGCCACGATTGACCAACGCTCTTACTACGCCGATGCGGTGAACAAACTGATGGAAGTCCCTGAGGAAGATCGGACTTTCCAAATAACCTCCCTCGATCAAAGCATCAGCGGCCTGGTGTTGAAACCTTGGGGCGAGCGGAAACGCACCGCCTTTGTGATCCAGCCGCAAATTCAACAGGCGGTAAACAGTGTCCCCGGTGTAAAAGCTTATATCGTGCTTCCACCTGCTTTGCCCGGTGGTGGCACCTATCCGGTCGAGTTTGTCATCGCTTCCACTTTTGATTCCGAGCGCATTTTGGACTATGCCCAGCGAGTCCAACAAGACGCCATGAAGAGCGGCAAGTTCTACTTCCTGGATATCGATACCAAGATTGACCAGCCGGAAACCCAACTCGTGCTGGACCGCGATAAAGTATCTTCCATGGGTTTGAGCATGGCGGACGTCGGGAGCGATTTGTCTGCGCTGGTGGGCGGCAATTTCGTCAACCGGTTTAACTTCGCCGGCCGCAGCTACAAAGTGATTCCTCAGATCAAGCGCGACGAACGCTTAAACGCGAGCCAGTTGGAGAACACCTACGTGAAAGGGCCCAACAACCAGCTCGTGCCACTCAGCACGTTTGCCAAATTGGTCACACACACCGAACCGCGTTCATTGAATCGCTTTCAACAATTGAACGCCGTCAAAATTCAAGGGATGGCGGGAGTGCCTTTGGACCAGGCGCTTAAATTCCTTGAGGATGAATGCGCGCAAATTCTACCCAAGGGGTATGCAATCGGTTACACCGGCGAATCGCGCCAATTGCGCACGGAAGGCAGCAAGTTTCTCCCCATGATGGCGCTTTCCGCCGCGTTGATTTTCCTCGTGCTGGCTGCGCAGTTCAATAGCTTCCGCGACCCGTTCATCATCTTGCTCGGTTCGGTGCCGTTGGCGATGTTCGGCGCGCTCATTTTCTGCTTTCTCAAAATGCCGGGCCAAGGCGTGCCGTTCTTCACCAACGGCTGGACCACCACGCTGAATATCTATTCTCAAGTCGGACTGGTGACGCTCATCGGTCTCGTTTCGAAAAACGGAATTTTGATTGTGCAGTTCGCCAACGAATTGCAGCGGACCGGCATGACGAAATTGCAGGCCGTTCGCGAAGCCGCGCTCACGCGCTTGCGCCCCGTGCTTATGACCAGCGTCGCGACTGTCTGCGGCCATTTCCCGTTGACGCTTGTATCCGGCGCCGGCGCCGCCGCGAGAAATTCCATCGGTATCGTCGTGGTCGCCGGCATGGCGCTCGGCACCATCTTTACACTGCTGGTGATTCCCTCGATCTACGTCCTCATCGCCAAACAGCACACCGGCGAAGAACCCGGCGCCATCGGCCAGGAATTCGAAACCCAGGAACCCGCCCTCGCGACCGCTGGCGAAGAGTAAAAGTTGCACAGAATGGAACGCGGGCACGAAGAATTGCGCAATCGTTAGCCGTAGCTTCGTGGCCTTTGTTTGCTTTTGTTTGATGTAATGCTTCGCGAAAATCACGCTTCACGCGTGATTTTCACTCATCGCCCTCATTTGTCTTCTCCGAAACCCCATTGATTTCGTGAAATTTCGCGCGGCACGCCGGTTGCTACCTGGTTGCTGGCGATGAATTCTCACTGGCAACGGCGAAGGAACCGGGCGTTCACCCTGGTCGAATTGCTCGTAGTCATCGCCATCATCGCGATTCTCGCCGCGCTGCTTTTGCCGGCATTGGCGGGCAGTAAAAAGCGCGCACAACGCATTGAGTGCATTGCCGATTTGAAGCAGTTGGGCACTGCGTTTCAAATCTTCGCCCATGATCACGACGGAAAATTTCCCATGCAAGTTTCGGTCGAGGAAGGCGGCTCGCTCGAATACGCGCGGGGCGCCGAGTCCACCGGCGGCCATGGTTTCTTTTATTCCTGGCGGCATTTCGCCGCTTTGGCGAATGAGCTGGCGACGCCGAAGCTCCTCGTCTGTCCATCCGACCTCGAGCGAACGCCGGTGGATTCATTCAAGACCTTTCAAAATTCCAACCTCAGCTACGCCATCGGCATCGGGGCGAGCTACAAC
>Ga0207694_10002793_pt1 | contig 14095 bp, 15 predicted proteins | sample KBSC34metaG_FD_184353 | JGI IMG/M metagenome (GOLD analysis project Ga0207694, IMG submission 184353) | Corn rhizosphere microbial communities from Kellogg Biological Station, Michigan, USA - KBS C3-4 metaG (SPAdes) (version 2) | ecosystem: Host-associated > Plants > Roots > Rhizosphere > Soil...
TTTTTTTTTGCGCAGCCACAGCGAAACTTTCTCACTTAGCCCGGTTTTAGATCGAGTGAGCGCGGACGAGGCGAGAGCCCGGTCCTCGCGTCACTGACACAATCCTCGGACAACGAAGCCGGGTACACGCTCGACGGCTTCGTTGCTTTTTATTTTAAATAATCAATCCGGGAGAAAAACTAAGGCCTTGGTTCTTGCTTCGTCCGGAACCACTGCCAGACAACCCACGCAGCATACCCGCCCTGCACTACCCAAACCAGCACATAGACATACAGCAGATGGCGTTGCTCCATCGACGGGCCAAACATCCAGCTCAAGTTCATCGTGTGAACTCCAGGGAATCCTCAATAGCCTTCAGCGCAGCATCCTGCTCCAACGCCTGGCGCCTGCGCTCCAGCGCGTAGCGTATGGCGATCAGCAAAATTCCCCACATCGCCCAGGCAATGATGTTGGCCACAAAAGCCGGCATCATGCTCTTGTCCACCCCGGCATCAGGATCTTTTGAGAAGAAGACCGGCGAGGGGTGCTGCGTCCTCCACCAGTCAATCGACTTATAAACGATAGGCACGTCGATCGCTGCGAATATAGACAGCACAGCTGCCAGTGTCTGCGTCTGTCCGGTCGAGGAAAACTTGCGCAGCATCATGTAGCTCACATACAGCAGCCACAGCAGCAGCATGCTGGTCAGCCGCGCATCCCAAGTCCACCAGATGCCCCATTGCACCCGCCCCCATAGCATGCCGGTCGTCAGGCAGATCGTGGCATATACCAGCGTTACCTCAGCCGATGCAATAGCCAGTGCATCCGCAGAAAGCGCCTTCAGCGGATCGCGACGCCGCCAGTAGAGAAAACCAATCGAGGCCGCAAGATTCAAATACGGCCATACCAGGCTCAGCATGGAATGGGGGACGTGATAGTAGAAGATGCGGCCGACATTTCCCTGCAAAGCATCAGGGGGAGCCATAACCAGTCCCAGCCGCGTAGCAAATACAATCATTGCCAGCGTCAGCAGGAGCCAGGCGAAGGCCAGAGATCCGAGGATGCGGGAGCGCTCCACAGTAGTTCCAGTCTACTCCGCGTTCAGCACGGTCTCAAACAGCAGTACGCACGCTGCAGTAAACGCCACGTTGTAGGCGATTAGTAGCCTGATCCAGAGGTTCGGCTCGAACTCACCCGTCAGGATTGCAGTTGTCGCCTGCATCATGCCCAGCAACGCCGGGATCGAGACAGGGAAGAGAATCAGCGGCAACAGCATCTCGCGGTTGCGCGTGCGCAGCCCCAGCGCCGCGAAGAAAGTCCCGTTGCACACCAGAGCCCATGTGCCCAGAGGCATCACGATCCACAGCAACCGCGCTTGTCCCAGTGCGTGCAGGTTGTAAAAGAGGATGAACATTGGCGCCAGCGCCAACTCCACGATCGTCACGAAAAGAAAATTCGCCAGCGCCTTGCCCACAAATAACGCTGAGGCCGGTGCCGGCGACATTCGCTGAGCCTCCAGCACACGGTTCTTTAGCTCCCGCGTCCAGCTTTGGTTCAGAGCTGTAGTCGCCGCAAACAGGAGCACCACCCATAGAACTCCGCCGGCAATCTCTCGCGACATCGCCGCCGTCGGATCAAACGCAAGCGAGAATACCACCACTACCAGCAGCGAAAAGAACAGCATGCCGTTGACTGAGTCGCGCGATCGCCACTCCAGCCGCACATCTTTCTTCAGATGGTTCCAGACGTGCCGCGCGTAGTTCACGAAGCCGCCTCCGCGCGCACATCTTTGGTCAGGTCGGCAATCTCCGCCGCCGCGGCTCGCAGATAATCCGCCGGCTTCAGGATCAGCTGCACACCGCGCAGCCCCGCCGAGATCGAAATCGCATCGAACAGCTCAATCGTCTCGTCTGCATACGCCGGAAAGGCGGTCTTTGCCGCCATCACCGTCACACCACCACGCACATATCCCGTCAGCGGCTCCACATCCTTCAGCGAAGCCAGCTCAATCTTCTTTACGCCCGCCGCACGCGCCAGCTTTTTCAGGTCCAGCTCCGCATCTCCGGGAATCACGGCAAAAAAATGTTGTGCGTGTCGACCCGAAACCATCTCCCTCGTCAGCAGAGTCTTGAAGACCTGCTCGATCGGCAAGCCGATCTTCTTCGCCACGGTCACAGCGGTCAGGTCTTCAGGATCGACCTCGTACGTCCGAATCTCATACGCAATACCCAGCGAATCGAGCAGCCGTGCGGCGTTCGTCTTTGCCTCCGCCCGTGCCATCTACACCGCCTCACGGGTGCCAGCGATATTGTCTGTGATCGATGCAATCGCCCCGGCCTTCATGGTGATCGTTTGTTGGGCCAGGCTCTCTGCAAGCTTTGGCTGATGCGTGGTGAAGATGATGGTCCGCGCTCGCTCGCCGTGCTCCTTCATTGGCCACGTGCGGAAGTCCTGCAGCAATGCCACCATCTTTTGTGCCGACTCAGAATCCATATTCGAGAACGGCTCATCCAGCAGCAGCAGCTCCGGATCGGTCTGTACTGCGCGTGCCAGTGAGGCTCGTTGACGCATCCCTTGCGAGTACTGGCCCACCGGCCGTGTCAACTTCGGGTCCAGCCCTACCGCGCGCAGCGCCACCTCAGGCGAAGCGTTGCATTTGCTGCATGCGCCGGCAGCCATCTCCAGCGATGCGAAATACCTTAGGTTCTCCATGGCCGACAGCTCGTCATACAGCATCGTGTCGTGGCTCATGTATGCTATGCGTCCCCGCTGCCGGTGAGGCAAGTCGCCAAATGCCTCAACCGTGCCCATGGATGGAGTAATCAGTCCAGCCACCACGCGCAGCAGAGTCGACTTGCCGGCGCCGTTATCACCTACGATCATCGTGGACGATCCCACCGGAAACTCCACCGACACACGCTTCAGCGCCGCAAAGCTGTCATACAGCTTTGAGACATCCGTCAACCGCGCCACCATCACGTGATTCGTTCCGGTCGCGGTGGCTGACTCACTCATGCTTTGAAATAAAGGCGCTTACTTTGCCGGCTGGAGCATTGCAGTCGTGCTTCCACTCATCGGTGCAGGATTTGCCGCAGTGGACTCGCCGGGTACAGGCCCAGGCTGTGCCTTCTCACCTGGCTTCGCAGGCGCATACTTCGACGCGCACTTGGCCTGCAGTTGCGTTGCATGGAAGACTCCATCGCGACCGTACGTTCCCACCGCGAGTGCCTGCGCGTCGTCCTTGAAGGTGTCCGGCGGCGGCTCTGCTGCCTGATAGCTCACCTTCAGTGTCCGTCCCTGCTCCAGCAGCACAAACGTCGCATTCGGCCCGCTGCGCTCAATGCTCCCTGGCTTCACGTTGCCAGCCACACGCAGATGCCGGCTATAGGCCTTGTTGCCTAGTCCGTTCAGCTCGCCGATCGTCACGTAATACTCTTTGTTCTGGTCGACCGCCGACCAGGTGAGCCATCCGATCGCGCCAACCACAACCAGCACCGCCGCGACGATCTTCCATGGAGCCATACTGCGCATACCACAAGTTTAGCAGGGAAGGGGTGCACCTGGAGCGCCTCTAAATACTCGCCCACCGAAGCGAGAAACCGAACAAGCATCTATCTGATTGTGTTGAATGCTCTGGTATCCCGATTCGTATAATCCCACTCAAGGCAGGGCCTCTGGCAAATGAAGACATTCTTAGCCTTTCTCCTCGGACTCCTCGTCGTTCCCATTCTCGTCTTGTTCTATTTCAAGGTCGGCAGCCCGCCCGTCGCCGTGGCTGACAAACCTTTTCCCCTGGAAGCCCAGGTAGTCAAGGTGCCGCTCAACGCCCGCATCGATCGCGAGATGCTAACCTCTGCCGCCATCCCCGCTACTCCGGAAAACCTCAACGCCGGAGCTCAGATATACGAGGACAAGTGCGAGTTCTGTCACGGCACCGCTGACTCGCCTTCTACCCCAGGCAGCGCGATGTACCCTTCTGCGCCACAGCTCTGGGCGAAGCATAAAAATGGCGTCGTCGGCGTCAGCGACGACCCCGTTGGTGAGACTTACTGGAAGGTGAAGAACGGCATCCGCCTCACCGGAATGCCCTCCTATCAGAAGGTGCTCTCCGACACTGAGATATGGCAGGTCAGCCTGCTGTTGTCGATGGCGGATAAGCCCCTACCCGGCGAAGCATCGCGCACCCTCGGCTTAAAGCAATAACTAACGGCTGCGCTCGACTAGGCCACGGACAAACGTCAGTACAAGGTCAACCGTGTCCGTGGCTGGGTCGGCGTACGCCTTATACGAAAAGCCATAACCGGCCAGGGCTTGTGTTGTTGTGGCCTGAAGCGCAGTGTTCCGCTTGAAAAAGGTCTGTAAATATTCCGGGTTATAGATGTCGCCGGGTTTCATCTGGAACGCGCGGTTGAACTCCGTCTCTGCTGCAGCGTCAATACCATTCAAAGTCACCGTTTTTACGTGATATTGCGCGCCGGGAACAATGGACACCGTATAAGCCACCTGATGGGTCGACGTATCCTCGCGGGGCGATGCCTTCACCGCGACATCGAGGTAGCCCTGTCTTCTGTATGCGGCATCCAGCGGCTTCAATGTTTCCAGCAGCTGCGTTCGGCTGGCAATCCCGCCGGAGTGCAGTTTGGCCGTGGAAGCAAACTCGTCCGCGGAGAGCAGCGGAGATCCGGCAAATGTGAGGCTCGACACATGGTAGATTTCACCCGTGTGCAGTGTCGCAGAGACTACGACCGTCGCAGCTTCGCCCGCCATGCTTGGCGCAAGTGACTCATCCGATAAAGACGCATCTATATAGCCGGCATCTCTCACTGGAGCCAGAATCCCGTCCTCCGTCGTCTCTCCGCCAAGCCCGCCGTCGTACGCATGCCCGCCGACCGCGTTCATTGACTTCTGCACCAGCGGTGCGAGCTCTGTCGGCACGCCCGCCAGCTTCATATTGGCGACTCGTGGCGCGGGTTTGTCCACACGGTATGCGATAACGATCTCTGGTCGTTCCAGCGTCGGTTCATAGGAATCGTGTGTCACCTTGGCTGTGATGCCCTTCTTCGCAAGTGCCTCCACCAGTGCATCGTTGAAGGTGTCCAGCAGAGCGCTGCTGCCTGGAACGTAATCCATAAACAATGGCGACTTCGCCTGCAGCGCTGCCTCAATCTCGTCATGGGTCAGCCACACGAAGTTCTCAAACACCACATGCAGCATCTGCTCGCGCGGGATCGGCGCAATCTGAAACTGGACAGTGATTGCGGCCGTGCGCCCCGGCAGCGTCTTTGCGCCCACCTCGCCCAGATAGCCGGTATCGGCCAGCCGTTGCGTGGCCGCGCTCAAGTCATCAGCCGTAAACGTCGTGCCTGGGTGCATCCCGGCGACGGCCTCAAGTTGAGCCTGCGAGTACGGACCAGGATTGGTGAACTGAATCTTGGCTGCGGTGTAGGTTTGCACCTGGGCTATCGCCGGCACGGTTCCGGCGCACAAAAGGAAGGCTAAGACTCTGGATTGCTTCATTTAAAAGGGGATGCTACGCGAGTTGTCTTGCAACGACAAGGAAAAGTTCTCAGAGCTAGTACTTCCTCAAAAGCAAAATGCCCACCCCGTAAAGGATGGGCATTGAGAACATCGTTCGAGGTCGGCTTACCGCCGTCCACCGCCCCGGCCTCCGCCGCCACCAAAGTGACCGCCGCCGGAGAACCCACCCCGGCCGCTGCCGCCAACGTAGCCACGGCCGCCGCCGCCAACGTAGCCACGGCCACCTTCATATCCGCGCCCGCCAACATACCCGCGCTCGCCGCCTACGTAGCCGCGTCCACCGTATGCATAGCCGCGAGGATAGCCATAGTAGCCACGGCCTCTGTAGTAGCCGCCGCGATAGTAGCCCCCCCGATACCACGGGCCGGTACCGATGAAGACGCCACCGGTGAACCATTCCGGGCCATAGTAGCCATACGGTGCGCAGGCATACGGATAGTAGTCGTAGTAGCCATAAGTGCACACCGGTGGCCCATAAGCATAGCCACCGTAGTACGGGCCGACACCCACGCCGATCGAAACCTGAGCACCGGCTGCCGGAACAAGAAGCGCCATCGGGACAGCCACCGCTATCGCCAGCGCTAAGAACTTGAAAAACCGCATCGTAAACCTCCCTGCAGGCCCGGCTTACTGTCCTGCGGAACTGGCTGCCTTTGGACAGCCTGTTCCTATGTAACTTAGAACCCCTGTGGGCTCAAAATGTTGCTGCATGGTAAACCCTCTAGATTACCGAGGGCAATAAGATATCGCCCTCGATAAGGGCATGGACAGTAGGGCAAAATGCCGCAAGAGTCAGTTTGCCCGCTCCAGCAGGGCTGCGAAGAAGCCATCGCAGGCATGGACTCCAGGCAAGGTGCGCAGGTGTCCGCTGCGGACTGCGGTTTTTTTGCGAATCGCAGCCACTTCCGGCTGCAGAATGCCGCCTTCTGCCATGGATTCGATCAGCGGGTCTACCGGAACTGGCCGGATAGCTCCGGCCAATTCGCGCAGCACCGTCTCGACGACCTGCTCATTCTCCTCCGGCTCCAGCGAGCAGGTGGAGTAGAGCAGACGTCCACTCAGTGCCAGCCTACTCAGAGCTCCACGCAGAATGGCAACCTGCCGTACAACTTGCCGGCTAAGCTCTTCCGGCCGCAGTCGGTGCCGTATCTCCGGATTTCGCGCCAGGGTTCCCGTTCCGCTGCAGGGCGCATCGCAGAGAATGAGATCGAACGGGCCGTTTCCATCCTGAACTGAGGTCGTCGGTGATGTGCTCATTGGCGCCGCAGCATCCATCACCTCGCAACGAATGCGGTCCGCATGAGCGGACCTGCGAACCTGGTCTGTCATGCGTGCCAGCCGCTTTGCACTGATATCGGTCGCCAGAATTTGAGCTTTTGGAAGACGCTCCGCAAGTACCAGCGTCTTGCCTCCGGGCGCGGCGCAGCAGTCCCAGACGCGGGTTGCATCATCCTTCGAGGAACAAGAAGCCACTGCCGCCAGCTCCGCCACTAGCCGCGAGCCGTCATCGATCTGCGGCAGGCCTTCTGCACCAGCAGGGAAGAGACCTCCCGCATCCGGCTCTCGTTGGTCGTAATTGCAGATCGCGACTGCCGCCGCCCGGCCATAGTTTGCCACCCAGCGCTCCACCAGCCATACCGGATGTCCAAGCCGCTCTGCAATGGCCGCTGTTGATTCAAACAGCGGCGTCGCGCGTAGAGCAGCTTCAGGCCCCCTCTTTTTCGCCGCCTCCATCTCCCGTGCTGTCCCGCGCAGGATTGCATTCACCATCCCCGCGGCGTGTGGCTGTTCAGCGGCACGGCACAGCTCGACGCTCTCGTTGATCGCTGCGTGCGCTGGGATGCGGTCCATGTGCAGCAGCTGGAACGCGCCTAAACGCAAAGCCAGAGCCACTGGCTCAGCCAGCCGCTGGTCAGGACGAGATAGCAGCTTTGCGAGGCGCGCGTCGAGCGCGATCTGCCAGCGCAGCACTCCCATCACCAGCGCCGTTGTGAGGTTGCGATCTTCAATCGAGAGAGCATTGACGCGCGGTGTATGCAGCAGATCATCGCTGTGCGCAGTGCCCTGGCCAACGCGTATCAGAACTTCGAATGCTGCGGAGCGTGCAGGAGAGATCTTTGCAGCCTGAGCGTTTGCTGATGGCTTGCGATTCACCCCAGCCTCTCGCCACTCTTCAACTGAAAGCCGCGCAGGAACTCAGCCGCACCCATCCGCTTCTTGCCCTCTAACTGCACATCTTCGAAAGCAACTACGCTTCTGCCACCGCAGCCTGCGAAGATCGCATCATGATCCACATGTAGCTCGCCCGGCGCAAGGGCAGGGAAGCTGCCGCACGCGGCCTTCATGCGATGCACGATCAGCTTCTTGCCGCGCAGTGATGTGTATGCGCCCGGCCACGGCTGGAAGCCACGCCAGCGGTCGTGAATCTGCTTTGCATTGCGCGCGAAGTCGATCCTCCCGTCCTCGCGTGTCAGAATCGGTGCCAGCGTCGCCAGCGCATGGTCCTGTGGCTGCGGCGTGATCAAACCGCACTCCAGCTTGCGCAATGTTTCCACCATCAGCTCTGCGCCGCAATCGGCCAGCGACTCGAATAGATCGGCGGCGGTCTCCTCCGGCGCAATCGGAACTGTGTGGGCCAGGAGCATGTCGCCTGTGTCCAGCCCCTCATCGATACGCATCGTGGTCACACCGGTCATTGTCTCCCCGTTGGCTACCGCCCATTGAATTGGCGCTGCACCTCGATACTTCGGCAGCAGTGAGCCGTGCAGATTGATGTTGCCGAAACGGGGCAGATCGAGCATCCAGCGCGGGATGATGCGTCCATAGGCGACGACGAGAATGGCATCCGGCGCGATGGCCTCGAGCTGCGCGCGAAATTCCGCGTTGGCCTTAATCTTCTCCGGCTGCGCAACCGCCACGCCGTGCGCGAGTGCCGCGCGCTTTACTCGAGGCGCATGCATCTCCTGTGAACGGCCAACTGCGCGGTCAGGCTGCGTGACCACCAGCGCAACCTCATGGCCTGCAGCGATGACGGCCTCTAGCGTGGGTACGGCGAACTCGGGTGTTCCGCAGAAGATAAGTTTCAAAAGAAAAAGACCTCAAACCTCTTCAATCCGGTTCGTTCAACGGAACGCAATCCCGCTCATCTATGTAGCGAAGCCACCGCGAAGCGGTCCGATACGGTGCGAAGCACCTCACCACTCGCCGTTCTTCTGCATCTTGCGGATCTTGCGCAGTGCAAGTTCACGCTTCAGCCGGCTGATGCGCTCGATGAAGAGCACACCGTCCAGGTGGTCGATCTCGTGCTGCAGGGCGCGCGCCAGCAGTTCCGTCCCTTCCACCTCGAACCATTCGCCCTTCTCGTTCTGCGCCCTCACCTTCACTCGCGAGGCGCGCTGCACCTTCTCACGGATGTCGGGCAGGCTCAAGCAGCCCTCTTCCTCAAACTGCTTGCCTTCAGTCTCGATAATCTCCGGGTTGATAAGAACCAGCTTGTCCTTGGGGTTCTTCTTGAACGAGACGTCAATCACCGTCAGCCGCTGGGACAGCCCAATCTGCGGCGCAGCCAGCCCAATGCCCTGTGCGGCATACATGCTCTCGAACATCTCGGCGACGAGCTTTTTCAGCCCAGCATCGAAGTCCGTAATCGGCTCGCCGACTTTTGCCAGCACCGGGTCGGGATATTTGACGATGGCGTGAATCTTTACGCCCGGCTTTGGGACGTGCTTCTCGCGGTCGGACGCTTTTTCCGCCGCTGTCTTCGAGTTGTCGGCCTTCTTCGTTGCCATGTCAGTAGATCTTGATCTGCTCGCAGTAGTTATCGTAGTTGCGCTTCAGCTCGCGCAGGGAATCGCCGCCGAACTTCTCCAGCACCAGTTTCGCGATCGTCAGCGCAACCATTGCCTCTGCCGCCACTCCTGCCGCTGGCACCACACAGACGTCGCTGCGCTCGTACGCCGCCTTCACCGGCTCACGCGTGGCAAAGCTCACCGAGGCCAGTGGCCGCCGCAGTGTTGAGATCGGCTTCAGATAGCCCCGCACAACGATATCCTCACCGTTTGAGATACCGCCCTCGATGCCGCCAGCGTTGTTCTGCTCGCGGGAGAACTTCGTAAAGTTCTCCTCCGACCCCTCATACGCAATCGCATCATGCACGGTGCTGCCCATGGACTGGGCTGCCGTCACGCCACGACCGATCTCGACAGCCTTTACCGCCTGCAGGCTCATGACAGATTGCGCAAGCAGGCCATCCATGCGCTCGTCCCAGTTAGCATGTGTGCCCACACCGGGCGCCAGCTTATGGACAACGACCTCAAAGACGCCGCCGACCGTATCTCCGGTCTTGAGCGCAGTATCGACTTCGGCCTTCATCTTCTGCTCATCGCCGGTGTCCACACAGTTCAGAAGCACCTCATCCTTCGCCGCCAGCGCCGCAATTTCCTCCCATGTGGCAGGCCGCGAAAGTTCTGCTGCGCCCACCCGGACCACATGGCTTGCCACTTCTATACCCAACTCGCGCAGGAGCATTCGCGCCAATGCGCCGCAGGCCACACGCGCCGCCGTCTCGCGAGCACTGGCCCGCTCTAGCACATAGCGTGCATCGGGGAAATCATATTTGAGGCTGCCGGCAAGGTCAGCATGGCCAGGCCGGGGACTAGCGACCGCCTTGTGCTTCGCGGCATCGCCCGGCTCGACGGGCAGAATCTCCTGCCAGTTCTTCCAGTCATTGTTGGCGATGGTCATGGCCACCGGCGAACCAATGGTCTTGCCGTGGCGCACGCCGCTCAGGATGTGCGCTGCGTCCTTTTCGATGCGCATCCGGCCACCGCGTCCATAGCCTTTCTGCCGACGCCAAAGTTCGTGGTCCAGAAATGCCTGATCGACGGGAACGCCCGCCGGCAACCCGCTCACCATCGCCACCAGGCTCTCGCCGTGGCTCTCTCCTGCAGTGGAAAAACGCAGCATTTGCTCTCTTTCAGCCTGAAACTCGATTGTAACAATTCACTCAAGAAGCCCGTGCCAGACGCTAATCCTTGTCGAGATATGCCTTCGAGTTCAGCAGTGGCCGCTCCATCGAACGCACCCATTCAGTTGTCTCCGCGCCAGACTTGCCGGCGGCGGCATCGCGCGCAAATTCATTGCGCATGGCCTGCATCTTGGCCTCCAGATCGTCCAGTGCGCTCAGAAGGATAGCTTCTGGCGTCATCGGCAGCACCGGCGAGCCGAACTCGCGCTTGCCATGGTGGCTCAGGATCATGTGTTCGACCAGCGTCAGCAGCTTCGGCGGAAACTCGGGAAGGGAAGACGCCTTCTCACGCAGCATCCCCTGCGCGATGGAGATGTGCCCAATCATCTGGCCCTCCACTGTGTAACCGAAGGTAGTGCCCCAACTCAACTCGCGCACCTTGCCGATGTCGTGCAGGATCGCGCCGGTCACCAGCAGATCCGGATTGACCTCCGGATAAAACGGAGCAGCCGCGCGGCACACGCGCACCAGCGTCAATACATGCTCCAGCAGACCGCCGATCCATGCATGGTGCAGCATCTTCGCAGCCGGGGCCTCGCGGTAGGCAGCGCCGATGGCTGGATCATCCAGAAACGCAAACACCAGCCGTCGCAGATCCTCGCTCTCAAAGCCGTCGACATAGCCGCGCAGCTCCGCCCACATCTCGTCGACATTGAAGATGGTTGTCGGTACGAAATCAGCCGTGTCAATCTCGTTCGCGGCGGCCGAGCGCATCTTCGAGACCGTGATCTGAAACTTGTTCTGGTACTTCGAGACCTGACCCTGCACCTTGACGTAACAGCCTTCGGAGCAGCTTTCCAGCACCGGTGCGATCTCGTCCCACATGCGTGCCTCAAGCGAACCGGTCTTGTCTGTCAACACCAACGCGAGGTACTGGTCGCCGCCGGATTTCTTGTCGCGCCTCTGCAGGGACGACAGCGCGAAGTAAGACGTAACCGTTTCGCCGTCAAAGCGCACGGCATCTGCAACGAAAAACTCTTTCATGAGCTTCAAGGATACTTGAGAGCGAGCCGGTCTCTGTTTTCACCAAGAAAATGGCCGGACGCGTGCGCCCGGCCATTCCATATTTGAGCTGCTACTACTGTGGATTCGCTGGAGCCGGTGTGCTGGATGGAGCAGGTGCAACTGCAGGCTCTCCGTTCTCACGCACGCTTCTCGGTGGCACAGGCGTCTCGTCCGGCTTGGGTGCGGGAGGCGCCGGAGCGGCCTGCTGCATACGTTCCTTTGGCGCGTTCTTGTCCTTCTTTTTCTTCTTCTTGGTTGCCGTATCGCCATTCAGCCCGAGTGCTGAAGCTTGCGTGTCCTGCGTGGCCTTCTCCTCTGTGTCCAATGCAGGCGCAACCATCTGCGTCCTCTGCTTCAGCTTGCTTGCCTTCTCCTGCGCCTTGGCAGCAGCGATCTCCGGTTGCTTGTCGGCGAAGCGAGTCTTCTTTGTCGGAGCCGCCGCCTGCGCCTCATCATTCAAGGCGAGGGTCTGGTCAGCGGCAGCATTGGCTGCGTCCTGGGCCGCCGCCTCTGCGCTGGAGGCCGTTCCTGGTCCCTGTTCTCCGGCCACGGTTTCCTCGGGTGTCTCAGGTAACGAGTTCTGGGGCATCTGGCCGAAGCGAATCTTTTCGCGGTGGATCTTTTTCGGCTTCTTGCCACTGGCGACATCGTTGGTTGCCGCTGCCTTCTTGGCGTTCGCCTTGGCCTGTGCGTCTGCTGCTGCAAAGACTGCGCGCTGGTGTTTCAGCCTCGCCTTCTTTGCCACGTTCTTCTTCACCGCCGGCTGGCTGGCGGTGGCAAAAACCGGCTTGGTCTCTTTTGCGCTGGCGCCAGAGTCGCTATAGCCAGGAGCAATATCGATAAACGCCTTCTCGCGGAGACCAGTCAGGTAGGTACGGATGGCTGGCTGCATCGCCGCTCCATACATTGCCTCCTGCACCTGGTCCTGGATGGCGCTATACGGTGGTACGCCGGCTTGCGTGTGCTCCGTCACCTTCAAAATGATGAATCCCTGCCGTGTGCGGATTGGTGGTGTCCACTGGCCGGCCTGCAGGGCGAAGGTGGGATCCTCCAGCAGGGCGGAGCCAAGTTGACCACGCTTGAACTGGCCCAGGTCGCCTCCGGAATCGGCGTTTGGGCCGCCCGAGTTTTCCTTCGCCAGGTCTTCAAACTTCGCACCCGCCTTCAGCCTGGCTTCAATGTCAGCGGCCTTGGCCTGCGCCTGCGCCACAACTGCGTCGCTGGCATCGTCCGGTGTTGGCACCAGGATCTCGCTCAGCCGCACTTGCTCCGGTTGCGTAAAGTCCTGCTTATGCGCGTTGTAGTACGCCTGGGCGTCTCTCTCGGTCAGCCCCAGCTTCCGGCTTACCTCGTCGCGGATCACCTGCTGCGTAGTGAGGTCATTCTTGATTTTGGCCTTGAAGTCCTCAAAGGATGTACCGGACTCGCGCACGGCCTTTTCCAGCGCCTCCATCGAATCGAAGTGGTACTTCTTGCGAATCTCGTCCATCTGCCGCACGACTTCGGCATCTGTGTTGATGTCGAGTTCCTTACCGCGCGAGATCAGCAACTGCTGGTCGATCAGGTCCCTCAGCAAATCCTTGCGGCGGTCGTCCAGCTCGGTGGCGCTCATGCCGCTTTGCTGGGCCTCCTGGTGCAATTGCTCCAGCGAGCGCTCGTAGTCGCTGTTGTCGATGATCTGGTCGTTAACACGCGCGATTGGGAATTCAACGACGATACCATCGGGGTTGGTTGGCTGGGGCCTTGGCAGCTCCGGCCGCTGCGGCGTGGGTGCCTGTACGCCCTGATATTTGGGCACGGTAATCTGCGCATGCAGCGAGCCTGCGACCAGAAGTGCAGCTGCGGTAAAGCACGCCGCTCGCACCTGCGTCCACCCCATGCCTCCGGTGCACCCGGATGCTCTGACCGTTCCTATCCAACCGCTGTTCGTCAATTCAGGAATCCCCTTCATGCTGGGCCTGCCCCAAGGGCCGCGCCCATCCCCACTCGTATCCTTGGACTTCGGTTCACTCAAGGCCGGTAGCCAATCCGTCCTATTCTATCTGCCGCGGCGCACCGATTACCAACTCCGTTCAACCCGGTTTTCCTCCGGCCGCCTTCCTTGGCCCTCCCTGCTAAACTGTTGCCGTGGTCCTTGTGCTGGACGCCAAGGCTCACGGAATCAGTGCGGCGTGCGTCCAATGTTCGGTTGCTGCCGCGACCATGCTCTCCGATCCACTCGAGGTACCCATACCGATGGCCTCCCGCACCTCTCGCGCTCTATTTACACTGGCGCTCTTCCTCGGCTCTTGCGCTGTCGTCGGCTCGCTGGTCGGCAGTAAGGTCGCCGCACAGTCCGCGTCCGACGAATCGACCCTGCGCGACTCGCTCCATCAGTTCACCGACGTCTACAACCTGGTCGAGCAGAACTACGCTGAACACCTGGACCAGGACATGGTGGACAAGGCCATCTATGACGGCGCGATCCCCGGCATGCTGCATGTGCTCGATCCGCACTCCAACTTCTATGACCCCAAGGCCTTCGCCCAGATGCGCGAAGACCAGCAC
>Ga0207694_10002795_pt1 | contig 14092 bp, 9 predicted proteins | sample KBSC34metaG_FD_184353 | JGI IMG/M metagenome (GOLD analysis project Ga0207694, IMG submission 184353) | Corn rhizosphere microbial communities from Kellogg Biological Station, Michigan, USA - KBS C3-4 metaG (SPAdes) (version 2) | ecosystem: Host-associated > Plants > Roots > Rhizosphere > Soil...
CGCCAGGCCTATTCCGAATTCGCCCTCGCTCCGGCGTGGCGCTCGTGAGCGACGTTCCGATCCATGTTTCAAGCGACGCCGGCGAGGGAGCCTTCAATCCAGGTTCGATGCTGCTCGTCGTCGCTGTCGGAGCGCTGGCGTTTATCGCGACGCTGCTCCTTGGAGCCTATGCGCCGGACCTTCGCTCGGGGCGCAACGGCGGCACCCACGCGCTGTCGAATGCGGCGACCGGGTTCAGCGGCCTCGTTCGCCTGGCCGCGGCTACGGGACGCAATCCCGTCGTCATCCGCGCGCCGGACCAGCTGAAGCGCGAGGAGCTGGCCGTCGTCACGCCGGATCATGGCTGGATCAATCTCGGCGATATCCTCCAGTGGCGCGGCGCGCGGGCAACCCTGCTGGTCCTTCCGAAGTGGGACACGGCGCCCGACAAGGAAAAGCCGGGATGGGTACGGGTGGCCGGCCTGCTTCCTGCCCAAGACCCCGCGCAGACTCTCGCCCCGGCGGTGCCCCTTCTTGTCAGTCGTGAGCATGGCGATCGGCACGAGCTGAAGGTTGTCCCATTCGGTGCGCCGAGCGATCTGCGATTCATCGCGCCCGCGGTTCTCCAGACGATCAGCGGCAAGCGGATCGAGCCGATCATCACTGAATCGGGCGGGCGCATCGTCCTCGCCAAGGTCAAGGGCAGCCAGACTTACATCCTCGCCGACCCGGACCTCATCAACAATCATGGAATGGGCGACGAACGTCAGGCCAAGGCGGCGCTGGTGCTTCTCGATTATCTCAACAGCACAGGCTCGAAATCGGTCCTGTTCGACGTAACGGCGAACGGCCTCGGCCGGTCCCGAAGCCCGCTGAAGCTTGCGTTCGATCCTCCGTTTCTGGCCGTGACGCTCACCATTTTCGCGGCGATGCTGCTCGCCGCGTGGCAGGCGCTGGTCCGGTTTGGGCCGATCCGCAGGCGGGAGCGCGCGATCGCATTCGGCAAGGCGGCGCTGGTCGACAATAGCGCCGCGCTGATCCGCAAAGCCGGGCGCGAAACGAGCCTGGGCGGTCGCTACGTCGAAGTCATTTGCGAACGCGCGACCAACCTTTTCCGACTGCCCGCCAACCTCGATGCCGAAGAGCTTGGAGAACGGATGGAAGGGCTCAATCCCCGCCGCAGCTTCGCTTCAGCGGCTGAACGGGCGCGCTCGGCGCGAAGTCGCGATGAACTGGTCCGGGCGGCGCAGTCGCTCAATCAATGGCTCGAGGAGGTCCAACGGTGAAAGTCGACGAAGTCCAGCAGCTCGCCCAGGCGATCAGGACGGAAATTGCCAAGGCGGTTGTAGGCCAGGACACGACGGTCGAGCTGATGCTCGTCGCGCTGTTTTCCGGCGGGCATATCCTCCTCGAAGGGCCTCCCGGCACGGCGAAGACGCTTCTTGCGCACAGCTTCGCCCATGCGGTTGGCCTCGAATATGGGCGGATCCAGTTCACCCCCGACCTCATGCCCGCGGACATCATCGGGGCGAACCTGTTCAACTTCCAGACGTCGAGCTTCACGCTGACGAGGGGACCGATCTTCACCGAGCTTCTGCTTGCCGACGAGATCAACCGGACGCCGCCGAAGACCCAGGCCGCGCTGCTCGAAGCGATGCAGGAGCGGCAGGTGACGATCGACGGCGAAAGCCACGAACTCAGCGACCGGTTCATGGTCGTCGCCACTCAAAATCCGATCGAGCAACAGGGGGTCTATCCGCTCCCCGAAGCGCAGCTCGACCGGTTCCTGTTCAAGCAGACGGTGGATTATCCATCGCTCGAGCAGGAGCGGAAGATCATCGCTACTCACGGCGCGGAGAAGATGGCGATGGAGCCGTCGGCTTGGGGGGTGAAACGACAGGCGGATCGCAAGAAGATCGACGGCGCGATCAAGGCGGTGAACGATATCCGCATCGTCGACGAAGTCGTCGACTATATTGCGGGGCTCGTCCGCGGCACGCGTGAAAACCCGGATCTGGAATCCGGCGCCAGCCCTCGAGCGGGGGCGATGATGGCCGGCGCCGCGCGGGCGAGCGCTGCGCTCGATGGGCGGGATTTCGTGATCCCCGACGACGTGAAAGCGCTCGCTCCGGCAATCCTGCGCCATCGCGTCATCCTGTCGCCCGCCGCCGAGATCAACGGCCGCAAGGTCGAGGAGATCGTGACCGCAATCATCGAGACGATCGAGGCGCCGCGTTGATCTATCCTACCCGGACCGCGGTGATTGCGACCGCGGCGGGCGCACCGCTCGCGCTCGCCTTTGCCGCGATCGAGCCGGGCCGATGGTTCCTGGCGCTCGCCTGGCCGCTGGCGATGGTCATGCTCACGGCGTTCGACGCGGTTCGCGGAATCGGCCGCGTGAGCGCACGGGTCGACTTTCCCGGGCACGCCTATGTCGGCGAGAGCCGCGACTGCACCGTCACGGTATCGGTCGACAGCCGACCACGAAGTGCCTGGGTAGCCCTGCAGAATCCCCCACTCGTCGCTATCGAGCAGGACGGAAGGAGCCGGGTGCCGCTGGAAAGCGGTCGCGGTGCAATCCTGCTGACACTCGACATGGTTCGCCGCGGAGTTGCCCGTTTCGAGAGGATGTGGGTGCGCTGGACCGGGCCGCTCGGGCTCGCCTGGCAGCAGGCGAGAATCGACGTCGACCAGCTGTTTCCTGTGCTTCCCGATCTTCGGCCGGTGCACGACAAGGGCGCGCAGATTTTCCATCGCTACGCGCTCGAGGGCCTGATCCCGCAGCTGGCGCGGGGCGAGGGCTCGGATTTCGACACCTTGGTCGATTTCCGGACGGGCATGGATCGCCGGGCGATCGACTGGAAGCAATCGGGGCGGCACATGAAGCTGCTAGCCAAGCAATATCGGACCGAGCGCAACAACCAGATCGTCTTTGCCGTCGATACGGGCAGGCAAATGTGCGAGCCGGTCGACGGGGTGGCGCGGGTCGACCGCTGCGTTTCGGCATTGCTTCTCACTGCATGGATCGCGCTGAAGCTCGGCGACCGGGTTGCGATCAACGCCTTCGATTCGCGGCCGCGCCTTTCGAGCGGGCTGGTGTCCGGCGGCGGAGCATTCGCGGAGCTCGAGCGGGTCGCGGCGGAGATCGACTATAGCGCCGACGAAACCAACTACAGTTATGCGCTGACGACGCTCGGCGCGCGGCTCAACCGCCGCTCGATGATCGTCCTCTTCACCGAGTTCACCGACACCGTCTCCGCGGACTTCATGCTGCGGGCAATCCGGAGCCTGGTCGACAAGCATCTGGTGCTGGTCGTGGTGCTTCGTGACCAGGAGCTGGAAGCGATTGCGGACGCGGAGCCGGAGACCGCAGATGATGTCACGAGAGCAGTGACCGCGGCCACTCTCCTCAAGGAACGGCGCGTCGTCATCGGCCGGCTGAGGCACCTCGGCGTGTTCGTGGTCGAGAGCGAATATGACAAGGTCGCCGAGCGGCTCGTCGAATCCTATCTCGACCTCAAGAAGAGGAACCTGCTGTGAACGCGTCGGTCGTTCGCCAGGATGCGCCGCTCGTCAACGCGACGCGCTTCCGCCAGGCGCACGAGGCCGACTGGCAACGGCTCGACGAGATCGTGACGTGGATCGAGAAACGGTCCATTCGTTCGTTGAGCGACGACGAGCTGCTCGCGCTTCCCGCGCTCTATCGGACGACCCTTTCCTCGCTCTCGGTGGCGCGCGACACGTCGCTCGACCGAGCGCTGATCACCTATCTCGAGCAATTGTGCACGCGGGCTTATTTCCAGATTTACGGAGTGCAGACTCCCGCCTGGCGGCAGCTCACCCACTTCTTCGCGCGCGGCTGGCCGGGCGCGGTCCGAAGCCTGTGGCGCGAAACATTGTTCTGCGTGGCGCTGACGTTCGGCGCCGCAGTTCTCGCATGGCTGTTGATCCGAAGCGATCCGAGCTGGTTCTACAGCATCATTCCCGAAGGGCTTGCGGGCGGCCGCGATCCGACAGCCTCGGCCGAATATCTTCGCTCGACACTCTACACCAGCAAGGGTGAGGACCAGAACTGGCTCGGGGCGTTCGCGACCTTCCTGTTCACCCACAACAGCCAGATCGCGATCTTCGCCTTTGCGCTGGGCTTTGCCTTCGCCGTGCCGACCGTGCTCCTGATCCTTTACAACGGCCTGATGCTAGGTGCTTTCTTCGCGGTGTTCGAAGCGAAGGGGCTGGCTCCGAACGTGATCGGCTGGCTGATGATTCACGGAACGACGGAGATTTTCGCCATCTGCCTGTCGGGCGCGGCGGGAATGCGCATCGGCCTCGCGATCGCATTTCCCGGTGGAGCATCGCGAATGGACTCCGCGGTCGATGCCGGGCGCACCGCTGCGACGGCGATGGTCGGGGCGGTCATCATGCTCGGGGTGGCGGGACTCCTCGAAGGCGTGGGGCGTCAGACGATCAACAACGACGGGCTGAGGATGTTGATCGGCGCCGCAGTGCTCGTCGGCTGGATCGCTTATTTCTACGCATGGCCGGCGCGAAGGACGTCGCGTGGCGACTAGCGCCATCCACGGCCTCAGGCGGACCTTCATCACGCCCGAGGGGGTCGATCTGAAGCTCGAGCTCGGTTCGGCCGGCAGCCGGGCATCGGCCTTCATGATCGACCTGGTCCTGATGGCCGTGATCCTCATCGCTGTGACGTTCGGCCTGCTCTATGTTCTTCGGGCAGTCGAGATTGCGAAGGCTGGCGGTGCCGAGGAGGTGGTCGCGGTCATCTGGTTGCTGGGCGCGTTCGTGCTTCGCAACGGCTGGTTTTCCCTGTTCGAAATGGGGAGCCGTGGCGCGACCCCCGGCAAGCGTTTGCTTGGCCTGCGGGTTGTCGCTCGCGACGGAGCGCGGCTCACCGGCGCCGCGGTCATCGCGCGCAATGCGATGCGCGAGATCGAAGTGTTCTTGCCATTGTCCTTCCTCGGCGCACAGGCGGCCGAAGGCACGGCGGACACTTTCCTCACCATCTTCGCGCTCTTGTGGAGCGGCATTTTCCTGTTCTTCCCCTTGTTCAACCGCGACCGGCTTCGCGTCGGCGACCTCGTGGCAGGAACGTGGGTAGTGCAGGCGGGCAAGGGCGGGCTGTCCGCCGACCTCGTGGGGAGCGGCTATCGGGCGCGTCGCACATTCCCGCCCGAAGCGCTCAAGCTCTACGGAATCTATGAACTTCAGACGCTCGAAGACGTGCTGAGGACCGAAAACCCCGACGCGATTGTCACGGTCGCCGGAACGATCCGCCGTAAGGCCAACCTGCCCGACGACGGCGACGATTACGGGTTTCTGTCGGACTATTATGCCGCGCTGTGCGCACATTTGGAGGCCGGGTTGATGGCCGGCCGAAGGCGCGAGAGCAAGTTCGTCGAGTAAGGCCTTCCCCGTTCGTGTCAGTCTGGCACGCGGCTTGCAGCATTGGCGGCATGGGAAGGCATGACAACGGCCGGTTCTGGCATCAGAACCGCGATCGAAGCACCGACGCTGTCCATTTTCGGACAAGAGCCGTGCGGGATCGGACATTTTGGGTGAGTGGAGGCCCGAGCCGGAATCGAACCGGCGTGCAAGGATTTGCAGTCCTCTGCGTAACCACTCCGCCATCGGGCCCCGGAGCAGCGCAGCCTTTCCGCGAGCTTGGCGTTGCGGTCAAGCCTCCACTTTCCCACCTCTATTTCGATGAATGGCGGTTGGCGCATCGGCGAGCGGCCGATATGAGCGCGCCACAGCTTGAACTCGAAGTGTATTAGCGGCATATAACAGCTATGACGGTCCAGACCCCGATCCCTGACTTCGCGGCGGCGCGCGCCGCCATGGTTGAAAGCCAGCTGCGTCCGCAGGGCGTCACCCATCCCGCGGTGCTGGCCGCGATGGCGACTGTTCCGCGGGAGGCATTCCTGCCCGCGGAGACACGGCCGCTGGCCTATGTGGATCGCGCGGTTTTGATGGGCGAGGGCAGATTCCTGCCCGCTCCGACCGTCCTTGGAGCATTGCTCGACCAGATGATGCCGGTTCGCGGTCAACGCGCTCTCGTCGTTGGGGCGGGAACGGGCTATTCCGCCGCCGTCCTGAGTGCGATCGGCCTTGAGGTGACAGCGGTCGAAAGCTCCGCCGGACTTGCTGCCTCGGCTCGAGAGAATGGACTTGAGGTCGTGGAGGCGCCTCTAGAGGCTGGCCACGCCGAAGCCGGGCCATATGACCAGATCCTTATCGACGGCGCGGTGGAATATATTCCGGACGCAATCGTGCAACAGCTCGCCAATGGCGGCCGTCTCGGCACGGCGCTGATCGATCGCGGAATCACGCGGCTGGTCGTGGGACGGAAGGTCGGTGGGGCGTTTGGATATCTGTCGCTGACCGACGCCGGGGTCCCGGCGCTTCCAGGCTTCGCCCGTCCGCGGGCTTTCACTTTCTAAAGAGGTTCTTCCGAGTGGTTCGCAAAACAATCACAGCATCGCTCATCGCTGCCATGATGGCCGGAACGGCCAGCGCGGACACGCTGCGCGAGGCGCTCGTTTCAGCTTACCAGACGAACCCGACGCTGACGGGCCAGCGCGAAACGTTGAAGGCGACCGACGCGACGGTAGCGATCGCAAAGGCCGCCGGTCGTCCGCAGATTATCGGCTCCGTCGGGCTCAACCGGAACCTCGCTCAGCGCGGCGTGCTCGATACCGGCGCCAGCGGAACGACCTTGTCCGTGGGAGCCGACCTCAGCGTCCCTTTGTTCAACGGCGGCAGCGTCCGTAATTCGGTCAACGCCGCCAAGACTCGCGTCGAGGCCGGCCGTGCAACCTTGCAGGCGGTCGAAGGCGACGTCTTCACCCAGGCTGTCTCGGCCTACATGGATGTGATCCGCGACCGGTCGATCGTCGAATTGAACCAGAACAACGTGAAGGTGCTCGAGACCAACCTCGAGGCAACCCGCGACCGGTTCCAGATCGGCGATCTCACTCGGACGGACGTGGCCCAATCCGAAGCCCGCCTCCAGCTTGGACGCTCGCAGCTTGCGGCAGCGCAAGGCAAGTTGACAGCGAGCGAGGCGACCTATCGCCAGGTCGTCGGCCATGCGCCGGGACAACTGGCGCCGCCTCCGCCGCTTCCGCCTTTGCCGACCAGCGCCGACGAGGCGGTGCGGATCGCGCTCGCGAGCAATCCCGACCTGATCGCGATCAGCCGGCAGGCGATCGCGGCCGGTTATGACGTCCGCGTCGCCGAAGCCGGGCGCCTGCCCACACTCTCGGGCGTGCTCAGCAACACCTACGTCAACAATCTCGGCGGTTCGGGCCGCGATCCCATCAGCGGTTCGGCCCTGCCGTCAACCGGAACGCAGAGCTCGATTGGCTTGAGCGCCAACATTCCGATTTTTCAGGGCGGGCTTCCCGCCGCGCGTATCCGCCAGTCGCAGGCGCAGCAGGGCCAGGTGCTGGAGCAGGTCGTCGGTACGGAGCGTGCCGTCGTCCAGGCGGCGCGCGCGGCCTTCGCCAATTACGATGCTGACGAGCGACAGATTCAGGCCCAGACCGTCGCCGTCCAGGCCAATGAGCTCGCGCTCGAGGGCGCGCGTGCCGAACAGACGGTTGGCACCCGCACCATTCTCGATGTCTTGAACGCCGAGCAGGAGCTGCTGAACTCGCAGGTCGCGCTCGTCACCGCCAAGCGCGACTCCTACGTCGATGGCTTCACGCTCCTGAATTCGATGGGTCAGGCCGACTCGAAGGACCTCGGCCTCGACGGGGGGCCGCTCTACGATCCACTCGGAAATTATCGCCACGTCGCCAACAATTGGAACGATTGGGCGACCGACCCGCGCCATCCGACGATCGCGACGCGCACGGTCAGCCCGGAAGAGATGCCGGCCAACCCCGTGGTGACGCCGCAAATCGATTCCGCGCGGATCGATTCGTCTCCGCCGGCCTCGCCGGTCATCGCTCCGATGCCTGCGCCGGCTACCACCACCACTCCTGCGCCTTCTACCGCGCCCGAAAGGGGCTGACTCCGGCGCGCGGTTAACGCTATCAGTCCGCCGATGCAGTCCGGCCGCGAACCTTCGATGGAAGACATCCTTGCGTCGATCAAGAAAGTGATCGCCGAAGAGAAGGAGCTGCGCGTTGCCGCGGCGCCCGTCGACACGATCGAGGACCAGCAGCTCGCCGAGGATATCGCCGAAGACGACGTGCTGGAGCTGAACGAACCGCTCGCTCCGCCCGCGGACCTCGGGCCTCCGTTGATTGACGACGAGGCCGCGGGGCAAAGCCGTCACGCGCTCGAGCAGCTGCAAACGGTCGCGGCGACCATTCCAGCGACGCCACAGGTCAATCCTCTGGAGGAAATGGTGCGGGAAATGCTTCGCCCGATCCTCAAGACCTGGCTCGACGATCACCTTCCGAAGATCGTCGAGGATCATGTGAAGCGCGAGATTTCGCGGATTACGGGGAAGCCGCTCTAAACATCCTCCCCTGCATTTGCAGGGGAGGGGGACCGCCGAAGGCGGTGGAGGGGCCTTTCGGCGCTGGTAGAAGACCCCTCCGTCACGCTTCGCGCGCCACCTCCCCTCGAAAACGAGGGGAGGATGAGTTGATACGGCTGTTCGTGCTCGCTACGCCTGCGACATGATCAAAGCCTCGCTCCTTTTCGCCGCCGCGGCCGCAGCGCTCGCGGTTTCGCCCGCTACCGCGCGCCCGATGACCGCGGTGGATCTCCAGTCGATCCATCGCCTCGGAGCGCCGGACGTCTCTCCCGCTGGGGACATGGCGGTGTTTACGATCTCCAACACTGACTGGGAGAAGAACAAGCGAATCAACACGCTTTACCTGCTGGACCTGACGATCAAGGGTGCCCAACCTCGGCCGGTGCCCGGCGCGGCAGGGGGACACGACGCCGTATTCGGCCCCGACGGTTCGCTGTGGTTCCTGATGCCGGTCCACGACCGCGACCAGCTGTTCCGTATGGTCTCCGGTGGCGCAGCGGAGCAAGTCAGCAACTTTGGCGCGGACATTAGCGGCTTCAAGGTTGCTCCATCCGGCGACCGCGTAGTCGTCTGGGCGGACCGTGACCTTCGCTGCCCTGATCTTGGCTGCGCGAGCGTCCCTGAGGAAAAGGCCATCGGCTCAGGCCGGACGTACGATCAGTTGTTCGTCCGTCACTGGGATACGTGGGCTACGCCGGGCGTTCGATCTCGCCTTTTCACCTTCCCCGTCGTCGGCGGAAAGCTGGTGGGCGCTGGCGTTCCGATCGAGGGCAATCTGGTCGGTGATACCCCTTCCAAGCCGTTCGGAGGTGGCGAGGAACTCGCCTTCTCGCCTGACGGCCGAACCGTCTATTTCGCGCTTCGTGAAGCGGGGCGTACGGAGGAGCTGTCGACCAACCTCGATATCTTCGCCGCGCCCGCCGACGGAGGCGCGCCGCCGGTCAACCTGACGGCGGCCAACCATGCGACCGACAATTTGCCGACGGTGTCGCCGGACGGCAGGACGCTCGCTTATTTCGCCATGGCCCGGCCGGGCTATGAGGCCGACCGCCAGGTGCTCATGCTCCGCGACCTTGCGTCCGGGAAGGTGCGTCCGCTGACCCAGGCATGGGACAGGTCGGTCGGATCGATCGAATGGGCGAAAGATGGACGGAGCATCCTCGTCACCGCGGAAGACACGCTGGAGACGCCGGTGTTCCGAGTCGACGTTGCGAGCGGCAAGGTCACCCGGCTGACCGGTGACGGGAATTACGGCAACGTCCATGCCCTGGCCGGCGGCGGCGCAATAGCCACCATGAACAGCATCGTGGCGCCCGACGACTTGTACCGGCTGGATGGCCGCGGCGGTTCGGCCAAGCTGACGGACCTGAATGGCGCTCTGCTTGCCGAGCTCGACCCAGTCACCTTCCACAAGTTCAGCTTCACCGGCGCGAACAACGACACGGTGTGGGGCTGGACGCTGAAGCCCGCGAACACGACCGCGCCGCTGCCCATTTCCTTCCTCGTCCACGGCGGGCCGCAGGGAAGTTTCAACGACAGCTGGTCCTACCGCTGGAACCCGCGCCTGTTCACCGCTCCGGGCTATGCGGCGGTCAGCGTCGATTTCCACGGGTCCACAGGCTACGGCCAGGCCTTCACCGACGCGATCCGGCAGAATTGGGGCGGCTGGCCGCTCGAGGACCTTCAGAAGGGCCTAGCCTACGCGACCGCGAACGATCCGCAGCTGCAGGCGAACAATGCCTGCGCCCTCGGCGGCTCCTACGGCGGTTACATGATGAACTGGATCGAGGGGAACTGGCCCGACCGGTTCAAGTGCATCGTCCAGCACGACGGGGTCTTCGACGCCCGCGCCATGGCCTACGAAACCGAGGAACTATGGTTCGACGAATGGGAGCACGGCGGCCATCCTTATTACGAGGCGCCGCAGGAGTTCGAAAAGTGGAACCCGGTCAATTTCGTCAAGAACTGGAAGACTCCGCAGCTCGTCGTCACCAGCGAGCATGATTTCCGGATTCCCTACACGCAGGGCATCGCCGCCTTCACCGCGCTCCAGCGGCGTAACATCCCGTCACGGCTGCTGATCTTCCCGGACGAGAACCATTGGGTGCTGAAGCCAAAGAACTCGGTCCAATGGTATCACGAGGTGTTCGACTGGGAACGGCAGTGGCTGGGGCAGGGCACGCCGGTTCCGGACGCTGTTCCGGGCTCAGCTCCTCAGCCCTCACAGACGGAACGCGGGAAATAAGCGTCATCCCGGCCTTGAGCCGGGACCCGCCTTTTCTTCGGAACACCAGAAAGGGAAGGCAGGCCCCGGCTCAAGTCCGGGGTGACGGTTGAGTCCGTTCGGACGCCCCGCTAACGCCCGCACTCCATGAGCGATCTTCCCAAGACCTTCGACCCCAAGGCGATCGAGGAGCGCTGGTACGCGCATTGGGAGAGCCGCGGGCTGTTCCGGCCGGATCGCCCCGACGCGACGCCGTGGACGATCGTCATGCCGCCGCCGAACGTCACCGGCTCGCTCCACATCGGGCACGCGCTCGACAATACGCTTCAGGATGTCCTCACCCGTCGCGAGCGGATGCTCGGCAAGGACGCGCTGTGGGTGGTCGGTACCGATCACGCGGGTATCGCCACGCAGATGGTGGTCGAGCGGACGATCGCTGGTCAGGGGCTTACGCGGCAGAAGCTCGGGCGCGAGGCCTTTCTCGAGATCGTGTGGGATTGGAAGAACACCTCGGGCGGGATGATCACTCGCCAGCTTCGTCGCCTCGGCGCGTCGTGCGACTGGGGGCACGAGCGTTTCACGATGGACGAGCGATACCAGCGCGCGGTCACTTACACCTTCGTCGAGATGCACAAGCGCGGGCTCATTTATCGCGACAAGCGCCTCGTGAACTGGGACCCCAGGTTCCAGACCGCGATCAGCGACCTCGAGGTCGAGACCCGCGACCAGCAGGGCAAGTTCTGGACTCTGAGCTATCCGCTGGCCGACAATTCAGGCGCGATCCAGGTCGCGACGACGCGCCCCGAGACGATGCTCGCCGACATGGCGGTCGCGGTGCATCCAGAGGACGAGCGCTACAAGGCGCTGATCGGCAAGCAGATCAAACATCCGATCACCGGCCGCCTTATCCCCATCATCGCCGACGAACATGCCGACCCGGAGCTCGGCTCGGGCGCGGTGAAGATCACGCCGGGGCACGACTTCAACGACTATGAGGTCGGCAAGCGCGCCGGGTTCAAGCCCGCCGACATGCTCAACATGTTCGACGCCCAGGCGAACGTCGTGCAGACGCAAGACGGGCTAATCCCGCAGGGACTCCTTGGCCTTTCGCGGGAGGACGCGCGAACCGCGGTCGTGAAGCTGCTTGAAGACGAAGGCGCACTAGTCCGCGTCGAAGACCGCGTGATCCCGACGCCGTTCGGCGACCGCTCGGGCGTTGTCATCGAGCCGTGGCTTACCGACCAATGGTATGTCGACGCCGTCAAGCTCGCGCTTCCCGCTCTGCAGGCGGTGAAGAGCGGCGACATTAGGGTCGTCCCGGAGACGTGGAAGAAGACCTGGTACAACTGGCTCGAGAACATCCAGCCCTGGTGCGTGTCGCGACAGCTGTGGTGGGGTCACCGCATCCCCGCCTGGTATGCCGAGGACGGCCATGTCTTCGTCGCCGAAACGGAGGAGGAAGCGCGAAAGGAGGCAGGCGACCAATCGCTGCGGCAGGACGAAGACGTCCTGGACACCTGGTTTAGCTCGGCTCTCTGGCCCTTCGCGACCCTCGGCTGGCCGGAGCAGACCGAGGACCTAGCGCGCCACTACCCGAATGACGTGCTCATCTCCGGCTTCGACATCCTGTTCTTCTGGGATGCACGCATGGCGATGCAGGGGATCGAGCTGACGGGCGAGGCGCCGTGGAAAACGCTCTACCTCCACGGCCTCGTCCGCGACGCGCAGGGCGCCAAGATGTCGAAGTCGAAGGGCAACACCGTCGACCCGCTCGGCCTGATCGACAAATATGGCGCCGACGCGCTGCGCTTCACGCTGGCGGCGATGGAAAGCCAGGGCCGCGACATCAAGCTCGATGAGAAGCGCGTCGAGGGTTATCGGAACTTCGCGACCAAGCTGTGGAACGCCGCGCGCTTCCTGCAGATGAACGGCGTCGGCGCCAGCGACAGCATCGCCGCGCCGGCCGCCGAGCTTCCGGTCAACCGCTGGATCATCGGCGAAATCGTGGAAACGCTCGCCAAGCTCGATCGCGCCTTCGACGAGTTCCGCTACGACGAGATGGCCGACGCCATCTATCACTTCGTCTGGGGCACCTTCTGCGACTGGTATGTCGAGCTGATCAAAGGCGCGTTCGACGAGGAGACCAAGGCCGTCGCCGCCTGGGCGTTCGATCAGATCCTGGTGATGCTCCACCCGCTGATGCCGTTCATCACCGAAGAGCTGTGGAACGCGAACGAGAGACCCTACGAACTGATCGTCGCGAAATGGCCAGAGCCACATGCGCAGGTCGATCCGCATACAAAGGCGGAGTTGGAGTGGCTGATTGAATTAATCTCGAAAATCAGAGCTGCACGAACGGAACTGACGATACCGCCCAGCGCCAAGATGGTTCTCCATGTCTATAGCGATAGCGTTGATCTGCGTGACCGAGTTGGTCGACATAGCGATGCTCTGATGCGTTTAGCTCGCTTGAAGGAGACGCACTTTAGCAGATCGGTCGGGTCGTTGACGCCAGACGGCGGCTATCCATCCGTAGACGGCCCTTCGATCACGATCCCCGTCTTAGGGGTAAGCTATATGCTTCCGCTCGCCGGAATCATTGATGTCCCAGCGGAAGTTTCTCGCCTCACGAAGGAACTTAGTTCCGTGGAGAAGGACCGCGACAGCCTCGCGGGGCGCCTCGCCAATCCGAACTTCACCGAGCGCGCCAAGCCCGAGGCGGTCGAGAAGGCTCGTTCCGACCATGAAGCGAAGGCCGCGGAAGCCGAACGGCTGCGTGCTGCGTTGGAGCGGCTTGGGTAGGGAACCCAATCGTCATCCCGGCCTTGAGCCGGGACCCGCCTTTTCTTCGAAACGGCGGAAGACAGGCCCCGGATCAAGTCCGGGGTGACGGAAAGGCACGCATGGCAGACGCAGCAACACAGCGAAAACCGGCACGCGGCGACCTCACGCAGGGGCCGATCGCAAAGACGTTGCTCGCCTTCGCGCTGCCGACGCTCGCCAGCTCGATCCTTCAATCGCTGAACGGCACGATCAACGCCATCTGGGTCGGCCGTTTCCTCGGCGAGGGGGCGCTCGCCGCGACCTCCAACGCCAACATGGTGATGTTCCTCCTCACCGCCTTCGTCTTCGGCTTCGGAATGGCCGCGACGATCCTCGTCGGACAGGCATGGGGCCGAAAGGACGTCGACCAGGCGCGGCGCGTGTTCGGCACGGCGGGCGGGTCGTTCCTGCTTGTCACGATCGTCATCGCGATCGCCGGCTATTACCTTTCGCCGGCGATCCTTCATCTGCTGGGGACGCCCGGACCGGCGGAGCCGCTCGCGCTTGCTTATCTGCGCGTGATCTTCCTTGCGATGCCGGCGCTTCTGCTGCTGACG
>Ga0207694_10002796_pt1 | contig 14087 bp, 10 predicted proteins | sample KBSC34metaG_FD_184353 | JGI IMG/M metagenome (GOLD analysis project Ga0207694, IMG submission 184353) | Corn rhizosphere microbial communities from Kellogg Biological Station, Michigan, USA - KBS C3-4 metaG (SPAdes) (version 2) | ecosystem: Host-associated > Plants > Roots > Rhizosphere > Soil...
TATCGCCGCTGCGGAAAAGGACCCGGCTCGCGCCGAGCAGGCCAAGGCCGACGCGGTGCGTCACGGCCCCGAAATCCTGGCCTTCGCCGGCGTGCAGACGGGCGCCAAGGTGGTGGACCTCATTCCGGGCGGCGGCTACTGGACCGGCCTGCTGTCTGCCTCCGTCGGGGCAGGCGGCCATGTCTATGCCGTCTGGCCGGCGGAATACGTCAAGGTGGACGGCGACGAGGTGACGCCTTACCGCGAGTTGGCTGCGAAATACGCCAATGTCAGCGTCCTCGATCAGCCCGCGGCCGGGTTTGCCGCGCCCGAGAAGGTGGACCTCGTCTTCACCGCCCAGAACTATCACGACTATCCCGACAAGTTCATGGGCCCGACCGATCCGGCCGTGCTCAACAAGGCGGTGTTCGCGGCGCTGAAACCCGGCGGCATCTATCTGATTGTGGATCACGTCGCCCAGTCCGGCAGCGGCCTGCGCGATACCGATACGCTCCACCGCATCGATCCCGCGACCGTGAAGTCCCAGGTCACGGCGGCCGGCTTCGCGTTCGTCGGCGAAAGCAAGCTGCTCGACAACCCGGCGGACGATCACACCAAGAAGGTCTTCGATAAGTCGGTCCAGGGCCATACCGATCAGTTCATCTATAAATTCCGCAAGCCTGGGTAAGTCTCAAACCCCAATATTCTTTTCTCTTACGCGATGAAGCGATGCGGCGGCCGGTCGGGCTGCTGCATCGCAACAGGATTGCGCACGCTCTTCTTTGCCACCGGCACGGATTCAACTACAATTTCTGGGTATATAACTATACTCACATCACTGATGTATTATCGAGTACAGATTTTTCATATTGGTCTCGCTGAAGCGTACAACGTACGTGGTATTGTCTCCATAAAATCATATTGGAATGTATATCCAATTTTGCACCTGGAATAACTTGAGAGTATAAATCAACCATTGCATTGTCGGACTCGTCGGGGTCCGATCTTGGTGGATATTCAAAAGGGGTAGCAATGCAGGCTGCGCAGGCGCGAAGTAATGGACTCGCCGGTGCCGACCCCACGATTCTGATCGAGATCATTCAGGCGCAGACCGAGATCGCCAAGCTGGGGCTCGACCTCGGCGGCGTCATCGCCTTCGTCGCCGGGCGCGTGCAGGCCCTGACCGACGCCGGCGGCGCCATCGTCGAGCTGGCGGAAGGCGACGACATGGTCTATCGCGCCGCCGCCGGCATAGCGCAGCATCAGCTGGGGCTGAGGCTGAAGCGCCAGGGCAGCCTGTCGGGTCTGTGCGTGGAGCAGGGTGAGCCGCTGCGCTGCGACGATTCCGAGATCGACCCGCGCGTCGACCGCGAGGCCTGCCGCCGCGTCGGCCTGCGCTCGATGGTCTGCGCGCCTTTGAACCATAACGGTGCGACCGTCGGCGTGCTGAAGATCGCCTCTTCGGTCGCGAAAGCCTTCAGTGAGCGGCATATCCAGATATTGAGCCTGATGTCGGAACTGATCGCCGCGGCGATGTTCCATGCGGTCCAGTACGAGACCAGCGAGCTGTACCACAAGGCCACCCACGATGCGCTGACCGGGCTTGCCAACCGTGCCCTGTTTTATGACCGGCTGCGCCAGTGCGTGGCGCTTGCTAAGCGGAAATCCGGCCTGGTCGGTATTCTGAACCTGGACATGGATGGGCTGAAGCCGATCAACGACCAGATGGGGCACCGCGCCGGCGATGCCGCGATCCGCGAGATTGCCCAGCGGATCAACCGGGGTTCGCGTGAGGCGGACACGGTCGCGCGCCTTGGCGGCGACGAATTCGGCGTCATCCTGCCCGAGGTGATGGACCGGGACAGCGCCGCGTCGCTGGCCCAGCGCATCTCCAACGAGATACGCCTGCCGTTTCAGTTCGAGGATAAGCCGGTTCCGCTCGATGCCTCGATCGGGCTCGCTGTCTTTCCCGATGACGGGGCGGAGGTCGAGACCCTGATCGAATCCGCCGACAAGTCGATGTATGCGGTGAAGCGCACGCGCAAGAACCACCGGTGATGCGCGTTTGCAACGGAACTGAATCAATATTCGTTTTTTCCCGATAGCCGCTTGACGCTCCCTCCGCGATAACGCACTTAGTTCACAAATTAAACGATTTGGGTTGGCTCAGCCCGGCGGAGTCGTCGGGCGAGAGGCTTATCCGGTGACGGGGAGAGAACATGTCGAAGGCGGTTTGCGGACGCAGCGTGCTCGCGGTCCTGGCTTTGTGCGGCGTATCCTTTGCACCCCAGGCCTATGCGCAGGCCCAGGGCACGGCCACGGGAGCCGGCGCGGCGACCGGGCAGCTTGAGGAAATCGTCGTCACCGCGCGGCGGACGGAGGAAAAGCAGCAGGTCACGCCGGTTGCCGTGACGGCGATCACCGCGGCCGCTATCGAGCGCCTGAACATCCAGTCGGCGACCCAGCTTTCCCAGGTCATCCCCAATTTCGTCCTGTCCCAGGGCTCGGGCGGTCCGACCAACGTCGCCATCTCGATCCGCGGCATCGGCAACCAGGAACCGCTGCTGACGGTCGATTCGCCCGTCGGTGTCTATCTGGATGGCGTCTATCTCGGCCGCGATGCCGGGCTGAACATCGATCTCGTCGATCTCGCCCAGGTCGAGGTTCTGCGCGGGCCCCAGGGCACGCTGTTCGGCCGCAATACCTCGGGCGGCGCGGTCAACATGATCAGCCGCGATCCGACCAAGGAGTTCGGCGTCGAAGAGAAGACCGGCTATGGCAGCAATGACGGCTGGTTTACGCGGACGACCGTGAATACCGGCGCGTTCGGCGCGCTTTCGGCGACCGTCTCCTACCTCCACCGCGATCGCGACGGCTGGGTCCACAACCCTTACCAGTCGGATGAGGACGGCCCCGGTTCGCTGCACAGCGACGCGATCTGGGCCAAGATCCGCGGCGATTTCGGCGACAATCTCACGATCGTGAATTCATTCGATTACGACCGGGTCGACGGGCAGCCGGAAGGGTTCCAGCTCGCCGCGATGAGCCCGGCCGCCAAAGCCTATTTCAGCCAGTCGCCGAACTTCGGCGGTGCCCCGCTGGTGCTGTCGGGCCATCGGCTCGGCACCCTGCCGCTCTATCAGTTCCCGGGCCAGGCGCCGACCCAGCATTCGGCGACGATCGGCGATTCGATCACGGCCAACTACGACCTGAACGAGGATATGTCGATCAAGTCGATCACGGCTTATCGGCACTGGTACGCGTCCGAGCCCACCCGCTATGGCGCGCTCTACCGCGGGCTCGTCCTCAATCCCGCAACCGGTGGGGTATCAGTGCAGGATGTGAGCCCGTTCTACGCGCCGCAGGACGTCGCCCAGTACCAGTTCTCACAAGAGCTGCAGTTCAAATGGAAGACCGACCGGTTCAATACGATCGGCGGCCTGTATTACTTCTACGAGCATGTCCATGAGGACAATCCCAACTACTACACCTTCGTGATCCCGACCGGCGCCCCCGCGCCCGCGCCGGCCTATCTCGGCCTCAATCTGAGTTCCGAGCTGAGATATCGGGAGAACAGCGCATCCTATGCAGGCTTCACCCAGACCACCTACACGCCGCCGATCCTGGACGACAAGCTGCAGGTGACGGGGGGCCTGCGCTACACGATCGATCACCGCTCGATCAATCTGATGGATGTCGGCAGCGTGCCGCGCAACGGCACGGTCAACTACTACAATTTCAACTTCAACTTCTCCACGCAATATCAGTGGACCGACGACATCATGACCTATATCCGCATCAGCAGCGGATATAAGGCAGGCGGCTTCAACGCCCGCGTCACGGACGCCACCTCCAGCCTGGTCTATAATCCGGAAAAGGCGACGGCCTACGAAATCGGGCTCCGGACCGAATGGCTGGACCACACGCTGCGGCTGAACGCGACCGGCTTCTATACCGACTATCGCAACCTGCAGGTCAACCAATACACCGGCGGCGTCGGCACCACGACGAACGCGGACGCTTTCTACGAAGGCTTCGAACTCGAGGGCCAGTGGCTGCCGGTGAAGGAGCTCTCGCTGGAAGGCAGCGTCGGCTACACCAACCCGGTCTATACCAACTACCCGTACAGCAACCCGGTGACGCTGAAGTCGCAGAACTATGCCGACATCGCCCACTTCCCGTACGTGCCGGATTGGACGATCCATGTCGGCGCCCAGTACTATTTCCCTGAGCAGACATTCGGCGCGCCGTCCTTCCGGGTCGACTATTCGATGATGAGCGAGCGCTATTGGTTCTCGACCAACCTGCCGAACGCCAACCCGTTCAACAACGTCATCAAGGACCCGGGCCAGAACCTGCTCAGCGCCCGGCTGATCCTGTCCGACATCCCGGTCATGGACGGCAGGGCCAAGGCCGAGATCCAGGTCTACGGCACCAACCTGCTCGACCAGGACCTGCGCGATTCCGGCATCGATTTCGGCGGGCTGGGCTTCGCCGGCATCTCCTTCGGCGAACCGCGCAGCATCGGCTTCATGCTCGATCTGAAATATGGCGAGTCGTCCGGGCCTGAGGCGGCGCCGGCCACCTATGTGCCGCCGCCGGTACAGGCAGTAGCGCCCGCGCCGAAAAGCTATCTGGTGTTCTTCGACTTCAACAAGTCCGACCTGACGCCACAGGCGACCGGCATCGTCGACACGGCAGCCAGGAACGCCGCGGCGGGCAAGGTAACGCGGCTGACGGTGACCGGCCACACCGACACGGTCGGCTCGGATGCCTACAATATGCGCCTGTCGCGCCGCCGTGCGGAATCGGTCGCCACACAGCTTGAGAAGGACGGCATCGCGTCATCCGAGATCGAGATCGTGGCCAAGGGCAAACGCGACCTGCTGGTCCCGACAGCGGACGGCGTGCGCGAACCGCAGAACCGCCGCGTGCAGATCGTCTTCGACGGCGGGCCCGGCGCATAAAGGTGGGGGTGCCGGGCCTGTGAGGAATCTCGGCGGCACTCGCTGATGGACAGGGCCCTCGCCGACCGGTTCGCCATCCGGGAGCTCATCGAGCTTTATTCCGACGCGGTTACGCGCCGCGACTGGGTGACGATGGGGGCGGTCTTTGCCGAGGACGCGGTGTGGTCGATCGCACCGCCGGCCGACATCAGGCTGCAGGGCCGCGCGGCCATCGCCAAGGGCGTTGCCGAGATGGTCGGCGCGTTCGAGGTCTTCGTCCAGATGACCCATTCGATCGTGGTCGAACTGGACGGCGACCGCGCCTCAGCCCGCACCATCGTCAACGGCTTCGGCCGGCTGCGCGATGGGTCCCGCGGCGCCTTCGCGCTGGGCACCTATATCGATACGCTGGCCCGGTCCGGCGACGGCTGGCTGTTCCAAAGCCGGCATTTCGAGCCGCTGTTCATCGACAACACCGCTCCGGAAGGGACGGCGTACGGCTCCTAGAGCGTCACGCAGATCTTGCCGAAATGCTTGCCGGAGGCCTGATGCCGATAGGCGTCGGCCAGGGCGTCGATGGCGAAGGTCGAATCGATCGCCGGGCGGATACCGTTGACGTCGAGTGCCCGGATCATCTCCAGCTGATCGGCGCGGGAGCCGACGAGAACACCCGAGATCCGGATCTGGGACAGGAATATCTCATAGGCCGGGATGTCTCCGCCCATGCCGGCCAGCACGCCGATCAGCGCGATATGGCCGCCACGGGCGCAGGCGCGGATCGATTGGGCCAGCGTGCCCGATCCGCCGATTTCCACCACGTGATCGACGCCCCGCCCGCCGGTGACTTCCCGCACCTTCATGCCCCAATCGGGCGTCTGCCTGTAATTGATGACATGATCGGCGCCCAGCGCCTTCAGCCGTTCCAGCTTCTCGTCGGATGACGAGGTGGCGATCACCGCCGCGCCGGCCGCCTTGGCGAATTGCAGCGCGAAGATCGAGACGCCGCCGGTGCCCTGGATCAGCACCGTGTCGCCGGGCTTCGGTTTGCCCTCGGTCACCAGCCCGCGCCAGGCCGTCAGTCCGGCGCAGGTCAGGGTGGCGGCCTCTTCATGCGACCAGCCGGCCGGCGCCCTGGTGAACCAGGCCTCGGGCCCCGCGACATAGTCCGAGCCATAGCCGTCGCAGCTGTCGCCCGGGATAGTGTTGGCCTCGATGTCGGTGGCGATGCCGCCCGCCCGCCATTCCCGGTAGAACACGCTGACCACGCTGTCCCCAACCGCGAATTCCGTGACGCCGTCGCCGACGGCCACCACCTTGCCGCCGGCATCCGACATCAGGATGCGCCCGTCTTCCACCGGCTTGATGCCCATGGCGACGACATAGTCGTGGAAGTTCAGCGAGCTGGCATGGATGCGCACCAGCAGCTCACCCGCCCCGGGCCGGGGCATGTCGCGCTCCACAAAGGCCAGCCTATCCAGGCCGCCGGGCGCCTTCAGGATCAAACTTCTCATCGACTTCCCCGTTTCCGTCCGTCGCGGGACTTAACCTCACGGCAGACGGATACTCCAGGGAATTCAGGGGCACTTAGGCTCCGTGTTCGAGGGAATGGCGCGCAGATATTCGTAGATCGCCGCCAGGTCGGAATTGGTCATGTTGCGGAAGGTGGGCCAGGGCATCAGCTCCAGCAGGTCTTTCGGCTTCTCGCGGAAATCGTGCCCGGTGCGCAAGGCATAGACAAAGTGGGTGAAGGTAAGGCCGTCGGGCAGACCGTTCTTGTCGGGCGTGATGTTGGCGGAGCACAGCGTTCCGCCGAAGAACACGCCGCCTGCCAGATAGGCGCTCGGGACAATCTTGGTGGTGGGGTCGCCGGCGAACGGATTGCCGCCCGGCGCGAATTCCGGGTTGGAATGGCAGCCGCTGCAGCCGCCGATCGCCGAAACGAGATAGCTGCCGAGGCCGACCTGATTCTTGTTCAGCCCGGTCATCTTCAGCGGCACCGGTGCGATCTTGAGACCCTGCGCAATCCGCGCGTCGTCGCTGTCCGCGGCGTGCGCGCCAGGTGCCTGGACCATCAATGCCATCGTCGCGGCAACCAGGCCGCGTTTCACCAATCCGCCGATCGTCATCGTCATTTACCTCGGGCTGGGAACGGCCGGGGCAGGGGGCCGGGGCCGGAACGCGGGGCGCTCATCCGTCAGACGGTCCCGGCACGCCGTTATTCCCGGTGCGGGAGATGAAGTTTTTGTGATGGGAGGCCACTGAATTCATTGGAAGTTCATCGATGCGGATCGTACTAAAGGTCCAAGTCCTGGGTGATTTCGGGGAGGGGCTCGTGGATCGCGATCTGCGGATTTTGCTGGACGAGCGCGCCATCAATGCGGTGATGAACGAATATTGCCATGCGATGGATACCGGCCAGCACGATCGCTGGCTGAACTGCTTCACCGCCGACGCCGTCTATGACGTCGCCCTGCCCAATGGGCATATCTATGCCCGGCTGGAGGGGGAGGCCGAGTTCCGCCGGTTCATCGCCAATTATTCCGTCTTACCCGGCCACAAGCATGTCTATGTGACCCCGCTCTTCGACGTCGACCCCGACGCCGGCACCGCGACGGTCGAGGCCTATTGGTTCATGCTCTCCGGCAACGAAGGCAAGGCCGGGATCAGCTCGCTCGGCCGCGTGCACGACAAGTTCGTAAAGGGCACGGATGGGCGCTGGCGGATGAAGGAGCGACGGGTGGCGACCGAGGGCATGGCGGTGGGGTAAATCCGGTATTCCCTGCATTGACCCTTGGAACGGTTTCTCTTCGTTATACATCGCAAATCAGTGCCGATCTCCAACGCGCTTTCGTGAGAACCCTCTGAATGTCCCTGGCGACCGGCAGCGATTCCATTCCGACCGCCCACGGGCGTGGGCTCAGCCTGATCGCCGTCATCGCCAGCGCCTTCATCTCGACCCTCACTTTCGCCATCACCACGCCGCTGCTGGCGGTGAAGCTGGCCGCCGCCGGCTATTCCGGCGGGTGGATCGGTCTCAATACCGGGGCGGGGGCGGCGGCGATCCTGCTCATGTCGATGGCGACGCCGGCGCTGGGGCGGTGGCTGGGGACCTTTTGGGCGCTGATGCTTTCGATCCTGGTGATGGCGCTGGGCGTCGGGCTGCTGCCGGTCTGGGATGGGAAGGCCGGCTGGTTCCTGCTGCGCATCCTGATCGGCGCCGGCATCGCCGTGCACTGGGTCATCAGCGAGACCTGGGTCAACAGCGTTGCCGAGGAGACGGATCGCGGCAAGGTCGTCGGCGCGTATGTTGCGGCGGTGGGGCTCGCCTATCTCGTCGCCGGGCCGATTCTGCTGGCGATGGGGACGCGGGGCAACCTGCCGTTTTTCGTGGTCACGGTGATGATCGCGACGGCGGCGGTGCCGATCCTGGTTGCGCGGCGGCTGGTGCCTGCCCTGCCGGCGAGCGGCAGCACCGGAATGCTGGACGCCATCGCGCGGCAACCGGCGGTCATGGGCGCGTCGCTGGTGTCCGGCGTGGCTATCGCCGGCGTGCTGTCCTTCCTGCTGCTGTATGTCCAGCATACCGGCCTGACCGAGCAGACGTCGCTCATCGTCCTGGTGGCGGTGGCGACGGGGAATGTGCTGCTTCAGGTGCCGGTGGGCGCGCTGGCCGACAAGGTCGGCGCCGAGCGGCTGCTGATATCGGTCGCGGCCGTGGCTCTCGCAGGATTGGCGGGGATGCCGTTTCTCGGCCCGATCGGGCCGCTGCGCTGGCCGTTTCTGTTTCTGTGGGGCGGCGCGCTGGGCGGGTTCTATACGCTGAGCCTCACCCTGGTCGGCCGGCGTTTCGCCCCGGCCGAACTGCCGGCAGCCAACGCCGCCTTCGTCATCGTCTATGAGATCGGCGGATTGCTGGGGCCGGTGACCAGCGGTTTCGGCATCGACCTGTGGAATCCGCACGGCGCACTGGTTCCGCTCGCTGTCGCCTATGCGCTGTTCATCCTCGGCACCCTGATCGCCGGCGGACGGCGGGTCAGCTCCTAGCCGGGATGTCTTCGTACAGGATTTCCGTCTCGACCATTTCCGGGCGATGGGCCGCGGCGGCGAGAACGGACGGCTTGAACTGCGCCACGCGGCGGCCCTGGCCGCTCTGATCGGCGGTGATCTGGGCGAACCAGCCCGCGCGCATTAGGCGAAGCCGCGGCGTGTGGAGATAGCCCCGGTCGCGGAAATATTCGTAATTCATGTTCTGTCGGCCCAACTCGACATCGAAGCTGGCGAGCAGGGCGTGGAGCGCCGGCGTTGCAACCGTGTTGGCCGGCTCGACATGCAGGATATAGCGCCGGTCAGCCTGGTCGGCGACAACCTGGAAATGGCGCAGCGCGATGCCCAGCGGCGCGGTGCAGGCGGCGACGGCGGCGGTGACATGATCGATGCTCGTCATCTCGCCTTGGATATTCTGGATGTTGTTGCCCTTGTAGAGGAAGCGGATCCGCGGCGCCCCGTTCACGATCTCGCTGACCCGGATGACGTCGTTGATCGCATAGCGGTAAAGGCCGCCGCTCGTCGTCACCACGACGTGATAGTTTTGCCCTGCTTCCAGCTCATGTGCGAGAAGCGGCGATGCATTGTCGTTGCCGAAATCGGCCTCGGGAATGAATTCGAAGAAGGCGGAATGCAGCGCCAGCGCGCTGTCGGGCGTGCCGTTGGCGAGGGGGATCGAGAAGATGCCTTCGCTTGCCATATAGCCGATGTCGCGGAACTGGAATTTATCGCCGCACCATTCGCGCAGCGACGGCGCGAAATGGCCCATCGAGCCGCCGAGCCAGACGCCCGCCAGTTCCAGGTCCGGCCAGTAATCGGTAGGGCGCAGCGTGCCGTTGGCGTGTTTGGCTTGGGTCAGGGCGTGGGCGCGGGCCGGGTTGGCCTTCAGGTCGTTGACCGCCGCGGTACGGACATGCATCGGCACATCGAAGCGGCTGGACAGCGTCCCGTCATGGATGTCCCTGATCAGCTCCTCGCTCAGCCTGTCGGCCATCTCGAAGAGCGAGCGCAGGCTGGCCGGATTGCCGGTGACGGCAAAGCTGCAATTCTGCTCTACACCGAAACGCATCAGCGTGTAGAAGCGGGCCTGCAGATCCTCGATGTGATAGGCATCATAGGTATTGGAATAGCGCCGCCGCAGGCGCTTGGGCAGACGGAAATAGAGATTGCCCGAGACCGAGCCGTACGGAATCCGCGGATCGGTGTAACCTTCGACGCCGGGGTTCACCAGCATGAAGGCGCGTCCGTCGAGCATCCGGGGATTATCCCTCAGCGCCGTATACAGCCACAGCCGCAGCGTCTGCTTGGTCGCCGCCTCGCAGGCGCGGGTATAGGGGATCAGCTTGGGCGTGCCGGTGGTCCCAGTGGTCCAGTGGAACATCACGGGCGTTTCCCGGGTCAGCGCGTCATGCTCACCCTTCACCACCCGGTCGACATAGGGGCTGATCTCATCCCATTGCCGGATCGGGACCTGCCGGCGAAAATCGCCGATGCTGCGGATGGCGGCGAAGCCGTGCTCTTTCCCGAACGCCGTGTCGCGGTTTCGGCCTACGAACGTCTCGAGCAACGTACGCTGAGTTTCGGCGGCCGCCGCCTGCTGACCCATGAAATGTTCAATGGTCGATCGTTGGTCGTCTTCCGAATCCGTCAATTGCCCGCTCACACCCGTTCCTGTCCTGCGGCACTTCATTCATGCAAAGGCTCGTCTCGAACCGACCTTTGCTTTGTTGAACGGAAGTATAGGACAGGGAAGGCGGCGGTGACGAATGAAAAAGCACGCTTTCGTTTCGATTTTGAGGCTTTTTGTCGGCAGCTCTGGCCCGGAGTTGGAGTTCCCAGCGCGCGCCGGGCATAAAAAAGCGCCGGACCGTTTCCGATCCGGCGCTCTCTTGAAGCGTTAAGTCCTACGCGTCCAGCCGCTGCTGGTGCGCCGCGTTCTTGATCGACTTCTGGAGCTTTTCGAAAGCCCGGACCTCGATCTGGCGGACGCGCTCGCGGCTGATGCCGTATTCCTGGGAGAGGTCTTCCAGGGTGATCGGCTCGTCCTGCAGGCGACGGGCGGTCAGGATGCGGCGCTCGCGGTCGTTGAGCGCGCCCATGGCGTCGTTGAGCAGATGCTTGCGCTTGCCCAGCTCCTCGCTTTCGGCGAGGCGGATTTCCTGGTTGTCGCTCTCGTCGACCAGCCAGTCCTGCCACTCGCCGTCACCGTCCTGGCGGAGCGGCGCATTCAGCGAATGGTCGGGGCTGCCCAGACGGCGGTTCATACTGATCACGTCGGCCTCGGGCACGTCCAGGGTCGTCGCGATCTTGTTGACCTGCTCGGGCGACAGATCACCCTCGTCGATCGCGCGCATCTGGCCCTTCAGCTTACGCAGGTTGAAGAACAGCTTCTTCTGCGCCGCCGTGGTGCCCATCTTCACCAGCGACCAGCTATGCAGGATGTATTCCTGGATCGCAGCGCGGATCCACCACATCGCATAGGTCGCCAGACGGAAGCCGCGATCGGGCTCGAACCTTTTAACCGCCTGCATCATGCCTACATTACCCTCAGAGATCAGCTCCGAGAGCGGAAGGCCATAGCCGCGATACCCCATCGCGATCTTGGCGACGAGCCGCAGATGGCTGGTGACGAGCTTGTGCGCGGCGTCGATATCGCCGTGTTCGCGCCAGCTCTTGCCCAGCATGTACTCTTCTTCAGGCGCCAGCATCGGAAAGCGGCGGATTTCCTGGAGGTAACGGGAGAGATTGCTCTCAGAGCTGATGACCGGAATGGTCGGTGTTGCTGCCATTTGTAAACTTGCCTCTATGGGTCCTTTTGCTCGGGCCCCACAAGCGCGCCCCTAATTACTAATGCGGGGGGCGCCCCTATTGTTCACGACATGCTCGCGATTAACTCCGCGATGTCATTCGGCACGGGCGAACTGTAGCACATCTCCATATTCGTGACCGGGTGCAAAAAGGTTACCTGGGTTGCATGTAATGCTTGCCTCGGCAGCGATTTTGCGAGCGCCGGCGCATCCTTCGGCAGGCGCTTCAGCCCATAGGCTGGATCGCCGACCAACGGGTGCCCGATATGGGCCATGTGGACACGGATCTGATGGGTGCGTCCGGTTTCGAGCCTGCACTCGACAACGGATACGGTCTTGTAAGATTTGAGCGTTCGGTAGTGTGTAACTGCTGGTTTGCCGCCATGGGCGACCAGCGCCATTCGCTTTCGATCGTTGGGTCTGCGCCCGATATTTCCCTCAATCCTGCCTGTTGCCGGCATGGGTTTGCCCCATACCACTGCTGTATAGATGCGTTTGAGGGTACGGGTTTGCAACTGGTGGGCCAGTGAAATATGCGCCCGGTCGGTCTTGGCGACGACCATTAGCCCGCTGGTGTCCTTGTCCAGCCGATGGACGATGCCGGGACGCCTGACGCCGCCGATGCCCGACAGCGTGTCGCCGCAATAGGCCAGCAGCGCGTTGACCAGAGTGCCGTCCGGATTGCCTGCACCGGGATGGACCACCAGCCCGGCCGGCTTGTCGATCACCATCATGTCCTCATCCTCAAAGACGACGGTGAGCGGGATATCCTGCGGCCGGGGGAATGCCGCGACCGGCGGCGGGATGTCGATGACAATGTGCTGCCCGGCCCTGGCCTTGGCCGAGGCATCGCTGATCTGGGTCCCGTCCCTTGTGATGCGCCCATCGGCCAACAGGGCCTGGACGCGCATGCGCGACAGATCGGTCGCCGCCGCCAGCGCCCGGTCCAGCCGCTGCCCGGCGGCATCTTCGGTAAATGTAATCTCGATGCGGCGGGCTAGGGCAGGCTCGTCCTGGATATCGTCGTCCAGCTCGACATCGTCGAAATCTTCGATGTCGCTTACCAAACCCGGCACGCCTTCGCCCGGACCATCGGCGCATCCGGCTTGCAGGAGAAGGCCTTGGCGAATTCCGGCATGTCCGACACCACGCCGTTGACGCGGAATTCGGCTGGGGAGTGTGGGTCTGTGGCGATACGCAGGCGCTTACCCTCGGGTCGGGTCTGGCTGCACCAGGACTGGCCATAGCCGATGAAATAGCGCTGCGCCGGGGTGAAGCCACCGATATCCGGCACCGGATGTTCGGCCAGGATCTTCATCAGCGCGACATAGCCCAGCCTGACACCGCCCAGGTCGGCGACGTTCTCCCCCAGGGTCAGCTTGCCGTTGACGTGCAGATTGTCGACCGCGACATAGCCGGAATACTGGTCGACCACGCATTGCGCCCGCGCCTTGAACTTGGCGGCGTCCGCCTTGGTCCACCATTCAGTCAGGTTGCCCTTGCCGTCATATTGCCGGCCCTGGTCGTCGAAGCCGTGCGTCATCTCGTGGCCCACGGTGCCGCCGGCGGTGGCGCCGAAATTCACCGCGTCGTCGTATTTCGGCGAAAAGAAGGGCGGCTGCAGGATGCCGGCGGGCAGGTTGATGTCGTTCATCTGCGGATCGTAATAGGCGTTGACCGTCGGCGGGCTCATCTCCCATTCGCCGCGATCGACCGGCTTGCCGATCTTGCCCAGTTCGCGCTGCAGCTCGAAGGCGCTGGCATGCGCCGCGTTGCCCAGCATGTCGGTGCGGCTGATTTTCATCGCGCCGTAATCGCGCCACCGGTCCGGATAGCCCAGCTTCTTGCGCATCTGGCCGAGCTTCACCAGCGCCTTTTCCCGGGTTTCGGGGCTCATCCAGTCGATCGTCTTCAGGTCGTTCTCGAAGGCCTCGGTGATCGCCGCGACCATCCGCTCGGTCCCGGCCTTGGCCTCGGGCGGATAGTGGTCGGCGACCCAGGCGCGGCCCAGATCCTCGCCTAGCGCATCGTCCACCGCGCTGACGCAGCGTTTCCAGCGCGGCCGGATTTCGGTCGCTCCGGTCAGCCGCTTGCCGTAGAAGGCGAAGTTCTCATCGACCAGGGCCTTTGGCAGCCAGGCCGCGGCGTCGCTGACGACATGCCATTTGAGATAGGTCTTGAGCTCGTCCAGCCTGGTGGCGGCGACCAGCCTGGTGGCGGCCTTGAAGAATTTCTCTTCGGTGACGTCGATCTGGCCGACCGGCGGGGCGCCGACGGCCGAGAAATAGGCGGTCCAGTCGAAACCGGGGGT
>Ga0207694_10002802_pt1 | contig 14072 bp, 11 predicted proteins | sample KBSC34metaG_FD_184353 | JGI IMG/M metagenome (GOLD analysis project Ga0207694, IMG submission 184353) | Corn rhizosphere microbial communities from Kellogg Biological Station, Michigan, USA - KBS C3-4 metaG (SPAdes) (version 2) | ecosystem: Host-associated > Plants > Roots > Rhizosphere > Soil...
TCGATCCCGAGTACGGCAACGTGTGGGCGCCCACCAGTGTCGCTGCAGATTGGGCGCCGTACCGCTACGGCCGCTGGGTGTGGGTCGAGCCGTACGGATGGACCTGGATCGACGATGCGCCCTGGGGCTTCGCGCCTTCGCACTACGGCCGCTGGGCGTACTCGCGCGACCGTTGGGTGTGGGTGCCGGGCGCGGTAGTTCGCCGTCCCGTGTACGCTCCAGCGCTCGTCGTGTTCGTCGGCGGGAACGACTACAACGATTCGCGCTGGGATGGTCGTCGCAACGTCGCCTGGTTTCCGCTCGCGCCGCACGAGGTCTATCGTCCCGCGTATCACACCAGCGACCGGTACGTGCGTCGTGTGAACGTCACCAACGTGAACGTGACCAACATCAACGTCACGAACATCAACGTCACCAACATCAACTATCGCAATCAGCGCGTGAACGGCGCGATGACGGCGGTGTCGCAGGATCAGTTCGCGGGCTCGCGCAGGATCGGCCATGGCGCGACGGTGGTTCCGGTCGAGCAGGCGCGCTACGCGCACGTCGTGGGCGATGGGGCCCCGGTGGCGCCGACGGAGCAGAGCGTCATCATTCGCCGGCGCGATGCGGCACCGGTGAGCCGTCCGCCCGAGGCCGTGCAGAATCGGCCGGTGGTGTGGAAGAACACGCCCCCTGCACGTCCGGCGACGTTTGCCTCGCACGAGGATCAGCTCAGGAGCAACGGCAACACGCCCGTGGCCCCGCTTCCGATCTCGCAGACGCGAGGCGAGCGGCGGACGGAGGCGACACCTGCCATGCCGCACACGAATGGTGCGACAGCGGTGAACGGTTCGCAGGACAACGGAACGGCGCACGCGGTCGCGCCGAACACGGATGGACGCCGCGCACCAATCGTTCGTCCGAACGTGAACGTGCGTGCGGCGCCGGCGAATGTCCGGCCGAACGTGAACGTTCGCGCTGCGCAGCCGGACGCGCAGCCGGATGTACAACCGAGGGTCAACGAGCGTCGGGCGCCGCGCTCGCGGCCGAACACCGACGACCGTCCCATGTCGCACGCCGACACGCCTGCGCCAGCGCCGGTGAACGGTTCACCCAACGCCGGTCCGGCGCACACGGTGGATCCGAACACGGAGGTGCGGTCGGTGCCGCGCACATGGCCGGCCCAGGCTCCGCGTGAGATGCCGGCCTCGCAGCCGAGCGCTCCGCAGAATGCGCGGCCGGTCTCGCACCCGGATGTTGAACCCAACGGGCGCCCCGTGCAGCAGGCTCCCGCTGCACGCCCCGAGCGCGCGCCGCGCTCGGCCCCGCGGGCGGAGCCCGACGCGGCTCCGCACCCGCAGCCCAACGATCGCTCGGCAAACGATCGCCGGCGTACGCAGAGCGACGACTCGGGCAAGGGAAAGCCCGAGCAGAACGACAGGTCTCCCCGGCACGGATAGCGCGGCACGCCGCGTGCTAAACTCTCTCGCGGCAGTCGGCAGTGAGAGCGCGACGGCCGGATCCTCCCAGAAGTGGGCGGGTCCGGCCGATCGCCATCTGCGGTGTCCTCCTCGAGTCCCCACGCTGTGCCCATTCGCTCGCCGATGGATGAAAAGCGAACGGCCGTCACGGGGCTCACTCCCCGTTCGATCTTTTCGTACTGGCGACTGACCTGGCGCCGCCTCACCGCCGTGTTCGGGGCGCCCTTGCTCGTGGTCATCGTCGGCATCATCGCTCACAACCGTACCGACAGAATCGTCACCTCTCGCCTGGACTTCCGCCGCTCGCGCGCGGTTGCGGACGCCGGCGACAAGCTCCTCACCCATCTCGTCGATGCGGAGACCGGGCAGCGCGGATATCTGCTCACGAACGATCCGGATTATCTGCTCCCGTACGAGCGCTTCGCCGACTCCGTGCCGATCGCTCTCGCTCGGCTGCGGGCTGCCGTCGACAGTGCGGATGCCAGCCCGGCCACCCGCCTCGCAGTCGACAGCCTCGGCTACTTCTCGCGCGCTCGGATGGAGGAGATCGCGCAGACGATCCAGCTCCAGCGCACGCGCGGTTCCGCTGCCGCACTCGCGGTCGTGAAGACGAACCGTGGCCGCGACGCGATGCGCGGAGCGCGGCGCATCGTCGGCTCGATTCGACGCCAGGAGACCATTCGACTCGCCTCCCGCTCGGCCGACCTGACGCGCTACACGGACGAGATGACCTGGGTCGTCATTCTCGGGACCGCGGCGGCATTCCTGATCGCGCTGATGGTGAACGTGCTCCTCGCGCGCGAGGCCGCCGTGCAGACGCGCCTCGCCGCGGAGCGCGACGAGGCGCTCGCGGCCCTCACCGCCTCGAGTGAGGAGCTGCAGCACGCCGAACGCTCCTTTCGCGCGCTCGCCGAGACGATGCCGCAGCTCGTGTGGTCGACCCGCGCATCCGGCGATACCGAGTACGTCAACAACCGGTGGCGCGAATACATCGGTGCTTCCGGTGCGCAGGTCGACGTCCGCGACTGGCGCGATGCCGTCCATGCATCGGACAGGAGCATCGTGGACGAGCAATGGGAGCGCGCGTCCCGCACGGGCGATCAGTTCGAGGTGGAGTGCCGCCTGCGCCGCAGCGCCGACGGCTCGTATCGATGGTTCCTCTGTCGCGCGCTTCCGCTGCGCGATGAGACCGGGAAGATCACGCAGTGGTTCGGGACGTGTACCGATGTGCACGATCAGCGCCGCGCGAGCGAGGGGTTGAGCGTGCTCGCCGAGGCGAGCGCCGTGCTCGCGAGCACGACGGACATCGATGCCGCCCTCCGCGAGATCGCGCGGCTCGCCGTGCCGCGGCTCGGCGACTGGTGCACGATCGAGCTGCTCGAGCCGGACGACACGCTGCGCCGTGTCGTGACCGTGCATGCCGATCCGGCGAAGCTCGCGATCGCGGATGAGTTTCATCGGCGCTTTCCCGCCCTGCCGGATGATCCGGGCGGCGTGTACGCTGCGCTCCGCTCGGGCGAGGTGCAGGCGGGCGAGCTCACGGACGACATGGTCGTGGCCGGCATGCCCGATCCCGACAAGCGGAATCTGCTGCTCGCGCTCCAGCTTCGCTCGTACGTCATCGCGCCGATGCTGATCGACGGCAAGGCGGTCGGTGCCATCACGGTCGTGTCCGCGGAGTCCGGTCACTTCTTCGGCGCCAGCGACATCGCGCGCGTGCAGGAGCTCGCGCGTCGCACCGCGCTCGCGATCGAGCACGCGCGGCTGTTCGCCGAAACGGTGCACGCGCGCGACGCTGCATCGGTGAGCAATGCACGGCTGCGCGAGAGCGAGGCCAAGCTCGTGCTTTCGCTGGAGGCCGGCGGCCTTGGCTCGTGGGAGTGGGACATCGAGCACGACCGCGTGATGTGGTCGCCGCAGACGGAGCGCATGCACGGTCTCGCGGAGGGTGAGTTCTCCGGAACGCCCGAGGAATCCCTTTCCTTCATCCACCCCGACGATCGCGAGCGGGTGGAAGACGAGATCGCGCGTGCCGTGGCCGAGCAAACACCGACGCTGCACATCAAGTATCGATTCCGTCGGACGGATGGCGCCGAGCGATGGCTGGAGGGGTTCGCGCGCCTGCGCACGAACGAGAGCGGCGAGCCCATCTCCCTCCTCGGCGTGAGCCACGACGTGACGGAGCGGGAGGAATTGCTCGAGGGAGAGCAGCAGGCGAGGCGCGACGCCGAGGCGGCGAACGCGGCGAAGGCGCTCTTCCTCACGACGATGTCACACGAGCTGCGCACGCCGCTCAACGCCGTCTCGGGCTACGTGGACCTGCTCGAGATGGGAGTGCGCGGCCCCGTCACCGATGCGCAGCGCGAGGATCTGCGACGCATCCGCCGCGCGAGCCAGCACCTGCTCTCACTCATCAACGACATTCTGAACTACGCGCGACTGGAGGCGGGGAGTGTCGAGCTGCATCTCTCCGGGATCGTGCTCGCGGATGCGCTTGCGGAGATGGAAGGGCTGATAGCGCCGCAGCTGCGGGCGAAGGGCATCGCGTACGAATATCGTCCGTGCGACAGAAGCCTGCGCGTACGCGCGGATCGTGAGAAGCTCGATCAGATTCTGCTCAATCTCGTCGGCAACGCGGTCAAGTTCACCGATCAGGATGGACACATCACGCTGAGCTGCACGGCCGACGACACGCACGTGCGCGTGATCGTCCAGGACACGGGGCGCGGCATCCCGCGCGCGAAGCTGCAGACCATCTTCGACCCCTTCGTGCAAGTCGATCGTCATCTCACGCCCGAGCGGCAGCAGGGCGTGGGGCTCGGCCTGGCGATCAGCCGCGACCTCGCGCGCGCGATGTACGGTGACATCTCGGTGGAGAGCGACAGCGGGCAGGGTGCGACGTTCGAGCTCACGCTGCCGCTTGACGTACCCGATGCGACGCCGGCTCGGCGCACGGAGGAAGTGGAGCGGGTGTAGCCGGGCGCGCCTCGCGCCGGCTCACCCGATGCTGTGGATGATCCCGCCCTCGGCGCGCAACGCCGCACCATTCGTGATCGCGGACAACGGACTCGCGACGAAGGCGACGAGTGCGGCCACCTCAGATGGCTCCGCGAAGCGCCTGATGAGCGATGACGGCCGCGTCTTCTGGAAGTATTCCTTTTCCACCTCCGCGGCGTCCACGCCTTTCTTCTTCGCTTCCCCCTGAATCCATTCGGCTGTCGCTTCGGTGCGCGTGTCGCTCGGAAGCACCGCGTTCACCGTGACCGCGGTCCCCACGGTGAGCTCGGCGAGTGCGCGCGAGAGTCCGAGCACCGCGGTCTTGGTGACGCCATAGTGGATCGTGTTGCGGGAGAGATTCAGCCCCGCCTCGCTGGAGATGAAGATCACGCGACCCCAGTTCCGGGCGAGCATCCCGCGCATGTAGTGCCGGCTCAGTCGCACGCCGCTCATGACGTTCCTCTCCCACATGAGCTGCCAGTCGGCGTCGGTGATGTCGAAGAAGGATTTCGTCTCGAACGCGCCCACGTTGTTGACCAGGATGTCGACGTCCGGGAAGCTCGCGGCGACGGCGTCGGCGCCAGCGGGAGTCGAGAGATCGCCGGCGACGCCTCGGAGCGCTGCCTGCGGGCTCGCTTCCGCGATGCGGGCCATCGCCTCGTCCACGCGCTCCTGTGTTCGCCCGTTCACGATCACCGTAGCGCCTTCGCGTGCGAGAGTGCTCGCGATCGCGAAACCGATGCCGACCGTGGACCCGCTGACGAGTGCCGTCCTGCCCTGAAGCTGGAGATCCATGGAAATTCGTGTCTGGTTCGGGGTGGTGAGGGCCGGGTCGAGCGGATTACGGACTGAACGAGCGGTCTCATTCTTCGGTTGCACGGAGCCGGGCTGTGGTGCATATGACGTCTGTATGAGGCCAGTAACAAGCCACTAACATAACAATTTAGCCGATTAGACGCGTCAACGACTCACTCAGATTCTCGTGTCCGAAGACGAACCCCTCCTCGTCGAGCCGGCGCGGAATGCAGCGCTGGCCGCCCAGTGCGACGGATGGCTCGACGCCGATCACGTACGACCCGAGCTTCACGGCGAAGGCCGGGGCGGGTGGACTCCACGGTCGGTGCACCGCCTTCCGCAGCCGCTTCATGAACGAGGCGTTCGTCTCGGGTACGTGGTTGCAGGCGTTGTACGGTCCCACCATGCGCGAGCCGAGCGCGCGCTGAACCACCGCAACCACGTCATCGCGGTGAATCCAGCTGATGTACTGGCGACCGCTTCCAACCGTACCCCCGAGGCCGAGTCGCGCGAGGCGGGCGAGCATGGGGAGCGCGCCGCCCTCGCGGCCGAGCACGACACCGAAGCGTAGAACGACGCCGCGCGTTGCGGGCGTGAGCGCGGCGCGGAACGCTTCCTCCCACTGCACGCAGACTTCGGCCATGAAGTCGCTGCCGTGCGGAGCGCTCTCGTCGCAGAGCGTGTCGCCGGCGTTGCCGTAGATGCCGACCGCGCTTGCCTGCACCCAGACCGGAGGAGGCGCATCGCTCGCAGCGATCGCGCTGGCGATCGCGCGCACGGAGTCGACACGTGAGGAGATGATCTCGCGCCTGTTCTTGTCGGTGTGGCGGGAGTTGACGCTCTTGCCCGTGAGATTGATGACGGCTGCGGCACCGTCGAGCTCCGTCGCCCAGTCGCTGTGCGTGCGGCCGTCCCAGACCACTTCGCGCACGCCGTCGGTGCGCGCTGCGGCATTGCGCGTGAGCACGACGACGTCATGGCGTCGCTCGATGAAGCGAGCCGCGAGCGCCTGGCCGATGAACCCGCTCCCGCCGGCGATGACTATCCTGGAGCTGGGTGCGGCGGAGGGTGCGGTCATCGTTTCGGCGGTGCGGACGGGGGTCAGCTCTGCGAGGAGAGCGCTCGTTCGTGGAAGATTCGACAGACGGGGTACGCACGAACAGGACCGCTTCCCGAGCGTCGAGTACTGTCACCCACGGCCGTGCCTAAAGCGACGGGGCCGGGTTGCTCGTTCGTTCAACGTGCTCCGAACGAGAGACGAAAAAAAGAATCGAGCCCGTTAGTACGGGTCCGCGGAGGATGACCGCCAGCGCAGCTGCGAAAGACAGTCCAAGTCCGAGACCATTCGCATCGGGTCGAGCAAGGCACTCACGATACGACTCCACATCAGATCGAACATCCCTGTGACCAACACAGAATAGCAGGAAGGCAGAGTAGCTGCACGATCCTGTGACTCGCGTCCGCTCTCGTGTTGCGTAACTTCCAGGGTTACCGGAATCGCACGCTCGCCGGATGTACCAGGAGCCGATGCACACCGCCAACGCCTTTCTCATCCTCCTCACGGTCGCGACGCTGGTCGCAGCATCGAGCCGGCGGCTCCGCATCCCGTACACGATCGCGCTCGTCGCCGTCGGCCTGCTGCTCGGCGCCTTCGGGCGACTCGACGCACCGCAGCTCGACAAGGAGCTGCTGTTCGCCGCCTTTCTTCCCGGACTGCTGTTCGAGGCCGCGTATCACCTGAAGTCGGACGAGTTCTGGCGCAACAAGGTCGCGATCATCGTGCTCGCGGTTCCCGGCGTGATCGTCTCCATCGCGCTCACCGCGCTGCTGCTACTGGCCGCAGTGTCCGCCGGCCTGATCACGACGATCGGATGGCGGCAGGCGCTCGTCTTCGCCGCGCTGATCGCCGCGACGGACCCCATCGCCGTCGTCGCGCTCTTTCGCGAGCTCGGCGTCGACCGGCGACTGCAGGTGCTCTTCGAGGGAGAAAGCCTGCTCAACGACGGGACGGCGGTCGTGATCTTCACGCTCGCCGTGGCGATCGCGGCGAGCGGACCAGCCAACGCCCCCTCGGCGCTCGCCCTGATCGCACAGTTCGCGCTCATGGTCGGAGGAGGAGTGGTGGTCGGGCTGCTCGTCGCGCTCGGCGTTACCGCGGTCATGCGCCGCCTCGACGATCCGGCCACCGAGATCACGCTCACCATGATCGCCGCGTACGGCTCCTTCGCGCTCGCGGAGACACTCGGCGTGTCCGGCGTGATCGCGACCGTGAGCGCGGGAATGCTCTGCGGGAGCTACGCCCAGCGCATGGCGATGTCGCCGGCGACGCGTGAGGCGGTAGTGGCGTTCTGGTCGTACGTGTCGTTCATGCTGAACTCCGTCGTCTTCCTGCTTCTCGGACTCAGCGTCCATCTCCGCGCGCTCGTGGATGCGTGGCTCGCGATCCTGCTCGCCTATCTGGCCGTCACGATCGGGCGGGCAATCATGATCCTGGGCGTCAGCGCGCTGCTTCGTCCCACTCGCGAGCGGCTCGAGGAGGGATGGTCCCGCATCCTGGTGCTCGGCGGCCTGCGAGGCGCACTCTCGATGGTGCTGGCGCTCAGCCTGGCCCCGAACTTTCCCGCGCGCGATCAGATCGTGACCATCACCTTCGGCGTGGTCATCGTGTCGATACTTTTGCAGGGGAGCGCGACTGCGCTCACGATCGCGCACATGACACGCGCACCGCAAGCCGCTGCGCATCCATCCCCTGTCCTCACGGAGAGTAGCTCCAGATGACCTGGCTGCACGCGAGCACCGCCTTCGTCGCGGCATTTCTCGCCTCGCTCGTGGAATGCGTGGAGGCGCTCACCATCGTCCTCGCGGTGGGCACCACGCGCGGCTGGCGCTCGTCACTGCTCGGAGCGGGCGCGAGCGCGATCTTTCTCGCGTTGCTGGTCGTGATCTTCGGCCCCGCGCTCGGCCGCATCCCGATCACCACGCTGCAGCTCATCGTCGGAATTCTCCTGCTTCTCTTCGGCATCCGCTGGCTTCGCAAGGCGATCCTCCGTGCCGCCGGCATCATCTCGATTCACGATGAGGCGAAGATCTACGAACAGGAGACCGCGCTCATGCGCAATGCGGGACAGCCGGTACGCACATTCGATGCCGTCGCCTTCATCGCCTGCTTCAAGGCGGTATCGCTCGAGGGACTCGAGGTCACGTTCACCGTGCTGGCGATCGGCGCAGGCGGCTCTCTGCTCGTCGCCAGCGTCGGTGCGGTGCTCGCCGCGCTCGTCGTGATCCTGCTCGGCCTCGCCCTGCATCGCCCGCTCGCGCGCGTGCCCGAGAACACGCTCAAGTTCATCGTCGGGATCATGCTCACGGCGTTCGGCATCTTCTGGATCGGTGAAGGGCTCCGCTATCCCTGGCCAGGCGAGGATCTCGCCCTCATCGCCATGATCGCGCTCCTCCTGCTCTTCTCCGCGCTCGCCGTTCGCCTCGCGCGCGCACGAGCGTCGGCCGCCGCGCGCACATGAACGCGATTCGAATTGCGCTCACCGAGCTGTGGGGACTGTTCGTCGAGGACGCGACGCTCACGATCGGGACCCTCATCTGCATCGCGCTGGCGGCGTTCGTCATCCCGAAGCTCGGCGCGCCGGCGCAGTGGCGGGCACCCATCTTCTTCGTGGCGGTGGTGCTGATGCTGCTCGAGAACGTCTATCGCGGTGCGCGCACGGGATAGCAGCTCAGATCCATCGCCGGACTCTCGAACAGTAGTCGCGATACGCGTTGCCGAACTCGCGCGTGAGATACGCCTCCTCGAGCCGGATCGCGAACAGATACGCGAGCGCGATCGCCTCTGGCAGGAACACGAGTGGCCAGAACGCGTTGGCAAAGAACGCGATGCCGATGTACAGCACCGTGAATCCGAGATACATCGGATTGCGGGTGAGTCTGAACGGCCCCTCGCTCACGAGGGCTCGCGCGCGCTGTACGGGAATGATGGGCGTCCTGAATCTCAGGAAGGTGGACATCGCCCACCCCATCAGCGCCAGCGCTATCGCGACCTCCGCGAGGCCGACGAGACGAAGCGTGTGGATCGCATGCGCGCCGGTCACGATGTGCGTGGGCACAAAGTGCTGCACGATGAATCCGGTGAGCAGCGGCATCGCGAACAGGAACGGCGGTGGTATCCGAACGTTGGGTCCGCGCGAATCATCTTCCACGCCTCGCCTCCTCAAGCCAGGGAAAGCCGCGCCGCCTCTTCCGTGATCCGATGCCACACGCGCGTCAGATTCCGCTCGGTGGTGAGCACGTTACCCACGCCGATGCGCATCGCGCGCCTTCCGGCGAGCGTGGTGTGGGTGAGGTACGCATCCCCACTCGCGTTCACCGCGTCCACAATCTCCTCGTTGAGCTCATCACACCGCTCGGCGCTCACGCCCGGCGGCTCGAAGCGGAAGCACACGACGGCCATCTCCACCGGAGCGACCACACGATAGCGAGGCTCGCGCCGCACCCACTCGGCGAACAGGCACGCCAGCCGGCAGTGCTCACGGATGCGCGACTCCAATCCGTCGCGCCCGAATGCACGCAGCGCCATCCACGCCTTGAGCGCACGAAAGCGGCGGCCGAGCTGGATGCCGTAGTCCATGTAGTTCAGGGCGCCGTTCGCGCCGGCGTCGCCGCGCAGATATTCCGGTGTGAACGAGAAGACCGCGCGCAGCACCTCGGGCCGTCTCGTGTACAGGGCGCTGAAGTCGAGCGGGATGAAGAGCCACTTGTGCCCGTTCACGATCACCGAGTCCGCGAGCTCGGCGCCCGCCATCACATCGCGCCGCTCCGGCAGCATCGCGAGTGGGCCTCCGTACGCCGCGTCGACGTGCAGCCATAGACCGTGGTCGCGGCACACGCGTGCGACCTCCGCCACCGGATCGATGCTGGCCGTCGATGTCGTACCGACCGTCGCAATGACGGCCATCGGACGCATTCCCTTCGCCTCGTCATCCGCGATCGCACGCTCGAGCGCCTGCACATCCATCCGGAACCGCTCATCACTCCGCACACGCACGACGTTCTCCTCGCCGAGTCCGAGGACGATCATCGCCTTCTCCGCTCCGCTGTGCGCCTGATCGGACGCGTACACGCGCATGGGGCCGAGCTCCGATCCACGACCGGCGAGCCCTCGCTTCCGCACGTCGCCCGCCGTGAGCTCGCGCGCGGCGGCGAGCGCGTGCATCAACCCGATGGATGCCGTATCGTACACGATCCCCATGTACGACTCCGGCAGCCCGACGAGCTCGCGAATCCAGGCGAGCACGACTCCCTCCAGCTCCGTCGCCGCGGGAGACGTTCGCCACGTCATGGCGTTCACGTTGAGCGCGGCGGCGATCATCTCGCCGAGCAGCGCTGGCCCGTTGCTCGTGCTGCCGAAGTATCCGAGAAATGCCGGATGGCCCCACTGAACGATCCCCGGCATGATGGACTCGTCGAGCTCGTGCATCAGCTCGTCCATCGATGCGCCGTGCTCGGGCGCGTGCTCCGGAAAGTGCGCTGCAATCTCGCCCGGCGCGACCGACGGCACGATCGCGCGCTGCTCGATCGTCGCGCGGTAGCTCGCGATCCAGTCCGCCACGCGGTGCAGCTCGGCGCGCAGCTCCTCATCCGCGAAATCGCCCAGCGCGTCCCTCACGCCGACGCTCCAGCGATAGCGGCATACCTGTTGCCCGCATCGGCTTCATGAGCGAGCTGGGGCGTGAACCGTTCAGCTACATCCTCCCGATCAGGAGTGCCGCGCCCGAGACGTCGCGCGACCTTCGCGAGTACATCGCGTGGATCGCCGCGCGAGCGGAGGTGATCGTGGTCGATGGATCTGAGCCCGCGATCTTCGACGCGCACGAGCGAGAGTGGGGCGCCGGAATCCGCCACGTCGCACCCGCGCCGGACCTCGTCTCTCCCATGGGGAAGGTCGGGGGCGTTCTCACGGGGCTGCGGCTCGCATCGCACGAGCACGTCATCATCGCCGACGACGATGTGCGGTACGACGAGAAGTCGCTCGCGCAGACGATTGCCGCGCTCGCGACGGCCGATGTCGTGCGCCCGCAGAATTACTTCGAGCCGCTTCCATGGCATGCGCGCTGGGATTCGGGGCGCATGCTCCTCAACCGTCTCACCGGCGGCGACTGGCCCGGCACCCTCGGTGTTCGCCGCTCGCGACTGCAGGCGACGAATGGGTACGACGGAAGCGTCATGTTCGAGAATCTCGAGCTCGTGCGCACGATGCTCGCGAGCGGCGGGCGCGAGCGCGTACTCTACGACGCCTTCGTGCTGCGCCGGCCGTCCACCACGAAGCACTTCTGGTCGCAGCGCGTGCGCCAGGCCTACGACGAGATCGCGCGGCCCGCGCGAATGGCCTCTCAGCTGGTGGTGCTCCCGCTGGTGCTCGCGCTCGCGATCACCGGACACTGGCTCGCCATTGCGATTGGCATCGCCGCAGTCATCGCCGCCGCGGAGCTCGGACGGCGCCGCGAGCACGCGACCCGGGTCTTTCCCGCGAGCACTCCGCTCTTCGGGCCGCTCTGGGTGGCCGAGCGCGCGGTCTGCAGCTGGCTCGCGCTTGGCGCGCGGATATTTCTGGGCGGTGTGCCGTATCGCGGTACGATCCTCCACAGCGCCGCTACACCGATGCGGGTGCTGCGACAGCGCCATGCGGCGCGTGCGGCGCAGCCGACGATGCGTCCGGCGCCGACAGCTCCACGTCGATCGGCTTGAACGTTCCGTTGTTCGACAGCTCCGCCGAGCACGCAGTGACTCCGACGATCATGTCCATCTCGGCGCGCAGCACGATGTGATCGCCTGCACGCGAGCGCGGAGGCAGGATGCGCAGCTCGCCGGTCGGCTGAATCTCGACGTTCATGAACACGTTGAGAGTCGTGGGAATCGTGTCGGGTGCGATGCCGTACGGCGCGAGTGCGGTCGCGAGGTTCTCGAAGCAGCTCGGATGGTGTCCCGTGGTGCCGTAGATGATGTGGAACGTGTCGGGGCTGCACGGGGTCAGGAGAAAATCGTGGCGCCCGACCGTGTCCTCGATGATGGTCCACATCCGGCGGCTGCGATTCGAATAGAGCGAGTGTCCCGTGGTCACGTAGATCGTGTTCGCGTAGTCGATCGTGCGCCCGGATGAGAGCCACTCGCGCGTGTCCTCGCTGGAAAAGGAGATCAGGTCGGACACCTGCTCACCTCGAGGGTCGGTGATCCTGAGCAGCTGGCCCTTCGCAACTCGGAGAGCGCCGCCGGTCTGCGGCTCGAGATGCAATCGGGTCACGACCGTCATCGCTTCTCCTCCGACGTTTCGTTGCGTGCCATGTTCGATCGGTGAAAGGGACAGGTCCAACTCTGCTCGACCTCGCGTCCTGAATACTGACGGGCTTCCGACCGTTCGCCAAAATCCGCCAGGTTCGGATTGAGCGATCCCTGGATGGCGATCTCCCGCTCGCGGATCGCGTGCTGGATGCGTCTGAACCGCCCCTCGCCCCGCAGCCGGCCGAACTGCGCGTGTGGATTGAATACCAGCGCGGGCCAGCGAAAGGCTCTCGAGATGCGCGAGCTGTGCGCGTGCAGCCCGACCACGAAGTATGCGTGACCGCCGAAGCTGAACGAGAACATCGGATCGTCGGGATCATCGCTGACGCCCGGATCCCATCCCGCATCGGGATCGTCGTGCTCGTGGAGGCGCTGCAGCTGCGCCCAGAGTCGTGACTCGAAGGCGAGCTCCGTTCGAGGCGCGCGATCCGGGAACACCGCGACGAATGCGCGCAGCTTCAGCGGATCGTGCTCGCCCGCCCCGAACGCTGCGAGATCCGCGGCGAGCGCGCGCGCCGCCGCGCGAGTGCCGAGCGGCGGGTACCCCCGAACGACGTGCCCGTGCTGATGCACCACGCCCTTTCCAACCAGGCACGAGAAGCTGGCATCGTTCACGAAGCTCGCGAATTCCCGCTCGATCTCGACTGCGCCGATCATTGGCAACTCTTCCCGGCTCGGTCCCGTAGGAGGTCGTCGCGCTCCGGAGTGGAACGGACCACCCTGCCAATGCACGATGAAGGCCGCCGAGCAGCAGAAATCCGTGGCGGTCAGGATGGCTGGATCGTTCTTAGAGATGAAGCGCCGACATAAAGTCCGCTACCGAACGAACAGATGAGCGATACCGCTCCGACATCGACGTTGAAGGGCTATATCCCCACTCTGGACGGTTGGCGAGCGGTCGCCATCCTCGGAGTGATGGTGAGTCACGCCGGTCACAGCTATTCTGCCGCGCTCGGTCGCGAGAGCGTTTTCGATCGCTTCGCCCTTGGCACACACGGCGTCAATCTCTTCTTTGCGATCAGCGGACTGCTCATCACGTCGCGACTGCTCGAGGAGTGGGACGACGCGGGGAGCATCTCGCTCAAGCGATTCTATCTTCGGCGCGCGTTTCGGATTCTTCCGCCGGCGCTGCTCTATCTCTCGTGCGTGGCGCTGCTCGGCGTTCTGGGCTATCTGCCCGTGGTGCGCGAGGAGCTCGTTGCGGCCACGCTCTTCTTTCGCAACTATCTTCCGCCGCTACTCGGCGCCCACGGCGCGGGATTTTTCACGTCGCACTACTGGTCGCTCGGCGTCGAGGAGCACTTCTATCTCTTCTGGCCCGCGCTGCTGCTCTTCGCGGGACGCAAACGCGCGCTCCCTGTCGCGATCACGATTGCTGTGCTGATCGCGGCGTGGCGACACGTCGAGGCGTGGCGCGAGATCATGCTCTACAATGCGATTCAGCCGACGTACTTCGCGCGCTCCGACACACGA
>Ga0207694_10002805_pt1 | contig 14070 bp, 20 predicted proteins | sample KBSC34metaG_FD_184353 | JGI IMG/M metagenome (GOLD analysis project Ga0207694, IMG submission 184353) | Corn rhizosphere microbial communities from Kellogg Biological Station, Michigan, USA - KBS C3-4 metaG (SPAdes) (version 2) | ecosystem: Host-associated > Plants > Roots > Rhizosphere > Soil...
CGGCACGGCTGAGGAAGGCTATCTTTATTGCGGGCCTTCAGGCGCGGGCCATTTCGTCAAGATGGTTCACAACGGCATCGAATACGGCCTCATGGAGGCATATGCCGAGGGACTGAACATTCTGCGGCACGCCAACGTTGGCAAGCAGGACCGTACCGTCGATGCCGAGACGACGCCTCTGCGCAATCCGGAACATTATCAATATGACTTCAATCTGGCGGATGTGTCCGAGGTTTGGCGTCGCGGCAGTGTGATCGCCTCATGGTTGCTGGATTTGACCGCAACCGCATTATTCGGACACGAAGATCTCTCGAAGTTTTCCGGCCGCGTGTCCGATTCCGGGGAAGGCCGGTGGACTATTACTGCTGCCATCGACGAAGGTGCCCCGGCCCCCGTCTTGAGCGCCGCGCTCTACCAGCGGTTCACGTCAAGAGGGGACGAAGATTTCGGAAACAAGTTACTCTCCGCGATGCGATTCGAGTTCGGCGGTCACGTCGAGAAGAAGTCATGACAGCGCCCTCCAAGAGAGCCAAGTCGATTCTGGTGATAGACGTAGGGGGGACACACGTCAAGGTGCTGGCGACGGGACAGGATGAGGAGCTCAAGATTCCATCCGGGTCCAAAATGACGGCACGCACAATGGTGCGGGATGTGAAGCGTGCGACAAAGGGCTGGGAATATGGCTTCGTCTCAATCGGCTATCCGGGACCCGTCATCCATGGGCTCCCCCTTCACGAGCCACATAACTTGGGCGGAGGCTGGGTCGGATTTAATTTCGCCAGAGCATTCGGGTGTCCAGTGAAAGTGATTAACGACGCTGCCATGCAGGCGCTCGGAAGCTACCAAGGCGGCCGCATGCTTTTCTTGGGGCTCGGAACAGGACTCGGATCCGCGATGATCGTCGACGGAACTCTTGAGCCGCTGGAGCTGGCTCATCTCCCATACAAAAAGAATGGGACGACCTACGAGGATTACGTTGGCACTCGCGGATTGAAACGATTGGGCAAAAAGAAATGGCGCCGTCACGTGACCGACGTCGTCGAACGGCTCAAGGACGCCTTAGAAGCCGAATACGTCGTGCTGGGTGGAGGAAATGCGAAAAACATAGAGAAGTTGCCTCCAGACACTCGACTGGGCGACAACCGGAACGCCTTTGTGGGTGGCTTTCGCCTATGGAAGAGCAAGACTGGCCATGAGGAAAAGACTGCCGCCAAGAAAGGAAACGCCTGATGGCTGCTTCCCGTTCGGACGCGCTTGTGCTCTTCGGTGTGACCGGCGATCTCGCCCACAAAATGATCTTCCCAGCACTCTATGCGATGGTGAAACGAGGTTCGCTCAAGGTCCCGATAATCGGTGTCGCCCTCCCAAATTGGAGTCTGGCGCGTTTGCACAAACGCGTGACGGACAGCATAAAGCGATCGGGTGGAATCGATAACAAGCGCGCTCTTCACCAGCTTCTGTCCTTGCTCAAGTACGTAAGTGGGGATTATAAAGACCCGAACACGTTCACGGCGATAAAGAAGGCGCTCAGTGGAGCCCGGCGGCCCGCGCACTACCTCGCTATTCCGCCGGCGCTCTTTGAGATGGTGATCAAAGGACTCGGTGCAGCAAACTTGGCCGAGCATGCGCGCGTCATTGTCGAGAAGCCCTTCGGACGTGATCTAGGCTCCGCGAGAGAGCTCAACCACGTCGCGCGGAAGGTGTTCCCGGAAAACTCGATCTTCCGCATCGACCACTTCCTCGGGAAGGAGGCGATCATGAATATCCTCTATTTCCGCTTTGCCAATTCGTTCCTGGAGCCGATTTGGAACCGCAACTACGTGACCAGCGTCCAGGTAACCCTATCCGAGGATTTCGGCGTCGAGGAACGCGGGGCATTTTACGAAACCGCCGGCTGTCTGCGCGACGTGATCGAGAACCACCTCTTTCAGGTCGTCGCGCTGCTTGCCATGGAGCCGCCATCCGATAGGGATTTTGGAGCCGTGCACACCGAGAAGGCCAAGGTGTTTCAAGCCATGCGCGCTCTGAAGCGCGACGACTTGGTACGCGGCCAATATACCGGTTACCGGAAGGAACGAGGCGTGGCAAAGAACTCCGACGTCGAGACCTTCTGCGCTCTGCGGCTTTTCATCGATTCATGGCGCTGGGCAGGGGTGCCCTGGTACCTGCGCTCCGGTAAATACCTAGCCGAAACCGCGACCGAAGTACTGGTGGAGCTGAAGCCGCCGCCGCAGAGGCTTTTCGCCGACTCTGCGCCGACCACCGGCCAGTCCAACTACCTGCGGTTCCGGCTCTCTCCTAACTCGGCCGTCGCCCTCGCCGCTCGCGTTAAAGTCGCAGGGAAGGAGTTCGTCGGTGAGCAGCGAGAGCTCTACCTGTTCGAAGAACAGCCGGGAGAGGAAATGCCCTACGAGCGGCTTTTGGGCGACGCCATGAACGGCGATGGAGCGCTCTTCACCCGTGAGGACGCGGTCGAGGCCGCGTGGGAGGTGGTCGATCCGGTCCTGAAAGCGCACCACCGGATTCGCCCCTATCGGCGCGGCAGTTGGGGGCCGAAAGAGGCTGACGCGCTCATCGCTCCAGACGGCTCCTGGCTCAACCCAAAACTCGAGGGGGCATCCGGATGAGCCTACACCGGCTGTGTTGATGGCCGCCCTGATCGCCATTCTTTTCGCTCAGAGTGATACTTCTCCGGTCAACTTTCAGGATCGCTCCAGCGCACCAGACGCCCGCCAGATCATGGAGGCATCGATCGCGGCGACTCAGCGGGCGTGGAAGGCGCGGCTCCATTACACCTATATGGAGCGGGACGAGGACCGGCGATTGGATCTGGCTGGGCACGTAAAGTCAGAGAACGTCGAAGTCTCGAAAACGATTCTTGTCAATGGCGTTCCTTTCGAGCAACTCGTAGAACGCAACGGTCACCCTCCCTCAGCCGCGCAGGAACGTAAACAGAAGGGAGAACTCGATAAGTTGAAGCGGGAAACTCCAGAGCAGCGGGCCCAGCGGTTACGCAAGCAGGAGGAAGAGAACACGTCGATTGTCCAGGAAGTGCCCAAGGCCTTTGACTTCCAGGTTGTCGGCGAGGAATCAGTCAACGGCAGACCAGCTTATGTACTTCAGGCGACGCCGCACCCCGGTTACCATGCTAAAGGCAAGTACGGCAATATGTTCTCCAGGGTCGCGGGTAAGCTTTGGGTCGACAAGCAAGACCTCGGGTGGATCAAGGTTGATGGTCAGGTGATCCAACCATTCTCGATGGGTCTATTTCTAGTGCGCCTGCTGCGCGGCTCACACATTACAATGCAGCAGACGCGCGTCGATGACGGGATCTGGATGCCGGAACGTGTCGAGGTGCGAGCGGCCGCCAGGATCTTCTTCGTGAAAAGTCTCGTTATCGATCGGGTCCTGACTTACTCGGAATACAGGCTGCCGCAAGCCGGCGCGCCCACGACAAGAGTTACTGTGATCCCGTGAGCTTGCCTGACAACACCCAGGAAGGTACGATCACCTCTGTTAGTTGGTCGGCTAGCGCCCTGCCTTTTTCGTGCTCATGCTGGAGGCGCCGATCGCAGCGAGAACGTACCGGTGTTTCTCCACCCATGCGTTGCTTTGCTTATCCTGATGGGAAATGCTCGAATTGCCGGAAGTCGAGATGATCGTGAGGGATCTGCGGTCGACAATCGTCGGCCGCAGGATTCTCGGCGTTCAGACCGATTGGCCGAAGTATTTCAGATTACCCAGTTCGGAGGCCGGGTTCAGGGCGTGCATCACCGGCAAAGTCACTACGGCGGTGGACCGCCGAAGCAAAAACGTCCTGATAAGCCTCACAGGTGACTATTTGCTGCTCATCCACCAGAAAATATCCGGCCGTCTACTGGTTGGAAACTGGGAACGCAAGTCGGAGAGTCAGGCGGGTGGCACACCGCTCGCGACTGACGCCTTTTCCGAGAACCGCCCTCCGCGAAGAATCGCTGGATCAACGCTGTCGAGATGGTTCGTAGTTCCGATCAGAAAGACGTTGTGAGGTTTTTCCAGATCGCTGATCAGACTGCGCGCTTGCTCGACCAACTGAATGTCATGCTGGGACTGGAGACCGGTATTTCGGGGAAGTAGACCGTCCATCTCGTCGATGAAGATGATAGACGGGCTGTTCTCTTTGGCACGCGCGAACAGTTCCGTCAGCTTTTTAACAAATCCCCAACCGCCGGTGTGGTGTTGGCGGCTTTTAGCTCCTCAAAAGCAATTGCCTTGCGAAGGATGAGAAGTGGGTGATTTGACCCAGAGATCAGTGTTCGAAGTGTGGTTTCGCAATGGTTTGACCCTCGACAATTCGCGACGCGCAACGCATGACGTCTTGCTGTTTCGCTCCCGGGACCACGTTCTTCCGCCCGGTGGCCCTGGAACCCCGTTTTTTTTTCTTGGGTCTAGGGAACGCAAGCTATCCGCTTTCCCGTCAAGCCCGTTGATCGGAAAACCACGAGAATCGTTGCAACATGTTCTGGATCGGATGGACCCACGCGTGCTCCCAGGATAAATGTGAAACCTGTCAACAGGGATCGGCAGAATCTAGAGCAACAAAGGAGATGAACATGACATTCTCGAAAGCAGTACCGACCGTGTTTTGTATGGCCTTGTTGGGCGCTACATTCTCACCCAGTGCAAAGGCAGACGACTATGACAAGAAAACGATCCTAACCTTCAGTCAACCCATCGAGATCCCTCCGGTCCACATTCAGGGATACCGTGTGTTGCCAGCTGGAACGTATGTATTTAAGCTGGTGAACTCCAGTTCCAACCGGCACATCGTACAAATCTTCAACAAGGACCAAAATAGGATCTTTGCCACCATTCTGGCCATTCCGAACTATCGCCTACAGCCTAAAGACAAGACGGTGATCACCTTTAGCGAGGCAGTGCAAGGCAAGCCGCAAGCGATCCGGGCGTGGTTCTATCCCGGCGCAAACTGGGGCGAGGAATTCGTGTATCCGAAGGCCAAGGCAGTGGAGCTGGCCAAGGCGACCAATTTACCCGTTCTCCAGATGCCGGCTACCATCAAAGAGGAAGTTGCGAAGCCGGAAGAATCGCGGGCGGAACTGGAGCAAGCTCCCGTCACGGCGGTCAGGCCATCGGGAGAAGAGGTGGAAATCGCTCAGGTCGTGACCCCTCCGCCTCCTGCAGAGGTTGCGCAAGCCGCTGCCGCGCCAGCACCAGCTCCGGCGGCAGAGCCGAAGCTGCCGACAACGGCGAGTCCCTTGCCGCTGATCGCGCTCCTCGGACTACTGGCGTTGGGAGGAGCCTTAACCCTCCGCGTGGTAGAAAAACGCGGCCTGTAAACGTCTGGGTTGTCCTTAGAAAGGGGATCATTTTGAAGATGGAACGATCCTGGGACCGAGAGTACAAGATCGCGAAAGCGTTGGTGCTCCCGGTCCTTTTTCTTATTCTCAGCGGGTTCGCCCCACCGCAAGTTGTGGCGCCAGTTAACGGTCGAGATCAGGACAATCTCCGCTTTTCGGTGGAGGTTGACCTGGTGGTTCTCCAGGCAACCGTACGCGACCGAGCGGGTCACGCCGTCTCCGGCCTCGGGGAGCACGATTTTGAGATTTACCAGGATGGTGCTCTTCAACCCATCCGTCTGTTCAGGCACGAAGATACGCCCGTCACCATCGGACTGGTCGTCGATCACAGTGGAAGCATGCGGGAGAAACTCGGCGAGGTGACCGCCGCCGCCCGAACCTTTGTCAGGGCGAGTAACCCCGAGGACCAGATGTTCGTCGTGAACTTCAATGAGGACGTGTCACTGGGTCTGCCCAGTGGGACGCGATTCAGCAATAGCGCCGATGAGCTCGGGAGTGCTATCTGGGGCGCGCCTGCGCTGGGCAAAACCGCGCTTTATGACGCCGTCATAGAGGCTCTCCAGGGCTTGCAGAAAGGCGAGCGGGATAAAAAAACGCTGATCGTCATCAGCGACGGCGGCGATAACGCCAGCCACTCCAGTTTGGATCGCGTGCTCAAAATGGCGGAGGAATCGAGCGCCGTGATCTACACGATCGGCGTCTACGGTGAGGATGATCCTGACCGGAATCCGAAGGTGCTTCGCCGTTTGGCCCATGAGACCGGCGGCGAAGCCTTTTTCCCCTCCAAGCCCAGTGAAACGGTGGAGATCTGTGAACGCATCGCCCGCGACGTTCGGGAACAATACACCATCGGATACTCTTCCATGAACGGAAAGCCGGGCGCCTACCATGCCATTCGAGTTACTGCCCGATCCAAGGAACATGGGAAGTTGTCGGTTCGTACTCGCGCCGGCTACATCGCCGGAGGGGAATTACAGCCAGGCAAGGGCGTGAAATGAGAGTGGCGGTACCCAAACAGTCGCTGAAGAAACTTCTGCGGTGGTCGCAGAACGGGCTTTTCGCCTGCGGTGTGGCGATGCTGGGTTATTGTGTGTTCCTTGTAGTGGATGCTCGTGTCTTCCAGGAGCGTGAGAGCCGCACCCTCCAACGTTTGCTCGAAGACCGGCACGCCACAGGCGACGACTCACCGCAAGCCAAGCTGCTCCGTCCGCCGAAACTCCCATCGGCCTCCGCGATGAGCGGTCTGATCGGCCGCATTGAAATCGCACGACTTGGCCTGTCGGTAATGATCATTGAAGGAGACGATGGCCAGACTCTCCGGCGGGCGGCCGGCCATGTTCCCGGCACGGCGCTGCCGGGGCAGCTCGGCAACGTGGGTATCACCGCGCACCGCGACACATTCTTCCGGCCGCTGCGAAACATCCAGATGGACGATGTGATTACGCTCACCACGCTGCAAGGCGAGTATCGCTACCGAGTGGTGTCCACGAAGGTCGTGAGTCCGCAGGACGTGGAAGTTCTCGATTCCACCGACGGAGAGGTCCTAACCCTGGTGACGTGTTGTCCGTTCTACTTCGTCGGCGCTGCTCCTAACAGGTTTATTGTCCGTGCCGAGAGAGTAACCTGATTGGCGGGGCCAACCCTTTAAGCTCCGCCACTTTCCGCGACTGGCTTCCGGGAGGTGCTGTGAATCACATTCCTTTCAAAGAGATCGTGCCTCTCAGTAGAGTCGCAATCCAAAACTGGCAAAACGACAGGGCACCGCGAATGGGAGCAGCGCTGGCCTATTATATTGCCCTTTCGTTGGCGCCGACTGTGTTGATCGTACTCGCTATTGTAGGTTTTGCTTTCGGCGCTCAAGCCACAGAGGGCCGTTTAATTTATCAGGTTCAAGGATTACTGGGATATGAAGGAGCCAAGCCAATTCAGACGATGATCGAAGGGGCGCGCCAGTCCTCTAGGGGCCTCGCCGCTACTGTCCTTGGGCTGGTTACTGTATTTTTCGCTTCTTCGGCGGTAGTCAGCGAACTGAGGGATGCGATGAACACTATATGGAGGGTTCCCGAAGAGACACATCCAGCGCGGTTCGGAGCATCTTCAATCTGGTTAAAGAGCGGCTTCTTTCTTTCGCTCTCGTACTCGCTTTCGGGTTGTTCCTGGTGGTATCACTGATCGTGAATGCCGGAATTTTTGCGGCGGGAAGGTATCTTAACGCGGGCGAGGTCCCGCCAGTGACTTTTGTTCAAGCCACCGATTGGTTGGTTTCCTTCGTTGTAATCACGCTTCTGTTCGCACTCATATTTAAAGTCCTGCCACGTGTGCCGCTGCGTTGGGGCGATGTCACTCTTGGCGCGATCGTCACTTCGCTACTGTTTGCCGCTGGGAAGCTTCTATTGGGTGTGTATCTCGGCAAGGCGGGCTTTGCGGATACATACGGAGCGGCGAGTTCGCTCGTGATCGTTCTGGTATGGGTCTACTATTCGGCGCAGGTGCTTTTTCTGGGTGCAGAATTCACGCGAGCTTACGCCTGTCGATTCGGCTCACTTGGCGAACTCAAGAAAGACCACCTCAGTTCCGCCTCTCTCTGAAGTAGTTGGCCCAATCTGAGAGCGCGTTTTACGACACAATGATTCTCTCCACAGAGGTATTCGCGTGCCTCGGACGATATGTTGTTCTTCTAAGATAGAAAGGCCGCCTGATGGTCGGCCAAGGAGCATGGCATGCCGAAAAGTCACCGGGAAGGCCATCGTACAGAGCACATCGGCTGGCTACGTGCGGCGGTATTGGGCGCGAACGACGGGATCGTCTCGACGGCGAGTTTAGTCCTCGGCGTCGCAGCTGCTCATGCCACTCGCAGTAACGTAATCATCGCAGGAGTCGCCGGATTGGTCGCCGGGGCTATGTCGATGGCCGCCGGCGAGTACGTGTCCGTGCACTCGCAAGCAGATACCGAGCAGGCCGATCTCGAGCGGGAACGCAAGGAACTCAAAGCAGACGACAAGGGAGAACACAGGGAACTGGCCGCGATCTATGTAGCTCGGGGACTCGATGCCTCGCTGGCGAATCAGGTCGCCCAGCAGCTGATGGCCCATGACGCACTGGGCGCCCATGCGAGAGACGAACTCGGCATCTCCGAAACTCTCAGCGCGCGTCCAATTCAGGCTGCGCTGGCGTCCGCCGGCAGCTTCGCAGTCGGAGCAGCCATGCCCTTAGTGGTCACGGCAATTGTTCCGGAGGCGAGTCTGATCTACCTGGTTTCCGGAACTTCGCTGTTTTTTCTCGCGCTTCTTGGAGCCTTGGCAGCACGCGTGGGAGGTGCGGGCGTTACGTTGGGCGCAATACGCGTCACATTCTGGGGCGCACTCGCCATGGCGATCACCGCAGGCGTAGGAGCACTATTCGGAACAGCGGTGTAAATAGCCATGGTGGCGCCCTTCCGTTGTACGCTTGTTCTATGCACGAATTGCATCGGAAGGCCGCTGAGTACCACGCGCTTGCCGCCCAGGCTCACCGCACTGCCGCGGAGCACAATGAAAAGGGCGACAACGAGACGGGAAACTGGCATTCGAAACGAGCTTTGGATTACTCGAATCGGGCCTACGAACTCGCGAAAGAAGCCCACAACAAATCGGGCCAGATCGAGACCCTTTCTTAACCGGAGCACCTATGCAAGATTCACATCGGAGAGCCGCTGAACTTCACGATCTCGCGGCGCATGCTCATCGTGTCGCCGCGGAGCATCACGAGAAACAAGATCATCTTACGGGGCGGGAACACTCCAGGCAGGCCCTGGAGCACTCCCATCAGGCCTATCAAAAGTCGTTGCAGGTACAGGAAACAACGCCTGCCAAACATTCCGAAAAGGACGCCACCAAGTAGGACAGCGCCACAGTTCACAGTAACGCGCGCCGGCGATACGGGCCACACCTGCACCTCTTCAGTAAGGCGGACTTATGATTGCTCAAGCCTCATTGGTTATGCCCGGAGTTGCCCGTAGACGTTCGATCGTTATTACATGCCTGATCGGGCTTACCTGTGTCAATTTCACCTTTTGCCAGGAATTGCCATCGCCGGCGTCGCAATCCCTCCCAGGCCCACCGCCGCTACAGGAGGCCGCGAAGAACGCTGCCGTGCCGTGTCTCAAGCCGGCGCCACTCCCGGCCTCAGCGACTATGACGGTCCGTTAAAGAAGACTGTCGGGTTATTTGCGCGCGCACTGGAACGCAAGTCCGTTCACCCACCCCGCTTCAAGCCAGGCGTCAAGTTCTGCTCTCTCGAACTCGGCGATAAGTTTCTTTTGTTCGTTAAGGATTCCACTGACCCGGTGAACTTTATCGGCACCGGATTCAACGCAGGAATGGATCACGCGTCGAACCGGGATCCCACCTTCGGGCAAGGCGCCGTAGGGTACGGCAGGCGTTATGGAGCGGATCTCGCGGGTTCCATATCGGACAAGTTTCTTAAAGACTTCGCGTTTCCAGCGATCTTCTTCGAAGACCCAAGATACTACCGTCTAGGCTACGACAGCGCCCGAAAGCGTCTTCTTCATGCAGCCGGGCATCTGTTCGTGGCCCAACGCGAAGACGGAACGCGCATGTTCAACTATTCTCAGTGGCTGGGGAGCGTGAGCTCCGCCGTATTGAGCAATGCCTACCATCCAGGCAACGAGCGTGGTGCGGCGGCCACTGCGCGGCGAATCGGGTACAGCTTCGCCTTCGATATCGGTTACGATGTGCTGCGTGAGTTCTGGCCGGAGATCTCTCGAAAACTAAGGCTACCGTTCCGAGGCGAACCCGTGCCAGCCAATCCAGCCTTCGCACCAAACCACAACTGATCATCTAAGACGAATGTTCAAACTGCGCCGTTACGTCCTTTTCCTGGTTCAAGTCGTCAAGTCCTGGTTCTATCGCCGGCGCGCGTTGCTCGTGAGTCGAAGTCACAATAGCAATATGGAGCCGTACATCTTCTCAGAGAACATCGAGATGGAAGTTCCATAAGGAGGAAGAGACGGAATCATGAGTCGGCAAACCCGGGTAAGCCACCCGCTAAATAATCTCTTGCCTACCGAAATCGAGCGCTTCGATTCCCTGGCGGAACTTGCCCAGGTGGGGCGACAGCTTAGTCCCGATTTGTGGGAAATCACGCATAATCCCTGGGTCCTCTTGCAGACGGTTTCGTGAGGCAGATTCAGCGCTCATTGGCTGACCCTGCTTTCCGCAAGAACCTGGACGGATTGATCCAAGAGAGCCGGCAGGCGGCGAAGGCACGCACGTGGTTTCAAGTGAATCATCCCAACGCTCCACTGATCTGCGCAGCCTATTTCAGCATGGAGTCTATGTCGAGCGAAGCGTTGCCCATCTACTCGGACGGACTCGGGAATGCGGCAATCACATGTCAGCTGCCAGCGATCTGGGCGTGCCCGTGGTGGGAGTGGGATTGCTCTGCCAGCAAGGCTATTTTCGCCAATTGATCGATAAGCAGGGAGCACAACAAGCTCTGTTCCCGCACAATGACCCCGGGCAGTTGCCAATCACGCCTTTGCGCCACCCCAACGGAGAATGGTTACGGTTGGAGATTGCGTTGCCGGGATACGCGGTCTGGCTGCGCGCCTGGCAGGTCCACGTCGGCCGGGTGAAACCGCGGAATTACCAGCGAGCTTTATGGGGGAGCCTGGAGCTGCGTCTTAAGCAGGAACTACTGCTCGGGATCGGCGGATGGCGGTTGCTCCGAGCGCTCAGCATTCAGCTGGAAGTGTGTCACTTGAACGAGGGGCATGCGGCCTTTGCCGTTTTGGAGCGCGCCCGAAGCTTCATGGAAGCGACTGGCCAGCCCTTCGAAATCGCACTCGCCGTCACTCGGGTCGGGGGAACCGAAGCCACTTGAGTCCTCCGAGCTCTCTCGCTTGCTTCGAGAGTGTTATCAGAATCGGACAGTCCGCGAAAGCATGTGGGAGTTCCTCGGCGGAGTGGATCCGCAGAAGGCCACGGCTGCTTCCCGTTCTCTGCCATGGATTCGCCGATAAGATTGACTGTCTGCAAGTGGCTGAAGCTGGAGCTTTTCATTCGCTTCTGTTTCCCTTTAGGGTGTCTGAATTCCGACACACACTGGGCTTCATTTCGGTTGCAAAAAGAAGCTCCTCACCGATTCACATGCATCATCGTTCCCGGCCGTGGAAATCCGTTATCAACGCTCCGCAGGCTCGCGCAGCACGAATCCTTACCTAGGAGACGGATGTTTTTTTCGGCGCGACAACACCCGACGGGGTGTTCTATGGGGCATATGGCTCACATCTTTCGGGCGGGAATTCAAGTGCAGTCACACGCACAGCACAGTTGGCTGGAAGCTGGATTGCACTTGAAATCAGCCGAAGGAGAATCCCCATATGAAGATTGGCGAGACTCTCATCGAACACGCTTCCGTATCGGTTCCCGCGGCAGAGGTAGTGCTGCAAGGAGATCTGAGCATGCCCTCCAAGTCGAAGGGCGTCGTCCTCTTTGCTCACGGTAGCGGCAGTAGCCGGCACAGTCCGCGCAACCGGTATGTCGCGGAGGCTCTTAACGAACACTCGCTCGGTACGTTGCTGGTCGATCTGCTGACAGCAGAAGAGGAACAGGAGGACGAAGTTACAGCGCAGCTACGATTCGATATCGGCCTCCTCACGCGGCGCTTGGTGGCAATTACGGATTGGCTGGCTAGTGCACCGCAGACGCGGGGGAACTTTATCGGCTTGTTCGGCGCCAGCACGGGTGCGGCGGCGGCGCTGATGACAGCAGCCGAGCGACCAGGTTTGGTGAAGGCCGTGGTATCTCGCGGAGGCCGGCCGGACTTGGCAGGCTCCACAGCATCGTTGGTTCGCGCTCCAACCCTGCTCATCGTTGGAGGCGAGGACACGGTGGTCATTCAGATGAATCGCGATGCGATGGCGCTGATGAAGTGTAAGACCGAGCTCAACATTGTCCCGGGTGCGACCCATCTATTTGAAGAGCGGGGCACGCTGGCACAGGTTGCGACCCTGGCCGCGGATTGGTTCACGACTCATCTGGCTTGATGAGCCGAAGATTAGATCGAGCAAATGAAGGAGAAAGAAATGGCAGAAGTTAAGGTAAATAAAGAACAAGCAGTTGCGAGACGGGAAACACCCGCTTCCACTGGGCTCTTCAGACCCGTGTTTCCGTTCAGCCGATTTTTCGGCGCGGAACCGTTCGGCCTGCTAAGGGAACTGAACGAGGAGATGGACCGCGCCTTTCGCGGCTTCGCTCCCGCCGCGAAGTTGGAACCCTGGGCCCCGACTGTCGACGTCCAGCAATGCAATGGCGACGTGGTCGTGACTGCGGAACTGCCCGGTTTGAGAAAGGAAGACGTCAAAGTCGAGCTGACCGAAGACGCCTTGATCATCCAAGGCGAGCGCAAGCAGGAGCACAAAGAGGATCACGAGGGGTTTCACCGATGGGAGCGGAGTTATGGCCAGTTCTATCGGTCGATTCCGTTACCGGAAGGGGCCAAGACAGACCAAGCCAAGGCTGAACTGACCGATGGCGTCCTGAAGGTCTCGGTGCCGGTGGCGGAGACGAAGAAGAAAACGACTCGCCAGGTGCCGATCGAGCAAGGCAAAGAGACCAAGCCCGCAGCGGCGTGAAGCCGAGCAGTTCAGACGGGTGACGGAGATTCGGCGCCGGAGGCAGAATCCGGCGCCGAAGCGGGTGTGATGTTATTCGAAGGTCCGACAAACGCTATCGGGAAGCGCTCCACGCTAGCGGACTATTTCGCGCAGTTCACTGAGTCCCCTGGTCTGTATCTTCAGTACGACAACGGATACCGAAGTTGGTCTTACACCTATGCCCAGGTCGGCACTGCAGCTAGAAGCTTTGCATCCAGGCTGGGAGCACAAGGTATCGGCAAGGGCGAGAAAGTCATCTTCTGGTCAGAGAACCGACCGGAGTGGGTCGCTGCCTTTGGGGATGCGTGATCGCGGGCGCAATCGTTGTTCCGATCGATTACCGGGCTTCGGTTGACTTCCTTAAGCGTGTTCAAGAACAGGTGAGCGCTCGCGCAATCCTCATGGGAGACGAAGTCCGCCTTCCAGCATAGGCCACGCAGCCGCCTGTCTGGCGGCTTTCAGAGTTGGACTGGACGAGCACCAGCCTCGACATTGCGGAGATCGTCTTTACCTCGGGTGCTACCGGAGAACCCAAAGGTGTCCTGATCAGCCATCGCAACATTCTGTCAAACCTGGCCACTCCGGAGAGAATCATTTCGAAGTACGTGAAGTGGTTCCGCCCGGTGTTCCCTTTGCGATTCCTCAATCTGGTGCCTCTCAGTCACATGTTTGGCCAGGCCGTGACAATGCTCCTTGTACCACTGATTCCGGCAGAGGCTGTCTTCATACGAGGCTACAGCCCTCACGAAATCGTGCGCCAAATCCGAAGCCGGCGCATTTCGCTGGCGGCGGTGGTACCCAAACTGTTGGAAGTGCTCCGCGGACATGTCCTGCAACAATTTCCTGAAGCGGCCGGGCCACCTCCCGCCGGCACACACTGGACACGGCGTTGGTGGCGCTACCGAAGAATTCACCGATACTTCGGTTTGAAGTTCTGGGTGTTCATCTCGGGAGCCGCGCCGCTCGAACCAGAACTCGAAGAGTTTTGGCCCAGGTTGGGCTTCCTCGTCGTTCAAGGATATGGACTTACTGAAACTGCGCCCATTGTCTCTTTCA